>Ga0233425_10009467_pt1 | contig 12319 bp, 8 predicted proteins | sample Watercolumn_Towu_2_FD_181712 | JGI IMG/M metagenome (GOLD analysis project Ga0233425, IMG submission 181712) | Freshwater microbial communities from Lake Towuti, South Sulawesi, Indonesia - Watercolumn_Towuti2014_140_MG | ecosystem: Environmental > Aquatic > Freshwater > Lake | place: Indonesia...
TCGGGTCTGACGATCGGGAAAATCGTGGGGCGGGCCGTCGATGTACACGGCGACTTGGTGGTTGTCATAGAGGAAGTCTGGCCGTGTCGTGCACGCTTCCACGAAGACCTGTCCTCGTGTAGGTAGTCGTAACTCCAAATCGTTTATCCAGCGTAGCCAACGAATCTCCAGATCTGAGCCCGTCAAGCGAGTGAGCTGTTCGAAGTGCTCTGCCCTCGGCAACTCGGCCGGGGCAACGACAACTTGGGCCGAAGCCATTTGCAGCAAGAGTTCTCGGATCTTCTGGCGGTCAAGCTGATCATGTTCACGCTGGTTCGAGTAACTCATCAGGCAGTCGTAGCACGCTGCTTCGCAGTCTTCCCGGGCCGCTGGGGCCCGGCGTTGGTCCACACCGGTGTCAGGATGAAAATGGCACAACTGGAGTGCTTCGCGGGCAACCCGCGACAACGCACGTGCGTCGTCAACCAGTTGCCGCAGTACGCCGGCACCACCTTCAGCCGATTCGTAGAAGAGGATTAATTGACGATTCGCGGCGCTCGGGAGTGTCTCCGCAGAAAGCTCGCTCTCCTCCAATTGGTACTGCACCTGAATGGCATTCTTCAGGGCAGCCTCAATGGATGCCATCACGAACTCGTCTTGGGGATGTTGAAACTGTACCAGGAGTGAGTTGCGGTGGTCCTCCACAAAGGGAATCACGCGGGTGCGCCGCGGCGACAGCGGGTCGTCGGCGTCCTGGTCGGGGTCCCTTTGGTTGCTTTCCCAGTAGCCCCGTTCGATGTCCAGAATAAAGCCGTACTCATCCTTACGGGCTCTGTTCTTCCAGCCGAGGTTGATTCGCCAGAGTTTCGCGGCCTGGCCGTAGGCGAGTTGGGCGAGAACTTGCCCGTCACACTCGACCTTGGCGGTCCGGTACGATGTTTGACCGCCATGTTCCACGAAACGGACGGTAGTACGAATGTCGTAACCGAGACGGACCCTCTCCTCCTCGTCACAGTTGATTCTCTCTCGACGCTTCGTGGAGACGTTCTGCAATCGGAAAAGCTGGTGGAGTTCTTCGCGCAGCGGAGCTCGGCAGTAGTCGCACAGATCCTGCCCGGGCCCGCCGGAAATTGGATGGAGGTATCCGCATCGGGGACAGAGTTTGGCACGTTCGGTTAACAGGTCCTCGGTCACCACAGGCAGAATTACTTTGTTGATTTTGTATTTTGAGCCTTCGTGGTAGACAATCGACTGGGGGCCGAACTCCGAGATGGCGAGGAACCTAGAACGGGAAAGGAATTCATCGCGTCCTTTCTGGCGTTGACGCCCGGGGATGTAGGCAGACAACGGCAACCGCGGGAAGCTGTAGCCGGGCAGGAATCCCTCGCTGGCAAAGTAACGATAGCTGTAGAAATCAGCCTGAACGATGTTTTCCCCTTGGGTCAGCAGTTCAAGCTGGGATTCGGCCTCCTGCCGAAGTCGTCTTGCCTTAGCACGATCTTCCGGCGTGCGTGAAGCATCACCGATAATGCGGTTTTGGGTTTCCCGTTGGCTCAAGGCGGCACGGTACAAGTTTCTCCATCGCTCGCATGCCTGGTCGAAGCTCCGGGCTACTTGGCTGAAAACCTCATCCAACCAGCCGTCACTGTACCAGTCTGCCGCCGCCAGTTCGCTTGCGATGCTTGCCAGTACCCGGCGGGCACGTTCCACGGCCCGGCGACGGGGCGTCTCTGCCGCCATGTCGTGCTGAATGTGCGGCAAGAGTTCCAAACTTGGCCGCTCGCCGGAGAGGTCCAGAATGTCCTTGAGGGAAGTCCCCAATCGCAGCCCTGTCTCGGCTAGCCAAATCGCATGAACATGAGCCCGGACCAGGTCTTCATTGCCCACGTCCAATCGCGGCGGAGAGACGGCACCGGCAACCATCCGGTGGGGCTGTTTGAAGAAGTACTGGTCGTGGGAACTGCCGGTGGTGCAATAGGAGAAAACCAGGGCTGGCTGACCGCTTCGCCCAGCTCGGCCGCTTCGCTGCGCGTAGTTGGCCGGAGTTGGCGGAATGTTCCGCATGTTGACAACGTTGAGTTGCGATATGTCCACCCCGAGTTCCATGGTGGGGGAGCAATACAGAATGGGCAGGGTCCCTTCCCGAAATCTGCTCTCCCGGTCTTCGCGGGCCTCGTAGGGCACTTGGGCCGTGTGTTCCCGGGCTTCAAACCCGGTCAATTGCGAGCCGACCAAGCGATAGAAGTTGACGAAGAAAGGATTGGTTCGCCCACCCTCTTCCGGCTGGTTGGGCACACGGATCGGATCGTGGAAAGCCCGCCTTCCATCGCCGGCGACCCAACGCATGGCAGCGGCTACAACCTGGTATCCGGGAACATCGTCGCCATCCCGAGGCTCCGCAACACGCTCGACGACACCGCCGATTCGCAGGTTGTCGAGTAGTTTCTGGATTGCCGCTGTCGTGTCATCAAGCGAGAGCCGTCCGACGCCCGGCTGCACACTCAGGGTACGACGCAAGTATTGGCCGAAACCACCACGGGCGGAAAGATAGAGGTCACCGCCGTAGTCACGAGGACGCGAGGCTCTCGGGAAGAGCCGTGCTGCATGTTCCAACTGTTCGCCTTCGTCGATCGCCCACGGCGGAATGAGGCGTTGACTGCTCTGCTGGCTAATCCGCTCCAATACGAGTCGGTCAAGGTAGTCCACCTTAATTGCCAATTCGCGGCGCATGTAGTCGAGCAGGACCTTGGACACTGCGTATCGAGTTTCACACGTTGGGTTGGCTAGGGCAGGCAGGCAATTCTCCCATAAATCGGCGGCTCGGCAGATTTCATCTAAGGATGCGTAGTGAATTTCAAGAAGCCCGCACTGCTCTAAATTGGGCGACGTGATGCGCCAACCGCGTTGCAGGTCGCGATACAGGCGATAGCCCAAGACGTTCCGGAGAGATAGGTCGGTATCCAGTCGAGCCTGAAATCGCACTTCGGGGTCGCTGGCGTACAACTTGAAATCAAGATGTAACGCATCGAAAACACGCTGAGTCAGTTCCTCGTGCCCGATGCCGTTCGGGCCTGCGGAACGAGCGGCCTGGAGTAGTGCGGAACGGAGCAGGCCGATTTCCACGAAATCGTTGAAATGGCCGGCTTGAAGGGAGGCGTCCTGGCGGTTGTCGGTGAAACTCAGGAGCTTCTTGGCAGCGGGCCGAAGGTCGGCATCCTGTCGGAGGGCTCGAATCACCGAGACACTGAGCACCGAAGTCGCTGTGCTGCGGCCTTCGGAGCCCAGCGTTGTCAGCTTCGCGAAGTCGCCGGTCTGGCGAAACCCATACGAGATTCCGCACTGCAGACAAAAACGGAACGGAGCAGGGATGTAGTAGCATTCGAGGCCTTCGCCGCCGGCCGTAGCGTCCGTTCGAGTTCGGACGAGTCGCGGCAGGTCTTTGCGGCGAGCCGAACGGACTCGCAACGCGCCGCGATGCTCTTCAATCCAATCATCCGGAAGTCGGCTAATCATCTCATCGGGGTCGGTTGGCCAGGGCTCCGCTGTGTTGATGTACAGGAACCCGGGTTCCCCATCATCGCCGGGACGGTTTTGCGATAGCTCCCTTGGCGTGAATCTCTCTCTGTTCGATTCGGGATCGCGTGAAAGGTACGCGGTATAGTATTCCTGACCGCACTCGCGGCAGAACACCAGGGGCAACAGGTTTCTCGTGCGATCTCCGGGCACAAACCGTTGCCCTTGAACTGTGATGAACCGGTCCGATTCGCCCTCGATGCTCGCGTAAACGGTTCCACCACGACTAATGAATTGATGGAGTCGAAAGGCGAACACGGGGAATCCGGTGTCCGGGTTGAGCTCTGCTTGATATCCCGCAAGCAGTCCTTCCTGGAGGGCTTCGACGCAACGCTCTTGATGAATGCCCGTAAGGCTGCTTAGTGCGGCTGCCGCGCCGCGATCTCCGGTGATGCTCTTGGGTTCGGCTCTGACCAAACGTCCGCTCGCAGCATCCGTCTGAATGCCGAATGTGCTTTCGATCCAAATCGAGAGGGCGTCAGCAATGAATTCGCGGAACCTGAGCGGCGGGTGGCGGTCGCGATCACTCAGGCGTGCCGCGAGCTCAGCGACGAACGCTGGGTCGTTGGTGGTTCGCTCCCGGGTGGTTCGGCGCAGCGTCTCGCCGATCACGTTCTGCGGTCGCACGTTGGAGCCGAAAAGCACAGAGGCAACGCGCGCAACGTCGGCCCGCTGTTCATCAAACGTCCCAGGGCCAGCCAGAGTGGCCGAGGTCCCGACGCATTGCAGCCGGTCCGCGGCCAGCGCATCGCGAACGCGTCTCACCAGCATGGCCACATCCGCACCTTGCCGACCCCGGTACGTGTGCAGTTCATCAAGAACCAGGAACCGCAAACCTTGGGCGGCCTGGACCAACGTGCGGCGTTCGTCCGGCCGAGTCAGGATTAATTCCAGCATCACGTAGTTGGTGAGCAGAATGTCCGGCGGACTGGCCATGATCCGGTGTTTTTCCTCATCCGATTCCTGCCCCGTATACCGCTCAAACGAGATTGGCCCGCGATGGTTCGGGTAGCCGTGTCCGAGGAACTTCTTGAGTTCCCCAAGCTGGCTGTTCGCCAGGGCGTTCATCGGGTACACGACGATCGCTTGAATGCCTCGGCCCGGACCGTTTCGCAACACGTGGTCCACGGTCGGCACAATATAGGCCAAGCTCTTGCCGGAGGCGGTACCTGTCGTCAGCACGTAGTTGGAATCCGTCCGGGCGACACGAACGGCGTCTTCCTGATGCTTGTGAAGCCGCAGCGGTTGGCCGACGCCAGATAGCTTGTTGATTCGGAATGCTCGTTCGCACTCCGGGTGAAGAACGCCCTCCGCGACCAGTTCGTCGATCCGCATTCCAGGTTCAAACGACGGGTTGAGCTGAATCAGAGGATCGGGCCAGAGCAGACCGTTGGCCAGTTCGGCTTCCACCATCTCGCGGATTCTACCGTCGCGAATCTGGATGAAGCTCTGAATGTACGACGAGTAGTCGTCAACCAATCGGTTGCGAAGCCCAAATACGTCCATAGGTCGGACTCCCTCAGTGGTGTCCCGGGGTGCACTTCAGCCCCACTGGCTCTGACGGCGTAGGCTGAGGGTAGGCACCAAGTCAGCGGTCAATTGGCAATAGGTAACGTCCAAATTCAGGATTTAGGTTCGGTGGGTGTACTGGTCGAGGTTTTTTGGTGCAGCCACTGGTCGATGGCGTCCTTGTGAAATCGCCAGTGCTTGCCAATCTTTTGGCCGGGGACGCTTCCCTTCTGGGAGAGCTTGTAGAGCGTCGATTTCGAGATTTTCAGGTACTCGGCCAGTTCGTCGATGGTGAGTACGCTGGTGCCGTGAGCGGCTGGCATGGAAAAACCCTTGCTCGGGGGCAATCAGCTATCGCGTAGAATACGAACCCGTTATTGTCAATTTTTAGCAGTTGCTGTCAATGGGCGGCAATTCGTGGCGGTTTTCGCATTTTTTTAAGGGGTCAGTGGTCCAGGGGCCCGTGGCTCACGCCAGAGCAGCTGGATGATTGGCCCGCTTTCCGGAAACGGCCCGTGACAAGGAAAAATGTGGCAGTGACGAATTGGGAGGAGGGGATCATCGGACAGGTGTGAGGGGTCGGGCACGTGATCTGGTTCGCTGCAGTGGACTTTGACGACTGGCCGGACCGGGACATACGCGAGCTAATCGCACACGAACTCGCGCACGTGTTTCAGTTCGCGTCGGGTGGGAACGGTGTGCTTGTCGCCAGCGCTTTCAGCAAGCTGAGTAGTCTCCTTCACCGTCTCCTTCCTTGTCTCCTTCCGTTCCCTGGTGCGGTGCGTGGACGGCGATCGATTGGCCTGCGCGCGGAAAATGGCCGTCGGGGACAGGCGGTCACGGAGAGGAGGGGGAGAAGGGCGCAATTAAGATGGAGACAGTCGTCGTCTCGTCCGTTTGAGGGCGAAGACATTCCGAAAGAGTGCCCGAGAGATATCGCAGATCTCTCGGGCGGCCCCGCCGGGAGCAAGCCCTCCCCATAGTCTCTGCCGAGCTTTTTCGACCAGCGGCCGGCGTCTCGGCCTGCGGACCTGCCTGCGCCGCGGATGCCAGCGTATCTACCGCACCCGCCGTTGGAATCAGCGGTACTGCCAAGACGTGGAGTGCCGGAAGCTCGTGCGCCGCTGGCAGGCCGCCCAGCGGCAGCAACAGCGGCGTCAGCAGCCGGAAGTTCGTCAGGCGCAGCGGCGAGTCTGGTCCGGCGTCCACCGTCTCCGGCTGAAATCACAAGTGGCTTGGTCGCAAACGCGCACGCCGCAGGCAATCCTCAAGCCCGCAAGCCCACTGATCGTGACTGTCGATCAAAGAAGCGCAATCCACATCGTGTGCACCATCGTAGCTCGCTGGCAACCCAGATAGCCCCACCGATTTCGGGTAGAACCTGCGAAGAACGCCATCCTCCACCGAGTGGAAGTTCCACAGTCCGTCAGAGACACATTCGATCAATTCGGGCCAGCGTGATGCGCGCGGAGCAGTCGCTCCAAACAAGTAGGCCCGGCGTATTTGAACTCCGTTGCGTCGCGCGATACGCAGCGCACGCTGGATAATCCAACCGCCCATGCTAAAACCAAGGACACTGACATCTCGGGGATCGAGGTAATCCAGGCGCAAGAAGAGTTCGCACAGGGCTTCCGCTGCTTCGTCAACGAGCGTGTCTCGAGATGCAGCCGAAAAGCAATGTGACCAGTGGCAGTCCCAGCGAAAGGTCAGTAGTTGCCCGTGATAACCCCATGCCCTCAAACCACGATACCAGCTCGTTTGATGCCGTCGCGGGGCGTCGCTAAACCGTAACTTCGCGAGGGCGCGCCACAACTCGTTCTCGCCAGCAAACCCACGCACGAAAATGAGGCTTCGCTTGCTTCGTACTGGATTTCCGACTTCGGCGAGGACGTAGGACATTGGCAAGTCTACCTGAAGGCGTCACTTGATTGCGAAGTGCGTCTTCGTGCTGATTCCATCTCAGAATCCCCGGTCGGGGTCACTTGACCGATCTGCAATCTGAATGCTGGTCGTTGCCGCAGAAGCAAAATGACTCCCGCGCCCGGTTGGCGTCCTGCAGAATGGAATCCACGTCTACGGTGGGAGTGCTGGGGAGGTCATTTCTCCACCACACCTGACTTCCCTTCACATAGTCAAAGCGGTCGCACACCCAACCGATACCCCTCGGCTCAACGCACGAGTCCTTTCGGAAGGCCAACTGAAGACTGAAGCCTTGCGGTCCGACGATTCGATGAAACCCCTTATGCGTTCCGGTGAGGATGGCGAAGAACTGAGGTGTCCGGCGACCCGTAGTGTCAACTGCGTGTATCGCTAAAGCCCGAGTCACGTTCGCGTCAGCGATCAGGGACGGCCCAATCGCGAAGACCCGTGTCACAATGTCCCGCAGAAGTGCCATGCCCTCTTGCCCTTCGCGTTCGAGGTCGTCCAAGACTGGGTCCGGTTGCGATCTCAGCGCAGCTCTTCGGCCCGGCATTTGTTCTCCCTTCGGACTTCATGCTGCCGCTGGTTGCCAAAGCGACCCGACGAACCGGTGCTCGTCCACGGCGACCTGTCGCCCGCGCCACCCCTCGAAAGAAGCGGAACACCTCGAGGTGTTCCCGCCTCGCACAATCCCCCATTATCGGTTCCATGCTCGGCCCGTCAAACATCGCTGCGTTTCTGAGTGGGACCACGGCCTCACTTCGGCGACAACAAGAAGACGAACTTTAGCGGCTGCGCCGGGCATGCTCTTCGTCGGATTCTCCTTGCGCGACGACAACTTCCAGCGCATCATTGACGAAGTGCGAGTAGCAAGTCCGAGGGGAGGTCCCGGCAACGGTTCGGAGGTTTGCCTGTTGAGACCTATGTCGGAAAGTACTTGGATTTGTTGGATGCTTGCGAAAATGCGGACGACATTTATGAGTCCGAGGACGGGCCCAACGCGATGTGTTTCGAGTTCTTCCTCGGGATGCTGATATGATGGGGGATTTCGATTGCGAGGGATACAACGCGTACTCAATCACCATCCATGTCGTCAGGAATTTGGTGAAACGAATCAATCGCGTTGGCCATTGCCACCTGTGTGGCGGACAGGGAGCAGATTCGGAGCTGGAGGAATCTCCCCGTGAAACACTGGAACGTGAAGCAGTTGAAGCCCTCGCGGCACTTAAGATCGGCATGCAAGCGGCTCAGAAGAACTACGACCAGTACTTGGCCGCTGGTGGGCGCGTGCCGAAAGCAAATGACAACGATTAGCGCAAGGCGACGGGGTAGCGGCGTAGATTACTCACGGCAGACCGAGTGGGTGTGCTCACTTGCCAGAATGTGGACGCGGCGATGCGGGTGATGATGACGTGGGCGGGCCTGCCGCTCAAGTGCTGCAAGAACATGGATATCGATGCCTTCGTATAGCAGGCCAGGGAGTCCGACCAACTGGACGACACGCTGAACCGGATATGGAAGCTCGAAGCCATCGCGTTCAGCTCTCACCCCTGGACGGTAATGCGTGCGGCCGAACTGATCCGATGGATTGAGTCCGGTGAATATCAGCGCGTGCTCGATCGCAAGCCCCAAATTGTGACAGCAAAACGGCCGAGTACCCGCCCAGCGTTCTGTCAGGACTGCGGGCAGCATCTTAACGGCGACGAGGTCTTCTGCACACCAGTGGGACCAGCGAGTCGAGGCGTAAACTCCACGGCGTCTACGCTGGTTTCCCCAAGTGTTGGCTATCGCTCCTCGGCTTCATCTTCTTCAGGCAATTCGAGCCCTGTGAATTTCCGCAAGTCACCCACAAATTGCTTCGCTGCGTCAACGTTTTGCAGCGAGAACCTATCCCAACCTACCCACGGGCTTGCCTCTGGATGGCCGATGGATTCGGCGATGCGCTGGATGAATTGCTGGCAGTCCGAAGATGGGTGGCCAAACAGTTCGGCCAAATTGTCGGCACACATTGAAATCACGACTCGGTCTTTGGCCTGCTTTGAACCCGTGGGGAAAACGGTGAAAAGCGACCGATAGAGCTTCCCCGATTTCAGGCGGAAGCCCCACCCGTTCATGTAACGTTGCGGCGGCGGGAAGTTGGAATGAAGGGACCAGAGGTATCTTGTGATCTCACCGAGACCGGCGGCGTCGGCCTGCTGTAGAAGTTTTTCGACGGTTGGTACTGTTTTTGAACCGTGCTCCGGTCGCGAGATAACTTCTTCGTCCGACAGCACCACCTCGCGGACCAAAACCGCAGAGCCTCCCACATTGAACAGAGAAAAAGAGAGCGCATTGATCGGTACGCCATAGGTCTCGGCAAGGTATTCCACAACAGCCCGCACCCCTTCCGTCACCTCAGGCGCGACGAGCACGATACGCTGTGACTGATTGACGGTATCCGGCACATCAGTCCCAAAAGTCTGGCGGAATCTCTCGGCAAACTTGTCGCTGCTGCCGTGGTATTCTGTGGCGATTTCCAGAATCCGATCGTACGGCAAATGCGACGCCCAAGCCGCATACTCCAGGGCTTGCGCCACGGTCTCACGCAGCGTACGGTCACGTTTCAATTCGATGATAACCAACTCACCATTTGGGCCAATTCCAAGCAGGTCCACGATGCCGCCGAAATCGGTGTACTTCTGCCGCCCAATCAAGAGAACGTCACCGCCGACGATCTCGGGATCGCGTTCGGCCCAGTTCTCGAGGTGCTTCTCAAGATCCAGTTCTGCGGCGTATAGCCGCGTGACACTGGAATCCTCGCCAAGCGTCCAGGCAATTGCTTTGTGCGCCATGAGTCAGACTTGTCTTTCCGTTGCAGAAGATGAAATGGAACGTCAGCAATGCCGTGTGCTGGCCCTGGATGTGGCGTTCTAACCCTCGGCGCGGTGGGGTCTGGAGACGACGCGGTAAGAACGACACCACTCATGCCGTCGTGGCAGGCTACCCTGCCGTCACGGACTCCCAGGCCCACTCAACTTCGCGTTCCGACGCGACAGGGCGATTTGCGCAGACCACTTCGCCTTGTCCTCAGGCCGGAAGCACTTCGGGTCGATCCGTTCGGCGTATTCGAAAAACGCCAACGCGCGTTCGGAGTCGCCGGGCCTGATCGCGATCGGGCAGTCCGGTGGTAGCGATCGTGTCAGTTCCATCTGCTGCCGGTTCTCGACGACGACTTCCACGATTTCCGGCATCACCTGCGACGCCTGCTGCTCGCGAGCCGACTGCTCAAGGCGGTTGACGCGTTCACGAAGTCCCATTTGTTTTACACTCCAGCGCGGTCTCCAACTTGGTAATCCGGTCCGCCAATTCGATGCTGTCGCGCAATTCCACGACTCGGCCCAATATCGTCCTAGCGGCATTCAGCCGCACAGTCTCGGAATCGGAGCTGAGCAATTCGCTCAACGTCCCCACTGCATTGGATGCGGCGTCTACGAGTCGTCCGATTGCCTCGCCCAAAACGCGGTCGCGGATCTCGGAGACCCGGCGCCGGAAATCAGGGGCATCCATCCTCCGGCGTGCTGTCCGCTCGGCAATACCGGCCATCTGGGCCGCTTCCCGGAGGGACTTGCCCGCAGCCAGCTCCAACGCAAGCGTATCGTCGCCCTTCTTGCGGACAAAAGCGGACATGATCGGCCATCCCGTTGGTCTGGCAGCTCGCGCCCGGTGATGCACAATGCGTCACCCGGCGCTTGAGCCACACAGCCCATTATTACGCGCCCATATTTCTCGAAAAGATGTGTCAGGGCGGACGTGGTGGATCGTAATTGCCCTCCGTTCGCGGCAGCGTCCCGTCCAAGGACGTTGCTGCTGCCGAGTATCGGTTGGAGACCGTGGCAACCCCATTCGGGATCGCCTTACGAGCACACCGCTGGCCTCGCTGTGAAACGCTTGCGGCCGGCACCGTTTCCGGGATGCCGGTTTTCCGACTCTCACCGGCGGTATCGTGATCAAGGGTGCTTGTCCCGAAATATCCCCGGTGAATCCCCAGCAAACGCGAGAATGTACGTTTTCCCCTGGAAATCAAGGGCTACTTCGAGGCCCTGAAGAGCCAACGGACCGTTATCGTCGTCAGCCGTAGCCGCATGCCGAGGGTTGCCCGCCGGATTTCGGCCAGTCCCCGGCCCGCGAGGTTGCGTGCCAACCGGCCGACGAAGTGTCGTTCTCCCCACAGGCCGTAAACCGACTCCCAGTCGGACATCTCAGCATAGTAAGTCCACTTGCCGCCGGTCCCATCGCTGGCCAGGTAGTCCAGCAGTTGGTCGGCCGTAGTTTCGGTCACCAGAGTTCGCATTATCAATCCCTCCTTGGCTGATGTGGTAAACAAAGTGTCTTCCGTATTGCGACGGTTTCCCCGGCAGTCGCCAAGCGAAGCCGGCCAGGAAGTACCTTTTTGGAATATCGGGAACGCTCACCGGCCCTACTCCGCCGCCCGGACGATCGCCACGATGCCGGCCTTCACCGCATCGGGCAGTTGCCCCCACCGTTCCATGATCGCCCGTAGATCAGGGTCGATTGGGACGTTTTCGGAATCAACTGCTGCGCCAGCTGCAGCGCAGTTTTCAGAATGTGCGTTTTTCTCGGGGTCTTCCGCACTAACCCGTTGAATCATAATCCGCGTGTCGGGGGTTCGAGTCCCTCCTCCGCTACTTTCCCACAAACCAACAGACCGGTCTCCCATTTCATCGTAGCTGACCGTGATTGCTTCGACAGCGAGACGAACCTTGGGGTACGTGTCCGGTAGTTCTCCCGGGATATTTCTGCACAGGGCAAACAGGTGACGAGTCTGCCGTCAGCGCACCAGGCGACTCGTTGGCGTGGTGTGATTCGGCGAACACTGCAGCGCCGGACGCGGGTCTCCGACCCCAACCTACGTGTCTTGATACGGTCGATCGTCTCGCCCTGCCGCTGCCAAGATCACCGAATGCGATTTAGAACCGATACTCCACGCGAGCGGTCAGTCCGTCAAAAGTGACCCGATCCGAACTGACGGCGTCCGCCTGTCCCGCGAAGTTGTTCTGTTGGACCGAGCGAATCCAGGAATCCGAGGTTACGGCATTCCACCAGGTGCTGATCACGTACCCGCCCGTCAATCGCCAGCGGCCGCATTCGCTCTGCCACCCGCCGCCCAATTCGAGGTCGCAGATGGGCACCACGCGACCGGCCGTCCACGACGTGTTGACGATTTCCGGATCCACGTCGGAACCCTGGAAGTACGCCGCGCGGAACTCGCCCGCTACGAGACTCACCGCGCCACGACCGTACAGCAGGAACCCGCAGCCGCGGTGCCGTTCAGCGTCCA
>Ga0233425_10009468_pt1 | contig 12319 bp, 6 predicted proteins | sample Watercolumn_Towu_2_FD_181712 | JGI IMG/M metagenome (GOLD analysis project Ga0233425, IMG submission 181712) | Freshwater microbial communities from Lake Towuti, South Sulawesi, Indonesia - Watercolumn_Towuti2014_140_MG | ecosystem: Environmental > Aquatic > Freshwater > Lake | place: Indonesia...
TGTCCTGGTCGTAAAACTCCCGCGTGCTGCCGTCGGGCTTGGTGATCCAGAAACTGAATCCCTCCGATGGCGTGAGGTTCGCGCCGAGGTGCCATTTACCGCTCAGGCCGCACACGTAGCCGGCGTCGCGCAGGATTTCGCCGAGCGAGGCGAACTCCGCGAGCGTGTTGTAGGCCTGCGGCCCCATCATGTATTTCTCGTCGAGGAACGAATGGATGCCGTGCTGCGAGGGGATGAGGCCCGTGAGGAACGTCGCGCGCGTCGGCGAGCAGACCGGATTGCTGCTCAGCGCGCGGGTGAACCGGATGCCCTCGGCGGCGAGCCGGTCAATGTGCGGCGTCTGGATGTCGGGATTGCCGTAGCAGCCGAGCGTCCACGCGCCCTGGTTGTCGGTGAGGATGAAGACGAGGTTGGGTTTCGAGCTGTTTGTCGCGCTCATCGCCGCCAGTGTCCCGGCCAACAGAATGGCCAGAAACGCGGCGGCCCGAATTGAGATAGATCGTGTGGTCATAGTCGAGGTAGGCCCAACAGCCGCAGCGTCTCAGCCTGGATCTTCTCGGAGGCGGCCACTTCGAGATGGCTGGAGCGGGCGGGCCAGGTTTCGTAGCCGCCCAGTTCGTGCTGGCGCGGAGTGGGCAGGTAGCCGTGAAAGCCGTTGGCCAGCTCGATGACGAAGGTGTGGCGCGCGGTGCTCTGTTTCTTGATCGCAAGCCCGGTCTCCGCGAACACCTCGCAGGGAATGGCGCCGATGGCGATATCGCCGATGCGAAAAGCCTGCAAGCGGACCGGCTCGTGCGCCGGCATCTTCGCGAGGTGCAACGCTTCGCGCGCATAGATTTGCGGGCGGGTCAGCTTGTTGGACGCCGGGCCGGGAACGGCGGTCTGCTTCGCCCATTCGAGCCGGGCCGCGTCGGGCCGGCGGATGCCGAGGGAGATTTCGGATTCGACCACTGCCAGCGTTGGGCGATCCTGATATTGCACAGTCTTGCAAGCGGTCGCGACGGCTTCTGCTAAGTCGTGGCCGACATAACGCATATTGCCATACGCCGGCAGCGTGGGTCGGGGAGCGCCAAAGTCTCCGACTCGGTTGTTGCTCACATCGCCGCAGGTGCCGTTGGACATCATCGCCACGAAAAGCGGGTCCTGTTGTGGCGCGGTCAGTAATTCTTCCAACCGGCGCGAGAATGCCCCGAAGTAATCGGCGCTGATGTTTCCCGCGGGAATGCCGCCCACATAGTGCAGGGCGTAGTTGGCGAGCACGGCCAGCGGCCGGCCGTCGGTGTGCTGCACGGCGAGAAACGCCACCTCCGGATCCACCGGCCCTGCCGGCTCCAACGCAACCTCTTTTCCGGGATACATCCACGCGCGGTCGGTCTTCTCGCCGAAAGGATTGACCAGCGAATGGTCCGGCTTGAGCAGCCAGCGACGGTTGAAGACGTGCTCCGGCTTCTGCACGCTGCCCCAACCGAGGCGAGCCGGCGCGAGGTTGTTGATCGCGCGCTGAACGCCATCCGCCATCCGCTGCACCGCGAAGTCCTCGTAGCGCCGGTTGGCGTCGCCCAAGCCGAGGTCAATCAAGCGGGGCGAACTGTGCGTGTGCGTGGCCGAAATGAGGATGTGCGACGGAGGGATGCCGGTGTTTTGCGAAATCAGTTGTCGGGCACGATCCACCAGTTCCCGCGAGATCATGGTGGTGTCGCAAACGACAAACGCGACCCGCGTGGTTCCATCGTCCAGCGCCAGACATCGCGCGTGCAACTCATCATGCACGTGCTTGGCCGGGCCGATCTGCATGATGGTGCCGTCCAGCACCACGCCGAGCGCGGGAGTGATGTTGCTGGTGGCCGCCCCGGCCCGGAAACCTGCTGGTGTCGCGTGCTGGCTGCCTTTGCTCTTCTTGCCCGCCTTTCCTTTGCCCGGCGCTGCGCCCAAGCTGATGTTGCCAAGAGCCGTGACCGCAGCGCCGGTCGCGACCGAACGGATAAACGTGCGACGTTTCATGCAGTCATGGGGCGGGCGGTTGGACTCTGCGTTGGTCACAGCATTGCGCGAAGATTCCATGTTCAGTCCTCAATGAAGGTGCGCGGGATTGGCGATGGGCTGCGTCATCATGGCAACTTCTTCTCCTGCGCGTCAGGCGCGTTCGCGACCTCGAAGCGGCCGTGCAATTTGATCTCATCGGCGGACACGCCGATCATCACCCTGAAGAATCCAGGTTCAATCACGCGCTTCATTTCCCTTTGCTTTCCGTCGCTGGCTGCGACGAGTTGCGGAACCTTAGATGCACCATTGCCTCGCCCGTGGTGGCACGGCGAAGCGTGACGGAGAGCATTGGGTCGGCATCCGTGGAGGTGCTTTCGATTTGGGCGCCATCAGCGGCGGCCTTGGCGAACACGAACGGCGGCGGGACGTGGAAAACCGCGGTGAGCGGATCATTCTCCACCAACTTGAAGCGGCACGACAATTCGGCGCGCTCCTTGTCCCATGTCGCGTCGGTCAGTTCCACGCCACCCTGCGAGACATGGCGGTTGGTCGAGAGAAATTGCGGGCGGTCCCGCCGCGCGTGAATCGCAAGAAGCCGATTCGAACGAGGCTCCACGCGCAGTTCAAACCCATCGCGACGGGCGCCGAGGAACTGGCGGTTCCAGAATTCGTAGAGCAGGTATTCCTGGCTTGGATCGAGTCCCAGTTGGTCGAACGTCACGCGCAACGTGGTTGGCTCGTCGCTCCAGTTGAACAGTGAAACGACGTCCCAACTCGCGAACGGGCGGCGAATCTTCAGGTCCCAGACCGGCTTCAAGCCGTCCAACGGCAGGAGGTCCATCGGCCGCACGTCGCAGACCGGCAGCGCCTGCTGCAACAACCGCAAGCGCTCGGCAGGGAGTTTCCCCAGCTTGTCGCCGAAGAACGTCAGTTGGCCCGGCAACGCCACCACCGTCGTTGCCAGTCGCGCAACGCCGAGCGGCGCATACTCGCCGACCATCAGCGTGTCCGGATCATTGAACCAGACGATGTTGTTCATGAAAAGCTGACTTTGAGTGGCCCGGGCTTGACTTGAGTAGCCCTTCCAGTCCGGATAACTGGGAGGATCCTTCGGTGAAAGAGGAGGCGAGTGGAGCAGATCGCCGCCAATCCGCGCTGCATCGGCCCACGCGACCTCCGGCCCCGTGTAATGCCCCTGACAGGCCATGAAGACACGATCCGAGCCAAGGCCGCGCCGTAGCGCTTCGATCCACGCGCCAAACGCATCCGCGACCGGCTCGCGGAATGCGGCGCGGACTGCCGGGCGCTCGAAGAAATGGGCGGAAAGCCCGTCGTTGCGGCCCGACATGCCGTCGCACTTGAACAGTTCGTAGCCCCACTCGGCCGACATCACGCGATGAGTCTCCTCTGTGAACTTGCGCACCGCCGCTTGCGACGGGTCGAGCACGTAACGCCCACTCCAGTTGCGCATCGGCTGGCCTTTGGCGTTGTGCAGAAACCAGTCCCGGTGCGCCCGGTAGAAATCTTCGTCGCCCGTGCCGAACGAGACGGTCCACAACCCGGGTCGGAAACCCAGCGCGCGAAGCTGATCCGCCAGCCACTTCATGCCGTGCGGAAATTTCTCCTGCGACGATCGCAACGTCAGGTTATGGAAATCGCTCACCGGCAATTTCGGCGAGTTCTCCTGCCACGACTCGATCTGCCAAAACACCAGGCCGAACGGCTTCAAGCAGCGCGCGGCGATGCGCGCCTCCGCCAGGTTGTCATCTTCCGTCCCCGTGTCGAAATAGGAATTCCAAGACATCCAGCCGGTCGGGGCTGTCGGGCAACGCCGGCGATCAATCGTCCGATACTTCGGCACGTAACGCGACCGATAGTAGTCGGGGCACAACTCGACGGCAATCGTCGAGGCCCCCGGCTTTGACACCGCGGCGGTCAAGCAGGCTTGGAAGCGAACCGTCCCGTCCGCCGGCAGCGTGGTGAGCGCGACGCGTTGCCCCTCGAACCGCAAGAGCATGTCGCGCTCGGCGTCGAACAACGAATCGTTGAGCCGGCTGTCCGCCGGTCCGGAAGCCATCTGCACCACGGCGCAGTCCTCCCGCCATCGTGTGCGACAAGCGAACGCCCGCGATCCAAGACTGACCTCAGGAGTGAACCGCAGTTCACCGTCGAATGTATTCGGCGGACGGTGGATGACCGTCAGCGCGAGCTTTGTCGCGTCGCCATTGACCGTGACGTAGCCTTGTGCGTTGCCGCGCTCATCCACCAAAGCCAAACGCGGTTTGATGCCGTCGCGCGCCTCCTGCACGCTCCAGCCCTTCGGCCCGTGAAACGTGAGCTTGCCCGCCAGTCGAATCTCCGCCGCCGTGTGCCGGCATTCCAAGATGGACGACTGCCCGTCAAAGGATGCTTGCCAGACAGCACGCACATCCAGAGCGGCCGGCGGCGGCTTGGGCGGTGTGGTGGTGGCAATGTCCGCAGCCCACGCAACGGACACACCGCGGGAGATAAGGGCGAGGAGCAACAGCATCTTGCGGAGGTCTTCTTTCATGGGTTCACCGATCGCACCTCGAACTTGCCTTTCAGCCGGACGTCCTCCGCCGACGCGGCGACCATCACGGTGAACGAACCGGGTTCAACCACTTGCTTCATTGCGATATTCCACAGCGCGAGTTCGCGCGAGGGAATGATGATCGTCACACGACGGGATTCGCCGGTTTGCAGGGCGACCTTCTCGAAGCCGGCCAGTTTCATGACCGGAGTGGTAACCGAGGACACGTCATCGCGCACATAGACCTGGGCGACTTCCTTGCCGGCGCGGACGCCGGTGTTCTTCACGGTGAAGCTCACTTTCACATCGCCACCGGGCGTGATGACAGGCGACTCGACCTTCAGCGCAGAGTATTCACATGTGGTGTAACTCAAGCCGAAACCAAACGCCCACAAAGGCGCGGGTGAGGAGAAGACATAATCGCGGCCGATCTTGTCCGCAGATCCCGGCCGGTGGTAGAAACCGCGACCGCTGGGCTTGTAATCGTGGACGGTGGGAATATGCCCGGCGCTTTGCGGAATGGTGATCGGCAGCCGGCCTGATGGATTCACGCGGCCCAGCAGGACATCCGCCACGGCGTAACCTTGGCGCTCGCCGAGATAGAACGCATTGAGGATTGCGGGCACTCGTTCCTTCATCCATGGCACACTGTAGGGGCGGCCATTGAGGAAAACGACGATCACGGGCTTGCCGGCGCCCAGCACTGCCCGCACAAGGTCCTGCTGGACACCCGGTGGCACCGGGTCGGTCACGTCGTAGCCTTCGCCGACGGTGCCGGAGGCCGGCAGGGCCGGGTCTTCCCAACCGACGCCGCTGAGAATCATGCTGGTGTCGCCGAGAACGACGACGGCAACGTCGCTCTGTTTCGCGGCGGCGACGGCGGCGGCGAAACCGTTGGTGGAAAGCCCGACGAGGTCGCACCCCTTGGCGTAGTTTATCTTCACGCTGTCGCCCAATCGCTCGCGCAGGCCGCGCAGGATGGTGACACCATCGCTGTTGTTCTTGCTCCAGCAGTAGTCGCCGAACTGCACCTGATCCGCGTTGGGGCCGATGACCGCGACCGACTGGAGCCGACCGGAATCCAGCGGCAACAGGTTCTTGTCGTTTTTCAGCAAGACGATGGACTCCTCGGCGATCTGTTGCGAGAGCGCGACGTGTTCAGCGCAACGCGCGATCTTCGGCAACACGTCCGGTTGGGCATCGGGACGCCCGTCGAACAGGCCGGCGAGGAACTTCACCCGCAGGACGCGGGCCGCCGCCTTGTCAATTTCCGCCTCGGCCAGCTTCCCGCTTTTCACAAGCCCGACAAGATGCTGGTAGCAGGTCGGGCGTGGCGCCTCCAAGTCCACACCCGCCGTGACGGCCAGAGCCGCTGCCTCGGCCTGGTTGGCGGCAATGCGATGCAAACCGAAGTTGAAATCCACGCCGCCCCAGTCGGAGTAGGTGTAGCCGCGGAATCCCCACTCGCCGCGCAACACCTTCTCCAACAACCACCGGCTCGCGTGCGACGGAATGCCGTCCACCTCGTTGTAGGAAGGCATCACGGACAGCACGCCGGTTTCGCGGATCACGGCTTCGACCGGAGGGAAATAGGTGGAACGCAGCTCACGTTCGCCCAAGACGCAGTTGGCGATGTTAAGACCGTTCACGGGCATGCTGTAACCGGCGAACGTTTTGAGCATCGCGAGCGACTTGTCGGGACCGAGCGGCTTGCCGCGCAAGTCTCCCTGAATGCCGAGCGTATAGTCGCTGCACATCCGCGCCACCAAGAAAGGGCTTTCGCCGATGCATTCCTCGACCCGCCCCCAGCGTGGATCGCGAATCACTTCCACCATCGGCGCGAGCAGGTGATTGATCCCGGCGGCGCTTGCTTCACGGCTGATTTGTGCGCCCATGTCCCGCGCCAACGCGGGATTCCACGTGCAGCCGAGGGCGAGAAACTGCGGGTAAATGGTGGCGCCCCTGGCCAGCACGCCATGCAAACCTTCGTTGACGGTCAGGGCCGGAATACCCAAGCGCGTCTTGGCGCGAAGATAGCTCTGGCCCGCCGCCAAACGGCGTGCGCTTTCGAAAAGGTCGTCGCCGAACTTCACGCACAGCACACCGATGCTTTGATCGCCAAACAACTTTTGCAGCGAAACTTCATCGGCCCGGCCGTCCCGCATGGCGATGTCCGCGGCGCTCTTCTGCGTCATCTGCGCGATCTTCTCTTCCAACGTCATCCGCTCGATCAGGTCGCGAACGCGTTCATCCACGGGCAGGCTTGCATTCCGATAAGCCTCGGCGCCCCCCACTGACCCCGGCCATGCGCCAACGAGCGCGGCGAGGATGTGCAACAAGCAGTTCGTGGTCAGGGATGTTCGTTTCATGTTCCTATTTCAGCATTGGGTTCTCATGGGCAGAAGCGTGAGTTCACGCAGGCTTTGAGCTTCGCGTTCTTTTCTTCACAGCTTCCATCCGTTGAACATCGGTCGCGTGAGCCGCTTGTTGGCCTCGTCGTTGCCGATGAACTTCTCCTTCTTCGGGTCCCACTTCAGTTTCGTCTCCAGTCGCGCGGCGATCTCGGAGATGAGGCCGAGCAGGGAGGCGACGTGCGTCGCGTCAATGCTCGACACCGGGTCTTTGCGGGTGCGCATGCAGCTCAGGAAATCGTCGCCGTGGTTGAACGACTTGAACGCAATCTCGTCGCCGGCCTTCTTCTTGATGGTGATGATGTCTTCGCCCGGCTCGGCGCACTGATAGGCGTGCGTCTCGCCCGCCTTGGGCCGGACCGTAAGCAGCGACGACGGCTCGGCCGAGATCTTCCCGTTTTCCGGGCCGCGGTCCACGTGGACCCAGCCCTTGTCGCCGATGAACTTCGTGCCGACCGGCTGCTGGTTCTGGTCGGTGAAGACCATCTTCAGGCCGCTCGCGAAAGTGAACGTCGCGTTCCAGCTCTCAATGTTGTCAGTGAAGCCCTTCTTGCGATAGACACCCTTGCACTCGATCTCGCACGCCTCCTTGCCGATGGCCGGGCAGCCCCAGTTCGCGATGTCGAGATGATGCACGCCCCAGTTGCAGATGAAGCCGGCACAGTAATCCCAAATCAGATACCAGTCGGGCCACGCGACGCGGCCTTCGTTATAGGGTTTGGTTGGGGCGGGGCCTCGCCACATGTTCCAATCGAAGCCGTCCGGCACAGGCTGCGGGTCCATCGGGCCGTTATACTTCGGCTGGTATTGCGGGCCGGGCGCGGAGACCTGGATTTCGCGCAGCTTGCCGACGTAGCCATTCAGCGCCAGCGCGGCGGCTTGGCGGAACTTGCCTTGCCCACGCTGCCACGTGCCGGCTTGGAAGACGCGCTTGTGTTTGCGGATCGCCTTGCGGATTACCTGGCAGTCCTCGACCGACACGCCGAGCGGCTTCTCGCAATACATGTCCTTGCCCGCGGCCGCGGCGGCCGTGGCGATGAGCGAATGCCAATGGTCCTGCGCGGCGATCATCACCGCGTCAATGTCCTTGCGCGCGATCAACTCACGATAGTCGCCGAACATCGCGCAGCCCTGGTCGCCATACTTGGCGTCGGCCATCTTCTTGGCCCGCTCCTGGCGATCCTTGTAGGTGTCGCACACGGCGACGACGCGGCAATCGTCGAGGCCGAGAAAGACGTTCATGTTCGCCCGGCCGCGCCCACCGACGCCGATGCAGCCGATGCTGATCTTGTTGTTCGCGCCGAAGGCGGTCGCGGGGATGATGTTCGGTGCCGCGAGCGCGCTGGCAGCGACGGCGGCGGTCTTCAGGAAATCACGGCGATTGATGTGTTGGCTCATGGTTGGGTTCCTTGATGGGGGTTAGCTCTTCTGCTTCTTGGCTTTTGAAACGGGGCGTTTAGGAGACGTATCTCGCGGTTGGGCACCGCAACGCTTCGCCCACTGCTCCCACTTGGCGGCGAGGTCTTTCACGGTATCGGGAAACTTCTCGGCAAGATTCTGCGACTCGGCGCGGTCGGTGGCGAGATTGAAAAGCTCCCACGGCCCATTCCTGTCGGCGACGAGCTTCCATTTCCCCTCGCGAATGGCGCGGCTGCCTCCAGTCGCCCAGCAGAGCGTCTTGTAGCCGTCGCGCTCGCCGCCTTTCAGGACGGGCAACAAACTCTTGCCCTCCATCGGCAGCACCTTGCGGTCGTTGAACTCGCTCGGATACGCCACGCCCGCCGCGTCGAGGCACGTGGCTGTGATGTCCGTGATGTGGCCCGGCTCGTGCGTGATCGCTCCAGTCTGCTTGATGACGCCCGGCCACCACGTAATCAATGGCGTTGCGATGCCGCCCTCGAAGTTCGTCTGCTTGTGCTCGCGAAACGGCGCGTTCGACACGTTGGCCCACGCCGGGCCGGCGGTCACGAATGTGTCAGGCCCGCCCGGCGGAATGTCCGGCGTGTTGCCGACGCGCGTGGGTGTGCCATCGAGCCGCCATGTCTCACCCGGTTTGTCCAGCGATCTGCCTACGGCTTGGTCCGACGCGCCGTTGTCGGAGAGGAAAAGCACGAGTGTGTTCTTGTCCGCGCCCGCGCGTCGCAGCGCCTCGACGATGCGCCCCACGCTCTGGTCCAGCGAATCCACCTGCCCGGCGAACGCGGCCATGCGCTCCGCTTCCCAGTCCTTGTGCGGCGCGTCTTTCCACGCCGCCGCGCGCGAGTCGCGCGGTGACAGCGGGCAATCCTTGCTGATGAGGCCCAGCTCGATCAACCGCTTGTGGCGTCGCGCCCGCGCCTCGTCCCAGCCGAGTTGCCGATAGAGGTCGCGATACTTCGCCATGTCCTGCTCCTTCGCGTGCAACGGCCAGTGCGGCGCGTATTCGGCGACGTAGAGGAAAAACGGCTGCGGTTTCGTCGCCGCCTCGGCGATGAACTTCACCGCGAAGTCCGTGATCAGGTCGGTCTTGTAGCAGTTCTCAGGCAGCGTGAACGGCTGGCCGTCCATGAAGGTGTTCATGGTCCGCACGGCCTTGAAATGATGCCCCGGCCCGCCGCCGCCCGCGTTGCCGAGGAACCGATCCACGTAGCGCGCCACGCACGCCGGGTCGTGCCAGTCCTCCGCCGTCGTCATGTCGAGCCGGCCCACCGCGCCCGTCCTGTATCCGGCGCGCTTGAGCAACTCGAACATCGTCACGCAGCGGTTGTTCAGCTTGCCCGTCCAGTTGAACATCCCGACCTGGGCCGGATGCAATCCCGTCATCAACGCCGACCGGGACGGCCCGCACAGCGCGCAGTTGTAGAACTGAGAGAACCGCAGCCCGCCCGCCGCGAGCCGGTCGAGGTTCGGCGTCTGGATTTCGCTGCCGTAGCAACCCGCATCCGAGAACCCCATGTCATCGGCGAGGATGACGACGATGTTCGGCCGCGCCGGCTCCGCGCTAAACGCGACGCTCACGAGAGCGAACGACACAGCAAACAAGAAGGTGATGCGACGGAGCATGACTCAGCGTGTCTTTCCTTTGGCCACATTGGCAGAAGAACCTGCCGCACGGTAAAGCTGCGCGGCCTCCGCGGCGCTGAGCGCGCGGTCAAACAGCGCGAACTCCGCTATCTGGCCATCCAGCGGCGCGAACTGATCACATCGCGCTCCGACGAAGAATGTGTTCGCGCCCGCGGCCGTCACGTCGGCCTCGCCGTCGAATGCCGGCGCGTTCGCGCCGTTCAGATACGCCGTCACACGCTTGTCCGCGCGGATGAGCACGACATGGTTCCAACCGCCAACACTCACCGGTTGGGCGCTGGACACGACCTGGCCGCGCTGGTTGCCATTGAAGAAAAAGAGTCGCCCGATGTTTTGCTTGTGTGTGCCGCCGATGCCGAGGTGGTCGCCGGGCGCGTCGTGATCGCCCGCGGGGCCGCGCGAGAACAGATAGGCCGTCACGAGGCGGGCGTCGTTGGGCAGGATGTTTCTGAACCAGAACGCAGCGCTGTATTGTCCGCCAACCTGTTCGGAGCGCGCGCCGGCGTCGGCCGTGACGACCGGCAGATAGACACGCGGTTTCAGAGCACGGACCGCGCCAGCGTAATCACCGGTGAGTTGCAGCGGTTGGGCGCGCTCCAGGAGCGTTGCTTTCTGGCGCTCCGCCGTGCGCACGCCCTCGATGCCCGACACCCGCCAGTGCGTCGCGATGTCCGTGGCAGGCAGCGCATGATCGTAGATGGCGACCTCGTCGAGCTTGCCCTCGAAGCCGGCGGCGAGCGTGATCTGTTTCGGCGCGGCGGGCAGCGTGCCGGTGATCACATCGGGCGCGAGATTGCCGTCCAGATACACCGCGACTTGTTCGCCATCGCGGATCAACACCAGATGTTGCCAGGACTTCGGCGTGACGGATTTGAGCGAAACCGGCTGGCCGTCGAGTTCGAGCAGGTGGCCCGTTCCCGGCATGCCGTCCCAGAACCACAACTCGATCGTGTAGGTGTCCTTCAGTCCCTTGAGCGTCGCGTTCAGCCGATGGCCGGCGAAGTGCGGACAACGGTTGATCGTGACCTCGCCCGCGAACTTCGGCCCGTCAAGCCAGCGCGCGACGCCCAATTCATACGTCGCGTCGCGTCCCGCACCGCTGGCGTCGCGCGCAATGGGGCCGCTCCATTCTTCGAGCCGCCAATAAGCGAACGGCTTCGAGGCCAGCACTATTTCCGCGTATGCGCCGAGCGATGCGGGAACTTTGCGCCGATTCTTGCCGCTGACGTCTTCGAGCAGGCCAAGTAACGCCTCAACGAGCTTCAGTTCGGCGGCCGGCTCCAGACCCGCGCTGCGGCACGGCCACGTGTTGTAGCCGCCAAGCGGATAAATCTCGGGCGGCGGGATGTAGCCCTCCTCCGCATTGGCCAGCTCGATGTTCAGCGCCGGCTGAAGCGGGCTTTGGGCCTTGATTTTCAGGCCGCTGATGGCGAAGACCTCGCAAGGCCAGATGGCGATGCCGAGTTCGCCGACGCGCACCGCCTGAATTTTCACCGGGCGGATCGGGTTCTCCTTCAGCCAGAGCGCCTCGCGCGCATAGACCTCCGGCTGCGACTTCGGCTGGCGGTCGCCCATCTTCTCGACGAGGTCGCGCGCCCACGCGAGCCGTTTCGCGTTCGGCTGGCGGGTGGGAATCCGCAGCGTCTTCTCGCGCATCGCCAGCGGAACCCAATCTTCAAAAACAATGCCCTTGTAGGCATCCGCCGCGATTTGTGCCAACTCGGCGGCGTAAGTGTCCATCGTGACCGCGCGCTTCGGCTGGCTGTAATCCATCCAGTGCTGATCGCCGCTGGTGCCCTGCGACATGATGCCGACGAAGCCGTCCCCCGCGCCAATGAGCGGCCCGATCTTCTCCGCGAACAGCCCATAATAATCCGCCGACACAGCCTGCGCGCCGAAGTAGTGCATCGAGTAGTTCGCCATCACCGCGATGGGCTTGCCGTCGGGCGATTGAACCGCCAGCAACGTCATCGCCGGGTCGGATGGTCCCACCGGGCCGATGGCGTCGGGGTTCTGATAGCCGGGATGCATGTTCGCGCGCACTGTCACGTCGCCGAACGGGTCGGTCAGCATCTTGTCGGGCCGGCGAATCCAGACGCGCGTGTGCGTGTGGTTTGGCGCCTGCGCGACCGCCCAACCGACGCGGGCCGGGGCGAGGTTGTCCGTCGCGCGCTTCAAACCCTCGGCGATGAGCGGCGCGGCGAACGCAGGATAATTCGGGTCGGCCGGGGTGCCGAGGCATTGCATCAACGACGGCGCGCTGTGGGTGTGCGTGGCGGAGATCATGATGCGGTTTGCCGGGATGCTGGTG
>Ga0233425_10009469_pt1 | contig 12318 bp, 10 predicted proteins | sample Watercolumn_Towu_2_FD_181712 | JGI IMG/M metagenome (GOLD analysis project Ga0233425, IMG submission 181712) | Freshwater microbial communities from Lake Towuti, South Sulawesi, Indonesia - Watercolumn_Towuti2014_140_MG | ecosystem: Environmental > Aquatic > Freshwater > Lake | place...
TTGCACTTGAGCCTGTTTCCAGCGATCCCAACACCGCAGGAGGTCAGGCAACGATTGAGTTTGCAATGAGATACAGCTAGTCTTCAAACTCTCACTGACATTGGATCAACATTTGACGCGGGTCACCTGCACTTCACATTTACGCGGCTCGATCTGAGGGTTCACGCAAATATGGCTGAAGAAATCAAGAGACTTCAGGGAGTCACCGAAGTAAGCGTAGTGATGGGCTCATGATCGCGAGCCCGATGCCTCCGCTGGATAGCCGATCGGCGATCCCGGGCGCGGTTCGCTGAATCGGGCAAGGCCTCGCTCGTGAGGGTCGCGGGGTTCTTATTTTCCGGAGCGACCGCCCGCGCATCGCTCAGGCAACCCGCGTGGGCCGCGCGGCGTGCGCAGATGGAGCGCTCCGGACGATTTCGCGGCGTAAATGGACGGCTGCGTACGCGTAACCGCACGGTCAACCTTGTCGGTGGGCTGATGCGGGCTCTCTTGAAGGTCACTCTACTTCACGATCTCAGTGAGACAAGGGCGGCAAGACTGGGGCTTACGCGCCTCGATGTCCAGTTGCCCGGCCTCCCATCCTTGTTTGACGGCTATTGTCTGCTTCACCTCTCGGATATTCACTTGGATGAAAGCAATAGGGCTCTCGAGGCGTTGCACCGCATGCTTGATGGCATGCAAGTCGATCTCCTCGTGGCCACCGGTGATTTCGCTGACCGGGCTGGCCGGCTCCCTGAGGTTGCAGCGCAGGAAATGGCCAGTCTGGCCCAACTTCTCGCGCCGCGAGACGGAGTCCTCGCGACGCTGGGAAATCATGACAGCTGGCTCACTGCGGAAGCATTGGAGGACAGGGGAATTCGCGTGCTTGTGAACGAAACGCTCGTTTTGGACCGCGAAGGCCATCAGATCCTGATTGCGGGCACCGATGATCCTTCCTACTTTTTCGATGAGACGGCCATTGAGACCCTGAGCGCGAGCGGGGGGCCGCAGACAAAGATCGCCCTTGTCCATTCGCCCGAATTGGCTGGCGTTGCAGCGGACAATGGTTTTTCCCTGTACCTCTCGGGTCACACGCATGGCGGCCAGATACGGTTGCCCATTCTCGGTGCGCCATTTAACATGCTGCAGCAACATCGGGACTACGTCAAGGGGGCTTGGCGGCACGGCGGGATGCTGGGCTACACCAGTTCGGGTGTTGGAACATCCCTCGCGCCATTGAGGATTAACTGCCCTGGAGAAGTGGTCTTGGTTACCTTGCATCGCGCGTAGGGTCCGCATGCAAGCCTTTCGCGACAGGCATATGGTATAAAGTCCGTCTACGTCTCGGATCTAGTTTGGAGTGGTGCCATGCCTCAGCCGACAGTAGACAACGCGATTGAGCATTTGGGGGGCCCGGTTGCGGGCCGGCCGACGCCGGCGGCGGCCCCAGCACCCGCTCCGCGCACGCCGGAGATGGTCGGTCAGCCCATTACATTCCGGCCGGTCAAGGGAAATAAACACAAGGGCAACCAGCAGGCCCTGGGTTTCAGGAATTCACGTTGGAAAACCCTCTGGCTGCGTATCAAGTTGCCGCTTGTACTCGCCTACTGCCGGTTGCTGAATATCTCTCGCCCGGTAGTGGTCGTGCTTACCGTAAACAGCAACTGCAATTGGAATTGCGTCTATTGCTATGGTGACTATCCCACCAAAGGGACCGAGAAAAATCTCTCGACGGAGCAGCTGACGCATCTGATCGACGAGCTCGCCGGGATGGGCTGCTGCTACATGCTGGTCCACGGCGGAGAAGCCCTGCTTCGGAAAGACATCGGTTATATCGTCGACTACATCAAGACGAAGGGAATCTATGTCTGTCTGGTGACGAACGGACAACTGTTCCCCAAGCGCATTGACGAGCTTCGGAACGTCGACAACCTGACGATTTCTCTCGACGGGCGCGCCGAGAACAACGACCGGAACCGCGGCAAAGGCGCATATGATTTCGCGTTGACGGCCATTAAGCTGGCATTGAAGGAACGCTTCAAAGTCCGTGTGCAGTGCACACTTTCGAAGCACAACAAGGACGACATTCCGTACCTGGCGGAACTGTCCAAGGAAATCGGCGTACCGGTAAGCTTCAGTATCCTGTTCAAGACCGACTTCAGTGCGCTGGATGATCCGCTGGCGCTGACCCCTGAAGAGATAAAGCACTGCCTGAACACGATCGGGGAATTGAAGCGCGCTGGTTATCCGCTTTTCACGTCAAAGCCCAATTTGGACTACGCGCTGCATTGGCCTTACGAGCGCTTTAACAAGCTCTTTCTGATGAAAGAAGATGTGCCGGCGGATTTCAAGCCGCTGAAGTGCTACTACGGGCAGCTGAAGTTCCACATCGAAGGTGACGGGCGTGTCATGCCATGCACAATCCTCTCCTCCAATCATTTCAATGGGAAGGACGTCCGGGAGGTGGGCGCCCGAGAGGCCATTCGCCACGTGAGGGAAACGAATCGCTGCGTGGCCTGTCCCCACCTAACGCAAAACGAATGGAACTTGCTCATGGGAATGAGCCCGCAGGTGATCGCGGTGAACGCGACCGAGCAGGTGAAAGAACTGACCCGCTGGTACTGACCGCGACCGGCTCTGCGCCGGGCTGTTGATTTCCACGCAAATCTGACCCGGGGTTTTCATCGGAAACTGACCCGGGTTTTGTGTCGCAGTATAGCTATGGATTTGTGGATAGGTTTTCGGTTTCCTCCGGTTTTTGGATTTGAGTCTTTCGGGTTCGAACAGCTCGGCCCGGCTGCAGCCGGGCCGAGCTGTTCTTGAAGCGCCAGGACTCGTTGCCGGTCTCAACGATGTGGCAGTGATGGGTGAGCCGGTCCAGGAGCGCGGTGGTCATCTTGGGGTCACCAAAGACGCTCGCCCATTCGCTGAAGCTGAGGTTCGTCGTGATCATGACGCTCGTGTGCTCGTAGAGCTTGGAGAACAGGTGGAACAGGAGCGCGCTGCCCGCCTGGCTGAAGGGCAGGTACCCCATCTCGTCCAGGATCACCAGATCGACGTGCGCCAGGCGGTAGGCGAGTTGCCCCTGTTTGCCGATCGCCTTCTCCTGCTCGAGCATGTTGACCAGCTCGACGGTGGAGTAAAAGCGCACCCGCTTGCCGTGTTGGCGGATCGCCTCGATACCGATGGCGGTCGCGAGGTGCGTCTTTCCCGTCCCGGGCCCGCCGATCAGCACGACGTTGTGCGCCGCGTCGACGAACTCCAGGCCGTGGAGCCGGCGTACCAGGGCTTCGTCGACCCGGGACTGTGCGAACTCGAAGCCGGCGAGATCGCGGTGCGCGGGGAAGCGCGCCACGTTCATCTGGTAGGCGATCGAGCGCACTTCGCGCTCGGCCCGCTCGGCGGCAAGCAACTGCTCGATGAAGCGTTCCGGGTCGAACTCGGCGTGGCGCGCCCGGGCCACAAGCTCCGTCCAGCTGCTCGCCATGCCGTGGAGCTTGAGGGCTTTAAGTTTGGCCACCGTCTCAATCGACATGGGTGGCCTCCGCATCGGCATCGGGGCGTAGCCGCTCGTAGCGATCGACGTCGGCGGCCGGCTCCTCGGTCAGGGCGATTGCCGGCACCGGGGCGGGCGGCGCACTGGCAGGCGATTTCAGGCGCGCCAGGACGTTGAGCACGTGCTCACCGCTCGGGCGGCCCGATTCCAGTGCGATCTCAGCAGCCACAAGGACCGCTTCCAACCCGTGCACCGGCACGGCCGCCAGCACTTGGGCCATGACCCGGTCGCCCCCGGGGTGCTTAAGAAGGCAGCCCTGCAGCCGCGCGAGCGGCTCGGGCATTGTGGCAAAGGGCGCGCCGTTCCTGAGCGCCCCGGGCTTCTTCACGATCAGGCTGATGTAGTGGTGCCAGTCGTAGAAGGTCTGGTCGCGCTCGAAGCTGCGAGCATGGCGTGCGACTTCCTCGCCCTCGGCGATCACCACCAGCTCGAACGGATAGATCCGCAGGCTCACCACCCGGTGCGCGTGCTCGGTGGGCACGCTGTAGCGGTTGCGCTGTACGTGGATCAGGCCCGTGGCCGAGACCCGCACCGGCTGCTCGACGTAGGCATCGAACGCCCTGGGCAGCGGCATCAGCCGCGTCTGCTCGTCCTGCAGCAACTCGGCAACGGTCAACTCCGGCCATCGCGGGTGGCGCATCTCCTCCCACGCCACGCGGCAGCGCGTCGCAAGCCAGGCGTTCAGCTCCTCCAGGCTCGCCCAGCGCCGCTCGGTGGCTTCGCGCCAGATATGGCGCCGCCGATCCTGGACATTCTTCTCGACGATGCCCTTCTCCCAGCCCGCCGCCCGGTTGCAGAACTCCGGCTCAAAGAGATAGTGCGAGCACATCGCGTAAAAGCGCACGTTCACCGTGCGCTCCTTGCCCCGGCCGACCCGGTCCACCGCAGTCTTCATGTTGTCGTAGATGCCGCGGCGCGGTACCCCGCCGGAGGCTCCAAAGGCCCGCGTGTGCGCGTCGAACAGCATCTCGTGGCTCTGGCTCGGATAGGCCACCATCCAGAAGGCACGGCTTGCCGCCAGCTTGGTGTGCCCCACCTCCAGCCGCCGGCGCAGTCCCCCGACGAAGGCGTACTCGCAGCTCCAGTCAAACTGGAACGCTTCGCCCAACTCAAAGGCAAGCGGCACGTACGCCGCACGCCGGGGCGCATCGGCTTCTTGCGCCTTCCAACGCCGTACGAACGCGCATACGCGCCCGTAACCGCCCGCGTACCCTTGCGCCCGGATCGCCTGATACAGCGCCATCGCCGTGCGCCGCTCGCGCCTGGCGCGGTGGCCATCGCTGCGCAGCCACGTGCGCAGCACCTCCGTCCAGCCATCCAGCTTGCTCGCGGACTTCCGCGGCGGGTACTTCGGCTCCACCACCTCCGGCCGGCGCAACCAGCTGCGCACCGTGTTCCTCGACAACCCCGTGCGCCGCGACACCTCCCGCAGCGACATCCGGTCGCGCAAATGCATCCGCCTGATCTTGGCCAACATCCCCACGTTGATCACTCCCTGTTCTCCCGCTCGTTCTTCGAGCGGGCAAGTCAATCACGTGGGTCAGATTTGGATGAAAACTACCCCCTCAAGTGGGTCAATTCTGGGTGGCCATCAACATCTTGCCGTCCGGTGACTATCTCTTGCCAAGAGGGGCCGGAGTGCATGGAACCCAGGCGGCCTGCCCTCATTTCCCATCGGCCCGTGCTAATCTGTGCAGCGCGCTCGTTCCTGAAGCGCACGTTTGACCGAACGACCGGAATCACCTGAAAGGCCCGCACCTCATCGACCGAACCTTGGAGGCATGTAGTGAAAAGCGATCGGATCCTTGCAGCATTGCTTTCAGCCATGGCGCTGACCCTTGTTGTCTCATGCGGCCCAAGTGAAAGTCCCCCGCCAGGGAAATCGGCTACGAAGCCCGCGATTTTCCAGAAATCCGGCGACGTTACCTTGGGTGCGAAGAGCATGTATACGGAGCAGTTCTCACCGCTGAAATTCTTCGACAAGGATTCCAAGACATTCTGGCACTCGGGGACCGCCGGCGACTACGGCTGGATATCGATCTCCTTCCCCAAGCCGTTCAAAGCGACCGAATTCAGGATAACCCGTCGTTCGGAGACCTCCAACCAGGCGCCGGTCCATTTCCTGCTCGAGGGCGGGACCTCCCCGGCCTTTCCTAACGCCGAATCAAATTGGCAGGTTATCGAAGAAGTCAAGGATGAGCAGTGGAATGTTATGGAACATGCCTACAGGATAAAAAACCCGAGCGAGCACCTGCACTACCGGCTGAGGATAGTGAAGACCGTGTCCGACCAGACTCACACGTCTGTCGCCGAGTGGGAGCTGAAGTAAGAAGCGGCCTCACTGGTTAGAACAATTGTGAGGGGTTTCCGAGGCGCAGTCCCGGTAGGTCGAGAGTTTTCCTCAATCGGTAAGGTGAGGTTGGTCCGGTTTTCCGAGACAAGGTCGGGTCCGGGCAGGAACGCGGACGAAGAAGGCCACGCCGGGCGGCGGGATCGATGTTCCTGTCGCTTCATCCGAGCAATTGGACGGCGATCCGCAGACAAGAAGGCAACTCAATCTTGATGCACGTCCCCAGATGGATTGCCGGCTGCCTTCTCCGCTTTGCAAGCGAGCGGGCCTCCGAACGCACCCGAGCCGCAGAATGCCTTTTTCTCCTGCTGCTCATGGCTGGCCAATTCTGGCTCTACCGCGGCTTGTTCTCAGAGACGATGGCATTCAAGCACGACTCGATTCTCTGGTACGGGATGTTCCACTACTTCGCCGAGTCCCTATGGGCCGGAGAATGGCCTTACTGGAATCCCTATATTCACGGCGGGGAGCCGTTTTTTTACGCTTGGAACATCATCCGGCTCACCGACCCGGTTACCTTGACGGCAGTACTGGCCGGCTCGCTTTTCAGCCCGGATCTTTACCAGCTTTACAACGTTACCTTTGTCGCCCGGATTGCGGTGACCGGGATTGGCTGCTATCTGGTGCTGCGGCAACTCCTGGCGAGGTCGGCAAGTCTGGCGAGCGCCTCCCTGTTGGTGTTTTGGGGGCCGTTGGGCGGCCAGTCCCTCGCGTATATCGGCTCCCTCGACGCTTTCTCCTGGTTCCCTTGGAGCCTGTGGTGCCTGCTCCGCGCCCTGCGCGCCGCCAGGATGCCGGACGAAGGGCACCGCGTGGGCTTCTGGGTCATGGCGGCGTCATGGTTCCTCGCGATTTCGGTCGGCGGCTCGATCTACCATTGGGTCTACGGAGTGTTCGTCTTCGCGGTCTTGCTGATCTTCCTGGCGTTTTTTTGCCGGCAGGATGTTTCCCGGCTGTTTCGCGAGTCGGGATGGAGCCTGGCTGGAGGTCTGGCGCTGATCGCGGTCATGGCCTCGCCCCTCGCAGCGCTTTTCCTGGAGCGGTCCGAGATATTTTCATCCGCACGAAATATTCACCGGGAACAGCTCGCATTGGGCCCGGCGGCGCTGCTCGGAGTGGACTATTCGAAAATTGAGAAGCGGGACCCCGAGGTCGGCCTCGGGAATATCGATGACGTTTTCCGTGCGCTGCCCGCCCAGTCGAAGAACTACGGAGAAAACTGGTTCGTCGGCCACGTGGCCGGCGTCTTTTTGATACTAGGCCTGTTTCTCGGGAGGCACCGCTACCGCTGGCCATTTATCGGAACATTGGCCGTTATCACGTTCATGTACGTCGGCCCGCTGCCGCCGCTCGAGCTGCTGCACAAGGCGATTTACCTCGCCTCGCCGCCCTTGTGGCTGACGCGGCATCTCTCGATCTTCGAGCCCTTCGTGCACCTGTTCACCGCAATTTTCGTGGGCCTGGGCATTGATCGGGCTGCGGGCCTGATGGACCACGTCGCCTCGCTATCGACGATCGGCATGCGGAGTTGTCGGGCGCGAATCCCGATGTGCGTATTGGGCGCCGCCGCCGTCGCCGGTGCAGTGAGCGCATTTCTCCATGCCGTCGTTCTCCAGAGCAACATGTCGCATATCGCTGGGGCGCACCAGTACGCCGCACTGCTCGCGCTTGGCGTTTTCCTGCTGGTCTTCGGCATGGTGGCCGGACTCGCCGCGTGGGGGAGGCAGGCCGCAACCGTTGTCGCGGCGATCGTCGTGGTACCGGCATTTGCTCTCCAGCTGTTGGAACAAGGCCTGATCGCCGCTGCCCTGCATCGAGTGCCCAGCGGGTGCAATCACCATTTGTTCTGCGAGTGGAAGGATTATTTCGAAAACTTCTCATTTCCCCGAAGGGCCTTGCCCGCGTTGCCGCCCCCCACCGTGCGCGAGCTCGGCATGGACCTGAAGAAAACCTACCTGAGCTATTCGCCGACGATATTTAAGAAAAATGTCGCTCTCGAGGACATCATGTTGCCGGCCGCGCAGCCCGTCGGCTCGGAAACGTCGATTCACCACTACTTCAGCATCAATTTTCCGGCAGGCCTATACCATTTCTGGCTGAAGGACTATCTGCGCCTCTACGAGATCGGGGAATGGCAGCCCAAGGCGTTCCTGGCCTTGATGGGCGTGAACCGGCCGCTGCTCGACTACCGTACCAACTCCGTTCTGTCGGGCGGCGATCGGGCGGACGCCTTGCTGAAGCGAACCGACGGTGAGCTGACAGCGGCGATTCTTGCGGTTGCCGCCGTCGTCGATTCACCATCCGAGGACCAGCCGGACCCCGTCCCGCTGGCGGAGGTGATCACTTCGGCGCGGGCGTTGCAGCAGATCCGGACGCTGTGCCGCGAATCCTTCGATTACCCGGCGAGTCAAGGGCTTCCGCATGGCTGGATGCTCACGCATCCGGATGGAAGCAAGGCACCCGAGCGGGTTCCGGTGAGCGGTATTGCGCCCGCGGGGCAAGCCGTCCGCCTTGCCCCCGCCGCAAGGGGCCCCGTCTTGCTGCGGTTCTCCGAAACCGACATGGCAGCGATCGCCGGAAAGGACATATACGTCGAAGCATGGGTCCGGAGCGACAACAAGACGCCCGATGCAGTCACGGTCGATGTCCAGACCCGGCCGAACAGCGGGCCGGTGAAGATCAGCAGGTATGACAATTCTGGCGATTGGCGGAAGCTCGAATTGCGCGCGCACATCGACCAGGCGGCGCGATTCGTACTGCTGACGCTGCATGTGGCCACGGCGGCGACCGCAGCCGCGGAGTTTGCGCACGTCAGGATCGAACTGGTGCAACCGCACGGCCCTGAGGGAAGCCGCGCGGTTGCGGAAGGGTTCCGCAACCTGGCCGACGGGACCTTCGAGGCGAAAGTGCTCTCATTCTCCCCGAACCGGCTGGAACTCGACGTTACGGCGGGAGCGCCCGGCATACTCACATACCGCGACATCGCCGCCCGCCACTGGACATCCTACGTGGACGGCGAGCCGGTACCGCTGCTGCGCGCCGACCTGGCGTTCAAGGCGGTCTCCCTGACGCCGGGCCGCCACCGGGTGGTTTTTCAGTATCACCCGCGCCTGTTCGCCGTCGCGCTGCATCTCTATCTGGCGGGCATACTGGCAGGGGTGTTGTATCTGCTTGGAAGGTTCGGAATGCAGTTTCTCGCCAACAACCGGAAAGGCCGGTACGCAAAAAGAAACGCGGCGCCTACTACGCCATGACAGTGCTTATCACAGGCGTCAGCAGGGGGCTCGGCCATGCGCTTGCCGCCGCCGCCATTTCCCGAGGCATGGCGGTAGCCGGCATCGTACGCAACCCCGCTGCGGAATCCGTGAAAGAGCTGGCTGCGCGCGGAATGCGCGTCTTCGACGCGGATCTGAGCGATCCGCTGTCGATCGCCGGCCTGATCGCACAATTGCGCGAGGCAGACGTAGTCCCTCGGACGCTCGTGCTGAATGCAGGGCTCATGGCCGACGATTTCGGCGAGCGCGTCGACGCCGAGTGCATGCAGAAAGTGCTCGCGACGAATCTGCTTGCGCCGCTGCTGCTCATCTCGTACTTCCTGCCCGCCATGGCCGCGAGCAAGGGCCTCGTGATCGCGATCTCCAGCCTGAGCGCGAGATTGGCGACCGACCCGCGCCGCGTCGCTTACCCGGCAAGCAAGGCAGGGTTGAGCATGGCATTGTCGGCGTTGCGCCTGCGCCGCGATTTGCCTTCGGTGCGCTTCGTCACTGTCGAAGCGGGCCGCATGGCCGCGGCGCCGCTCCCGCTGGCGGTCACGTACGAGGCGGCAGCGCTGCGGATCCTGGCTCTAATGGACGATCCCGACCCGCCCGCGACCGTGGCCTTCCCCGCGTCGGCCGCACTGATCTTCGGCGTTCTTGGGAGCTTGCCGGCCGCGTGCCGAAGCTGGATCGTGGATCGGCGTTCGAAGTCCCGTTCGGGCGGATTGACCAAAACAAAGTTATGAAGAGCGGGGATTGGTCCGCCCAAGTAAAATGCGAGGTCGCCTGAATATATCGGGCCTTCGAGAGAGTTCATGTTTCGCAAAAAATGAACGGCCCTTGGATAGCCAGCAAGGCAGGGACCGGAAGCGCAACCATCGCGAATCGCCGCCGCGTCCGATTTTCTGGAACCGCGTCGATCCTGCAATTCCTGCCTCTATTGAATTCTGAGTGGGTAGATTACAGCCATTGAGAGCACCGAGGAGCAAGCCCATGATGACTGCCAAGCTGTTTGAATCCGCCCTGGGAATAGCGCCACCGTGGTCGGTTGCCGGAGTTGACTTTGACGAAGCGGCCAAGACTTTGACCGTGCAGATCGACTTCCAAGCGGGTAGCCGTTTTGCCGTGTCTGGCCATGACGGGCTGCACCCCGTGCATGACACGGTCAGCAAGACCTACCGGCATCTGAACTTCTTCCAGCACGAGTGCCATCTGCAAGTACGCACGCCTCGGGTGAAGCTGCCCACCGGCTCGGTGAGCCTGGTGGAGCCCGACTTTGCCGGGCGCTTGAATGGCTTCACCCTGCTGTTCGAGGCCCTGATCCTGATGCTGGCGCGCCAGATGCCGTTTGCCGCCGTGGCGCGCATCGTGGGCGAATCGCCCCATCGGGTGCTGACGATCTGCCAGAAGTACGTGGAGATGGCATGTGGGCTGGCCGACTACTCCGATGTGCGGGCATTGGCCATCGACGAGACCTCGCGCGCGCGGGGCCACAGCTATGTCACCCTGGCCGCTGACGCCGATGCCCGGCGCGTGCTGTTTGTCACCGAGGGGCGCGACGCCCGAGCCATCGAGCGCTTGACCGAGCATCTGATCGACCATGGGTGTCCGGCCGAGAACGTCGAGTCGGCCAGCATTGACATGTCGCCCGCGTTCATCGCCGGAGTCACTGAGCATCTGCCCAGCGCCCGCATTACCTTCGACAAGTTCCACGTCATCGCTCACGCCAGCATGGCGGTGGACAAGATGCGCCGTATCGAGCAGCGCACCGACAAGTCCTTGAAGGGCATGCGCTGGACCTTGCTCAAGGACAGGGCCAGGCTCAAGCCCCAGGCGGCGGCCGATCTGGATGCCTTGATCGCCAAGATGACCGTCAAGCGCACCGCGCGCGCCTGGAGCTACAAGGAGCAATTGCGTGAAATCCTGGATCGTAAACAGATCAATGTCGTGCGCGCCATGCTGCTTGACTGGTGCACCGGCGTGATGCGCTCCAAGGTCGAACCGATGAAGGAAGTGGCCAGAATGATCCGCTCTCATCTGGATGGCATCGTGGCCTGGGCGCAGACGCGCCAGACCAACGGCTTTCTGGAAGCCATCAATGGCCTGTTTCAGGCCGCCAAGCGTCGTGCTCGTGGCTTCACCCGCATCGCCACGATCAGAACGGTCATCTTCCTGATCGCAGGAAAACTCGACTTCCACGCCATCAACCCTCATGCTGGGCAACCCACTTGAAATTCAATAGAGCCCCAAAAATATCACATGGAAAGCGCCTGCCGGGCGATGTCCCGTTCGTCGTTGGAGGTGGCGGCGGGTAGTTCAAGTTACGCGGCTTTGGCGTGCTGGTCAACGCGCGCGGGGTTGCTTTCACGGCCCAGCGCCTGCGAGAGCACCCACAGCTCGCGGTGTCCGTGGATTCTGCGGAACCGCTTCTCGGCCTCCAAGTAGCCCGATGCCGCCCAGCGCATGGCCATATGGGCGTCCCGATAGCGCGTCACGCGGCGCGTGATTCTGCGCACCGCACCGTTGTCTCGATCAGGTCGGTCGTTCGTCGCAAGCGACGCCCGCCGCCGTGGACAAGTCTGCACCGGAGCCTTTCACACAGAAATTCAGATACGTCCTCACTGACCCGCTGCGTTACTCAGGGGCTTGGATAATTGGTTTGAAATCAGTCGCCTCTGCACCACCAATTCCGCAGCAAATCCTTCAGCTCAGGTCGAGCGCGTGGCGCTTGAGCGCCTCCAGCGGCACGACCGCGAGCGTCTCCTCGTGCGTCGCGGCGAGCACCACCTGCGGCGCCGCGCCCGCATCGAGCGCTTCCTTCCAGCGGCCCGCGCACAGGCACCAGCGATCGCCCGGCTTCAGGCCCGGGAAGCCCATCTCCGGCACGGGCGTCGAAAGATCGTTGCCGCGCTTTTTCGAGAAGGCCAGGAATTCTCGCGTCACCCGCACGCAAACGGTATGGATGCCGACGTCGTCGTAGCCGGTGTTGCAGCAGCCGTCGCGATAGAAGCCGGTCAGCGGGTCGAGGCTGCAGGGCGCGAGCGGCTGGCCGAAGACGTTCAGCGCTTCTTCCTGCCGGCGCTCCTTCATGCGGAGGCCTTCTTCTCGATGCGCCGCGCGAACACGGTCATCTCCTTCTCCGCCTGCTTGTCGCACTTCTTCTGAGCGGCGGCGAT
>Ga0233425_10009470_pt1 | contig 12318 bp, 6 predicted proteins | sample Watercolumn_Towu_2_FD_181712 | JGI IMG/M metagenome (GOLD analysis project Ga0233425, IMG submission 181712) | Freshwater microbial communities from Lake Towuti, South Sulawesi, Indonesia - Watercolumn_Towuti2014_140_MG | ecosystem: Environmental > Aquatic > Freshwater > Lake | place: Indonesia...
GCAGGTTGCCACCTCGCGTCACAACCCCACCTCGCGTCGCAGCCGCCTCGCCTGCCGCGTAACCTTGTCGCCGCCGCCTTTCTGCTCGTCGCTGCACCGGTGTTCTCCGTCCGGTCTTCCACCGCGATCGTCGACGATTGCTTCGACCGCCTCGAGACCGCCCTCACTTTCAGCGCCCCCGAGGGCCGCTCCCGCGCCCGCCTCAGCGGCACGGTCGACCTTGAAGGTTATCGGGTGCAATTGCCCGCGCCGGGTGTCCTCGAAACCGCCGACGGCTCGCTGCTCGAACCCCGCCTCAGCGTCTTCCTCGATGCCCAGTTCGGCCCGCGCATCTATGCCTTCGCCCAGGCCCGCGCCGACCACGGCTTCGACCCGGGGGAACGGAGTGCCGAGGTCCGGCTCGATGAGCTCGCGCTCCGGCTGGCACCCTGGGGTCAAGCGGTCAACGTGCAGGTCGGCCGCTTCGCTACGGTGGTCGGCAATTGGGCCACACGCCACGGCTCGTGGGCCAACCCGTTCATCACCGCGCCCCTTCCCTACGAACACCTCACCGGCATGTGGGACACCGAGGCCGTCCGCTCGAGCAACATGCTCCTGCAGTGGTCGCATGTGCGACCCGGCCTGCCCGCCCGCCAGCTTGCCGTCGAAAAGTCTCTGCGCCTCCCTCTTGTCTGGGGGCCGAGTTACGCGGATGGCGCCCTCGTCTCCGCCGACCTCGGGAAGCTCCGCGCGGCTTTCGAAGCGAAACTCGGCTCGCTCTCCTCGCGGCCCGAGGCGTGGCGGCATGGCCGCGAACAACGCCACCATCCCACGTTCAGCACCCGCCTCGCCTACCGGCCCAACGCAACCTGGCAATTCGGCACCTCCGCCAGCAGCGGCGTCTACCTTCGCGAATTCGCCACGCGCTCGCTCCCCGTGGGCCGCCACCGCGGCGACTACCGGCAGCTCGTCGTCGCCGGCGATGCCGCCTTCGCCCGCCACCACTGGCAGCTCTGGGCCGAGATCTTCGCCGCGCGCTTCGAGATCCCCGTCATCGGCGACGCCGACACTCTCGCTTATTATGCCGAGGCGCGCTACCGTTTCACGCCGCGCTTCTCGACCGCCCTGCGTTGGAACCAGCAGCTTTTCGCCACGATTGTGCACCGCGGCGATCCCACCCCCTGGGGCCACGACGTCTGGCGCCTCGACCTCGCCCCGGCCTGGCGCTTCACCCCCCACACGCAATTGAAATTGCAGGCCAGCCTGCAGCACGGCGACAGCGGCCCGCGCGCCACCACCCGCACCCTCGCCTCGCAATTGACCGTGCGATTCTAACCTCCGGGTCGCCCACGGCCGATCCGGCCTGAATCGGCACCCATTTGCTGCTGGAATTCCAGGCGAGTGCCGTTGTCGCAACGCAGGCGGCGGTTGTCACCTTGGTGTGACACCATTCCTTGGGCCGCCTTTGCCAATTCCTCCCCTCCCAAACCACTGGGCTTCCGGTGAATCATGCCAAGGCCCGGTCGCTAGTTCGGGCCGCTTCCGGCGCGTCGACCCGTCTCCCCGTCACAAAGACGTGACACCGTGAGGCCGCGCCGGGGCCCTCGTGCCAGTGGGTTCGAAGAATACCCCGACCAAACCGCGTGCTCGTACCGGTTTACGTAGTAGCCAGATACGCGACACCCGAGTCTCGAGGATCGGCTCCAACACGGCTGCGCGGTCCCTGGGCCACAATCTGGCATCGAACGTGCGAACTCTCCACTTGGCGATGGCGTCCGCCAAAGCCTGCCGAGAACAGCTGCGGCCCGGCAATCCGCGCCCCTTCTCCCCAAGGTCAGGACCTTCCGCCGCATGTAACCCGATCCCACCATCTCCATGGCCCCCCTCCCACCTTTCTTGAATGCGGCGACCGTGTTCACCCTCGGGCTCGTCGGAGCCGTCGTCATCTCCCAGTCGTTTCGCATTCTGCGCGAGTATCAACGCGGCATCGTCTTTCGCCTCGGCAAGCTCGTCGGCCCAAAGGGGCCCGGTGTCGTCTTCCTCCTTCCCTTCGTGGATCGGCTGGTGCGCATGGATCTGCGTGTCGTCACCGTCGACGTGCCGAAGCAGGAATCGATGACGCGGGATAACGTCCCGGTCACGGTCGACGCCGTGGTGTATTTCAGCGTGGTCGATCCGGTGGCCGCCGTGGTGAAGGTGGAGAACTTCCTGAAGGCGGTCTCGCTGATCGCCCAAACGACGCTGCGGAGCGTACTGGGGCAGTCCGAGTTGGACGAATTGCTCGCCCACCGGGACAAGATCAATCACATCCTGCAGGAAATCATCGACCGGCATACCGATCCGTGGGGAGTCAAGGTAAGCGCCGTGGAGGTGCGCGACGTCATCCTGCCGGAAGCCATGAAGCGCACGATGGCAACGCAGGCCGAAAGCGAGCGCGAACGGCGGGCCAAGATCATCAGTGCGGAAGGCGAGTATCAGGCGGCTGAAAAACTCGTCCAGGCGGCCGACATGATCAGCACGCAACCCATCGCGCTGCAGTTGCGATTCCTGCAGACCATGCGGGAGATCTCCAGCGAACACAACACGACGACGTTTCTGCCGGTGCCGATCGATCTGTTTGGCCCGTTCGTCAAGCAGCTGGCCAGTGGCCATGCCACGGCGCCCGTCGAGAATCCCGCCGTTCCGCGCCCCGGCGCCAAGTGACCGGCCGCCGCGCCGTTCGCCGCCCGAAGATCCCGGTGCGCGTTTCCACCCAGCATCCCTCAAGCCGCACGACGACGATGGCGCCAACTGCCCACGCCGGATTGCCTCAAGTTGAAGAACGAACGGAAGCCCGCGTCGCCCACCAGCAACCCGGCCTGGCGGCCGTTGCGACGCTCGTTGACCAGCGGCACGCCCGGCCTGCCCTTCGCGGGACATTCAAATGAACCCCGCGACGAATCATGAGATCGCGGTCGGGCGAGTGGACCACGAACGGTTGCAGGCCGACATTGTCGCCCGCCTGCGATTCTCGCTCGCTCCGGCCACCCCGCACGAGTGGCTGTGGATCGGATCGTTGGCCTTCCTGATCGCCGCCGGGCTCGCCGCCTACGCGTGGCAATGTGTCAACGGCCTCCAGGTTACCGGCATGCGCGAGTACATCTCGTGGGGCGTGTACATGACCAACTTCGTCTTCTTCATCGGAGTCAGCCACGCCGGCACCCTGATCTCCGCCATTCTGCGAGTCACGGGCGCGGAGTGGAGGCGCTCGATCACGCGCATGGCTGAAGCCATCACGCTGTTCGCCCTGATGGTGGGCGCTCCCATGGTCGTCATCGACATGGGCCGCCCTGATCGAGTCCTGAACGTCCTGATCTATGGACGCCTGAATTCGCCGATCCTCTGGGACGTCTTCTCGATCTGCACCTACATCTCCGGGAGCCTGCTCTACCTTTATGTGGCGATGATCCCCGATCTGGCGTTGTTGGCGCCGCGCCAGCCTGTTTGGGAGCAGGTGTCGCCCTGGCGGCGGGTTTGCGGCTGGTTGTCGCTCGGTTACCAGGGGACCGCGGAGCAGCGGCGTCTGCTCGAGCGGGCACTCGCCACCATGGCGGTCATCATTATCCCGGTGGCCATCTCGGTACATACCGTGGTGTCGTGGATCTTCGGAATGACCCTGCGCCCAGGTTGGCACAGCACCATCTTCGGTCCGTACTTCGTCATCGGCGCCATCTTCTCGGGTACCGCCGCCATCATTACCGCCATGGCCGTCTTCCGAAGAGTTTACCATCTCGAGAGTCTGCTCACCGAGCGCCAGTTTCAAAACCTCGGCCGGCTGCTGCTCGCCCTCAACCTTCTCTACATCTACTTCACCCTGGCCGAGTATCTCACCACCTGGTATGGGGCCTTGAAGACCGACCAGCGGCTCGTCGAGCTCCTGATGGGCCACAATGTCTATGGCCAGATGTTCTGGCTGTGGGCGAGCTTCGGTCTGTTTCTTCCCGCCCTGCTTCTCCTTCTGCCCGGTCAAAGGAATCTCATCACCCGCTTGGTCGTGGCCTCCATCCTGATCAATGTCGGCATGTGGGTTAAACGCTACCTCATCATCGTCCCAACGTTGATGACGCCCTACATTCCCGCGGAGGCGGCGGGGGTCCAACCCAGCTACCTGCCAACCTGGGTGGAATGGACTGTCACCGCCGGCGGCTTGGCTGCCTTCCTCTTGCTCTTCACGCTTTTCGCCAAGGTCTTTCCGATCATCTCCATCTGGGAAACGACCGAAGGAGTCGCGGAGGTTGGCGCCCGCAACATCGGCGTCGAAATCGAAAGGCCTCTGCTGCCGCCACCGCCACCGCATCCTTCCCGGCGCCGCCATGTTTCCCGGTCGGTCACCGCCTCGCTGATCCTTGCCGTGACCGCCCTAGGTTTGGCGCGTGGATCGAACTCTCTTGCCGCCACCGCTGCCGCGCCAACTTCCGTGCCATTGACGTCCTCTCGAGGTCCGACCCCAACAGCTGCAACGGCCGCTTGCCGACTGGCACCGTGTTGATCCGGCGGGGCGCCTTCCAATTGCACGACACCGACCACCGCCCCGCCAATGACAACGCCTGTCGCTCGGTCGAATCCGAAATTAGGTCCGGACTTCCTGCCCCCGGGATTCGAATGCGGGTTGGGAACACTTGCTGCCGCCGCCGCGGCGCGGTCGCGAATCGCCCGGGCGAGATTCGCGCTTTTCGCTGTCCATTTTCGTACGAAACCACAGGTTTGCCCCATGGTCGGCACGCCCCTGGAAGACCTGCGCACCCTCACGCGGTGGGGGAGGTGCGCGTCCGAGTCCGGCGGAATTGCGATGCGATGAACGCAGCACGACCCGGCGATTCCCCCGTTGCGCCCGAGGTGTCGTCGCACCTCGATCCACGACTCCGCCGGCTGGGCCCCCCTTTGGCCGTGTCGCTCGGAGTCATCTTCCTCGTTTTCGCCTCCTACGAGTTTGTTGAACACACCTGGCTGGACGGCGTTGCGCCGCAAGTGCTGCATCGGCTGCATATCTTGCGCGGGGTTTTGTCCTCCCTGATTGTCGCCGGAATCGTCGGCTGGATGATCGTCAGAACTTCGCCGGCCCTGCTCCAGACCCCGGCGGCCATCGAGGAATGGGCGCGACAATCCCTCCCCTCCGAGGAGGAGCGCATCCGCACCTATGCCCGCTGGTTCATCGCCATGCGCTGGGTAGCGGCCCTGCTCGCGGGGACGCTGGTGTTTGTCTGCGTTCACTTGCTCGAGTGGCTTCCCAGGGAGGTCTGGTGGCCGCTCGCCGGCACGATCGGAGTCTTGGTCGCAAGTAACATCGTTTACCGGATCCTGCTGCGCCGGCGACCGGCTGTCACCGGCCTGCTGCTGGTCCAGGCGTACGCCGATTTGGTCATTCTAACCGTGCTTCTGCATTTCTCGGGCGGGATCGAGAATCCGCTCTCGATGATGCTTGTTTTCCACGTCATCATCGGTGGCATCCTGCTCACGCCGCGCACCACGTACTGGATCGCGGCCACGGCGAGCTGCCTGTTCGCACTACTCGCATGGGCCGAATGGGCCGACTTGGTCGAGCACTATACCTTGCAGCTCTTCCCGCACCCGCCGCACGGCGATGGGCACGTCATCCATCCCGCCCACAGTTCGCCCTACGCCGCCAGTTGGGTCCTGCTCCAGACGGTTGTCTTGTTCCTAACGGCCTACTTTGTCACCTCGCTGGCCCGACGGCTCCGAGAGAACGAAAGGCAGTTCGTGGCCATGGCCGACCGCGCCCTCGATAACCGGCGACTGCTCGAACGGGCGTTGCTCACCACCGGAGCCGGCCTTCGCGTCCTGGACCACGAATTGCGCCCCTACTGGGCCAGTGAACACTGGCTCGAGTGGTTTGTTTGCCGCGAAGGCGAATCGTGTCCCGGCTGTGCCTCACTCGATCAGGTGGAATCCCCGGCGCGCCAATGCCTCCGGGACGGTCGCAGCCGCCGGACCGAAGTCGTACTCGATCCGTCGAACTGCCCGCCGCGCCTGCTGCAGGGGTGCGGATGCGAGCGAATCTTCCAGATCACCTCGGCCCCCCTGGTTGATGCGCAGGGCCGGGTATCGCAGGTGGTGGAACTTGCCCAGGATATCACCGAACAGAAACGGACCCAGCGGCAAGTGTTGCAGGCGGACAAACTGGCCGCCGTGGGTGAACTCGCCGGCCAGGTCGCTCACGAAGTCAACAACCCCGTTTCCGTCATCAGTGCCAAGGCAAGCCTCCTGCTTTCCGATTATGGCACCACCATGGCCCCCAAAGTCGCGCAGGAAATCACCAAGATCGGCGACCTCGCCAAACGGGTGGCTCGGATCGCCCAGGGCCTTCTCGCCTACTGCCGGCCTTCCGCCGCCGCAAGGCTGCAACTCGATCTGCGTCTCCCCATTCGCAAGGCTCTCGCGACCGTCGACGAACAGGCCCGCCGCGCCGGCGTGCGCGTCGAAGACCAGCTCGCGGAGGAAATCCCTGTGGTGAAAGCCAATCCCCACGAATTGGAGCAGGTCTTTCTCAATCTCTTCTCCAACGCCCTCGACGCCATGCCCAAGGGTGGCTGGCTGAACGTCTCCGCCCAGTCGAACCAAACCCTCCACCGCGATGGCCGACCCGCCGTCGCCATCGTCGTCGCAGATACCGGGTGCGGCATCCCCGAGGAAATCCGCGGCAAGATCTTTGATCCCTTCTTCACCACCAAGCAGCGGGAGCGCGGAACCGGCCTCGGCCTGTCCATTTGCCAGGGAGTCGTGCGCGGGCACGGCGGCGAACTCGAGGTCGAGAGCAAGGTTTGGCAAGGCACGCGCGTCATCATCCGCCTGCCGCTCGACGCGCCCGCTGTCATCGGAGGATCCACTCATGGCTAAGACGCGCATCATGGTGGTGGACGACGAAGAGGGCATGCTCGAAGTCTGCGCCGACACCTTGCAGCGGCTGCCCAACACGGAAATCATCGTCGAGTCGCGCAGCCCGCGGGCGGCCGAACGGGTCGTCGGGGAGAGCCTCGATCTGCTGATCGTCGATATTCGCATGCCGGGCATGGGCGGGATGGACTTGCTGCGCCTGGCCCGCCAGCACGACCCGAATCTGTCGGTGCTGATGTTCACAGCCTACCCGACGGTGGAGACCGCTGTCGAAGCGATGCGCCTGGGAGCGGCCGACTACATCGTCAAGCCGTTCCAACCGGAAGACCTCGAGGCCCTCGTTCGTCGCCTCCTCGAGGGCAAACGCCTGCGGGACGAGAACCGGCTCCTGCGCCGCCAAGTCGAGCGGCCCTTCGCCTTCGGAGAACTCATCGGCCAGAGCCTGGTCATGCGCCAGGTCTTCGACCGCATCCAGCGGCTGGCCCAGGTCGACGTCGATGTGCTGATCGTGGGCGAGACGGGCACCGGCAAGGAGCTGGTCGCCCGCGCTATCCACCAGGCCAGCCGACGCCGGCAACAACCGTTCGTGCCGGTCGACTGCGGTGCCATCCCGAATGAACTGATGGAAAGCGAGCTCTTCGGCCATGAACGCGGCGCGTTCACCGGCGCGCAGTCCCGCAATCTCGGCCTGCTCGAATATGCCAACCAGGGCACCTTCTTCCTCGACGAAATCGGGCAATTGCCGGTGAGGCTCCAAGCCAAACTGCTCCGTGTACTCCAAGAGCGAAAGATTCGCCGGGTGGGGGGAATCAAGGAGATTGATCTCGATGTGCGCGTCCTCGCAGCCACGTCGCTCAACCTTGATGAGGAGGTCCGCAAAGAGCGTTTCCGCCTCGACCTGTATCACCGCATTCACGTGGCGCAGGTCGACCTTCCGCCTCTGCGCGACCGAGCGGGCGATATTCCCCTGCTGGCCGGCCATTTCCTGACCCGCTACGCGCAGGACATGGGCCGCGCCACGGCGCAGTTGAGTTCCGAGGCCTTCGAAGTGCTTTCCGGCTACGCGTGGCCCGGCAATGTGCGCGAACTCCAAAACACCATCAAGCGCTCGCTCGCGCTGGCTCCACAGAACGTGATCACTCCCCACGACTTGCCGGATGAAATCGTGGTCCGGGCGGGGGAATCGACCGAAGCCGCCGGGAGTGGTTTTTTCCAGGCCCGGGAACGGCGCCTGGTTGCCTTCGAGAAGCAGTACTTCCAGAACCTCCTGCAGACGTGCCGGGGCGATGTGACGTGCGCCGCCCGCGAGGCCCGGTTGCCCCGCGGCACCGTCTACCGGCTGCTCAAGAAGCACGGCTTGGAGCCCAACGCGTTCCGCTCGGAAGGGTCGGGCGGCAGTCCGAGCGCCCATTGAGGCGCCACGCCCCGACGAGGCGGCCCTCCGGGGCTGCCGGTCGCGCTGATTCCGGAAACAAAGGAATTGGCGCGCCCCTCCACACCCGTCCAGTCTCTCGCGCATGACTTCCGGCCGCATCGTCGCCACTGCGCTCCGACCCTCTCTCGAAATTCCGGCAACATTCGCCGCGCCCAGATGCCCGCGAACGGATCTGCCATCGCGGCAGTGCGGCGATTCCCACCGGTGGATTTTTCCGTTCCTGCTCCTCGCCTCCGCCTCCGCCCTCTGCGCGCAATCGCCTCTGCCCGCCGCCAGCGCGCCCATCACCAGCCAGACGCTCGCCGCCGCCGGGGCGCCCGCCACCATCGACCTGCGCAATCACTTCTCCCTGCCCGACGTGACCGGCACGGTGGTGCAGTTCAACACCGTCCTCGGCCGCTTCAACTTCGAGCTGTTCGCCGACACCCCGATCACCACGGCCAACTTCCTGGGCTACGTGGATCGCGGCGCGTACAACAACACCATCATCCATCGCTCCGTCCCCGGCTTCGTGATTCAGGGCGGCGGTTACACGTATTCGGTCAACGCCGCGCACATCCCCGTCAATGCCCCCATTCGCAACGAATTCCGGCGCCCCAACGTGCGCGGCTCGGTGGCCATGGCCAAGCTCGGCGGCAATCCCGACAGCGCCACCAGCGAGTGGTTCGTCAACCTCGCCGATAACCGCGCCAACCTCGACAACCAGAACGGCGGCTTCACCGTCTTCGCCCGCGTGATCGGCAACGGCATGACGGTGGTCGATTCGATCGCCGCGCAGCAAACGGCCAACGTCACGTTCTCCGCCACTGTCGCCCTCGAAAACGTGCCGGTGCGCAACATCACCGCCGGGCAAACCCAGCTTCAGTTGCAGAACCTCATCGCCGTCACCTCGGCGTCGACCATTCCCCTCTACCCCACCGCCGGGGGCGGCACCTCCGTCCTTACCTTCTCCGCCAACAGCGCCAATCCCGCCGTCGTCGCCGCCTCCGTCAGCGGTTCGACGCTCACGCTTACGCCGGGTTCCACGGGCAGCGCCAGCGTCACCGTAACCGCCACTGAAACCAACGGCGCCACCGCGACGACCCTCTTCGCCGTCAACGTCGGGGTCGCCGGATCCGACCGCGCCCCCGTCATCGCCGCCCAGCCGCAGCCGCAAATCCGGCTGCCCAGCGGTTCGACGAACACCGTCGTGTTCACGGTCGCCGCCACCGGCTCGCCCGCCCCGGCGTACCAGTGGCGGCGCAACGGCACCGCCCTTGCCGGGCAGACCGCCGCAACCCTTGTCGTCGCCAACGCCTCCGACGCCCAGGCCGGAAGCTACACCTGCCTCGTGTCCAACAGCGCCGGCTCCGTCGAGAGTCAGCCCGCCGTGTTGTCCTTCTCCACTGTCGCCCCGGCCGACCTCGGCCGGCTCGTCAACCTCGCCATCCGCACCAACGCCGGCACCGGCCCGCGCACCCTCATCGTCGGCTTCTCCCTCGGCCCGGCCACAGTCTCCGGCTCGACCCCGCTGCTCGTGCGCGGCGTCGGCCCGTCGCTCGCCCAATTCGGACTCTCCGGCGTGCTCGCCGATCCCGTCGCAACGATGTTCCGCGGCGATACGACCGTCGCCACCAACGACAACTGGGGCGGCGCCGCCGTCGTGACCGACCGCGCGGCCCAAGTCGGGGCGTTTTCCCTCGCCTCCGCCTCGAGCCTCGACGCCGCCCTCGCCCTCGCTCCTGCCAGCGGCTCCTACACCGTCCAAATCGCCGACCGTAACAACGCCACCGGGCTCGCCCTCGCCGAGATCTACGACGCTATTCCCCGCGGCGCCTTTACCGCCGCCACGCCCCGCCTCGTCAACGTCTCCGCCCGCACCGAAGTCGGCGCCGGTAGCGACCTCCTCATCGCCGGCTTTGTCGTCGGCGGCTCGACCGCCAAGACCGTGCTCATCCGCGCCATCGGCCCCGGCCTGGCCACTTTCGGCGTCACCGAAACGCTCGCCGACCCGCGGCTGCAGCTTTTTGCCGGTTCCACGCTGCTGGCCGAAAACGACAACTGGGGCGGCAACCCGGCCCTCGCCACCGCCGGCGCCGCGGTCGGCGCGTTTGGTCTCAACAACCCTTCGAGCGGCGACGCCATGCTGCTCGTCACGCTCCCGCCCGGCAGTTACACCGCCCAGGTCAGCGGCGCCAACGACGGCACCGGCGTCGCCCTCGTCGAGGTCTACGAGCTGCCGTAAGTAATCCGGAGCGCACACTCCGCATTCCCCTGCTCCCGGCCCGCGCTCCTCGTGAATCTCGTGGTAACATCTGTTGAGCCGCCTGGGAACCGAACATCCATGACACGGAATACCCAAACCATCGCCGCTCTTCCGCGCCGCCAGTCTCGACGGCATCGAACTCATCCACACCGCGCTGCGCGAGAGCTTCCGGCTCAGCCGCAAACTTGTCCGCACGACCCCGGGCGACTGACCCTGAGATTCGCCCGGCGAACCAACCTCTGATACCCGGATTCTCCCGTGGCGGAAACACCCTCCACGCTCATGATGAACAACAAACACCCGGTCTGGTCCTGGATCGCCAGTCTCGGCCTCGCGGCGACCGCCTGGGCCGCCGACGGCTGGCAGCCGCTCTTCGACGGCCAGTCGCTCCAAGGCTGGAAGGCCACCGAAAACCAGGGCGGCTTCACCGTGGTCGACGGGACGATCGCGTTTTCCGGCGCGCGATCGCACCTGTATTACGTCGGCGATGTCCAGCGCGCGGACTTCAAGAATTTCGAACTCAAGGCCGAGGTGAAAACGAAGCCGCGGGCCAACTCCGGGATCTTCTTTCACACCGAGTTCCAGGCGACCGGTTTTCCCGGAAAGGGCTTCGAGGTCCAGGTGGCCACGTCGCACCTCGGGGCGGGCGGGTATCTCGAGATGAAGAAGACGGGCAGCCTCTACGGCATCCGGAATGTCTACAAGGCGCTGGTCCGCGACGACGAGTGGTTTGCCCTGCACGTGTCGGTACGCGGCCAGCGCATCCAGATCCGGCTCAACGAACTGTTGGTCGTCGATTATGTGGAGCCGGACAACCCGGTGCTCGACCCGCGGCGCCCGGGCCGCCGTTTGGGACGGGGCACCTTTGCCCTCCAGGGCCACGACCCGGAGAGCAGGGTCTTCTTCCGCAATCTCCGGGTGCGCCCACTGCCGGACAATCTGCCGGATGGTGCCGGGAGCCCGGTGCGGTTCGACGCCGTGGACGAACAGATCGTCAAGCTCGGCACGGCCAACTACCCGCTGGTGGATTTCCACACGCACCTGAAAGGCGGCCTGACGATTGAGCAGGTCGTGCAGCACATGCGGCGGACCGGCATCAACCATGGGGTGGCGGTCAACTGCGGGATCGGCTTCCCGATTACCGATGACGCCGGTATCGAGGCGTTCCTCCGGTCGATGAGCGGCCAGCCGGTGTTTGTCGGCATGCAGGCCGAAGGACGCGAATGGCCCCGGTTGTTCTCGCCGGCGATGGTGGCCCGCTTCGACTATATCTTCACCGACAGCATGACGATTCCCGATCACCGTGGCAAACGCACGCGGCTCTGGATCAAGGACGAAGTCGAGATTCCCGATGTGCAGAAGTTCATGGACCACCTCGTCGACACTGCGGTGAAGATCCTCAACGAGGAGCCGGTCGACATCTACGTGAACCCGACCTTCCTGCCGGAGATCATTGCGCGCGACTACGACGCGCTTTGGACGCCGGCGCGCATGCAGCGCGTCATTGCCGCCGCCAAGGCGAACGACGTGGCGATTGAGCTCAACAGCCGCTACCGTTTGCCGAGTCCGGGTTTCGTGAGACTGGCGAAGCAGGCCGGCCTGAAGTTCACTCTCGGCATCAACAACACCGATGCTACGCTCGGGCGCGCCGAGTACGGTCTGGAGATGATCAAGACCTGTGGTCTGACGTATCAGGATTTCTGGATGCCGAAGCCGGACGGGCAGAAACCGATTCAACGCCGGTCCCGGCCGTAAGCCGGCAATGCTC
>Ga0233425_10009471_pt1 | contig 12318 bp, 8 predicted proteins | sample Watercolumn_Towu_2_FD_181712 | JGI IMG/M metagenome (GOLD analysis project Ga0233425, IMG submission 181712) | Freshwater microbial communities from Lake Towuti, South Sulawesi, Indonesia - Watercolumn_Towuti2014_140_MG | ecosystem: Environmental > Aquatic > Freshwater > Lake | place: Indonesia...
GACGGATCACGGTCCTGGCGCGGCGCTTCGACGGTCGCGCCGACCCGGCCGAAGCCCCTGGCGGGGCCGCCCTCCTCCGGATGGGCGCTTCGATCTGCCCGTGGCCTTCGGACGCCTACGGAGCCTCCCGCGTCGCGGACGCAGTTTCTGCGGTAGACGTCCTGATCCAGGCGACCAGCGCCGGGATGGCCGGGGTCGAGGGCGACGCGATCGCGCGGGTGGTACCCTGGGAGCACGTTCCCGCTTCCGCAATGGCCTACGACGTGGTCTACACCCCCGCCGTGACGCCGTTCTTGGTGGCAGCCCGGGCGAGGGGGCTCGAGGCACACGGGGGCCTCGGCATGCTGGTGGGGCAGGCCGCCTCGGCGGTCGCGCTGTGGCTGGGCGTCGAGCCGCCGCTGGTCGCGATGCGCGCCGCCGCTGAAGAGGCGCTCGCCGCGCGCGAGCGAGGTGAAGGATGAGCGGCGGCGCTCCGCGCTGGGACGCGCCGGCCCTGGGGCCATGGCCCAGCGTCAACGTCGACGGTGAGCTCGAGCGCGCCGAGCGCGAGTTCTTGCACACCAACGGAGCGGGCGCGTACGCGATGAGCACGCTCGCCCTGATGCACACGCGGCGCCACCACGGGCTCTTGGTCGCGGCCCTGGAGCCGCCTGTGGGGCGCCACGTGATCCTGAGCCACGCCGAGACGACGGTGACGGTGGCGGACAAGAGCTACAAGCTCGCGACGCACCAATTTCCGGGTGTCGCCCCCACGCTGGGCTATCGGAACCTGCGCACTTTCGCGCAGGATCCGCTGCCGCGCTGGACCTACCGCCTCGGGAAGGGCCTGCTGGAGCGCACCTTGGCCCTCGCGCGCGGCAAGAACGCCGTGGTCTTGCGTTACCACTGGTTCGGCCGCTCGCCGGCACGCATGTCGCTGATGCCGCTGATGCCGCTCCGCGCCATGGAGCTCTTGGCGCGTGAGCACGGCGGCATGAAGCAGAAGGTGACGCTCAGGCCCAACGAGGTGGAGGTGCAGCCGGTGCCCGCACTCCCACCCATCGTCTTCTCGCACCGCGGCGTGTTCATGGGCTCTCCGGATTGGTGGCGCCGCTTCGAGTACGGCGAGGACCTGCGACGCTACGCGGACTTCCAGGAGGACATGTGGACCCCGGGCACCTTCGAGCTGAACCTCGATCCCGACGTCGCCACGTACCTGATGGTCGCGACGGGCGGTTCGCCGCTCGGGAGCCCCGAGGAGGTCATGCAGGAGGCGCGCGAGCACCTCTTGCGTCAGGACCCGGGGCCAGCCAGCGGGGGCGCGCTGCGGACGCTCTCCATCGCGGCTGACAGCTTCGCCAGTGACGCCTGTGCGCGGCCGGCCATCGTCGCCGGCTACCCGTGGCTCGGCGCTCCGTTGCGCGACTGGCTCATCGCGCTCCCCGGCATCCACCTCTGCCGCGGCAGAGTGAGTGAGGCCAAACACTCGCTGGCCTCCGCGCTCGGGCACCAGCGCACCGGCTTCCTGCCGCGAGAGCTGCCGTGTGCCCAAGTGCTCCGGCGCATGCCTTCGCCGGACGCCACGCTCTGGCTCTTCGAGGCAGCACGCGCGCTCGGCGAGGCGGCGGGGCTCGACGACCCGTTCGTGAAGGACAAGGTCTACCCCGGCCTCGTGCGCGCGTTCTTGCGCTTGCGCGGCCGCCGCCTGAAGCGGGTGGCGTGGGTCAACGCCGAGGGCTTCCTGGTCACCGAGCCGCCGGAGCCCGGCACCTGGATGGACGCGCGGGCGGGCGGCGTGCCGGTGACCACGCGCAACGGTCTGGCTGTCGAGCACCAAGCGCTGTGGTTCTGCGCGTGCCGGACGCTCGGGGCTTGGGCCGGCTACTACGGCCACGGGAGGCTCGCGCAGGCGGCCGAAGCGTGTCGAGGCGCGGTTGCCGCGGGTTTTGCCGCGCGCTTCTGGTGCAACGAGACCGACTACGCGTTCGACTGCATGAGCGCGGAGCGCGCGAGCGCGGAGTCCTGGGCCGACGCGAGCGTGCGCCCCAACGCGCTCATCGCGCTGGCGCTCGCACCCGAGCTGTTCGAGCCCTGGCAGGCAGACGCCGTGCTGGCAACAGTACGGAGCGAGCTGCTCACCCCCCGCGGGGTCCGCACGCTCGGTCACGACGACCGCGCGTTCCAGGGTCACTACGAGGGCAGTGTCGACGAGCGCGAGCGAGCCCTCCACCAGGGCTCGGCCTGGCCCTTCCTGCTGGGGTTCTTCGTGCGCGCGGTGCGCGCGCAGAACCCCGGGGACGACGACGTGCGCGCCGAGCTGGTCGAGCTCGTGGAAGGCGCGACGCTGGGCGGCTCGGTGCTCGGCCACGTTCCCCAGATCGCCGACGGCGAGGACCCGCAGCGCTGGCGCGGCTGCCCTGCGCAGGCCTGGAGCACGGCCGCCCTGCTCGCCGCGCTGAAGGTCGACCTGGCAGGCGACTGATGCCCTCCCGCGAGCTCGGCTACCGCAGGATCGTCATCCTGCTCGTCTCGCTGATCGTGGTCCCGACCGCGCTCCTGCTCACCGTCGGCGCGGTGATGCTCTTCCTCGGGGAGATGCAGGTCAACCTGCTGATGGGGATCCTGGTGGTGAGCTTCAGCGGCGCCGCGGTGACGGGTGTGATCCTGGTCTGGGTCTTCGTGCGGCGCGAGGCGAACCTCTCGCTCTTGCAGAGCGACTTCGTCTCGAAGGTGTCCCACGAGCTCCGCACGCCTCTCACGTCGATTCGGCTCTTCGCAGAGACGCTGGCGCTCCGGCGTGGAGACATCGAGGCCGAGGACAAGTGCATCGAGGGCTTGGCGCGCGAGAGCATGCGCCTGCAGGAGCTCATCGATCGCTTGCTCGATTGGGGCCGGATGGAGAGCGGGCGCAAGGAGTTCAGCCTCGAGACCAGCAACGTGCGGGACGTGGTGCACAAAACCACCGCAGCGTTCGCTCCCGTGCTCGAGCGGCGCAAGGCGAGCTTCGAGGTCGACCTGCCCGACGAGGACGTGTACATCGAGGCCGACCGACTCGCGCTCTGCGACGCGCTCTTGAACCTCCTGACCAACGCGCTCAAGTACGGGGGCGACCCTCCGGAGATCCGCTTCCGCGTCCAGCCCGGCCCCCGCGAGGTGCGCTTCCTGGTCAGCGACAACGGGCAGGGCCTCGAGAAGCGCGAGCACTCGCGGATCTTCGAGAAGTTCTACCGGGTCGACGATCGTCTGTCCCGGGAGCGCGAGGGCTCGGGGCTCGGCCTCGCCATCGTCAAGCACGTGGTCAAGGCCCACCGGGGCCGGATCGAGCTCGAGAGCGCGCCCGGCCGAGGCAGCACCTTCGCGATCGTGTTATCTCGGCAGGCAGCGCCCACGCCGGGCGCGGGAGCCGAGCCCGAGCACGATGCCTGAGCCGAAGAAGCGCATCCTGGTCGTCGAAGACGACGAGAGCATCACGCTCGGGCTGCGCATGAACCTCGAGGCGGAAGGCTACGACGTCGTGGTCGCGACCGACGGCGAGTCCGGGCTGGCGGGCGCCCGCTCGCCCGAGGTGAGCCTGGTCATCCTGGACATCATGCTGCCGAAGGTGAACGGCCTGGAGATCCTGCGGCAGCTCCGCAACGAGGGCTGCAAGACGCCGATCGTGCTGCTCTCCGCGCGCGGCGCGGAGCTCGACAAGGTGATGGGGCTCGAGCTGGGCGCCGAGGACTACATCACCAAGCCCTTCAGCTTGGCGGAGCTCCTGGCGCGGGTGAAGGCACAGCTCAGGCGGGACGCCATCGCCCGACCCGGCAGTCGCATCGTGGTGGCCGGCAAGCTCAGCATCAACATCGACGCCCGCGAAGTCGGGAAGAGCGGCGAGCCCGTCGTGCTCACCGCCACGGAGTTCGACCTGCTCCTGTGCCTCATCGAGGAGTCCGGTCGTGTGCTCACGCGCGAGCAGATCCTGCGTCGCGTGTGGGGACCCGGGCACCACGGCACGCCGCGCACCATCGACAACTTCATGCTGCAGCTTCGCGCCAAGCTGGAGGACGACCCGAGCGACCCCGCTCACCTTCTCACGGTGAGAGGCGTGGGGTACCGGTTCCAGGCCTGAAGAGCTGTCCGACTTGGACAGCTCTTCAGCGAGCGAAGCGAGCTCGAGGCGGCGGAGGGACGGAGCCGCCGACTCTTGGTCAGCTGGTCGGGCGCCGGGTTTTGCGTTAGAAAGGCCGCTCCTTGGACCAGAACCTGCTCCGCTCCTACTTCGCGACCGTCTACGAGCTGCCCTCGGAGGCCGGGCTCTTGCGAGTGTCACTGGACGGCGAGATCGTGCAGGACATCGGCACGCTGCCGGAGCTCCTGCGGCGCGACTTCGCCATCCTCACCGCGTACAATCCGCGCAGCATGCTCTTGCCCCGGCGCGTCAACGAGGCGCGCCACCACGTGATGCGTGACCTCCTGATCCTGGGTTGCTATCGCGTCGAGCACTGCGTGGGTTACGACGAGGAGCCAGAAGGCGTTTGGCGCGAACCGGCGTGGTTGGTGCACGGCGTCCAGCGCGACGAGGCCGTCTACTTCGGGCGCACCTTTCGTCAGAACACCATCGTCGTCTGTCAGAACGCCCGCCCCGAGCTCATCGTCACCGACCCGACCTGTGACGACATCGGCCGAACGTACGTGGGCAACTGGCGCATTCGCAACTGAGCTCCGCGTGGTATGCTGGGAGCCGTGGCGCGTTCGCCCTGGCTCCTCGTCCTCGCGCTGAGCCTCCCGCTGCCGCTGCTCGCGGCGGGCGCGCCCGCGCTCGCCGACGCCGTCGGGACACTGGCCGGGCGCAGGTTGGCAGCGTCCACCCGAACGTCGGCTCGCGCGCGGCCACCCGCACCAACGCCGCTCTTGCTCGAGGCCCTGCCGGCACACGAGCTCGTCGCGCTGCCGGCGGCGCGTGGCGCTGCGCCGGCGCTGGCGCCGCTTGGGCTGCCCGCTCCCGCGCGCGCCCTGGTGCCCAAGAAGGGCGTGCGCGTTCGCGCCGAGACCGTGTTGCGGCTCGCGAATTCCGGGGCTCGCCCTGGCGGCTTCCCGGTTCCCGCTCAGGGCGACCGCCCGCGCGGCCTCGCGCTCACCGGCGTGAGCGGGCTCGGCATCGGCCTGGAGGACGGCGACATCTTGACCCACGCGGCGGGGCGGCCCGCGCTCACCCCCGGGGACGTGATCGGCGTGGTGATCGGCTCGCGCACGGAGCGTGCGCCCGAGATCTGGGGGCGCTTCTGGCGCAACGGGGAGCCGTGGAGCTTGGTGGTGGAGCAGCCCTACCCGAGGCTGAAGAAACGACCGGGAAGTCTGCCATTCGCGACGGGTTCGACTCAGCGCGACCCACCGACCGACCGCACGCTCTGATCGCCGTTCCATCATCGGCGACAGGAGATGACGGGCGCCACTGTCTCGTGGGGGCCTGCCGCTCGTTCCTCGTTCAATCTCACCGCTTGGGGGCGTAGCGCGCCACGCTCTTGTACTGGTCGGGCCACTCGAGCGCGTATCCCTGCTCCTGCGCGGCGTGGTGGGTCCAGTACGGGTCGAACAGGTGCGCGCGCGCGAGCACGCAGAGGTCGGCGCGACCTGCGGCGACGATGCTGTTCGCGTCCGACCAGGACGAGATGTTCCCCACCGTCATGGTGGGGATCCCAGCCTCCAGCCGCACGCGCTCGCTGAAGGGCGTCTGAAAGAGGCGGCCATACACCGGCTTGCCGTCGCTCACGGTCTGCCCGGCCGATACGTCGATCACGTCGGCGCCGTGCTCCTTCAGGAGCCGCGCGGCCTGGACGACTTCCGGGAGCGAGATGCCGCCCGGCGCCCAGTCGCACGCCGAGATGCGTACGCTCATCGGCTTGTGCTGGGGCCACACCGCGCGCACCGCGTCGAAGACCTCGAGCGGATAGCGCATGCGGCGCTCGATGGCGCCGCCATACTCGTCGTCCCGCCGGTTGGTGAGCGGCGAGATGAAGCTCGCGAGCAGGTAACCGTGCGCCGCGTGGAGCTCGAGCAGATCGAAGCCCGCGCGCTCGGCGAGCTCGGCGGCGCGCACGAAGTCGGCCTTCACCGCGTCCATGTCGGCGCGGGTCATGGCGCGCGGCACCTGGCTGTGGGGCAAGTAGGGCAGTGCCGAGGCCGAGAGCAGCGGCCAAGCCCCTTGTTCCAGCGGCTCGTCCACACCTTCCCAGAGGCGCTTCGTCGCGCCCTTGCGGCCCGCGTGGGCGAGCTGGATGCCGATCTTCGCGCTGCTCCGGCTGTGCACGAAGTCGACGACGCGCTTCCAGCTCGTCGCGTGCCCGGGCTGGTACATGCCCGCGCAGCCTGGCGAGATGCGGCCGTCGCGGCTCACGTCGGTCATTTCGGTCATGACCAGCCCTGCGCCGCCCAGCGCGCGGCTGCCGAGGTGGACCAGGTGCCAGTCGTCGATGCTGCCGTCGTCGGCGGAGTACTGACACATGGGCGAGACCACGATGCGGTTCTGGAGCACCAAGTCCCGCAGGCGGAACGGCGTGAACATGGGCGGCGTGTCTTCGCGCACGCCGGCGCCCGCCTGCACGCTCGACTCGCTCGCCACCAAGCGGTCCACCTCGCGGACGAAGGCCGGGTCGCGGAGCACGAGGTTCTGGTGGGTCAGGCGCAGGCTCCGCGTCAGCAAGCTGAAGGCGAAGCGCGTCGGCTCGAGCTGCATGTAGCGCTCGGTGCTCTCGAACCACTCGAGGCTCACCTGGGCCGAGCGCTGCGTCGCTTCCACCACCGGGCGGCGCTCCGCCTCGTAGCTCGCGAGGGCGTCGGCGAGCTTCGGGTGCGCGACGACCGCGTCGCGGAGCGCGATGCAGTCCTCCATGGCGAGCTTGGTGCCGGAGCCGATGGAGAAGTGCGCCGTGTGAGCGGCGTCGCCCATCAGCACCACGTTCCCGTGGTGCCAGGCGCGGTTCTTCACCGTCGGGAAGGCCCGCCAGATGCTGCGGTTCTTCAGCAGGCGATGACCGCGTAGCTCTTCGGCGAAGAGCTTCTCCGCGTAGGCGAGGGTCTCGTCCTCCGACGCCTGGTCGAGCCCGGCGCGCACCCAGGTCTCACCCGTGCACTCCAGGATGAAAGTCGAGCTCTGCTCCGAGTAGCGGTAGGCGTGCACGCGGAACAGGCCGTGCTCGTTCGCTTTGAAGTAGAAGGTGAACGCCTCGAAGGGGAAGGTCGTGCCCAGCCACACGAAGCGGTTCGGCCGGAAGTCGACGTCCGGTCCGAGCTCGGCGGCGAGCTCCGCGCGCACCGCGCTGTTGACGCCGTCCGCGGCGATCACCAGGTCGTGGCTCTGCCGGAGCGCGGCGAGCGGGGGCGCCTCCCGCTCGAAGTGGATGACCACGCCCAGCTCGCGCGCTCGCCGCTGCAAGATGTCGAGGAGCTGCTGCCGGCCCATGCCGCAGAAGCCGTGCCCGGTGGAGCGCAGCACGCGGCCACCGAAGTGGATGTCGATGTCGTTCCAGTGCGCGAAGCTCTGGGTGATGGCCGCGTGACTCTCCGGGTCCGCCGCCGCGAGGTTGCCCATGGTGGCGTCGGAGAACACCACGCCGAAGCCGAAGGTGTCGTCGGCGCGGTTCCTCTCCCACACCGCGACCTCGTGGGCGGGGTCTGCCCGCTTCATGAGGATCCCGAAATAGAGCCCGGCCGGGCCGCCCCCGATGCAAACGATCTTCACTCGAAGCCTCCGCGAGGCCGGCGAGTATACAGAAACTTCAGGGGATGAGCTCCGCCGCGCTGCGAGGAGCGAGCTTGTGGTTGCTGAAGCTGAAGGTCAGGATCCCGGTGATCTTCGAGAAGCTCGTGCCGACGGGGTAGGTGTTGTCGATGCTGGGGTCGAGCTCGTCGTCGACGCGCAGGTTTCCGGTCACGGCCAGCTCGTCGAAGTCCTTGGGCGAGTCCGGGTTCATGTTGGTCACCTTCACGGCGGAGACGGAGACCAGCATCGACTCGTAGCCCTCCGCCTGGGTGCCGCCCGTGGCGATGTCCGCCGGGTTGGTGATGGCGACGGGGCCGAACGGCAACGTGGTGCTCGAGTCGGTCACGGTGATGACCGCGTTGCCGAGCTCGCTCAGGTTGAAGAACTCTTGGTAGGTCGCGGTGATGTCGACCTTGTTGCCGACGGCCACGGGCGGCGTGATGCTGGCGGTGAACACGAAGATGCCCGTGAAGGGCTTCTGCGAAGCGTCCTGGACGTAGAAGCCACGGGACTTCCCGGTGTCGGGGCGGAGCGCCGTCACGTAGAGCCCAGTGAGCTTCACTTGTGCGCCCGGCTTCGGGTGCTGGGGGTGCTTCGCGTCGCGCACGGCCTCGATGCTGATGGGGCAGGCGGAGAACGCCGGGTTCGCCGTGGCGCAGGTGTCGCAGGCGTCGCCCTTTCCGTCCTGGTCCGCGTCGGCCTGGCTCGGGTTCGCGTCGTCCGGGCAGTTGTCGACGCCGTTGGCCCAACCGTCGCCGTCGAGGTCGTCGGGGTCGGCCTTGGCGCACTTGTCGGTCGGGTCGCTGGGGCAGGGATCGCAGGCGTCGCCCTTGGCGTCGCCGTCGGCGTTGCCCTGTTTGCCCTGGTCCACGGGGCGCGCCGGGTCGAAGACGTCGGGGCAGACGTCGGTCGCGTCCGGAACGCCGTCGCCGTCCTTGTCCGTGGCGCTCGTCTGGCCGGTGTACTCGTTGGGCCGGGAGGGCACGCAGCTCGGCTCCTTCGTCGGCGCTCCGCAGTTGAACAGCGGCGCGAAGGCCTCGCCTGCGGTCTTGATGGCGGCCAGGGTGGAAGCGCCCGCGCTGTCCTTGGAGACGCAGGCCCGCTTCTGCGCGCCACACACGTCGAGGGTCTCGCAGGCGCCGCCACCGAGGGCGCCGCTCGCCACCAGCGCGTCATCGCCGTAGAGCGGCGCGCCGCCGCGCAGCACCAGCGCGACGTTCTTCGGCTCCGCGGCGATCACGGCGCGGTGGTCCTTGTTCGTCGAGCCGTCGAAGACGGCGATGTCGCCGACGAAGCCCGGCTTGAGCAGCCCGACCCCGCGCTCGACGCCCGCGGCGAGCGCGCCGTTGGTCGTGACCATGCGCCAGAGGTCGAAGTCCGAGAAGTGCTTGCCGTAGTACTTCTGATTCAGCTCGTCGGCGCACTTGAGCTCGCGCGACAGGTTCATCGAGCCGCTGAGGAGCCAGTCGGTGCCGAGCGCGATGCCCACGCCCATGTTGTCGAGCAGGGTGATCGGCGCCGTGTTGCCGTAGAGGCCGATGTTCGAGCGAGGGGACCACACCACCCAGGCCTTGGCGTCCGCGATGACCTTCGCTTCCGTGGGCGTCACCGCCACGGCGTGGACGATGGCCGACTGCGGCTCGATCAGGTCCTGGGTGCCGCTCGAGGTGCAGGTCAGCTCGTTGCGCGCGGCCTGGCTCACGCCCTCCGCGATGTGGGGTTGGTAGGCGTCGAGGCTGGCGATGTCCTGGTTGGTGGTGGGCGAGGCACCGTAGGTGCAGCCCGAGTCGAGCATCTTGCCGTTCGCGTCGTCGAGCGGGAAGGTGTCGCTGTTCACCGTCTGGGCGGGCAGGCCTTCCTTGTCCTTCGCGGTGTCGAGGTTGCGCAAGAGGTGGGGCGTGCTGCCCGCGCTGACCGTCGAGGTCGCGCCGCTCATGACGAAGCGGAGCTCGGCCGCGAGCACCACGTCCTTGCCGGCGCCGCTCGAGTACTTGATCTCGGGCTTCCCGTTCTTGCCGGTGCGCCACTCGTGGCGGTGGTCGTAGCGCAGCGTGCCCGAGTCGGCGGGGGCGTTGTTCGCGTAGGTGATGTGGTCGTGGGAGTTGATGAGCCCGGGGCTGATCACGCCGTTGGCGCAGGTCACGGTGTGCGCCGTGGCCGCGCCCGGCGCGCTCGAGCAGTCGCAGCCCACGCAGGTGATGACGCCCTTCTCGTCGAGGAGGATCTCACCGCCGTGGAGGACCTCTTGCGGCGCGAGCACGGTGCCCACCAGGCGCAGCCCCTTCTGCCCGCTCTGCACGCTGCACAAGCTCGACCCGGCCGTCAGCTTCTTGCACTCGGTGACCTTGAGCGCGGTCCCGGGTCCGGTGGACGTCCCGCCGCTGCCGCCGCTCCCCGCGACGCCCCCGCCGCCCCCTGCGCCGCCGGTGCTGCCGCCGGCTCCTCCGCTGCCGCCGCCGCCCACGCTGCCACCGGCGCCGCCGACGTTGCCGCTGCCGCCCACGCTGCCGCCCGCGCCCCCGGCGTTGCCGCTGCCGCCGCCTCCGTCGTCACCGCAGGCCGCCGTCGCGAGGACCGCCAGCGCGCCCGCGGTGAGGGTGCCGAACCAGAACCGCCGAGGAGCCTTCGTGATGTGCGTCTTCATCTCGTCACCCAGTGAGCGACCCCCCGCGTCGGGGACCATAGCTCAGGACTCGGGCGCCGCCACGCGGCGGTTGCGCGATTTGTGGTGCCTCGCAGGCGAAAGCGAGTAGAACGCCACACCTCATGGGCGCACCTGTGTCCAGCTCCATCCTGCTCGGCATCATTCAGGGCCTCACCGAGTTCCTCCCCATCTCGAGCGACGGGCACTTGGCGTTGGCGGAGCTCGTGCTCGGGCTCGAGCAGAGCGGGCTCACGCTCAACGTGATGCTGCACGCGGGGACGCTGGTTGCGACGCTCCTCGTGCTCAGGCAGCGTGTGCTGCCCGCCGTCGCGGACGGCACGCGTGCGTGCCTCCGCCCGGCGCGCTTCTCCGAGAGCGCGGGCGGGCGGGATGCGCTCGTGGTCATCCTGGCTTCGGTGCCCACGGCGGTCATCGGCCTCCTGTTCCGCGACGCGGTCGAGCGCTGGACGCACTCGCCCGTCGCGGTCGGGCTCGGCTTTCTGGGCACCGCGGCCGTGCTGATCTCCACGCGCTTCGCCCCCAAGGGGGAGCGTGAGGTTCCGAGCTTCGTCGGCGCGCTGGTGATCGGCGTGTGCCAGGGGCTGGCGGTCCTGCCCGGCCTCTCGCGCAGCGGCTCCACCATCGCAGCAGCGATGTGGTTCAAGGTCCGCCCCGAGCGCGCGTTCGAGCTGTCCATGCTGATGTCGCTGCCGGCGGTGGCCGGTGCCATCGGTCTCGAGGCGCGGCACCTGGGGAGGACGCCGGAGGCCATCTTGCCCGCGGCCGTGGGCGCGGCGGTCGCCCTCGGCGTGGGCGTCGTCGCGCTGCTCCTGCTCCGGCGCGTGGTCATGCGCGGCCGGTTCGCCTGGTTCGCTGCCTGGGTGCTGCCGTTGGGGCTCGCGACGCTGGCGTTCGTGCGTTAGAGCTTCGCGCATGAGCTCCGTCGAGCACCTGTTCAGCGTCATCCTCGCCGGCGGCAGCGGCACGCGCTTCTGGCCCGCCTCGCGCCGGCTCATGCCCAAGCAGCTCCTGCCCATTGGTCCCGAGCCCGAGTGCCTGATCGCGGCGACCGTGCGGCGCATCGAGACGCTGTGCCCGCCGGAGCGCACGCTGATCGCGACCGGCGTCCACCTGCTCGAGGCCACACGCCGGCTACTGCCCTGGCTGCCGGAGGCTTCGTTCCTCGGGGAGCCCATGGCGAAGAACACCGCGCCCTGCATCGCGTGGGCGACCTGGGAGATCCTCGCCCGCGACCCGGAGGCCGTCGTGATGGTGCTGCCGAGCGACCAGCACATCGGCGACCCGGAGGCCTACCGCCGCGCGCTCGGCGTGGCTGTCGAGCAGGCGAGGGGCGGCTCCATCACCACCCTCGGCCTGACCCCCACGCGACCCGAGACGGGCTACGGCTACATCGAGGCGGGCCCAGCCCTCGGCGCCGCGGTGCGCGCCGTCGCTCGCTTCGTCGAGAAGCCCGACCGGGCGCGGGCCGAGGAGTACCAGCGGAGCGGGCGCCACTATTGGAACAGCGGCATGTTCGTGTTCCGCGCGGACGTGATGGCGCGCGCGGTGCGCGAGCACCTGCCGGACGTGGCAAGAGCTCTGGACGAGCTGGCCGAGTTGCCCCCTGCCGAGCGCGACGCCGCGACCGCCCGAGCCTTCGAGCGCTTCGCTTCGGTGAGCATCGACTACGCGGTGATGGAGAAGGCGCGGGACCTCGCCGTCGTGCCGGCCAGCTTCGGGTGGAGCGACCTCGGGAGCTGGCAGACGGCGTGGGAGCTCTCCGAGAAGGACGAGCACGAGAACGCAGCCCCGCCGGACGCCGTTCTAGCGGACGCCCGTGGCAACCTGGTGCGCGACCTGCGCAGCGACGGGCGGCGCCGAGTCATCGCCCTGGTGGGGGTCGAGGGGCTGTGCGTGATCGAGACTGACGACGCACTTCTCGTCATTCCCCGCG
>Ga0233425_10009472_pt1 | contig 12316 bp, 7 predicted proteins | sample Watercolumn_Towu_2_FD_181712 | JGI IMG/M metagenome (GOLD analysis project Ga0233425, IMG submission 181712) | Freshwater microbial communities from Lake Towuti, South Sulawesi, Indonesia - Watercolumn_Towuti2014_140_MG | ecosystem: Environmental > Aquatic > Freshwater > Lake | place: Indonesia...
GCAAGATCGCCTGCGAGACCTGCCACATTCCCGAGTTCGCGCGCGGCGGCAAGGGGACCAAGACCTACTGGGACTGGTCGACCATGGGCAAGATGGACAAGGACGGCAAGCCGTTCAAGCGCAAGGGTCCGCTGGGCGACGAATACGACAGCAAGAAGGGCGACTTCAAGTACGAGACCAACGTCATCCCGACCTACGTCTGGTTCAACGGCACGGTGAACTACACCCTGCGCGAGACCAAGCTCGACCCGTCGAAGGTGGTCAAGATCAATAGCTTCGAGGGCAGTCCCACCGACGGCAAGTCCCGCATCTGGCCGATCAAGCGCTTCACCGGCCGGCAGCCCTACGACGTTGGCAACAACCAGCTGGTGGTGTTCCATACCGCCGGCAAGGACGACAGCGCCCTGTGGGAGAACTTCAACTGGGACAAGGCCATCGCCTTCGGCATGAAGGAGATCGGCGCCGAATACAGCGGCAAGTTCGCCTTCGTCGACACCGAGATGTCCTGGCCGATCACGCACATGGTGGCGCCCAAGGCCGACGCCCTGGCCTGTCAGCAGTGCCACGTCAAGGGCGGCCGTCTGGACAAGGTGCCCGGCATCTACATCCCGGCGCGCGACAACAAGGCCTGGCTGGACACCCTGGGCTGGATCGCCGTGCTGGGCACCCTGCTGGGGGTCCTGGTCCATGGCGGCATTCGCATCTACGTCAGCAAGAAGGCGGGGAAATGACATGAGCACGGAAAAGATCTACATCTTCAAGCCGTTCGAACGCATGTGGCACTGGGGCCAGGCGGCCCTGATCATCACCCTCATGCTGAGCGGCTTCGATCTGCACGGCGTCTACAGGATCTTCGGCTTCGAGCGCGCGGTGGACATCCACACCTTCGCCGCCTGGTCGCTGATCACCCTGTGGGTGTTCGCCATCTTCTGGCACTTCACCACCGGCGAGTGGAAGCAGTACATCCCCACCCTGGACAAGGTGGACGCCATGATCAAGTACTACCTGACCGGCATCTTCACCAACGCCCCCCACCCGGTGCGCGTCACCGTACTCAAGAAGCACAACCCCCTGCAGCGGCTGGCCTATCTGTTCTTCTGGCTGGTGATCTCGCCGACCATGTGGATCTCGGGGTGGTTCTACCTGTTCTACAGTTCCTGGGCGGACTGGGGCGTGGACAAGCTCCTGTCGCTGGAATGGGTGGCCACCGCCCATATCGCCGGCGCGTTCATGATGCTGACCTTCTTCGTCGCCCACGTGTACCTCGTCACCACCGGCGCCACCCTGACCTCACACCTGAAGGCGATGATCACAGGGTGGGAGGAAGTGCACTGAACCTGCGTCAGCCACCTGCCACTGCAAAAACGCCCGCGATCGCGGGCGTTTTTTTCAGGTGGCCGCGGCGGACCGGCGCTCAGCGCCCGGAATGCGCCGCCGCGTCCTTGAGCAGCGGCGCCAGGGAACCCCAGTCCGGCACCGGCCCGGCGTGGGCGAACAGCACCAGGCCGTGGCGGTCCAGCACGTAGGTGGAGGGGAAGACCCGGGCCAGATCCCGGTCGCCCAACTTGCGGCCGTCGGCCAGCAGGAAGGCGCCCTCCTTCTCCGCCGTGGCGCCGCCGTCGGCGACGGGCAGTGCCTGGTCCCTGCCCTGCATCCATTGCCGCGAGCGGGCGACGGGCTCGCGTACCGGCAGGAAGACGAAGCGGATGTCCGGGTGGGCCTTGAGCTGGCGGTGGAGCTTCGCCAGGTCCGGCATCTCCCGCTGGCAGGGCGGGCACCAGGATCCCCAGAAATGCAGCACCACGACCCGGCCCCGGTCGTCGGCCAGCTTGCGTGGCTTGCCGGCGGGATCGGTGTAGGCGATGTCGGGAAAACGCAGGCCCGGCATCAGGCCTTCGCTCGACCGCGCGGCCTGGGCGCGGCTGGCGTAGGGCCGCCAGGCGCCGGCCCACGCCGCCGCGTCGAACACCACCCGGTCGTCCAGGGCGTAAGGCTGGCAAGGTCGGCGGGCATGGGCCTGGCAATCCTCGATGGCGCCCTGGAGGGCGAGGTCCGCACCGGGCATGTCGCCGCGCCAGGACCAGGCGCCGCCGGGGGCGATGGCGAAAGCGCGGTGGCCCGGCGCCTTCAGGTATTCGGCGTAGCCTGCCCGACCTTTTTCATCCAGGGGCGGGCCGGCGAGGGCCAGTCCAGAGAACACCGATAGCAGGCCCAGCAATACACACCGGGTCAGCCGAAAAACCGGCCCCCCCCTTTGGAAAAGGGGGGATGGGGGGGATTCAATCCGGCCAGCCCAAGCCCATGGGGTCGGAATCCCCCCTAGCCCCCCTTTTCCAAAGGGGGGGACGCACGCCCTCATCCCGGAATGCACGGGCCTAAGCCCGCCGCCGGTCAACGGCCCAGACGGCGGCCTCGACCCGGGAGCGCAGGTTGAGCTTGCGCAGCAGATGCTTGACGTGGACCTTCACGGTGCCCTCGGCGATGTTGAGGTCGCGGGCAATGAGCTTGTTGCTCTTGCCCAGGGCGATGAGGTCCAGGATGCGGCTTTCCTGGTCGGTCAGGCCGGCCTGTTCCGGGTCTTTGGGCTTGTTGTCCTCGCGCAGGGAGTGGGCCAGCAGGCGGGTGAGGCGCTCGGTGAGGGTGACCTGGCCGGCTGCGGCTTCCTTGAGCTTGACCAGCAGTTCCTCGGGTTCCATCTCCTTGAGCAGATAGCCGTCGGCGCCGGCGCGCAGGGCCGCGACCAGGTCGGCCGCCTCGTCGGACACGGTAAGCATGACCACCCGGCTGTCCAGACCCCAGGACTTGATCACCTTGAGCACCTCAATGCCGTTCATCGGCTTCATGTTGAGGTCCAGCAGGATCATGTCCGGGTGCAGCTTATGGGCCAGCTCCAGGCCCTCCGGGCCGGAGGAGGCCTCGCCGACCACGACGAAGTCGCCGGCCATGTCCACCAGCTGCAGCACCGCCTTGCGAAACAGGGGGTGGTCGTCGATGACCAGCAGGGTCTGTGGGCTGTCGGGTTTCATGAATCACGCTCCTCGATGACGGTGGCGGCGCGGCCCTCCACGGCACGGTAAGGCGTGGCGGACAGGGGCGGCAAACGATGCAAGGTGGTCCGCCGCGCACCCTCGGCGCCATTGCCGACGGCCTGAAGTTTACGGCTGGCTGGCAGGAATGAGAGGGTGACGCGGGTGCCGCCCTCGGCGCGGGACGCGAAGTCGACGCGGCCGGACAGGGTGCGCGCCCGCTCCTCCATGATGGTCATGCCGTAGTGGTGCAGGTCGGCGCGCTTGGCGATACCGACACCGTCGTCCTCCACCACCACCGCCACCTCGCCGTCGCCCGTCCGGCAGGACAGGGCGACGCGCACCCGCCGAGCACGGGCATGGTTGAGCACGTTGGACAGGGCTTCGCGCACCACGTGCAGCACGTGGATTTCCTCGTTGGGCGTCAGCGGGCAACCGTCGAGGGCGATTTCCAGGCCGATCTCCAGCTCGCCGCGCTCGGCGAATTCGTCCACGGTCTGGCGCAGGGCGCTGGCCAGGTCCTGGCCCTCCATCTTCAGGCGGAAGGTGGTGAGCAGCTCCCGCAACTGGCGGTAGGCGCCGCTCATGCCCTCGCGCAATTCCAGCAGCACCTGGTCGGCCTCGGCGCGTTTTTCCGGATCCTTCAGCGCCGTCTGCAGGCGGCTGACCTGGATCTTCATGTAGGCGAGGGATTGGGCCAGGGAGTCGTGCAGTTCCCGGGCGATCACCGCGCGCTCCTCGAGCAGCGCCACCCGGCGGTTCTGCTCGATGCGCCGCTCGGCGCCGATGGCTACGCCGATGTGGCGCGACAGCGCCTCAAGCAGCTGGATCTGCCAGGATTCCAGTTGCCGGCCCTCGGGCACCTCCACGATGAGCACACCGTACTGGCTCTCGGCGTCGGCCAGCGGCAGGGTGAGGCGGCGGTGGAAATCGCTGACGATGCTGATGCGGGTCTGGTCCGTGCCGTGGCACCAGATGCATTCGGCGCGCTCGCAGGGATTGGAGTCCCCCGGCTGCATGGTGGTGGCGACGGCGACTCCGGCGTTGCCGCCCTGTTCGCCCAGGCAGATGATGCCGTGCCCCAGGCCGAGCACCTGCTCGATGTCGCGCAGCACCGCCAGGTAGGCGGTCTTGCCCGGCGCCTCGCCGTGCAGGCGGGCGATGGAATGGTAGAGCAGCTCCAGGGACTGGTTGCTGCGGGTCAGCTCCGCCGTCTTCTGGCGCACGCGTGATTCCAGGTCCTCGTAAAGCTTGGAGAGATCCTCCGCCATGAGGTTGAACGCCCGGCCAACCTGGCCAAGCTCATCCTCGCCGGTGTGGGTGGTGCGCGTCGACAGGTCGCCGCGGCCGGCGTTGCCGGCCAGGGTCAGCAGGCCGCGCAGGGGCTGCACCAGATGGTTGTGGATGAGGTGGACGGTGAGCAGCACCACCAGCACGGTCAGGATGAGGGCCACGCCCAGGACCAGGCGCATCACCAGGATCTTGGCCTCGGTGGTGTCCTCCATCTGCTTGACAAGCTGGTTGATACGGTCGACGAAGCGGCCCATGTCCGCCAGCAGCTCGGCACGGCGCACCACGTCGGGAACGCCGCCGTCGGCCATGGCCTGGAAGCGGGGCCGGATGCGCTCGCGCCATTCCTGTTCGATCAGGCGGTAGGTCAGGCTCAGGTCGGCATCGCCCCAGCGCGGCAGCATAGCCAGGATGGCCGGGCTGGCCAGGGTGCCCTCGAAGGTGAGTATGGCCTCGGCCATGCGTTTTTCCGCATCCCGCGCCGAGGACAGGGGCGCGGCCAGATACAGGCTGGTCATGTGCCAGCTCTGCATGCGCAGGCTGCCCGCTCGGTTGATGGCCTCGCCGCTGCCCTGGGTGGATTCCGCCACCAGGCCGGACACCGACATGCCCAGCACCGCCAGCAGCGCAATGGCCGCAATGGCACCACCCATGCGCAGCAGCAGGGAGTTCTGCAGGTTCCGCCAGGTCAGGGCGGGGAAACGGCGAGTGAGCGGCATGGCCTGGTAATGGACGACTCCGAAAAACCGACAACCCATCCCCCGAAGGACGGAGCGGGACAACCGCCAGTCGTTGGCCGGTTGGCCCGGGTACTCCTTTTATCCCCATGGCGGCGGCGAGGAAATACCCACTTGTTGCCAGGCAGCGGACCAGGGGTCGGAGCAAGAATGAAAACACCAAAACAATACAACACGTTACCAGAATACCCCTGTACCTCGAAGTAGGTAATTCACCCCTCATACCCCCGTCTTCCCCCATCTGGCGCGGTTTTCTCCGCTCCCTAAACTGGGCCATGCCGACTTTCGGATAGCAAAGTTTTCTTGTGTGGGGGACGCCATGACGCCACGTTCGCAACAGCAACTTTCCGTGCTCGTGATGAGCACTCTGGCCTTCACGGTATGTTTCGCCGTGTGGATGATGTTTGCCGTCATCGGCATCCCCATCAAGACGCAACTGGGCCTCAACGAGACCCAGTTCGGCATGCTGGTGGCCACCCCGGTGCTCACCGGCTCGCTGATCCGCCTGCCCCTGGGGATGCTTACCGACAAGTTCGGCGGGCGCATCGTCTTCTTCGTGCTCATGCTCTCCACCGTGGGGCCGATCTGGCTCATCGAGCACGCCACGGCGTTCTGGCACTTCCTGGCCATCGGCCTGTTCGTCGGCATGGCCGGCGGCTCCTTCTCCGTGGGCATCGCCTACTGCGCGCGCTGGTATGACAAATCCCGCCAGGGCATGGCCATGGGCGTGTTCGGCGCCGGCAACTCCGGCGCGGCGGTCACCAAGCTGGTGGCCCCGGCCATCGTCGTGGCCTACGGCTGGACCATGGTGCCCCAGGTCTACGCCGCGGCCATGCTGGTCACCGCCATCCTGTTCTGGTTCTTCACCTACGACGACCCGGCCCACCGCGTGCCTTCCCACGTCACCGTGCGCGAGCAGCTCAAGGCCCTGAGGGACCCCACGGTGTGGAAGTACTGCCAGTACTACTCCATCGTCTTCGGCGGCTACGTCGCCCTGGCGCTGTGGATGACCAAGTACTACGTCAGCGAGTACGGCTTCGACCTCAAGACCGCCGCCTTCCTTGCCGCCTGCTTCTCTTTGCCCGGCGGCGTGCTGCGCGCCATCGGCGGCTGGCTGTCGGACAAGTACGGCGCGCACCGCGTCACCTGGTGGGTGCTGTGGGTGTCCTGGATCTGCCTGTTCATCCTTTCCTACCCGCAAACCGAGTTCACCGTGAAGACGGTGTCCGGCCCGCAGACCTACCACATCTACCTCAGTCCCGAGGTGTTCACCGCCCTGATGTTCACCGTGGGCGTGGCCTGGGCCTTCGGCAAGGCGTCGGTGTTCAAGTACATCTCCGACGACTACCCGCACAACATCGGCGTCATCAGCGGCATCGTCGGCCTGGTCGGCGGCCTGGGCGGCTTCCTGCTGCCCATCATGTTCGGCGCCTTGGTGGACCTCACCGGCATCCGCTCCTCCGCCTTCATGCTGATGTACGGCGTGGTCTGGGTCTCCCTGATCTGGATGTACACCACCGAGGTCAGAAAGCTGGACCTCATCAAGAAGCCCGCCCTGGCCGCGGACGACATGGAATGAACGTGGCGGGTGGCCACCACGCGACTCGAATGCAGTACTGAATTCAGGCAGTTCAACTTGAAGTCAAAGGAGAAATAGGCATGTCACGACTCACCCGCTGGGAGCCGGAAAACCCGCAGTTCTGGAAGGACACCGGCAGCGCGATCGCATGGCGCACATGCGGCATCACCACCTTCTCCCTGATCTTCTCGTTCGCGACCTGGTTCGTGATGAGCGCGGTGGTGGTGCGCATGCCCGCCATCGGTTTCAAGTTCACCACCATGGAACTGTTCTGGCTCGCGGCCATTCCCGGCCTGGCCTCCGGCATCCTGCGCCTGATCCATTCCAACTTCATCCCGGTGCTCGGCACGCGGCCGGTGGTCAGCATCTCCACCATCATCAAGGTCATCCCGATGATCTGGCTGGGTTTCGCCATCCAGGACCTGAACACGCCGTGGTCCACGTTCATGATCATCGGCTTCCTGTGCGGCATGGGCGGCGGCGACTTCTCCTCCTTCATGCCCTCCACCAGCATCTTCTTCCCGAAGCGGCTGCAGGGGTTGGCGCTGGGCATCCAGGCCGGCCTGGGCAACTTCGGCGTGTCCATCGTGCAGTTCGTGGCGCCGTGGATCATCGGCTTCGCCGCGCTCGGCGGCATCGCGGCCGGTCCGCAGGTGTTCACCAAGGGCGAGCCGGTCAAGGGCGCCATCGAGGTGGTCAAGAACAAGGAGACCAAGCTGGTCACCGACGTCATCGTCAAGAAACCGGAACTGGCCGGCGTCGTCGAGGTGGTGAAGGACGAGACCGGCAAGCTGAAAGATGTCGTGTTCCATGAGAACGACGCCTTCAAGGCCATCAAGCAGGAGGTGAAGAAGGACGACAAGGGCGTCATCACCGAGGTCACGCCGACCAAGGGCGTGAAGCTGGAAGTGGTGCGTAATCCCGCCGGAGAAATCACCGACGTCACTTTCAAGAACGTGGTGAAGAAGGCCATGTGGCTGCAAAACGCCGCCTTCATCTGGGTGCCCTTCCTGGTCCTGGCCTTCATCCTCAGCGTGCTCTTCCTGCGCAGCATCTCCCTGCCCTCGCGCGGCTTCAAGGGGCAGTTCGAGATCCTCAGTGCCAAGAACCGGGCGCGCACGCACACCTGGAACTGCACCGTCACCTACATCTGCTCGTTCGGTTCGTTCTCCGGCTTCGCGGCGGCGTTCCCGATCATGATCAAGACCATCTACGGCGGCTTCGAGGGTGCGCCCGACCCGCTGGCCTACGCCTTCTTCGGCCCGCTCATCGGCGGCGCGGTGCGCGCGCTCACCGGCGGCATCTTCGACAAGATCGGCGGCAGCAAGGGCATGTCCTGGACCACCCTGGGCCAGATCGCGGGCGCCCTGTACCTGGTGTTCGGCGGCTATCTCACCCCGACCGACGTGAGCCAGTTCCAGGGCTTCCTCTGGGGCATGCTGTGGATCTTCCTGATGTCCGGCATCAACAACGCCGCCACCTTCCGCCAGTACCCCATCGTCTTCGCCTACTCCCCCGCCAAGGGCGCGCAGATGCTGGGCTGGACCGGTGCCTGGGCGGCGTTCGGGCCGTTCGTGTGGACCTCGCTGATCGGCATGTCCATCGAGAAGACCGGCAACGCCAACCTGTTCTTCATCGGTGTGGCCGCGTACTACGCATACTCCTGGTTCATCAACTACTGGTACTACACGCGCAAGGGCGCCGAGCGCTTCGACTACGGCAACAGCGGCGGCACCTGGTGGGACAAGCTGGCCGAGGGCGAGAAGGAGCGCATGCGCCAGATCGACCTGGGCCGCGCCTGACCCTGGCCGGACGGAACGGACAGCGCGTCGACCATGAACAACCCGGACCTGCTGATCAACCTGCTCGGCTGCCTGTACGGCGTGCTGCTGGTGTCCGCGATGTTCATACGCACCCGCCTCACCGAGGCGATGCGCATCGACGCCCTGTTCATCCCCAGTTATTCGGAAAAGACCCGGCCGCTGAACCTGCTGGCCGGCCTGTTGGTGGCGGGCTACGCCGCGTATTCGCTGCTTTCCCGCTGACGGAATCAAGCCTCAACGACTGAGTTCGGGCGCAAGCCCAGGCATTCAAGGAGTCCTACATGAGTCATTTTCTCGACCGACTGACTTACTTCACCCATCCGCGCGAGTCGTTCTCCGGCGAGCACGGCGTCAAAACCATCGAGGACCGCAAGTGGGAGGACGCCTACCGCAACCGCTGGCGCCACGACAAAGTGGTGCGCTCCACCCACGGGGTGAACTGCACCGGCGGCTGCTCCTGGAAGATCTTCGTCAAGAACGGCCTGGTGTCCTTCGAGATGCAGCAGACCGACTACCCGCGCACCCGCGACGACATGCCCAACCACGAGCCGCGCGGCTGCCAGCGCGGCGCCTCCTTCTCCTGGTACCTGTACAGCCCGCACCGCATCAAGCACCCCATGATCCGCGGCCGCCTGCTCGACCTCTATCGCGCCGAGAAGAAGGCGGGCAAGGATCCGGTGGAGGCCTGGCGCGCCATCCAGGCGGACACCCTCAAGCGCGACAAGTACGTCAAGGTGCGCGGCCTGGGCGGCTTCGTGCGCACCAGTTGGGACGAAGTGCTGGAGATCATCGCCGCCGCCAACGTGCACACCATCGACAAGTGGGGCCCGGACCGCATCTACGGCTTCTCGCCCATCCCCGCCATGTCCATGATCTCCTACGCCGCCGGCTCGCGTTACCTCAGCCTGATCGGCGGCGCCTGCGGCTCCTTCTACGACTGGTACTGCGACCTGCCCATCGGCAGCCCGCAGACCTGGGGCGAACAGACCGACGTGCCCGAGGCCGCCGACTGGTATAACTCCACCTACATCATCATCGCCGGCGCCAACCTGCCGATGACGCGCACGCCCGACGCGCACTTCGCCATCGAGACGCGCTACAAGGGCACCAAGATCGTGTCCATGTCGCCGGACTACGCGGAATTCTGCAAGTTCGCCGACCTGTGGATGCCGGTGCGCCAGGGCACCGACTCGGCGGCCTTCATGGCCATGGCCCACGTCGCCCTCAAGGAGTTCTACATCCAGAAGCAGGACCCCTACTTCCAGGAATACGCGCGCAAGTACACCGACCTGCCCATGCAGGTGCTGCTGCGCCAGCACGGCGAGGGCTATGTCTCGGACCGCAACCTCCGCGCCTCCGACTTCGCCGGCAACCTGAACGAAGGCAACAACCCGGAATGGAAAACCATCGCCTGGGACGAGGCAGGCGGCGGCTTCGTCGCCCCCAACGGCTCCATCGGCTTCCGCTGGGGCGAGGAAGGCAGATGGAACCTGCTGGAGAAGTCGGGCAACGCCGACACCCGGCTGGAGCTGACCTGCCAGGGCAAGGCCGGCAGCGAGGTCGTCTCCGTGGGCTTCCCGCACTTCACCCCCGGCGAACCGGACCTGCTCTATCGCAACGTGCCGGCGCGCCGCCTGAAGCTGGCGGACGGCAGCGAGGCTTTCGCGGCCTCCGTGTTCGACCTGCTGGTGGCCCAGTACGGCGTCGATCGCGGCCTGGGTGGCGGCAACGTCGCCAACGACTATAACGACGCCAACGTCGCCTACACCCCGGCCTGGGCGGAGAAGGTCACCGGCGTGAAGAAGGCCGACCTGGAACGCACCGGGCGCGAGTTCGCCGACAACGCCTCCAAGACCAAGGGCAAGTCCATGGTCATCATGGGCGCCGCCATCAACCACTGGTACCACCACGACCAGTCCTACCGCGCCATCATGAACCTGCTGCACCTGTGCGGCTGCGTCGGCCAGAGCGGCGGCGGCTGGGCGCACTACGTGGGCCAGGAGAAGCTGCGGCCGCAGGCCGGCTGGGCGCCCATCGCCTTCGGCCTGGATTGGCACCGGCCGCCCCGGCACCAGAACTCCACCTCCTACTGGTATTTCCACACCGACCAGTGGCGCTACGAGACGGTGAAGCCGGACGGCCTGCTCTCCCCTGCGGGCAGGAATCGCAACAAGGGCTACAGCCTGGCGGACTACAACGTGGTCTCCACCCGCCTGGGCTGGTTGCCGTCCAACCCGCACTTCAACAAGAACCCCATCGAGATCGGGCTGGAGGCGGCCAAGGCCGGCGCCAGCGACGAGGCGGGCGTGGCCAAGTACGTGGCCGAGCAGCTGAAGTCCGGCGCCCTGGACATGGCCTACGCCGACCCGGACAACCCGGTGAACTGGCCGCGCAACCTCATCGTCTGGCGCGGCAACCTGATCGGCACCTCGGCCAAGGGCCACGAGTACTTCCTCAAGCACCTGCTGGGCGCCCAGAACGGCGTGCTGCAGGAGGGCGGCGTCGGCAACGACTGCAAGGAGGTGACCTGGCGCGACGAGGCCCCCGCCGGCAAGCTCGACCTGATGGTGGACATCAACTTCCGCCTCAACTCCACCGGTGCCTACGCCGACATCATCCTGCCCACCGCCACCTGGTACGAGAAGCACGACCTCAACACCACGGACATGCACCCCTTCATCCACCCGCTGGCCGAGGCGGTGTCCCCGGGCTGGGAGTCCAAGTCCGACTGGCAGATCTTCAAGGCCCTGGCCAAGAAGTTCTCCGGCCTCGCCGGCAAGCACCTGGGCGTGAGGAAGGACGTGGTGTCGCTGCCCATGCAGCATGACTCGCCGTTCGAGCTGGCCCAGCCCCTGGGCCAGGTCAAGGACTGGAAGAAGGGCGACTGCGACCCCATCCCCGGCAAGACCATGCCGCTCATCAAGGTGGTGGAGCGCGACTACGGCAGCACCTACAACAAGTTCATCGCCCTCGGGCCGCTCATGACCAAGATCGGCAACAACGTGAAGGGCCTGGACTGGAACACCGAGCAGGAATACCGGGAGCTCGCCAGCCTCAACCGCACCGTCACCGTGCCGGGCGTGTCCTACGGCATGCCCAGCCTGGAAGAGGACATCGCCGTGTGCGACTCGGTGATGCGCATGGCGCCGGAGACCAACGGCGAGGTGGCGCACAAGTCCTGGCACGCCCTGTCGAAGAAGACCGGCATCGACCACAGCCACCTGTACGCCGGGCGGCATGAGGACAAGATCACCTTCCGCGACATCCAGGCCCAGCCGCGCAAGATCATCACCGCGCCCACCTGGTCCGGCATCGAGTCGGAGAAGGTCTCGTACACCGCCGGCTATACCAACATCCACGAGCACATCCCGTTCCGCACCCTGACGGGCCGCGCCCACTTCTATCAGGACCACGAGTGGATGCTGGACTTCGGCGAGGGCTTCTGCTGCTTCCGCCCGCCGGTGGACATGCAGGAGCACAAGAAGGTGCCGGCGTCCGTCACCAGCGGCCCGCACCTGGTGCTGTCTTGGATCACCCCGCACTCCAAGTGGGGCATCCACTCCAGCTACCAGGACAACCTGCGCATGCTCAACCTGTTCCGCGGCGGCCCCTACTTCTGGATCGCCGAGGACGACGCCAAGAGCGTGGGCATCAAGGACAACGACTGGGTCGAGGCGGTCAACGCCAACGGCGCCACGGTGGCGCGGGCGGTGGTCTCGCAGCGGGTGCCGCGCGGCATGGCGCTGATGTACCACGCCCAGGAGAAGAACGTGAACGTGCCCGGCTCGCCCACCACGGGCAAGCGCGGCGGCATCCTCAACTCCGTCACCCGCGTGGTGGTCAAGCCCACGCACATGATCG
>Ga0233425_10009473_pt1 | contig 12316 bp, 5 predicted proteins | sample Watercolumn_Towu_2_FD_181712 | JGI IMG/M metagenome (GOLD analysis project Ga0233425, IMG submission 181712) | Freshwater microbial communities from Lake Towuti, South Sulawesi, Indonesia - Watercolumn_Towuti2014_140_MG | ecosystem: Environmental > Aquatic > Freshwater > Lake | place: Indonesia...
TGCCGCTCAAGTTCGTCTGCCACACGCCGTGCTTCCGCCGCGAGGCCGGCTCCTACGGCAAGGACACGCGCGGCATGATCCGCCAGCACCAGTTCGACAAGGTCGAGCTGGTGAGGATCGAGCGGCCGGAGAACTCATGGGCGGCGCTGGAGGAGCTGACGCGCCACGCCGAGATCATTCTCGAGAAGCTGGAATTGCCCTACCGCCGCGTCGCGCTGTGCACCGGCGACATGGGTTTCTCCGCCGCCAAGACCTACGACCTGGAAGTCTGGCTGCCGGCGCAGAACACCTATCGCGAGATCTCGTCGTGCAGCAACTTCGAGGCCTTCCAGGCGCGCCGCATGCAGGCGCGCTTCCGCGGCGAAAAAGGCAAGCCGGAACTGGCGCACACGCTGAACGGCTCCGGCCTCGCCGTCGGCCGCACGCTGGTGGCGGTGCTGGAGAACTATCAGCGCGCCGACGGCGGCATCGACGTGCCCGTCGCGCTGCGGCCCTACATGGCCGGCCTGACCTTGATCGACCGGGCCTGAGGGCTGACCGCCGGCTGCTCGTAGCGGCGCAGGATGTCGTAGTAGGTGCGGATGTTCTCCGTCATGATAACGGCCTCGCCGCCGCGCGCCGCGCCGCTCTTCAGTCTCGAGTAATACTCCGGCTTCGCCAGCAGCGGCAGCACCTGCTTCATCTCGTACCAGGAGTTCGGGTCGCGCTTGACCAGCGAGGCGATGAAGCGCGCGCCGTTCAGGTGCCCCATGCCGAGGTTGTAGGCCGCCATGGCCAGCCAGGTGCGGTCCGGCTCCGCCACCTCCGGCGGCAGCTGTTCCTTGAGCTCGGCGAAATAGCGCGCACCGGCGAGGATGCTCTGGCGTGCGTCGAGCCGGTCTTTCACGCGCAGTCGGTCGGCGGTGTCCTCGGTCAGCATCATCATGCCGCGCACATTGGTGTACGAGGTGGCGAGCGGATCCCATTGCGATTCCTGGTAGGCCAGCGCGGCGACGAGCCGCCAGTCGATGCCGTGGATCTCCTGCGCATCGATGAAGTGGCGCCGAAAGTGCGGCAGCACGCTTTGCATTCTTTCCAGGAAGCGTTCGACGTCGCCGGCACTCAGCCGGTGTACGTGGCCGAAATAGCGGTCGGCGAGACGCTCCAGCGTGCCGTCGCGGCTTATCCGGTCGAGGAAGGCCTCCGCCTTCTGCACGAGCGCCTCGTCGGCGCTGGCAGGAAAGGCCCAAGCCGAGGCAACGATGGCGCGACCCTCGAGGTCGCCGCCCGCTTCGGCCGGAAGCAGGTCGTCGAGCGGTGCGGGCATCGGCTTCAGTTCGCCGACTGGCCGCGTGAAGCGCAGCGCAGGATGCTCGTCCGGTGTGAGGCCGGCCGCGGCGACGTGGGCGCGGCCCGTTTCGAGGAGTGCCGCGATCCCGGCCGCGTCGTGCGCCTGGACGAAGCGCGCCTCCACGCCGAGTTCCTGTGCGAAGTCCACCATCAGGTCGTGGGTGAAACCGGCGGTCTTGCCGCTGCCATCGACGTGGTAGATGGCCAGACCTTCACGGGTGGCGACGACCAGTTTGCCCAACTGCCCGGGGGGCGGCAGGGGCGGGTGATCGCAGGCAGTGAGCAGCGTCGCGAGCAAGGCGGCGTACAACGATCGCATGCGACCCCCTGGCAGAGGAGGGCAAACCCGCCTTCCTGCATCGCGCCGAGAGGGGGTTTGGTGTAGAATGCGCGCCTCCGGAGAGGTGGCAGAGTGGTCGATTGTACCTGACTCGAAATCAGGCGTAGGTGTAAGCCTACCGTGGGTTCGAATCCCACCCTCTCCGCCAGTCACACAAGAACGAAAGCGACCCGTCGGGTCGCTTTCGTTCTTTCAGGCGTTCGAGATACGAATTCCCACGATGCATCGTCGGTGGGTTAATCATAAGCCAAACGCGATTTGTGATCAGTCATGCCAATGCACTCATTCGGCATTTCAATTGATTGCTTGCGGGCGGTGAATTCACTATCGGAAGCGAGTTCCCGTTATGCTTAAAAAGCTGTTTTTTATCAATCTATTATAGTTCTTGTCGGGATGTTGGCTTGCCACCCCCAATGCTCAGAAACCGCTTTCACGCTCTTTCTGAGTGCAAGGAAATAATTGGCATTTTTGCGACAAATCGAGAATAGGCCTGAAAAAACATTGTTTTTTTTGCTAAAGGTCAACCAGAATCTGCCGATAATAACCAAAGATATACAAAAAACCTCTAATTGGAGGCGACAATGGAATTCATGTTGATAGCTTTGACGGCGTGGGTGTTTATCGGATTCGCGGTAGCGTGGCTGCTGGGCAGGGCATCCGATCTTGACGGCGCGCGCAAAGAATCAGTTACGCAGGGAGCGGGCGATTCGAGCGTGACGTATCGCTTCATCCAGCTGAAAGGCCTCACGGCGCAGGAGCGTTCCTTGCGCTGAACTTCGGTGACGATCTGCCGGCGAGGACTCGCCGGCACGATTGGGTTTTGGGATATGAAAGCCGGCGAATGGAGCCGGCTTTTTTGTTGCCGCTATTTCGAGAGGGGCTCGGAGACTTCGCGAACAATCTGCCAGCTGTTGCCGACCAGTTCCCATTCCAGCGTCTTCAGAACGGCATCGCGGTATTGATCCGAGCGATAGGCCTGCTTGAACGTGGTCGACGCATGCTTGTCGTCGCGGACAAGCAGCTTGACGTCCGTGATGTCGAGCGAGATCTCCTTCACGCGCGTCAGGGCGTTGCTTCGCCGCTCCGCCCACGCTGCGCGCGTCGTGCCATCGGCGGGGACGAAGCCGGGGGCGTAGACATCGAGATAGGCCTGTACGTTACGGCCCGACCAGGCGAGCGACCAAGCCTTCAATGCCTCCGCGACGCTGCGTTCGGCGTTTGGCTCCGTCTTCGGCGGCGGGGCCTGCTCGCGGACGGCGGGCGCGAGTTCCTTCAGCAGCTCTTCCGCGCGCGCGTCGAGCGACGCCTTGTTGGCGACATAGAGCTGCGGATCGTCGGGCGGGCAGTTCTCCGGCGCATCGCCGCCGGCGGACCACTGTTCCGGCTCGGGCGGTGGCAGCTCGCCGGCACGTGACACGCCGAGCGCCGCGAGCAACCTGCCGATGCCGGCGTGCGTGCGGGCGTAGGCGATGGCGAGATCGTGCTCGGCGTTGCCATAGGCGCGCTTGGCCTGGAACAGTTCGTTCTCGCTATCGAGCAGGTCGAGCAGCGTGCGCTGGCCGATGTCGAACTGCTTGCGATAGGCGTCGCGCGCTTTCTCGATGGAGAGCTGGTGCTGATCGAGGTAGCCGAGCTGCTCGGTCAGCTTGCGCGTGTCGTTGAAGGCGATGGCCACTGTCTGGCGGATGTCGCGGCAGGTCTTGTCGCGCACGTCCTTGGCGACGTTGTGCTGCTCGGCATACTGGCGCGAGCGGGCGACGTCGGAAAAGCCGCTGAAGAGATTCCAGCTGAGGACGACCTCGGCCGTGCTGGATTCGTGGAGACCGCTATAGCCGTTCAGATTGTGGCCGTGGTCGCGCTTGAGCCGCAGGTCGAGACGGGGCTGGTAGGCGGCGTCGCGCACGCGCGCGGCGGATTGGGCCGAACGCACGTTCTCGATCGAGGCGAGCAGCGCCGGATTGCCGCGCTGGGCGGCGACGAGCGCATCGGACATGTCTTTCGGCATGTCCTTGACGAGATTCGCCAGCGGCATCATCTCGCGCGGCGGCCTCTCACCGACGACGCGCAAGTAGCGGGCGCTGACGTCATGAAGATTGCTGGTCTCGGTGAGAAGGTTGGCCTCGGCCAAGGCGAGCCGGCCGGCCGCCTGTTCGAGATCGACGCGGCGGCCGACGCCGGCCTGGACCTTTTTCTGGATCTGCGCGAAGACGGAGCGGTGCTGCACGTAGTTCTCTTCGGCCAGGGCGACGAGCTTGCGGTAGCGCAACACGTCGATGAAGGCGCGCGCTGCCTCCAGCGCGGCATTCTCCGAGGCGTCGAAGAGTTCGAACTGCCGCACCAGCAGGGCATGATCGAAACGCTTCACTTCATTGCGCGTGGCGAACCCGTCGTATAGCATCTGCGTCAGAGTGAGCGTCGTCGCGTCGCGGGTGAAACGCTTGTTGAGGATAGGGTCGTCGCGGTTTTCGCGGCCCTTGCCGGCGGTGAGGTCGAGGCGGGGTAGGTAGCCGCCGAACGCGGCATCGCGCTCGCCCTGCGTCGCTTTGTAGGCATGCCAGCGCTGCAGGACTTCGGGATTGGACAGCACGGCTTTTTCCGCCGCGCCCTGCAGCGTCATCGATTGAGATTGAGCCTGTGCTGCGAGCGGGCTCAGGGCAAGGCACAGGAGAAGGGTGCGGCGCTGCATTATCAGGCGATTATTAGGTAAACGGGCACCTCGGCAAACACGAATGATATCGCAGACGGGGAATAGCCGGGCAATAGGGAGTCCTGCGCCATGCCTGGCGCTGGTGCGCGCCGCCATGCTGGCGGCGGCCGCGCTGGCCTTCCAGGCTTCCGTGGCCGACGTCGGAAAGATGCTGGCCTCATTGCAGCGGCAGGGCGGCAGCGCATCGCTCTTCAACGACTGGCGCGGGCTGATCGATGCCAGCAAGCCTCTCGTAACCCAGGACAAGCTCAGGCGCGTCAACGAGTTTTTCAATCGCAAAATCCAGTTCACGGACGACCTCCAGGCGTGGGGCCAAACTGAGTACTGGGCCACGCCCATCGAAACGCTGGCCAAGGGCAAGGGCGATTGCGAAGACTTCACCATTGCCAAATATTTCACGCTGCTCGATGCCGGTGTTCCCAACGAGCAGCTGCGACTCATCTATGTCAAGGCAAGGATCGGCGGACCGGCCAGCAACGTGTCGCAGGCCCATATGGTGCTGGCCTATTACGCCACGCCCGAAGCCGAACCGCTGATTCTCGACAACCTGATCACGGAAATCCGGCCCGCTTCCAGACGCCCCGACCTTCTGCCGGTGTTCAGCTTCAACAGCCAGGGCATCTGGTCGAGTCCGACAGCAAGCGGTATGCCAGCGACGACCGGTGTCGGCCGATTGACGCGCTGGCAGGAGCTCCTGAACCGCGCGAAGGCCGAGGGGTTCGAATTCTGAGAAATATTTAACGAAGTCATTGTCGAAGGAAGAACGATCATGTCCATGTATCGACAACTCTGGCTGGCCGTCATCGTCAGCATGCTGATCGCCCTGTGCGGCAGCCTGCTCGCCTCCTCGCTCAGCGCGCGGAGCTACCTGACCGAGCAGCTGGCGATGAAGAACACCGACAACGCGGCGACGCTCGCGCTGTCGCTCAGCCTTCGCAACCCCGATGCCGTGGAGGTCGAGCTGGCGGTTACGGCGCTGTTCGACAGCGGGCATTACGAACTTATCCGCGTGACGGATCCGCACGGTGGAATCCTGGCGGAGCGGCGGATCGCAGCGGAGGACCGCGGCGCGCCGGCGTGGTTCGTCCGCCTCTTGCCCATCGAAGCCAGGCCCGGCGTCGCGCGGATCAGCAGCGGCTGGAAGCAGCTCGGCACGGTGCACCTGGTCAGCCACAGCCGCTTCGCCTATGAATCGCTCTGGAAGAGCGTGTGGGATCTGGCCGGCGCCCTGTTCTTTGCCACCCTGGTCGGCGGCTATCTCGGTACGCTGATCCTGCGCCGGCTGAAGAAGCCTCTGCAGGCCGTCATCGACCAGGCCCGGGCGATCACGGAACGCCGCTTCATCACGATCGACGAGCCGGCGGTGCCCGAGCTGCGCCAGCTGTCGACGGCCATGAATGCGACGGTCGGACGCCTGAAGACGATGTTCGAGGAAGAGGCGGCGCGGCTCGAACTGGTGCGCCGCGAGGCGAACTGCGATTCCCTCACCGGCCTTGCCAACCGCGCACATTTCCTGGTGCGCCTGCACCATGCCATCGAGGCCGAGGACTCTCATGGGGTCGGACTGATCCTGCTGCGCGTCGCCAACCTGGCCGAGATCAACCGCAGTCAGGGACGGGCGGCGACGGATGAGTTGCTGCTGCTGTTCTCCCGCCAGATCCAGCAAGCGGCGGCGCAGCATCACGACGGTCTCGCGGCAAGGCTGAACGGCGCCGACTTTGCCGTGCTGCTACCCGGGCAGCAGGGCGCGCGTCCGGTGGCGGAGCGTCTGCTGCATGAACTCACCCAGACGGCGGCGCCCTATGTCGGTGACAATCCGGCGCTGTTCATCGGTCTGGGCGCCTTCCCGCGAGGCACCGAGATAAGCGCCCTGTTGTCGCAGGTCGATGCCGCCCTGGCGGCGGCGGAGGTCGCAGGTGACAATGCCATCCGCGAGGCGGGCGGTGCGGCGGGTGAGGACGCGCCGAAGAGCGCCGACGAGTGGTCGCACCTGATTCGCCATGCGCTCGACCAGCACTGGGTGCGCTTGATCTCCTTCCCGGTGGTCGACATGCAGCGGCGGCTGATCCACCGCGAATGCCCCCTGCGCCTGATGCTCGACGAGCACGGCGAATGGCTGCCGGCCGGCCGCTTCCTACCGATCGCGGAGAGGTTGAAGCTGACCTCGCGGCTGGACATTTCGGCGATCGCCCTTGGCCTGGCCGACCTCTCGGCGGATGCGACGATGACCGGCCTGGCGGTGAATCTTTCGGCCAGTTCCCTGCAGGACGCAGCGTTCCGCGGCGAGTTGCGCGCGCTCCTGCGCCATCACGCCCAGGCGGCCAAGCGGCTGTGGCTGGAGGTATCGGAAAGCGGCGCGCTCAAGCACTTCGACGCCTTCCGCGACTTGTGCGGGGAGTTGAAAGCTGCCGGCTGCAAGGTGGGGATCGAGCATTTCGGACGTCAGTTCAGCCAGATCGGCCAGCTGCACGGGCTGGGTCTCGACTACATCAAGGTCGACGCGAGCTTCGTGCGCGGCCTCGAGGCGAATCCGGGCAACCAGGCCTTCCTCAAGGGCCTGTGCGCGATCGTGCACGGCATCGGTATCCAGGTGCTGGCCGAGGGCGTCGTGAGCGAGGCGGAATTGACGGTGCTGGCAGGCGTCGGCTTCGACGGTGCTACCGGCCCTGCGGTGAAAGACCCCGCCTGACGCGGCGTGATCCGCCGCCAAAGGCGGACCGCGCCGTGCTCCACCGACTGACTTTCGTCGGGCCTGTCCCGAACAGGCGCTAGTCGGTGACCAGCTTGCCCTTATTCAGCAGATCCTGGATCACCTGCTGGTCGGTGCTGAAGCTGCCGATGAGGTCGACGCCCTGCAGAAGGATAGTCTGGTCTTCCTGCGCCGCGCTGTAACCGCTGGAGAAACCGCCGCTCGAGCTGATGTGCACGATGGTGTCGCTGCCGGACAACTCGAAGTGCAGATAGTCCTCCAGGTTGGCGCCGACGCCGCCGGCCATCTCGCCCTGCAACAGGTCGCGCAGATCGAGTTTGTCGCTGCCGGCCGCCGTGCTGAAGTCAGTGATCGTGTCCGAAGCCGGGACTCCGGGCGTGCCTGCATCGGCCAACGTCCATTTGAAGACGTCGGCGCCGGCGCCACCGGTCAGGACGTCGTTGCCGGCGCCGCCGATGAGCAGGTCGTTGCCGGCGCCACCGTTCAGCGTGTCGTTGCCGAGGCCGCCTTCAAGCCGATCGGCGCCGTCGCCGCCGATCAACGTGTCGGTACCGGCATTGCCGATCAGCACATCGTTGCCACCGAAGCCCTTGAGCGTATCGTTGGTCGCCCCGCCGATGAGGATTTCGTCGTCCTCGCCGCCGTTGATCGTCGTGCCCGAAACGTTGTACACCATCGCCGAGGCGGAGGACTGCTCGCCGGCCTCGGTGATCGTGTAGTCGAACTGGCCGGCGGAGGACAGAACGGCGCTCACCTGGTCCAGCGTCAGCAGCAGTTCATAGGTGGTGTCGGTGGTGGCCGAATCCGTGCGCAGCCGCAGGTAGAACTCACCGTCCTGCGGCGCGACGAACCATCCGTTGGGATTGCTGCCGACTTCGCCTATGGCCACCGTCTGCCAGACACCGTTGCCATCCTGGTATTCCATCTGCGCGGCCATGGTGGTGGCCTGGTTGTCGATGTCGACGAACACGCGCTCGCCGGCATACATCCTGAGCTTGAAGTAGTCGGTGTCTCTGGCGGTGCTGCTGTTGTCGATCGTGCCGCGGAAGACGCGGGTGGCGCCGGCCTGGTCGATGGCGAGCGTCTCGCCGCCCGGCACGACGGTGCCGAACTGGCTGCGGTCGGTCAGGTCGACGGCGTTCTCGCGGATGTCGTTTTGCGGCTGCGTGGTGCTGTCGTAGGGCGCCTCATTGGTGATGGTGATGGTCGCAGCCGGGGCGCCCGACGGCACGAACTGCACCGGGCCCGTGCCGCTGACCGTGCCGCCGACCGGGTTCTGCGTGCTGCTGACCGAGGCGCCGCCGCTGCTGGCGTCGTTGTGGAGCAAGGCCTGGGCCGATATGTCGATCGGTGTTCCGGCCGTGACGTTGGTCAGGATGATGTCGCGGTTGGCGTCCAGTTCCGGAACGTAATCCAGGTTGATGATCATGTTGATGGTCTTGGTGTCGCCGTCTCCGTCGATGGCCGTGACCGGGAAGATTTCCTGCTGCCCCTGCGTGGTCGTGTTGAGGGTGAGCTGGTAGCTGTACTCGCCGGTGACGAAATTCACCGTCAGTTCGCCGCCCTTGAGGGTGTTGATGGTGACCGAATCCGGCCCGCCGACGACGTGGCTGTAAGTGACGCCGTCGACAGTCACGCTCTGCAGCTCGCCGCCGTCGGCACCCAGCAGGAAGCCGCTGCTGCCGCCGCCGGAAAGGGTGGAGACGTTGCCGACGACGACGCCGCCGCTGACGGTGGCCAGCAGCGTGTTGGCGAGATCGACCGGATTGGCGACCTTGACGGCGTAATCCTCCTGGCCGTTGCCGTTCGCGTCGACGTTCGGATACGCAATAGGATTGACCGCCGCCAGGCTGGCGCTGCCGATGCCGATGCCGAAGGAGATGCTGGCATTGGCGCCGCTGCCCTGCGCGGCGACGAAGGATTCCCACGCGGGCTGCACCAGGGTGGCCTCGTAGCCGGCGTTGGGCTGGCCGTCCGTGATGAAGTAGAACAGCGTGCGGTCGGCGGCCGGAGGGGTGAAGCCCGACATGACGGTATTCAGCGCGGTCGAGTACTGCGTGCCGCCGCCGGGCTGCAGTCCGTTGATGTAGTCGATGGCGCCGTGGACGTTGTCCACGAACCAGGCGCTTTCATTGGCGCCGCTGGCGAAATCGACGATCTGGACGTTGACGTTGCCGAGCGTGTCGAAGCGGTCGATCAGTTGCTCGAGCGCCCGCTTGGCGATCTCCATGCGCACCGTGGTCGGATCGAAGCCAGCCTGGTTCGACCAGTTGCCGTTGGCATCCATCGCCATACTGCCGGAACGGTCGATGATCAGCACCAGGTTGTAGGTGGCGCTGGGCGCCGACTGCAGGGTCTGCGTCACGTCGTAGCCGATCGGCGCGTCGTCGACGACGTTGATGGTCAGCGTCGCGTTGGAACTCAGGCCGGAGAAGCTGTCGGACAGGGTATAGCTGAACGCGGGCGCATCGCTGACGCCCTGGGTGGTGGCGGCATTCAGCGTGTACGTGTAGTCGCCGGCGGCGCGTCCGCCAAAGGCTTGCGTGTAAACGGTCAGCGTGCCGGTGGCGTTCGTCACCGCAATGATGCCGTTCGCGCCGGGCGCCTGACCGGCGACGCTGGTGATGCTGGTGGTGGCGCTGAGGCCGGTGTCGTTGGCCAGCAGGTTGCCGCTCACCGTCGTCGGCGCGATGCCGGCCTGCGTGCCGGCGGCCAAACCCGCTTCGTACACCATTCCCGTGTCGGCCACCGCGCCCGGCTGGCCGTCGGTGCTGACGCTCAACAGTGCCGCCGAAGCGCTGCCGTCGGCGTCGGTCAGGGTATAGGTGAAGGCATCGGGCGTGATGCCGGTCACGTAGGCGGCGGCCGTCAGGCTGCTGACGCGGTAGGTCGGCGCGCCGGAGGTCGGGTTGGAGAAGACCAGGTACTGGAAGCTCGCCGCGGTGTTGATCGCCGCCGTGACGATGCCGCTGCCGTTGCCGGTAATGGTGCCCGTCGCGACGTAGTTGCCGTTGGCATCGTAGGCATACCAGCGCGCCGTCTCGCTGCCCGACAACGCCGTCAGCGTCACGCTGGCCGAGCGGCTGGCGATCTGGGTGTCCAGCACCAGATGCTCGTTGTCCTGCATGCGGGTGTTGGTCTGGCTGGTCGAGCTCGTTTCGACGCCCAGGCCGGTGTCGTTGGCGGCATAGTTGCCGTAGCGGACGAGGGTGCTGGCCGCCGCGGTGAGCAGGGCCCGGTTCAGGCCGTTGGCGGCGACGCCGCCGACGAAGGGGTTCGATCCGTCGAAGCCGTAGTAGCCCACTTGCGCGCCGGTCCAGTTTGCCAATGCACCGCTGGCGGAGACATGATGGAAGCGCGAGGCGTAGCTGTAGCTGCCGTCCTGGGCGATGGTCAGCGTGCCGCTGGTCGTCTGGATCGTCCACACGCCGGCCGCGTAGCTGCTGGAGACCAGGGTGCCTTGAGTGAGGGCGACGTTGGTGAGCTGGGCGGCGTCTGCGCCCAGGATGTCGGCGCCGCCGGGCGCGCCGCCCGCGCCGGTGATGACGTTGCCGGTCACGGTGCCGGCGACCCCGACGCTGTCGCTGTCGTTGTTTGCCGTCGGCGCCGTGTCGGTCAGGGAAAGCGTCACGGTGGTCCAGCCGGATACGTCGGAACCGTCACTGGTGCGATAGACGAAGCTGTCGACGTCCGGCGTCGCATCGGCGTGATTACGCACCGGCGCGACGTAGTCGAAGGTGCCGTCGGCACGCATCGTGACGGTGCCGCCGAGGGCGGTGGTGATGCTGTTGCTGCCATTGACCGTCACGGCCGGGCCGCCAGCCGTGGCGGCAAACTGGGCGGCAAACAGGGATGCGGGCGGGGAGTCGACATCCGTATCGTTGGACAATACGCTGCCGCGGACGACTGTGGCGCCTTCGGGCGCGGAGTAGGCATCGGCGACGCCGACGGGCGCGTCGTTGACGGGTGTTACATCGATGGTGGCGGTCGCGCTGTTCGATACCAGGCCGGTGTTGTCCTTGGCGGTGAAATTGAACGAGGTGGAGCCGTTCCAGTTCGTATTCGGCCGGAAGTACAGGGTCAGGGCGTTGCCGCTGGCCGCGATGTCCGTACCGGCCGTGACCGGCAGGGTGCCCGCCGCATCCAGATAGAGCGTTCCGTTCGTCGGCAGGCCGGCGAGATTGAAGCTGGCGACCGTGCCGTCCGCATCCGACCCTGTCAGCGTGACGGCGATCGGGGCGGCGGGGTCTTCGCTGCCACTGGCGTTCGCGGCGTTTGCCACGGGTGCGATGTCGTTGTCGACGATGAGGGTGGTGACGCTCTGGCCGGAGGAGTCGATGACCAGGTCCTCGAAGTTGCCGCCGCTGGCCGACGCGATCGCCACGGTGAAGCTTTCCGCTCCCTCGATCAGCAAGTCGTCCGAGATGGAGATGTTGAGCGGCGCCGAGGAGGCACCCATCGGGATGGTTACGCTGGCGGTGCCGCTGAAATCCACGCCGTTGGCGGCCGTGCCGCTGTAAGTCAGGTTCACGGTGACGGCGGATTCCGCCGGATGGCTTAGCGAGATGGTGTAGGCAGCCGTGCCGCCGCCTTCGCCGACGGAAGCCGGGCCGGAAATCGAGATCAGCGCCGTATCCACGTCATCGGCAATGCTCGTCGTGGCGGTGGCGGTGGTATCCAGGCTCTCGAAGTTGCCGCCGGCCGTCGAGGCGATGGAGACGGTGTAGTTGCTCGCCGCATCGACATAGACGTCGTCGGCGGCGGTGAAGGTGTTGCTGCCGGTGGCGGCGCCGGCGGCGATGCCGATGACGAGGCCGTTGGACAGCGTCAGCGTCATGGCCGTCTCGGCCGGGCTGGAGAGCGTCGCCGTGTAGGTGATGGTGCCGCCCTCGGCCACCGCCGGGGTGGCGGCGAGGCTGACGGTGGTGACGTCCACGTCATCGGCAATGCTCGTCGTGGCGGTGGCGGTGGTATCCAGGCTCTCGAAGTTGCCGCCGGCCGTCGAGGCGATGGAGACGGTGTAGTTGCTCGCCGCATCGACATAGACGTCGTCGGCGGCGGTGAAGGTGTTGCTGCCGGTGGCGGCGCCGGCGGCGATGCCGATGACGAGGCCGTTGGACAGCGTCAGCGTCATGGCCGTCTCGGCCGGGCTGGAGAGCGTCGCCGTGTAGGTGATGGTGCCGCCCTCGGCCACCGCCGGGGTGGCGGCGAGGCTGACGGTGGTGACGTC
>Ga0233425_10009474_pt1 | contig 12315 bp, 11 predicted proteins | sample Watercolumn_Towu_2_FD_181712 | JGI IMG/M metagenome (GOLD analysis project Ga0233425, IMG submission 181712) | Freshwater microbial communities from Lake Towuti, South Sulawesi, Indonesia - Watercolumn_Towuti2014_140_MG | ecosystem: Environmental > Aquatic > Freshwater > Lake | place...
CGCTGGACAATTAATCTCAAAATCAGGTAAATTCCTGATTTTTTATATTATAAAACCCGCTCGATTATAAGCGGGTTAGTGAGAATGTTGATGAGCTACTTGGTCTGACCAGGCACCACGCCGACACCCAGAGCGGCCAGACCACCCTTGGCCGGATCGCAGTCCGCCGTCATGTGGCACGGCAGCGGGAACGGGAAGGCCATGGTCCGCGGTTCCACGAAGCCCGGGTCGGCTTTCTTGCCCGTGATCGGGTTGAGGCAGACAATCCAAGTGGCTTCGGCACTGGCCGGCTTGAAGACACCGTCCGGATCGGCCTGGGGCAGCACGGCATGACCGTACACCCTGCCTTCGCCGGACGCGCCGCCAGGACGGCGACCCAGGTTGTAGAACTGCATGCTTTCCGGCGCCGTAAGCTGCGAGGCGTACGGGACGGGGAAGCCGATGCTGTTGCACAGGAAGACCGCCTTCCCGTTGAACTCGCTCCACAGGTAGGTGTACGTCGACACTTCCTTGTCGCACATTTCGAAGATGTACTTGACGAGCCGGAAGGTGCGCAGGTTCGGCAGAGCCGGCATGCCCACCTGGGCCACGGCCTGCGAGAGCTGCTCCTCTTGCCGCTGCCGCGCGATGTCGTTGCTGCTCTGCGAAGTCGGGCCACACGCCACGAGGATCACGGACAGCGCGACGAGGAGGGCGATGAGCTGCTTCATTTATTCTTCTCCTTTTCTTGAGTTGCTGATTACGGAACCGTGGACATGGGAGCCGTGAGATTGCCCCGCAGCTGCTGGACGAAGGCCGCATTCTGCGGCGTCAGCTTCTCCATCGGCACATCGGCCATCTGCTGGAGCAGGACCGCGCTGATCGCCGCCTTGTGGGCAGGATCGGCCTGCGCGTAGTCCATCTGGGCTTGCTGCACCGTGATGTTGAGCCCGCGCACGTGGGTATTGGTGTTCTCGAACACCTCGCGCTCCACGTTCGCCTTCGCCGGCGCAAACACCTTGTACATGAAGAAGTCGTTGCCCTGAGCGAGCCAGACGAAACCGAAGACAACCACGAGGCACCCGACGACCACACCCAGACCCTTGAGGAATCCCATCTCAACCCTCCTTGGCTCTCCCCCAACAAAACCCAAACCAATGGATATGCTGGGATTGACCTGTTTACGCACTATGAAATGAACAGTAATGAAATATTATACATGGTAATTTCAAATTTGTCAACACATAGCTTTATGGTAATTGCTTTTTGCTCTATTATACTCTTGTTTTACAGCAAAAAAGTATTACTTATTCAACTTGTCATACCTGCCTACCGGTCATCGACTCCGAGGTCCGCAGACCTCTTCGCTCAGACTCGAGGAGCAGGCAGGCTCGTCTCACTTGTCACACTTGTCATACTTGTTTAACTCGTCCCAATTACGCTATACTGGATATATAACTTCCACACCAACCTATGGATCGGAAACTGCGTAAAATTATTGATAATCTCCACCACCACCATGGCGAAGCCGTGGATACGGTTATTGTAGAGAAAGCGTTCAATTTCCTGGAAATGCAAGCCGCCAACCTCCAGACTGAAACCCGAGATTTGGCCATTCACACCGGACTGGATCTGGCCGGCAACCACAGCTTGAAGCCGGTAGCCCTCGACATCATCATTCTCGTCTTGTTGTCAGAACTGATTCGTCTGCGCCCGGAAGTTGTCCAGCTGATAAAAGAAGCAGTTTCTCCGGAAATTTATTTACTATCCAAAGCTTACGATCTTTTTATTCGAGCTGACCTGGGCAATATTCACAATCGATCGCTGAAAGAACACACTTTGGCAACGATTATTATTTTAGCAGAAATAAAACCAGACACGGCGTCGTTGTGCGCGGCCTTACTTCGAGAAGGCGTGGATCAGGGAAAAATTGACCGACAACTGGTAGCAACCGAATTTGGCACGGAAATCATGCACCTCATTGATAGCACCAATAAACTGAAAAGTTTCAGTACCATAGAAGAACCCAATAATCAAGATGACGTGAAGCAAACATTTTTTACCATGTCTCAGGATCATCGAGTGATTGTATTAAAAATTTGTTCACTGATCGACTGGCTGAATCATCTCGACGATATTAATGAAAAACACCGCACCCGCCTCGCCACCGAAGCCATGGAGATCTACGCCCCGATCGCCGATATCCTCGGTGTCTGGCGGTTGAAGTGGCAACTGGAAGACGCGGCCTTCAAATATTTGCAGCCGACTGAGTTTGAAAAAATTGAAAAACGCTTCAACATTGATGAAAAACAAAACCGCGAGAAATATATTGAAAAGACTAAACGCATGGTCATGAAGTTGGCGAAAGAGAAAGGCATCAATTGCACCATCGACGGTCGGTTCAAACATTTTTACAGCATTTACCAGAAAATGCACGAGAAAAACAAAAAATTCAACGATCTTAACGACGTATTTGCCTTGCGTGTCATTGTTGATAATGTCGACGATTGCTACCGGATGCTCGGCCTGATTCATTCCCTCTGGCGGCCGAAGGCCAAGCGCATTAAAGATTACATTGCCTCACCGAAAAGTAATAATTACCGCAGCCTGCATACCACCGTCCTGGGTCTGAACAATCGCCTGACTGAATTTCAAATCCGCACCACCGCCATGCATGATGAAGCCCGTTTTGGAATCGCGGCCCACTGGGCCTACAAGAACAAGCAACATCTCATGCCTGACTGGGTACGTTCCATGCTTCATTTGAAAAATAAGGACGAACAAGTCGATCAATCATGGAAAAATATTACTACTGAAATTCTCGCGGACAAAATTTTCGTTTACACCCCGAAAGGCGACATCATACCGCTGCCCGCCAATTCCACGCCGATCGATTTTGCTTACCATATTCATACCGAGGTCGGTCATCATTGCTGCGCCGCCAAAGTAAATAACGTCACTGTCCCGTTAAGTACCACTCTAAAGAATGAAGACCGGGTGGAAATAGTCACTGATCCCAATCAAACCGGACCATATCATGAATGGCGATCGTTCTGCGTCAGTGCTCAAGCACGCAAAGCGCTGGAAAAATTTTTTGAAGAAACCCACAAAAATTTCATTGAAGACGTGGACAAATATTGATATAATTTAATCTAGCAAAGCCATGACCATCAAAAATTTAATCAATACCGTGGCCCAAAATCACCCGGAAGCCGATCTCATCATGATCCAGCTGGCTTATGATTACGCGGCCAAGGCCCATGCCGGTCAGAAGCGGGCTACCGGTGACGACTACATTCAACATTCCCTGGCGACCGCGCAAACCCTGGCCGACATGAAATTGCCACCGGCCTTGGTCATCGCCGGTTTGTTGCATGACGTACCGGAAGACACTGCATACACTCTGGAAGACATTGGTAAAAACTTCGGATCGGACATTGAAAGCATTGTCCGCGGCATCACCAAGCTATCCAATATCAAATATCGCGGTCTGGATCGTTATGTTGAAAATCTCCGAAAAATGTTCGTGGCCATGGCCGAAGACATCCGCGTCATCCTGGTGAAATTTGCCGATCGTCTGCACAATCTCTCCACCCTGTACGCCCTGCCGGCAAACAAACAAAGACGCATCGCCCTCGAAACATTGGAAATCTACGCCCCGATCGCCAACCGACTGGGTATCGGAGAATTGCAGGGTCAGCTCGAAGACGCTTCCTTCCGTTATGCCTACCCGGAAGAATTTCATTGGGTCGACGAAGTGATGCGGCTGCGGACTCCGGCCAAACAAAAAACTTTGAATCTGATGATCAAAAAACTGACCCAGCAGCTGGAAGCCGAACACATCCCCTACCGCGAAATTTACGGCCGCAAGAAACATCACTACAGTTTATATCGAAAACTCCTTCGCTTTGATCGCGACATCAATCGAATCTATGACATCGTCGCGATCAGAATCATTGTTGATAATGTTTCTGAATGTTACGCGGCCATGGGCATCATTCATAGCCTCTGGAAACCGATGAAAGGCCGCATCAAAGATTATATTGCCCAACCAAAACCAAACGGGTACCGATCTTTGCACACCACGGTTTTTGGCGAGAACCAGGAAATCGTGGAGTTCCAAATTCGCTCCATTGAAATGCATGAGCAATCTGAATATGGTATTGCGGCCCATTGGAACTACAAGGAACTCCTGAAGTCCAATAACGATGTATTCAAAAAAGATTTATCATGGGTGGCGGAGTTGGCGCGATGGCTCAAAGAGGTGAAAGACAATGAAGTGTTTCTCGAGGGCGCCAAGATCGATGTTTTTCAAAACCGCATTTTCGTCTTTACCCCGCAAGGGGACGTCATTGATCTGCCGGATGGCGCCACCCCCATTGATTTCGCCTATCACATTCACACTGATCTGGGTAATCTCTGTCAACGCGCCATGGTAAATAATATTCTTGTCACTCTGGATCACAAACTAAAAAACGGTGACGTAGTAAACATTATCACGGATAAGAATCGCAAAGGCCCCAATCCTGAATGGCTCAAATTCGTCAAAACGCGAGTCGCCAGAACCAGAATTCTTTCCTACAAAAATCAAAACTGGCAATCGATCTTATCAAAGTTTGCCAATAAAAAATAGAAATTACGAATCTACCAATACTATTTTGTAGTTTACGTAGTCGTTCGTAACCTTTCGTAATTTTGTATCAAAATCTATGCAACTAAAACTCGCCATCTTCACCGCCTCTCTTGCGCTATTTATCATTCCTTTCGCCTCGCACGCCGTCGGTCTAGGAGGCACCTGCACCAGTGTCGCCGCGAAGGCTGAGTGTGACACCGGATTATTTTGCGGACTGGACGCATCAAACAATAAAGTTTGCGTAGCCGGTAAAGCGATCGGAGACACCTGTACTGACAATTACGCCTGTGTCAGTAATGCCTGCGATAGCGCAACAAAAACTTGTAAGCTTGGTTCTGGACAAATTTGCGCCGAGACAACTGAATGCGCGACCGGCTTGATCTGCGATTTACTGGGCGCCAACCCCAGTTATAAATGTAAAACCCCACCAAAACTGGGCCAACCGTGTACAGTGGTCGGTAGTAAAAGCGAATGCGCCAATGGTCTATTTTGCGATTATGATGACACATCAGGCAAGCCGGTTTGTGTTGATACTGCCACCAATGGATCTCCCTGCGCAAAAGATTTTGAATGCCAATCAGGATATTGCAATACTGAAACCGGCAAATGCGACGTTAACGCCGCTTCAAGTGGCGGGACGACTGGAAGCTCTCCGACTGGCGGGACCACCGGCAGTTCTTCGACCGGAGGCACGACCGGAGCGCCACCATCATACGAACTACCCAATCCGATCGGTGAAACCTCCCTCAATAAACTCATGGGCCGCATTATCCGCTACATCATTGGTATCTCCGGTACGGCCGCTTTCCTGGTCTTCGTTTATGGCGGTATAATGCTCCTCATCTCTCGTGGTGAATCCGCCTTTATTAAAAAAGGTAAACATGCCATGATTATGGCTGTCGCCGGCCTGGCACTCATTTTCTCCAGCTATATTCTGATCAAATTCATTATCAATCTGATGTACGGCCAAGCCTTTTAAAAAATACTAGAATACCACAAAATGTCAGTGAAATTAGCACAATCATTGACATTTTTGTTCCTTTGTCGTACGTTGGATGGTTAGTGCTGACCTTTGACAATAAACCTTCGAAGGAGAACATCATGGCCACTTCCGTAAAAACCAATCCATTGCCGATCGATGAAGTGGAAGAGTACAAAACGCCGTGGCTGTTCGTGCAGTTTGGCAAGTGGTCATTCTGGGGATGGGTAGTACTGGCCGTAATCCTGGCGCATCTGTTTGCTGCGACCTTCGGTGGTGTCTGGGGCGCGATTTACACGCTGCTCGCCACCGGCATCATCATTGCCGTAATCTGGCTACTGCTCGACATCTGTACCTACGAAGTAGTCAGACCGCATATCTGCATGCGTGAGACGTTCGGTGAGATTGATGCTATCTGGCCGCCGGGCATTTACTTTCGCATTCCCCGCATTCACCAAATTACAGAAACAGATACCAAGCCCATTACGGTCGAGGATATTGAAGCCACGTTATCAACCACGACTGAGGGCGGACAGGTCAGAATCAAAATGACCATTCGCGCTCGACTGCGACTAAACCATGACCGCACCAAGGCGGCCAATGCGGCCAACGTCCGCCACATGAAGCGCTATCTGGAAACCAAAGAGCAAATTGCTTCGATCATCAGGAATCGAGCTCTGTCAATCGCCGGGGACGCGCTTAGCGGCATTGACTATGAACAATTCAGCGATTCTCAGGGCAAAAGTATCATTCGCATGCGTTTGCAAGCCCTGATTCAGTTGCTCTTCAACGAGGAAGTTCAACTCAATGATACTTTTGACGTCAGCAATCCTCCAAAAGAGATTTACAATCTGGTCAAGAATGCCGGACTGCTAGGTGATCAAAAATTGATTGCTCTTCTCGAAACCAATCAGAGTCTGATCGAACAAACCGGATTCCTGGTCTCTGGCGTCGACATCATCGACCTCGAACCAACCAAGGAACTGCTTGAGACCGAACTCAAAAAACAACAGGCTCAGATAGAAATTGAAATCGCCGAGAAGGAAGGCGAAGCCGAACGCAGACGCGCGGAGAAGGCGGCCGCTGCGATCCGTATCAAGGCTGACGCTGAGGTTTACGCCAAACGTGAACATGGTCAGGCCGATGCTGACAACCTGGCGAAGAAAGAACAGGCCCTCACCGATCAAATGAAGGCTCGAAACGCTGCCAATATTCCTACCGCCGTTCAGGTCGCCGACAGTCTGGCTGACGGAGTCTCTGCTGGCATCAGAACCTTCCTGGAAGGCAAGAAGGGTTCCTAAAAGATAATCAAAACACCTCAAAACCGAGGTGTTTTTCTATTATTTAAGCCATATATCAGCCTCAGCTATTGATTTATTTTACTATCTGTGATATAATATAATGTTGGATTTTTACAATGAAACCAAGGGAGAAAGACTATCATGGGAATCGGATGGACCTTTGTCCTGTCTCTGCTCGGCGGCGTCGGCATTATCTATGCCTTCACCTTCCACCCGGCGCTTGGTCTGGTGGCGTTGCTCCTGGGGATCATCGCCCTGGGTGCTGCGCTGCGCGGTCGTACTCGACGGTCGAGTACTGCTACCACTCCGGCGACTTCCGGCTCGGGTTCGCCCCCGACCGGCACTCCTGGCACGGGCGGCAATCCGGTCCCGCGCGGCGTCCCCGCCAGTCCGGTACCGGCCTGGTCCATCGCCCTGGGCGGGATCATCCTGGTCGCCATGATCGCCGGCATCATCTGGCTGGTCGTCAGCCTCTTTAGTTGGGGCAACAAGACGATCAACGGTCCCTCCACCCCACCGGCTACTCAGAACCGGGCTACGACTCGACCGGCCGGCTCGCGCACCGCTCAACCCGCGCCCGTGACCAACACCGAGGAACTCGGTGAACTGGTCTGGGAAGGCACGGTGGCACCGAAGCAGAACGCGACCACCTTCACCGCCACGGTTCCTGACACCGACACCATCAGATGTCTGGTCAAAGGAATCAAAGGCAAGGTGATCTACCGCTTTCTGCGCCCCGGAGCTCTCAGCCCCCGGTGGTCGAGCGAGTACCTCCAGGACGGTCAGATGATCACAGTCGTGACCGACAATAACACGATCAAGGCTGGCACCGAGGTCACCCTGCAGCTGGCTGTCCCCATCCAGGACGGCGTCAAACAGTCCCTCCAAGTCTTTCGCCTCCCGTAGAAATCCCGCCAACAAAAAACAGAGCTGAACCGCTCTGTTTTTCCTTTGGTAAAATTTTATTGGTCGATAGTCACGCTGCTATTGCCGTAAAATTTCAGACTGTTAACGACGGCCAGAGCCTCCTCGTTGGTCATATCAATCAGATGAATTTCGAGAATGCGATCTTTCAAGTCAAAAGCCAGAATCTGAATTTTTTTATCTTTATATAAATTCTCGACATCTTTAAACCAGATCCCCTCCACCCCATTGATCGTCACTTTTTCATTCTCAAAACCTAAGGTGTAATAATTGTTGACTGCCTTAGTCGCATAATATTCCGGCAAAGATAAATACTGCTGCCAATTTACAATACCATGAACAATCACTTCACCGACATAATCATCACTCAAAGATTTATTCTTAGGATGGAAAACGACAATTTTCTCGCCTTCATTATCAGTACTGTAAACCCAAGACTTTGGATGACGGAGCTCATAGCGAAATTGAGAATTGGTATAAACTGACCAACCACGAACCGCTTTATCGACAGCCGTAGCTTCCAGTAAAATCTTTGACCCGGTTTGTCGAGTCGCCTGATCATCGGCTTTTTTCGTACAGCCCACCGCCGTCACCGCCATCGCGCTGATTATCAACAGCAATAATATTTTCTTGAATTTCATCATAAGACTATTTTGTGATTCGTTTCACGACATCGTGAAATTCCTCTTCCGAGTAAAAATTAATAATAATTTGTCCTTTTCCGGCTTTCTTGTGAATCTCCACTTTAGTGGACAGGGCGGAACGTAAATCTTCTTTTATCGCCTCCAAACTCGGATCGACCGTGGCTCGATGATGAGCCCGGGGCTGACCGACGTGGCGACTTTCTCTTTCCGCATCGCGAACCGTAAAATTATATTCCAGAATCTTGTTTAAAAAGTTTAGCTGTTCATCCTCAGAATCAAACCCGGCAATCACCCGAGCGTGTCCTTCGGTAATTTTACGATCAACCAGGGCTTTTTGGACCACTTCCGGCAGGGCCAAAATCCGAATGGCATTGGCCACGGCCGAGCGAGATTTTCCCACTTTATCAGCAACTTCCTCTTGCGTCAAGTTGAATTCTGTGACCAATTTTTGATAAGCCAAGGCTTCTTCCAAGGGATTTAAATTCGACCGGACCACGTTTTCAATCAAAGCGATTTCCAGCTTTTCCTGTTCATCAGCTTCACGGAGCACGCACGGCACGGTCGGCAGCCCCAAAATCTTGCTGGCGCGCAGTCGACGCTCACCGGCGATCAATTCATAGCGTCCGCCCTTCCTCGTGACCACCAGAGCCTGTATCACGCCATGAACTTTTATCGAATTTATCAAATCCTCCAGATCCGCGTGGTCAAAATTTGTCCGTGGTTGTTGAGGATTGGCATCGATCTGATCAACTGGGATTTGTAATATCTTGTGATGATCGTCGACCAATAAACTGCGATGCTCATCGCTGACCGCCTCATCCATAATTTTTTTATTGGGAATCAATGAACCGAGCCCCCGCCCCAAGCCGCTTAACTTTGTCATATTTTTATTTTTGTTTAATAAATTTATTCTTTGGGTGCCACTTTATCTTGATCCAATATTTCCATCACTTCTCGAGCGAGTTCTTGATAGGCGCGAGCGCCGCTGCAGTATGGATCATAATGTGAAATCGCCAAACCGTGACTGGGCGCTTCCGACAATTTAACATTGCGAGGAATAACTGAATCAAATATTTTATCCGGAAAATGATTTTGCAATTCAGCCAACACTTGTCCCGATAACTTGGTACGTTTATCAAACATGGTAATCACCGCTCCGAGAATATTCAACTCTGGTTTAATATTTTCGCGAACAAGATGAATCGTATTTACTAATTGACCCAACCCCTCCAACGCATAATACTCAGCCTGAACCGGAATCAAAATATGATCGGCGGCCACCAAACCATTGATAGTCAAAATCCCCAGTGATGGCGGACAATCTATCAAAATAACATCATAATCACTTTTCACTTCCAAAAGCGAATCAGCGAGCCGATATTCCCGACGAGCAATATCCACCAATTCCACATTGGCACCAGCCAAAGCCGGCGTCGCTGGGGCCAAACGAAAACCGTGAATACCGGTCGGCATCACTATTTCACGAACCAAATGTGACCCAACCAACGACTCATAAATACCTTTACTCAAATCAGAATATTGCACTCCCAATCCAGAAGAAGCATTGGCCTGGGGATCAAGATCGACCAACAGAACAAATTTGCCATGCTCAGCCAAATAAGCCCCCAAATTGATAGCCGTTGTCGTTTTTCCCACTCCCCCTTTTTGATTAACAATACCAATAATATGGGCCATATATTTCCCTCGCAATTAACATTTATTGTGCAATTCTATTATAACGGCAAAATCTGCTTTTGACAACCTTTTTTCTTTCATCTATAATATTGCCATACTGAATGTTGATTTGAGGTATGAGTGTAAGTTAATTCAAGAGCAGCGCTGACAGCCAACAGGCTGAACAAGGGGCAGTTGCCCCTTGTCGAAAACCGGCAATAGAGATTAACAATAAGCATGCCGCGGTGACGGAACCCCGAACTACAATAGCTTCGCAATTGAGTTCAGGGCAAGCTGGCTAACACCATACTTATCGCGGCAACGATTCAACAATCAAACGTGCCGCGGTGACGGAACTGGTAGACGTACTGGACTCAAAATCCAGCGGGGGCAACTCCATGAGAGTTCGAGTCTCTCCCGCGGCACCACTCGACTCATCCCCTCTATGGGGATTCGCTCGTGGTCTTCGACCATACGATGAGTCGAGTGTCCCGAACGAAGCTCCTGAGTCATATCGAAGGGGTACAGTTGAGGGGCAAATCATCGCGGGATAGAGCAGAGGCAGCTCGCCAGGCCCATAACCTGGAGGTCGGGGGTTCGAATCCCTCTCCCGCAACCAAATTTTTTACAAGTTAGACAAGTGAAACAAGCTAAACAAGTGAGACAAGTTTAACCAGTGAGACAAGTATGACAAGTAGAATAAGTAAAACTTTAGACCACTTATTTCACCTGCTTACCGGCAGGCAGGATTGACCACTTGTTCCTACTAGTCACACTTGACCACTTTTATACTCTTCTAGCAGGGTAGCTCAGTTGGTCAGAGCGAGGGAATCATAACCCCTAGGTCGCGGGTTCGATCCCCGCCCCTGCTACCATGAACCACGCACTTCGTTTGGGTTCATGGCAAGCCACCAGACCGTCTCTTCATTCAAACACTGAATCATCTCCATTTATCCCAAAATAATCAGACTAATATCATGTCCACTTTAATTTGGGACTATTTCATAATCTCTTATCTGGCCGCTTCTGGAATTTTTCTAGCCATGACTGTGAAAACCTTGAAACGCACCTGGAAAAAAGACAAGCTGCCAATCCGTCGTTTGAAAATCGCTATCGCGACTTTTTTTGTTGTTTCCATTTTGACATTGCTTTACGGTTCACTCGTCGCCCCCCGCCTGATTCAAATAAAAAATGTCGGCATTAATCTAGGAAAAACTACAAACGCGGAAAGTGTCCGCGTGGTGCAAATCAGCGATCTCCACGCCGGCACCTACAAGGGTGAGTATTATTGGAAGGGCGTGGCCAAAAAAATTAGAGCCTTAAATCCGGACATTATAATCATGACCGGTGATTATATTTATGGCAGCGAGAAAAACGCCGAAAAACTTAAACCAGTATTATCACTGGGAAAAATATTTCCCACTTACGCGGTCACCGGAAACCATGAATACAATCTTGGTTCTTCGCGCAATGCAGATTATGACCACTATAAAGACAAAACCGCCACGCTACGTCGTTTGATGCTTGAAAACAATGTCACATTGTTAGATAATGAAGGAGTGATCATCAATACCGCCGAGGGACAACTGTCTCTGTCTGGAATCAAAGAAGTCTGGACCCAAACGGCCACGATCAATGATGAATTGAATCGATTATTCCTGCAAACCACACCGTCAATGCCCAGTATTCTTCTAGCGCATAATCCTGAAGTAATAAATTACAGTGGCGCGGCCAATTTCGGGCTGATTCTCTCCGGCCATACGCATGGCGGTCAAATCCGTTTACCATTTCTGGGATCAATATCTCCCATGCCTGACAATCTCGGCCGGAAATATGATCGAGGTCACTTCGATTTACCGACCGGTAATCAATTGTATATCAATCAAGGCCTCGGCGAAGCCGGCCCGCGCGCCCGCCTCTTCTGCCCACCGGAAATCACTCTCCTGAGTGTAAATTTGTAATTTAGCAGGTAAGCAGATAAGTCTGTAAGTTTGTCAGCTATTGCTGATTTACTTACTTACTTACTTACTTACTTACTTACTTACTTACTCACTTACTTACTTACTTACTTACTTACTTGCTTACTTACTTGCTTACTTACTTACAAACTAAAAAGCTATGTTAATCGCTGTCCATGCCGCTATCGGCGCCCTAATCGGTGAAAACGTCCCCAATCCGTGG
>Ga0233425_10009476_pt1 | contig 12312 bp, 11 predicted proteins | sample Watercolumn_Towu_2_FD_181712 | JGI IMG/M metagenome (GOLD analysis project Ga0233425, IMG submission 181712) | Freshwater microbial communities from Lake Towuti, South Sulawesi, Indonesia - Watercolumn_Towuti2014_140_MG | ecosystem: Environmental > Aquatic > Freshwater > Lake | place...
TCGGCGTGATCCAGCGCGAGCGCGGCAAGCCGGCCAAGGCCCGCGAGTACCTGAAGAAGGCCCTGCCCAAGTCGTCGGCGCCGGCCGAGGTCATGTACCAGATCGCCATGCTCGACGACGCCGTGGGCAACCTTTCCGAGTTCGACCGCGACCTGCGCGAGACGCTGCGCCTCGACCCCACCTACGAGGCCGCGTACTTCGACCTGGCCAACCTGTACGTGCGCCTGGGCGAGGCCGCCAAGGCCAAGGCGGTGGTCGAAGAGGCCATGAAGCTCGAGCCGAAGTACGCGCCGCTCTACTTCCTGTACTCGGGCCTGCTGAAGCGCGAGGGGCGCATCAAGGATGCCGTGCGCGCCATCGAGGCGGGGCTCGAGCTCGACCCCAAGAACGCCGACGGCTACTTCGACGAGGGCTACCTGCTGGCCGCCCTGGGGCGCTACCGCGAGGCCATCTACATGCTGAACGGCTTCGTGGCGCGCACCAAGGAGTCCAACCCGACGCGCGCCAAGCTGGCCCGCGGGCTGATCGACAAGCTGATGACCGAGATCGACCGCCAGAAGAACGACGAGGGCCCCGCGCTCAAGCTGTTCTGAGGCGCGTCCCGTAAACGCTACAACCGCTTGCGCCGCTGGCGCTGGTCTTCGCCGTCGAGCACCAGCACGCGGCACATCTCGTACAGGCGCGAGGCCACGCGCTCGCCCACGCGCTCCTCGAGGGTCTCGTCGAGGCGGCGCGACACGCCGGCGTGGCGACTCGCGGGCAGGTAGTTGGTGGTGACCAGCAGCGTGCGTTCGGTGTTGTAGGCGCGGCTGATCAGCTGGTCGAGGACGGAGGCTTCCCACTCGGTGTTCTTGCCCTTGCCGAGCTCGTCGATGGCGATGACGGTATGGGCCAGGATGGGGTCGAGCAGGTCGCCCTCGCTCTGGCCGCGTCCGAAGGCCGAGCGCAGCTCGGAGAGCAGGGCGAAGAAATCGACGAACACGGCGTCGAGGCCGAGCTCGAGGGTGGCCTCGGTGAGCAGCGCGACCAGCAGGTGGGTCTTCCCGACGCCCGGCGGCCCGGCGAGCAGCAGCCCCTCGGAAGCCGGCCCCAGGCGCAGCGCGACCTCGCGGGCGATGGCCTTCGTCGAGGCCTGGCCCGCCTTGGCGTCGAAGGTGTCGAAGCCCTTGCCGGCGAAGCGGCGGGGGATGCGCGCCTGGTCGAACAGGCGCGCGCGGCGCTGGCGGCCCCGGCAGGTGGGGCAGGCCCCCCGGAAGCGGCGGCCGTCGCGCTCCTCGACCACGAAGCCCGAGTCGTGGCAGGTGGCGCAGGGCCCCTGGCAGGAGCAGCGGACGGCCACGGCCGTGTCGCGACCGGGCTCGACGCGCAGTCCTCGGCCGCCGCAGAGCGGGCAGGTGGGGCTCATCGTGACAGCTCCCTCAGGTCGAAGAAGCGCGCGCGGTGGTGCTCGGCCAGCAGGCCGCGGAGCTCGAGGCGCGCGCGCGTGGAGAGCGCCTCGAGGCTGGCCAGGGGGAACCGGGCGCGCACGGAGGCTTCGGCGGTGCGCTCCAGGGCCGCCCGGGCGGTGGCGTCGAGCCCGCCGAGGGCCGCCTCGGCCAGGCGCGCGTTGGCCTCGACCGCGAACGCGAGCAGCGCGTCGGGGTCGGCCTCGAAGGCCGCGGCGGACTCGTCGAGGATGCGCGCCAGGTCCGCGAGCACGTCGGCCTGGGGTGACGGGGCGTCGGTGCGCAGTCGGGCCAGCTCGGCGCGCACCGTGGCGAGGGGCCCGGCGTCGCGCGCAGAGATCTGCCCGGCATCGGAGGAAGGCGCGGGGGCCGCCGGAACGAAAACGCGGGCGCGCTGCCGCTGGTGGAGCTTCTGCACCCAGGTGGCGAAGTACGACAGGCGCCGCGGGAAGGGATTCTCCTGCTTGCGCGTGCGCTCCCACACGTGCACGCCCTGGCGCAGGCCCTTGAGCGCGATGGCCAGCGGTACGCCGGCCTGCTGCCAGCCCAGCACCACCTGGACGTCGAGCGCCGAGAGCACGGCGTGATCGGCTCCGAAGGCCACCAGGGCCTCCTCGATCACGTCGAGGTAGCGCTCGGCGTCCATGTCAGATATCGAGGTTCGTGACGGCCAGCGCGTTGTTCACGATGAAGTCGCGCCGGGGCTCGACCTCGTCGCCCATCAGGATCGAGAAGATCTCGTCGGCCCCCACGGCGTCGTCGATGTTGACCTTGAGCAGCGAGCGGACCTCGTCGTCCATGGTGGTCTCCCACAGCTGCTCGGGGTTCATCTCGCCGAGGCCCTTGTAGCGCTGGATGGTGATGCCCTTGCGGGCCGCGGCCATGATGCCCGCGTAGAGGGCCGCGCCGTTGTCGAACGTGGTCGAGCGCTCTTCGAGCTCGAAGCGGAAGGGCGCCTCGCCCGCGACCGTCACGCGCTCGTAGAGGCGCTGCAGCTCGTGCAGCTCGGGCGAGTGGAAGAACTCGCGGTCGAGCACCGTGGTGCGCATGAAGCCGTCGCGGTGCGTGCGGATTGACGCGTAGTAGGAGTCGAGGACCTCGTCGCGGGTCGCCTCGACGGCCGCGCCCGTAGCCTCGCCGGGCTCACCCAGCACGTCGTCGATCCCGGGCTCGGGGGCCTCGCCCTCGGCGTCGAGCTCGACCTCGAACAGCAGGGCCTCCTCGGAGCGCGACTGCAGATCGACGCGCACGCGCTCGACGAACTCGGCCAGCCCCTGGCGGTCGGTCAGCAGCGCCGCGGGGTCGGGCGCCAGGCGCAGCACGGCGTCGAGGATGCGGGTGTCGAGCGAGCGCTCGAGCTTGCGCACCCGCCGGCCCACCGCAGACAGGTCGCGGATGAGCACGGCCAGGGCCTCGCCGCGCGTGACCACGCCGTTGGCGGCGTGCACGACGCCCTTCTCGAGCACGCGCTCCATGAGGGCCTGCTCGAGCTTCTCCTCGTCCATGAGGTACTGGGCCTTCTTGCCGTGGGCCAGGCGGAACAGCGGCGGCTGGGCGATGTACAGGTGCCCCCGCTCGATGATGTCGCGCATCTGGCGGTAGAAGAAGGTCAGGAGCAGGGTGCGGATGTGCAGACCGTCGACGTCGGCGTCGGTCATGATGATGACCTTGTGATACCGCAGCCGGCTGATGTCGAACGAGTCGGGGCCGATGCCCGTGCCGAGCGCCGTGATCATGGCGCTGATCTCGGCGTTGGACAGGATCTTGTCGAAGCGCGCGCGCTCGACGTTCAGGATCTTGCCGCGCAGGGGCAGGATGGCCTGGGTGCGGCGGTTGCGGCCCTGCTTGGCCGAGCCGCCTGCCGAGTCGCCCTCGACGATGAAGATCTCGGCCTGGGTGGGGTCGCGCTCCTGGCAGTCGGCCAGCTTGCCCGGCAGGGCGGTGGACTCGAGGTAGTTCTTGCGGCGCACCACCTCGCGGGCCTTGCGGGCGGCCTCGCGGGCGCGCTGGGCTTCGATGGCCTTGCCGATGACCGCCTTGGACTCGGCGGGGTGCTCCTCGAGCCAGTCGGTGAGCTTCTCGCCCACCACGCCCTCGACCACGCCCTTGATCTCGGACGAGACCAGCTTGTCCTTGGTCTGCGAGCTGAACTTGGGGTCGTGCATCTTCACGGACAGGACGGCCACCAGGCCCTCGCGCACGTCGTCGCCGTCGAGGGAGACGCCCTTCAGCTGCTTCAGGAGGCCCTGCTTCTCGGCCCAGGTGTTGATGGTGCGGGTGAGCACCGCGCGGAAGCCCGCCAGGTGCGTGCCGCCGTCGCGGTTCTTGATGTTGTTCGTGAAGCAGAAGATGGTCTCCTGGTACGTGCTGTTCCACTGGCACGCGATCTCGACCACCACGTCGTCGCGCTGGCCCTTGATGCTCATGGGCGTGGGGTGCAGCGGCGTCTTGGCGCGGTTCAGGTTCTCGACGAACGAGGCGATGCCGCCCTCGTACTGGAACACGTTCTCGCGGCCCGTGGCCTCTTCGGACAGGCGGATGACGAGGCCGCTGTTCAGGAACGCCAGCTCGCGCAGGCGCTCGGCGATGATCTCGTAGTGGAACTCGGTGTTGGTGAAGATGCTGCGATCGGGCAGGAAGGTGACCTTGGTGCCCGTGCGGTCGGTCTGGCCCACGATGGTCACGGGGCCCTGGGGAACGCCGCGTGCGTACTCCTGGGTGTGCACGTGACCCTCGCGGCGCACCTCGAGCAGGAGGCGCTCGGAGAGGGCGTTGACGACCGAGACGCCCACGCCGTGCAGGCCGCCCGAGACCTTGTAGGAGTTCTGGTCGAACTTGCCGCCGGCGTGCAGCTCGCACATGACGAGCTCGGCGGCCGAGCGACCGGTCTCCTTGTGGATGCCCACGGGGATGCCGCGGCCGTTGTCGATGACCGCCACCATGCCGTCGGCCTGCACGATCACGTCGATGCGGTCGCAGTAGCCGCCCAGGGCCTCGTCGACGCTGTTGTCGACGACCTCGAAGATCATGTGGTGCAGGCCGGTGCCGTCGTCGGTGTCGCCGATGTACATGCCCGGGCGTTTCCGGACGGCCTCGAGGCCCTTCAGGAGCTTGATGCTCTCCTCGTCGTAGCGCTGCTCGGTGCGTTCCTCGGTCATCTTCTTCCGCCGAAGCCTGAAACCGCCGGAGTGTACGGAACGCGCCCCCGGAAGTAAAGGGAATTCGCGGCATGCAAGCTGTTGGAATCACGCCGGATTCGCGGGGCCCTGGAGGGGTATGCCGCGAATATCGTGCGAGCTCGTAAAGGTGTGCTGAACGGGGCGTGGTCGGCGCGCTATTCGGCGGCGTCGTCGCGCGGGTCGGGGGCGCCGTCCGGGCCGCCGAGGGGACAGTCGGCCCCGCCCGGTCCCCGGCCCGGGCCGCCGCGGTGCAGCCCCTGCTTCGGCCCGCGCTCGTCGTGCAGGCGCTTCAGCGTGGCGAGCTGCTCGGCGGTGAGGATGCCGCGGGCCGCGTCGCGCAGGCTCACGTGCTGGCGGGCCAGCTCGGTGTGCAGGGTGGCCATCTGCTGGTGCAGCGCCCCCACCCGGTCGAGATCCGGCTGGTCCTTCTCCAGCTCGACGCGCGCGGCGTCGCGCAGGTCGTCGAGGCCCTCGAAGAGCTCGTCCGTCCTCTGGCGTTGCGCCTTGCAGAGCGGCCTGAGCCGGGCCGCCTGCTCGTCGGTGACCCCCACCTCGGGGGCCTTTAGCGCCCGGCACAGGGCGAAGCCGGGGCCACCGGGGCCCGCGTGACCCCAGCCGGGCCCGCCGCCCGGTCCGCCACCCTGTCCGGGCCGGGCCAGGGCGGCCGTCGATACCAGCACCATCGTCGCCACGGTCAGCACCAGGTTCACGCGCTTCATGGTTGCCTCCCTCGGGAGTCGTTGCACGCAGCCGGTTCATTGCACCCCGCGTGCCAGCGCTCTGGAACGCCGCGGGGCCGCCTGGCAGGCCGATGCGACCCGTGCGGTCCCCGTTCGGCCCCGTGCAGAATCTGCACCCCGGCGCAAGGACGGACGGCCATCAGGGCTCCCCGTGGTACTCCTTGAGGCGGTACTGCAGCGTGCGCAGGCTGATGCCCAGCACCCGCGCGGCCCGGCGGCGGTTGCCGTCGACCTGCCCCAGCACGCGCAGGATGGCGTCGCGCTCCAGGCGTCCGAGCATGCCCTCGGCGTCGTCGGCCCGGGCCGACGAGCTCCCGGTGGAGAAGCGCACGGCGGCGGGGCGCACGGTCTCGTCGGGCTCGAGGATCACGGCGCGCTCGACCACGTTCTGCAGCTCGCGCACGTTGCCGGGCCACGCGTGCCCCAGCAGCAGGTCGCGGGCCTCGGGGTGGAAGCGCCGCGCGGGCCGACGGTAAGCGCTGGAGGCGCGCCGGAGGAAGAGCTCGGCCAGGGGCAGCAGGTCGTCGCGGCGCTCGCGCAGGGGCGGCAGGCGGATGGGGAACACCGCCAGGCGGTAATAGAGGTCGTCGCGGAAGCGCCCGGCCTGCACCTCGGCCTGCAGGTCGCGGTTGGTGGCCGCCAGCACGCGGGCGTCGGTGGCGATGGGCCGGCCGCCGCCGACGCGCTCGAAGGTGCGCTCCTGCAGCACGCGCAGCAGCTTGGCCTGCAGGTCGGGGCGCAGCTCGCCGATCTCGTCGAGGAAGAGCGTGCCTCCGATGGCCTGCTCGAAGCGGCCCACGCGCCGCTCCACGGCGCCCGTGAACGCGCCTCGCTCGTGCCCGAACAGCTCGCTCTCGAGCAGCGCCTCGGGGATGGCGGCGCAGTTCACGGCCACGAACGGCCTTCCCACCCCCGGGTGCAGGCGGTGCAGGAAGCGGGCCAGCACCTCCTTGCCCGTGCCGCTCTCGCCCAGGATGAGCACCGTGGCGCCGGTGGGCGCGACGGCCTCGGCCAGGCGCACGGCCTCGACCATGCCGGGCGACGCGAAGGTCAGGAGATCGGCCGCGGCGTCGCCCACGACCTCGGATCGCAGGCGCCCTTCGTCGCGGCGGGCCCGCGCGCGGTCGATGGCGGCCCGCAGGGTGCGGCGCAGCTCGTCGGGGCTGGCCAGCGGCTTGGTCAGGTAGTCGGCGGCGCCCAGCTTCATGGCTTCGACGGCGCTCTGCACCGTGCCATAGGCGGTGATCAGCACGACCTCGACCTCGGGGTCGTGGGCGCGCACGTGGCGCAGCAACTCGGTCCCCTCGCCGTCGGGCAGGCGCAGGTCGGTCAGCACCACGTCGTAGAGCTCGCGGTCGAAGGTCGCCAGCGCGTCGCGCAGGGTGGCCACCGCGTCGGCGCGCCAGCCCGCGTCGGCCACGATCTCGGAGTACAGTTCTCGGAGCGCGGGCTCGTCCTCGACCACCAGGATGCGAGCTCGTTCGCTCATGGCTCACCTCGACGCGGGGCACGCGGCAGCGAGAGGACCGCCCGCGCGCCGCCGAGGGACGAGCGCCCGAGCTCGAGGCGGCCGCCGTGCGCCTCGGCGATGCGGCTCGCGAGGGGCAACCCCAGCCCCGTGCCGTCGGGCCTGTCGGTGGCGAAAGGGCGCGGCGAGGCGGCGCAGAGCCGGTCGTCGAGGCCCGGCCCATCGTCGTCGACCGCCACCCGCACGTGCTCGCCCTCCCGGTGCGACGAGAGGCGCACGCGTCCCCCCGGCCCGGCGGCCCGTAGCGCGTTGTCGAGCAGCGCGGCCAGCGCCTCGCGCAGCAGCACGCGATCGGCGGTCGCCCGCGGCTCGGTCACCTCGAGCTCGATGCGGTCGGCCTCAGGGCGTGCGCGCCGCAGCTCGTCGAACAGCTCGGCGACCGGAAAGGCGGCCTGCTGGGGCTCGAGGGGTCGCGTGTACTGCAGCAGGCGCGTGGCCAGGTCTTCGAGGCGCGCCGACTCGGTCACCACGTGGCCGAGACCTCGGCGTACGGGGCCCTCGTCGGTGCGCTCCAGCGCCAGCTGCGCGTGCCCCTTGATGGCGGCCAGCGGGTTGCGGATCTGGTGCGCGAGCACGCCCGCCATGCGGCCCACCTCGGCCAGTTGCTCGCGCGAGGCCAGCTCGGCCTCGAGCTTCCAGCGGCGCCGCTCGGCCGCCAGCAGCAGCGCGAAGGCCGCCCACAGCGCCGCCGTGACGCCCGCGCTGCCCAGCACCAGCAGGCGCCCCTCGGCCAGCAGGTCGAGCACCGCCGTGGGCTCCAGGTCGACCACGATCCGCTCGGGCGGCCCGCGGTGGGGACCGGGCGGGCCATCGGGGCCGGGCGGCGGCGCGGGATCGTCGAAGCGGCCCGGCGGGCCCAGGGGCATCCAGCCGCGGAAGACGCGAGCGCCGTCGCGCGCCCGCACCTCGTTGGGCTCGAGGAACGGGTGGCGCTTCTGGCCGCGCGTCGGCCAGGCGTCGCTCGGGAAGGGAACGCGTCCCGGCTCGCGCTCCCAGTCGTACAGGCGCTGGCCGGGTCGACCCACGATGCGCAGGGCGACCACGTCGTCGGCCTCGTCGGACGCGAGCCATTCGCCGAGGCGTCGGGGCTCGGGGACCGAGCCGGGCCCGGGAGGCCCGACGTGGCGCCGCAGCGAGGCCCCCAGCGTCACGAGTCGCGCCCGGACCAGCGACCGGGTGTCGTGCTGCAGCCGCGCCGCGTGGCGGAGGGTGAGGCCGTTCAAGAACGCGCTGACGACCAGCAGCGCCAGCGCCCCGGCGACGGCCAAGCGGCGGGAGGGTGGGGCGTTCATGTGCCCATGGTACGCGAGCGACAGGCGCGAATCCAGTCGCGGCTAGCCGACCTTCTGGATGAAGCGGAGCTTCAGGTCGTAGAGGACGTTGTCGATGTGGCGCTGCTCGTCCTCGTGCAGGTTTCCGAGCGTCTTCTCGCGCAGCATCTCGAGCATGTCGATGGTCTGCCGGGCCAGCGGGATGTTGACCGACGGCAGGTTGGTGTCGGGGTCGGGCATGACGCCCAGGTGCAGGAGGGCGCTGACCGACAGCGAGGTGATGAACGTCACGAAGTCGATGGGCGGCGGACAGGGTTCGTCGCCGCAGCCGAGGTTCTGGATCGAGACGGAGTCGGGATTGTGACCGGACACGACGCCCCCCTTTTTGAAGACACTCGCACGCGAGACAAGGTAGAGCCCGGCGCGCCGGTGTCAACGTCTTGTGACGCGGAGGGGGGTCGGATAGACTGGCAGCGGGTGTCCGTACCGGGGAGGAATCCATGAGCGACTCCCGTGTCTTCGACGAACTGCTCCGCGTGCTCGAGAAGAACCCGGCCCAGCGCTGGATCTTCGGCGAGCCGGTGACGCTGGGCGACCGCCGGGTGGTCCCCGTGAGCGCGTACCGGCTGGAGGTGGAGCTCCCGTCTGCGGGGCCGACGGCCGAGGGGCAGCCGGCTCCGTCCGCCGGGGCGCTGCGGCTCGAGGGCCAGCCGCTCGGCTTCCTGGGCGAGCAGGACGGGCGGGTGGCGTTCGTGCCCATCGCGGCCGAGGCGGCCGACGCGCCGTGCGAGGGCCCGCCCCCGCGCTGGGTCGACGACCTGTTCCGCAAGCTCGACGAGGTGCGCTTCGAGTGCGGCCGCCGTCCCCGTGACGTCGACGACGAGGGCCGTCGGGGGCGCTCCCGCTGCGACGACGACGAACCCCGCGAGCGCCGCCCGCGGCGGGACCGCGACGAGCGGGATTGACTCTCGGCCCGCGAACCCCATCCTAAGCCAGGACCCGCCAGAGGCACGGTCTGGAACAAGGCAGCATGACGTCGGAGCAGGACTACTACGCTCGCCTGGGCGTGTCGCGCGAGGCGACCCCCGAGGAGATCAAGAAGGCGTACCGCAAGGCCGCGCTGCAGTTCCATCCCGATCGGAACCCCGGAAACCACGAGGCCGAGGATCAGTTCAAGGCCTGCGCCGAGGCCTACGAGGTGCTCTCCGACCCCGAGAAGCGCCGGCTCTACGACGCGTACGGCAAGGAGGGGCTGGAGGGGCGCGGCATCCACACCGGTTTCGGCGGCTTCGAGGACATCTTCTCGCACTTCGGCGACATCTTCTCGGACATCTTCGGCGGCGACAGCCCCTTCGGCGCGCGGCGGCGCAAGGCGCGGGACGTGCAGACCGAGGTGCAGATCTCGTTCGACGAGGCCGCGGCCGGCGTCAAGAAGGAGGTCAACGTTCCCCGCTCGGTGCCGTGCGGAGACTGCCACGGCCGCGGCTACCCGCCCGACGCGCCGCCGACCACCTGCCCCCAGTGCCGGGGCCGGGGCAAGATCCTGCACCAGCAGGGCTTCTTCACCCTGGCCAGCGGCTGCCCGGTGTGCGGCGGCACGGGCCAGGTCGTCTCGAAGGCCTGTCGCACCTGCGGGGGGCGCGGCGTGGTGTCGAAGCGCGAGTCCCTTTCGGTCGACATCCCCCCCGGGATCGACAGCGGCAACCGCCTGGTGCTCCGGGGCAAGGGCGACGAGGGGGGCGAGGGCTGGATCGCCGGCGACCTGTTCGTGCGGGTCTTCGTCAAGGAGCACGAGCTCCTGAAGCGCGAAGGGGCCGACCTGTTCGCCGAGATCCCCGTGTCGATGTTCGACGCGGCCCTGGGCACCGAGGTGGGGCTCGACGTGCTGGGTGAGAAGATCACGGTCAAGGTGCCCGAGGGGAGCCAGCCCGGGGTCGTGTTTTCGTTCCGCCGCAAGGGGTTCCCGCGATTGCAGGAGCCCGGTCGCGGCGACCTCCACGTGGCCCTCAAGGTCGTGGTGCCTACGAACCTCTCGCGGAAGCAGAAGAAACTCCTGAAGGACGTCGTCGAGGCAGATTGACGTCGGATTGTGTCGGATCGCGGTTGACAGCTTGGCAGGCGTTCATATAATCACGCCCGATTTCCACGTTGGAGGCGCTTCGATGAAGCGGTTCATCACCCTGTCGCTTCTGTTCGGGTTCGCGGCCATGCTGTCCGCTTGCGGTCCGTCGTATCCCAACTGCGAGAACGACGACAACTGCAAGGAGCACAACGAGTACTGCGTGAACGGCAAGTGCAAGCAGTGCGCGATGGACTCCCAGTGCAACGCGATGGACAAGTGCCTGGTGTGCGGTCCGACCGGCTCGTGCATCACCCAGAGCGGCTGCTGCCACTCCGACCTGGACTGCCCCGGCGGCAAGTGCTGGAAGGACGGCGACATCGGCCAGTGCGGCGGCCAGTGCCGCGGCGCCAACGACTGCCCCGCCGGCCTCGAGTGCCGCGGCGGCCAGTGCGTGAAGCCCTACGAGGCCCCGCCCGAGGCGTGCGCCAAGCCCGTCTACTTCGATTTCAACGAGGCCGTGCTGACGAAGGATGCCCAGAAGCAGCTGAAGGCCAACGTCGAGTGCCACAAGAAGGAGAACGTCGCGGTCCAGATCCAGGGGCACTGCGACGAGCGCGGCACCGAGGAGTACAACCTGGCGCTCGGCACCCGTCGTGCCAACGCGGCCCAGAAGTTCCTCATCAACGCCGGCGTGAACAAGAAGCTCCTGAAGACCGTGTCGTTCGGCGAAGAGCGCCCGGTGTGCTACGAGCACGAAGAGTCGTGCTGGTGGAAGAACCGCCGCGCCGAGTTCGTGAACCAGTAGCCGTCCGACCTCCCTGCGCCTGCGGGGGCCTTCCTTGCGTCGCGTCCTCCTTCTCGCGCCGTTCCTCTTCGTTCTGAACGCGTGCCCCACCATCTGGCAGTACAACGCCCTGAAAGAGCGCGTGGTCTCGCTGGAAGACGAGAACAAGAAGCTGCGCCACGAGCTGGAGCAGCACGGCACGCGGCTCGAGAACCTGGGCTCCAAGACCGACACCGAGCTCGAGAACATCGTGATGCGGGGCGCTTCCTCCGCGGCGCAGATCGACGAGATCGCCGGCGAGCAGACGCGCATCAAGGGCCGCATCGAGGAGCTCGAGTTCTACCTGGCGCGCGTGAAGGAGATGGCCGAGCGCATGGCCACCGTCCTCGACGATCGGTTCGGCGCCAACGTGCAGGCCGTGCCCGACTACGCGCCCAAGGACAAGGACGAGCGCCTGAAGTTCGCGAGCGAGAAGCTGGCGCAGGGCGACACCAAGACGGCACGCTCGGTGGCGCGCACCCTGTTGACCGACTTCCCCAACGACGACGTGGCCGACGACGCGCAGCTGCTGACCGGCGAGAGCTACTGGGTCGAGAAGAAGTACACCGAGGCCATCCGGGAGTACCGGGCGGTGCACGACAAGTACCGCAAGAGCCCGTTGGTGCTGAAGGCGCTGCTGCGCATCGGCGACTGCTTCGAGGCGTCAAGCGCGTGCAAGAAGGCCCAGCAGATCTACGAGTACGCCCGCGACTTCGCGAAGGAGAAGGCCGACAAGGACGACCTCGCGCAGCGCCTGAAGGGCCTCAAGAAGTCCTGTCAGTGAGCGGTCGCGCCATGGCCGCGACCTCCCTGCCCCCCACCATCCTCGTCATCGGCGGCGGTCACGCCGGGTGCGAAGCCGCGCTCGCCGCCGCGCGCCTGGGGTGCCGCGCCGTCCTCCTGACTCCCGACGCCCACCGCCTGGGCGTGATGAGCTGCAACCCGTCCATCGGCGGCATCGCCAAGGGGCACCTGGTGCGCGAGATCGACGCCCTGGGGGGCGCCATGGGCCTGGCGGCCGATCGCAGCGCCATCCAGGCCCGCGTGCTGAACCGCGGCAAGGGGCCGGCCGTGCAGGCCACGCGCACCCAGAACGACCGCGCGCGCTATACGGCGGAGGTTCGGGCCCTGGTGGCGGCGCAGCCCGGGCTCGCGGTGCGGGAGGGCCGCGCCGAGGGCTTGCTGTCGGCAGGGGGGCGCGCGGCGGGGGTGGTGACCGCGGCCGGGGAGCGCCTGGCGGCCTCGGCCGTGGTGGTGACCACCG
>Ga0233425_10009477_pt1 | contig 12311 bp, 4 predicted proteins | sample Watercolumn_Towu_2_FD_181712 | JGI IMG/M metagenome (GOLD analysis project Ga0233425, IMG submission 181712) | Freshwater microbial communities from Lake Towuti, South Sulawesi, Indonesia - Watercolumn_Towuti2014_140_MG | ecosystem: Environmental > Aquatic > Freshwater > Lake | place: Indonesia...
TGTTTCCATAAATCCGAAAATACCATGTCCGGCCGGGTTCTTCCCGGTCATGAAAGAACTCCATGCTACTGACGAAACCTCGGGAAGCGTACTTTTCATCGGCAGCAGTTTTCCGGATGAAGCGATGTCCCTGAAACGCGGCATTATGCCTTTCCCCATATATTCAGTGAGTAGAGAGCATGGCACTCCATCCAGTCCGATTATTACAGCTTTCCTGTCTTCAGCCTTCTGCTTTTTTGAAAAAGAAAACATTTACATATATCCCAGAGTCCGCAGCTGATCCATGACCTTTTCCTTGTCCTGGCCCCTGCCGACACGTTCAGGCGTATTCTCCAGGTCCTGCACCCATGCCGGGATATCGGATGCCTTGCCTGTGGCGCACTTTGCGCCAAGGGAACGATATCCGAGCTTGTACAGGCTGTTATAAGGGATGTCATACTTGAAAATGGCAATCCAGATATCGCGTTCTTTCATATGCAGGAGGGGATGTATTCTCATATGATCAGGGTTGGTTCGCGGACTGAAATACTCTTCATCCCTTCTGGCGGACTGTTCATCCCATCTGATCGCGGTTAGCAGGGCCTTGATACCATTTTTCACAATAAAATCCCTCATAGGGACAGTTTTCATGAGATGATTGCATATGGTTGAATCCGGCATGAAGGGGAACTCTTTCCCGGTGAACCCCATTTCATCAAGGGCTGCCTGGTTGACATTATTGAGAAGAGATACCTGGATACTGTCACCAATGTTTTTTGCCAGGGAGCTTACGTTCTCGTTTTTCAGACGAACAATTTCGAGGGACCACAATTTTCTGATATTCTCTACGAATTCGTCTATTTCTTCGAAAACGTCGCCTTCGTCAATGAACATGCATACCGGAAGTTTGATTCCCATTTTGTTGCAAACCTGTCTGACATTCCAGAGATTTGTGGTGCTGTCTTTGCCGCCGGTAATGGCAATTGCTGTCTGCTCAGGCCCGAATCGCTGCAAGGCTTCTTTTATGACTGCCTGGGTTTTTTCCGTTTTCTGGTCAATGTGAAGACGTAAAAAAGTCTCAGCCGGTTCCATAATTAATGCTCCTTATAAATAAGTGATTGAGTGCGACAGCTTTTCTAAAAAAGCAGAATAGAAATTATTATACTGTATTCCTTTATGTCTTTTTCAATTTTGCGGATATTGCGCAGGGCAAAGCAGTTATTAGTAGTCTTGAAACAGTATTTGCAGGTTTTTATTTTTTATCCGTCATGCCCGATGCCTGCCCTCGAAGTCTGTAATCGGGGGTTCTTAGTCGGGCATCCAGAGGCTTGAAGCAAATGGATTCCCGCTTAAGACTTGCGGGAATGATGCCCATAAGTGTGCAAATTATTATGAGACTTCTAAAAACCGTTTTTTATCGTATCGGATGGTTTATTGCTTTTGTTGCACTCTTTATTAAATAAAGTAATAGATTAATAAGTATTAATAAGTTGATTTTTTGACCCGTGAAAGCTAATATTTTAACGGCTATCAGGGGGGCAGTATGTTTAATAAAGCAGGATGGAACCTTTGAACTCTTATCTGATTTTTATGTGTTGTATTTTATCCTTGGGCTCTCATTTCTTCTTTTCAAATTCGTTGTCAATATTAAAAACTGCTGTTAACCCCTTGAAATAATATCGTTTATTGGAAATGTCCATAATGGAGAAAGATTTGTCGCAATGTCATAAAACATGAACCATAATGCCGCTGAAAAGATTTCTAAGAATACAGACTTAAAAGTGGAGGGGGATATGAAAAAGAACAGTTGTTTATCCATTTCGCGCATGACGGTGTTTTTTCTGATTGTTTTCCTGATGTGCGGCAGTTTGTCGTATGCCGCCGGGGACAAAGGGGAAGCCATGCGTCTGCATGTCTCAAGCAGCGAAGGAATTCCTATTGAAAATCTTGAAGTTGGCAATCAGGAATTTATCAAGCTGCCGCTGACAGGAAAAGAATATTACTATGGCAAGGTTCTCGACAGGACAACCGGCAAATCCTTTGCTGTTGCTACTGACGAGTCCGGCAATGCGGTGAACCATGAAGACCTGAGAGGAAGGGAGCAGGGCAGATACAGGGAGAAATATGGCAAGCTTGTTCCCGCACTTGCCAATCATCTTGCTGCTAAGTCTTCCCATGAGAAGGTAAAGGTGAGTTTCTGGCTTAAGTCAGGTGAACAAAAAGCTGAAACTCTCAGGCCGACAAAGAGCGAAATCAGGGCACTCGGCCTGTCGCGTGATGAAATAAGGCAGATAAAGAAAGACAGTCATGAATGGGCAAAGATTGTACATGGAGTGATTACTTCGCCATTGGCCAATGAAATAAAGTCCCGCGGTTATGAGGGAAGGGCATCAGAGATTGCCCCGATGGTTTTTGCCGAACTGACCAAGGCCGAGATAGAAGAACTCTCAGCAAGGGCTGATGTTGACTCTATTGATTTGCTTGTGGAAGGTGGTCCCGAGGGATATATGGAGAAATCCCTGTCAGGAGGACCTGATGCCCTTACAGGCAGAAATACGGTAAAGGCCGATGTTGTTGAATCACGTGGAATAACCGGAGACGGATACAAGTATGGAGTTGTCGAAGGCGATGGAGTCTCCGACGCCAATCCATACCTTAATAATGCTACCCACAGCGTTTGGTTTTACAACAGCACAACCAAAGGCATTGACGATCACGCAACAGCAGTTGCAGGGTTTATGGCAAGCACTCACAGTACAGCAAGAGGAACTGCACCGGGAATTGATGTGATACTCAGCGCCAACGCGGGCGGCTGGAATCTGTCAGACTATCAGCCGGCAGTTACATGGGCTTACAACCAGGGAGCGCAGGCACTGAATAACAGCTACTATCTTGAAGAAGACTGCGATATGCACAATTCAGACCGCTGGGCGGATTACCTTGTGAGAAGCTATGCGAATGGATTTATAAAATCAGCAGGAAACAGGGGTGAGTATGCTGACGCATGCGTTACCAGCCCCGGCAAAGGATTCAATATTATTACAGTTGGCGGTATTGATGACATTAACGATAGTGACTGGAGCAATGACCAGATGGCCGCACTGTCAAGTTACAATGAGCCGGCCAACCGCGAAAAGCCCGAGGTATCTGCTGTCGCCTGCGGAAGATGGGTTTCTCCGTATATCTCAATGAACGGAACTACAAAAGCCAGTCCGTGGACAGGCAACGTCGGATGCGGTACGAGTTATGCTGCCCCTGCGGCTACCGGCATGTTCGCAGCCCTCCTTCACAGGAAAAGCGATCTTGAGAACTGGCCTGAAGCTGTCAAGGCAATAATGATCGCCTCGGCGCTTCATAACATTGAAGGCAGCAGCAGAAAAAGCGAGATAGACGGAGCCGGCGCGATTGATATGGCTGCCGGCGATTATATTGCCGCGAATGACTGGTATGACGGCAGGTCTGTTAACGGCAACAGTTTTACGAATCAGAAACTTACCATTTCAACCATCCATCTTTCAGAGGGAGAGCGGTTCAGGGCTGCGCTTGCATATGACTCGAATCCATCTTCTAACTATACATCCGACCCTCTGGAAGGAGACCTTGACCTTTATCTTTATGACAGTACAAATACCCTTGTGGCGTCATCAACAGGTGTTGACAGCTGGGAAATCATTGAGTGGACTGTTGCACAGACGGGCGATTACACGCTTGTTGTATATAATTTCAATGATTCTCTTGCTTCAACTGAATCAACCTATATGGGCGTCGCCTGGTGGCCGGGGCACTATTTGCTTGAAACGGCAATCCAGTCAAGGGGAACTCCTACAAGCGCGCGGGATCATTACAGGGTTGATACTTCTTCAGCCACGGACTGGTGGGCAATCGCGTTGAGATCCCCATCAGGCGGTGATTATGATATTGCACTGTATAACGAATCACAATACGGCAACCCTGTCTCTTTCACATGGCTTGAAGATTCTACAACATCTCAGAATGTGGATATTGTAGTAATTGACAGAAACCATGCTTCCTCCAAGAGCTACTATCCCATAGTATACCCCTGGTCAGGCTCCGGGACATATTCAATTCAGAGGGCTATTATGGGAGGGTCAATCAACACAGGTTCAGTCAGCCAGACTACAACTCCGGCCTTTGTTGCAAAGGTTTGGGATATCCCCATGACAGCAGGTGTTACAAAATACTTCTCCATTGTCCCCTTTGGAGGAAATGCCGATCTCGGCGTGCTTCTGTTTGATTCAGACCCGGCGACATCTTCCACGTTCTATCAGGGCAGGAGTCAGGCAGTTGCTTCTTCTGACATTGCTGGAGCGGGAGCTATTGAACAATTCTCCTACACGCCATCCGCAAGCGACACACTGGGACTCGTTGTCTATAACAATCAGGGACAGACGGTTAATTCATCCTGGACTCTTTATGTTGATACAACAGCTCCATCATGCGGTGTAAGCATAAACAGCGGTGCTGCTTATACCAGCAGCACCGCTGTTACCCTGACCCTGTCATCGAGCGACAGTGAAACCGGGGTTGGGGAAATGCGGTTTTCAAATGACAACAGCACATGGTCTGCATGGGAGCCTTATGCGGTAAGCAAGGCCTGGAGTATTACAGCCGGGGACGCCACAAAGACTGTCTACGTTCAGGTAAAAAACAATGCGCAGATGGCAACCCCCTGCAGCGACACCATAATTCTTGATACTACTGCTCCAACCGGAACAGTATCCATCAACAGCGGATCCACCTATACTACTTCAACCTCTGTAACACTAACCATTTCCTGCTCTGACGCAAGGAGCGGCTGCTCATCTATGCGTTTTTCAAATGATATGGGCGCGTGGTCGGCATGGGAGCCTTATGCCGTCAGCAAGGCATGGACGATAAACAGCGGAGAGAGCGGACATTATGTTGATATTCAGTTCAGGGACGCCATAGGGAACATTACAACCGCATGGGCTATATATGACTACATTGTTCTTGATACTGTTGCGCCGACCGGAACAATATCCATCAACAGCGGGGATACTTATACAAACTCTACGTCGGTAACATTGACCCTTTCCTGCACGGATGCTACCAGCGGCTGTTCCAAGATGCGGTTCTCAAATAACAACAGCACATGGTCCGGATGGGAGGCTTATGCAGTCAGCAAGGCATGGACTACTACCAGCGGAGACGGGACGAAAACCGTTTATGTCCAGTATCAGGATAATGCCGGAAAGACTTCCGGAAGTTATGCCGATACGATTATTCTTGATACGGTTGCACCGAGCGGAACAGTATCCATCAACTTCGGGGCTGGATATACCAACTCAACTTCAGTAACCTTATCCCTGACCTGCTCCGATTCGGGAAGCGGCTGTTACCAGATGCGGTTTTCAAATGACAACAGTACCTGGTCAGGGTGGGAGGCCAATGCAGCAAGCAAGGCATGGACTCTAACCGCAGGCAATGGTACAAGGACTGTCTATGTCCAGTTCAAGGACAACTATGGATACAGCTCGGGGAACTATACAGACACTATCATCCTTGATACAACAAACCCGACCGGAACGATATCCATCAACAGCGGTGATACATATACCAATTCAACTTCAGCAACATTAACTTTATCATGTACAGATACGAATGGATGCTCGCTGATGCGGTTCTCAAATGATGCAGACGCATGGTCGGCGTGGGAGCCTTATGCCGTAAGCAAGGCGTGGACGATAAACAGCGGCGAGGGCTTGCATCTTGTTGATGTCCAGTTTATGGACAGTGCCGGCAATGTATCAACCGAACTGAGTATTCATGATTACATTGTGCTCGATACATTAGCTCCGACCGGAACGATATCCATCAACAGCGGGGCTGTATATACTACATCAGCCTCTGTAACGTTATCCCTTTCCTGTTCCGATACGGGAAGCGGCTGTTCACAAATGCGGTTCTCCAATGACAATGCTACATGGACAGCATGGGAACCCGGCGCGGCAAGCAAGTCATGGACACTGGCCGGTCCGGATGGAACAAACAACGTCTATGTACAATTCAAGGATGCCTATGGATACACCTCAGGAAGTTATTCAGACACGATTATCCTTGATACCGCGCCTCCGTCAGGAACTGTACTTGTCAATGGCGGTGATGCATATACCTCCTCGACATCAGTTACTCTCGCATTAAGCTGCACTGATACAACAAGCGGCTGCGTCGCTATGCAGATAAGCAATGACGGTGCTGCATGGTCTACGGAAGAACCCCCTGCAGCCAGCAGGGCATGGACCCTTACTGCCGGCGATGGAGAGAAGACTGTCTATGCAAGATACAAAGATAATGCAGGAAACTGGTCATCCCCTGTTACAGACACAATTATTCTTGATACGGCGCCCCCGACGGGTTCCATACTCATCAATAACGGAGACGCGTACACCAGGATAACAGATGTAGTGCTGACCCTTTCCTGCACGGACTCGAGCGGCTGTTCGAAAATGAAGTTCAGCAGCGACGGCAGCACCTGGACTCCTGAAGAAGACTATGCTGCAAGCAGGGCGTGGACTCTTGCAGCCGGAGACGGGACAAAGACCGTATTCGTGAAATTCAAGGACAACTCAGGGAAATGGTCGACTCCTGCCAGCGACACCATAGCCCTTGACTCTACCCCTCCAGCCGGGACTATAGTAATCAACAGTGGTTCAGCCTATACCACATCAACATCTGTTACTCTTTCGCTAAGCTGTACTGACGCGAAGAGCGGGTGTTCCAAAATGAAGTTCAGCAACAACGGCAGCACCTGGACAACCGAAGAAAACTACGCTATCAGCAAGGTGTGGACTCTGACCTCTGGCGACGGTGTGAAAACCGTTTTCGTAAAATATAAGGATAATGCAGGCAACTGGGCGCCTGCCATCAGCGATACCATAGTCCTTGATAGCACGCCTCCTGCAGGCACCATAGAAATCGATGGCGGTTCAGCCTATACCACGTCAACAAATGTTACCCTTTCACTTACATGCTTTGACGCAAGAAGCGGCTGCTCAAGGATGCAGTTCAGCAACGATGGAGTTGTATGGTCAGCATCCGAACCCAAGGCCTCAACCAAGACATGGACACTGACAGCAGGTGACGGCGAAAAGACTGTTTATGTAATGTACAGGGACAACGTAGGCAACTGGTCAGGGCCTTTCACTGATACGATAATCCTTGATACATCAGCTCCGTCCGGTACGGTTATTATCAACAGCGGTGATGCATATACAAACACTGAAACAGTCACCCTTGGCCTTGCGTGTACTGACCTGAGCGGCTGTTCGAAGATGAAATTCAGCGATGACGGAACAACGTGGACGGCAGAAGAGGACTTTGCTTCAAGCAAGGCCTGGACATTTGCGACCGGTGATGGTACGAAGACCGTTTTCGTGAAATTCAGGGACAATGTCGGCAGATGGTCAGTCGCTGCAAGCGACAATATAGTTCTCGATACAACACCTCCTGCCGGAACCATTGTTATCAATGGCGGCGCAGCATCAACTTCATCGACAACCGTGTCTCTTTCACTCACATGGTCTGACGCGAGGAGTGGATGTGCATCAATGCAATTCAGCAACGATGGTGTCTCCTGGTCAACGGAAGAACCAAAGGCCGCAAACAAAACCTGGGTGCTTGACTCCGGCGCAGGCAGTAAGACAGTCTACGTGAGGTTTAAAGACAACGCTGGCAACTGGTCAGCCGCATTCAGCGATTCAATAGAGCTGCTTTAATTAACATTTGAAAATTCCGGTAAAAGGGGGAACTGGTTTACCAGTTCCCCCTTTTTATCAGTAATCACTATCAGTCAGATAGATAATCCTGCATTATTTATTATCCGTAATTATGTCAGCTTGTGCCGTTTTAATACCTGATTCGTCATGGACAGCGGGACAAGCATTATTTTTTCTGAATAGGACCAGGTCTGGTTACCCGGACGTTTCAGGATCTTCAAGGTCTAAATGATAACCCTTGATGATTCCCGATATTTCTTTTGCGAGAGTGGTTTCCCCGCATTGCCTTGAACCGGCCAATATTGTTGCAGGATATCTTTTTACTGTTTTCAGAAGGTGTAATGGAAGCTTTTAACGTTCTATTTTCACCATACTTGAAAAATTACCATATAATAGTGGCAATTTAAATTCGCATTATCACCTGCCTATGACCACGCTCCCATTTCTCCATCCTTTTAATGTGCATGGTTTGTTGATTGTAAAAGTTTCATTATACGAGCCGCCTGAAATCCTTATTGTCCGGGGTGGTTCAGGAATTGCCGTTATAGCTTCCTGAAGGGTGTTAAAAGGTAATGCCTGTGAGCCGTTCTCTGTTCCGGAATTTGCCCGGTCCACAAAAATCGGCGGAATTGTAATCCTGAAGGTCATGGAAGCCCCTGCCTGTGAAATGTCTCTTATTTCAACATAACTTGGGAAATCGCCTGTCCATCCTGAATTCCTTGGTGTTGATGATGCCGTGAGGTTGTATCCTTCAGTGCTGTTGACGCCGTTCCACAGGGACTGATTCATCTGTGCCCAGTGGCCGCCCCGGCGTATAAACCTTATTTCTTTCCTCGCATCAAGCCCTGCAGGCCAGTTGGGACCTTCTTCGTTGATTAGCCACACTGCCAGTCCCTGGTCCTGCATCAGTGCCTGATTGCGGTTTTCAAGGATGAAATACTCCCTGTAAGGATTGTTTTTCAGCGGGTCATAAATGATCGCGGCCTCGGGAAAGGTGTTTTGAGTGGAAACCCCCCTGATGGGTTCGGCATCGTAGAGAGTATAAACACCGTCATGGTTAATGACCAGCGGTTTGATAAAGCCATGGTGTATCTTTGCCCAGGGATCAAGATGAGGAGTGAAGTCAAAGAAGTACTGGGCCATCATACTGTAATGCTCGGGCGAAGGCGGAAACCAGCTGCCGGTGCATGTATAGCCGTCCTGAACCTCAAGGTAGGGATTGCACGCATTTGGATCGATGGGGTAAAGATCTCCAAGCCCCAGGTTGGAATGTGCTATTTCATGGGCTACGACACCTTCGTGAGCCATTTCACCAACCCCTGCAATGTACTGATATACATGATTGGGTGATGGTGTGTTCTGATCAACTCCTATCTGGGATGGGTCAGTAGCCCGTGTATTGCCGCCGGGCCTCCATACACAGCCATTAGGCTGGGGATGCTGCAGCTGGGAATGATGCTGATCACAGGAAGGACATACACACCCGTTGGGGACAGGGTTCTGGAAACAGCATTGAGATACTGCCGCGTTGTCAGCAAAGACCGCGATAATCAGCAATTCATCTGTTGTAACAAGGCCGTCATTGTTAGTGTCGTATAAATTGTAGTCAAACTGAGGGTCCGCGATTATGATTGCCTCGGCACGTTTTTTTTCAGGAGAGGTCAGTTGAGTGCTGCTCTGGCTGGTCGCTACCCAGCCTACTACACCGTCAGAGTTTCCGTCGTGGCTGTCGCCGGCAGTTGCCGGGACAATAAGCAGCCTTCCGTTGGAGTTTTCACGGATTATGTCAGCAATGCTCGGTCTGAGCTGGCGGTTATTCCCAAAAACCATGTCCTGCCAGAAGGCAGTGGTATGCTCTGCCCGGTGGGTCATATCACTCCATTCAAGAAGGATTACAAGCGTCGGTCTGGTAACAGTAACATCACCTGTTCCCTGAAGGAGTGCGGATGTGCTGGCCGGCACGTTGGGATTCGGCAAATCAATATGCGGTGTATTCGGATGGGCGAAATCGAGCCATGAAGCTGCGCCGGATTGTCCGGCAGCAGACAGGATAAAAAGGAAAATAATACAAATGGAAAGTATAATTTTCATTGTAATACCCTCATGGTTTTCCATACATTACTGCAGGGAAACAAGAACCATTACCAGTCCTTGTCCGTTAACCAGACCTGTCATGGCTTTGCCAAGTATTGCCCCCTGTGCCCTGGTATAATCAGAGACCTTCATTGCGTGCCCGGGAGTTGCAGAGGTTGTCAGCAAATCCCCTGGTTGTATCGCTCCGGTTGACGCGTCAGCCCAGCAATACACACGGCCTGACAGGGCAACAGGGTTGATTCCGTCAGCAATAGAACCCTTCTGTCCCATAAGCATTCCCGGATTAACGCCTCCAGCGCCGCTTATTATGCCGGCTACCTTATGATCATATGCGGCGTCGCTTACAACAAGGCTGCCGGGATTGAGCGGGTCAATGCTTACGACCATGCCCGGCACGGGCGCTGAATCCTTTTTGCTGTAATTAACGGTAAACTGCTCGGATAAATCAGAGCCTCCTGTTATTTCCAATACCTTGACCGCGACATTGCCGCTTACTTCCCTGACAATCAGCGCGTCAGGTGCCGCGTATGCGCTGATTACGACGCCTGTGCCATATTCACCCCTGATGCTGTGACCCGGATGCCCGAAATATACGGTTGCGTCGTCGCCTGCGGAATTGAATTCAGTGCCCCTTACAAATATATCTCCGTTGACATCCAGCTTGTATCCGGGGCTTGTTGTTCCTATTCCGACATTGCCGCCTGTCTTAATCGTAAAGACATCTCCGCCCTGATAAAACCTCAGGTCGCCGGTGCCGGAATGCTTGTACATTGCCCAGTTTGGCGTCCCGGGGCAGTAAAGATTGATTTCAGGGTTTGAGACGTCGCTGCTTTCAACAAGGACTCTCGGATTGGTGCCGACTACGTGCAGCTTGCGTGAAGGGGTTGATGTCCCGATGCCGACATTGCCACCGGTGAGCGCGATACGCGTATGTCCATGAATCTCCAGACTGTCGTCCACATCTTCCTGAAGATATACCCTTTCAACGTCCCCGAAATTCAGCTTCGCCTGTGAACCAAATGTTCCAGGCCCTTCAAGCCTTAATACCGCGGAAGTAGGGCCTTTGACGTGTAACCAGTGGGTTAATGCACCGGTAGTGACTCCGGCTATCCCTACTTTTCTCAGCAGTACATCGCCGGTATTCTGGTCTATCAGCAGGCTGTTCAGGCCTGTATCAGCATCTTTTATATAGAAATTACCTGTACCCGTTGAGATGTTCCCCGTTGCACCTACAACCCAGTCATGGATATTAAGTCCTGTGGTAATGCGCATTGCTCCAAGTACATCAAGTTTTTCCTGCGGAGCTGTTATTCCTATGCCGATATTGCCTGAAACAAACAAATTGCCGTCAAAATACCCTGCCGCTCCAGTGCCATTTGTTTTTGCATAAAGTGCGGCTGCTGAACTTGATGGATTGTTGATTTCAAACATGCCGGCGCGGTTGGTCCCGGATGTAAAACCGTGAAACGCCACCCCTGTTCCATTTGTTCTTGAATGAAGTGCTGTTGCCGGACTGGAAGCATTGCTGATCTCAAAATGTCCTGCCCTGCCTGTGCCTACAGTGTATCCCTGAATTGCATAACCAGTACCATTTGTCTTTGCATAAAGAGCGGTTGCTGAGCTGGCTGCATTGTTGATTTCAAACGAACCGGCCCTGCCCGTGCCGAGGGTGTAACCTTGTACAGCATAACCGCTGCCGCTGGTTTCTCCACGAAGTGCGGTGCTGCTGCTTGCAATATTGGTTATCCTGAAATAGCCGGCGTTGCCGGTGCCTGCCTGATTTATGCTGAGACTGCCGGTCATGGTGTCCCCTGTCGCATTAACATAAGCTGAATCATGGGTATGACTGCCTGCCGCTACCTGATTTGCACCTGTGCCGATATTGGCATTGAGGGTAACGTCACCGCTCTCTCCCCCGCCTGTCAGACCTGTTCCTGCTGTTACCTTTGTGATGTCTCCGGCAGTGGTTGTCGTATCACTCCATAAGGAATAGGGAACTACTGCCAACCTGTTCCGTGTTCCGACAAGCTCCCATATCATTCCGTTGAGCCTTTCCACCTGCACCCATAGTTGTGTGTTCAGGAAGCTGGAACTGTTCAGAGGTGTTACGCTTCCAAGGCTGTGCTCCACCACTCCGCTGCTTACAGTTTCATTTGCCTGCTCTGACCAGACGGACGCGCCCCCTGTCTCAGCGTCATACAGGCTGAAGCGGAAGGTGTACGGCCCGTCTGCCAGTCCGGTTGTCTTGCTGTAGGGAATCTCTTTGATAACAGGCGCTCCCCATGCCAAGGAAATTGCCATGCTTGCCAGAAACAGAACAGCCGTTAATAAAAATGCCTTTTTGTTCATATTCCCCCCCCTTTTGGTTATGATGAAATTTATTCAAATATGTTTTCCCCTGGCGTTTGTTTTGGTTGCATTTTTATCCCTCCTCATAACCCCACCTTGCCTCCCGGAAATCATAACTCCCCTTTCCCCCTC
>Ga0233425_10009478_pt1 | contig 12310 bp, 7 predicted proteins | sample Watercolumn_Towu_2_FD_181712 | JGI IMG/M metagenome (GOLD analysis project Ga0233425, IMG submission 181712) | Freshwater microbial communities from Lake Towuti, South Sulawesi, Indonesia - Watercolumn_Towuti2014_140_MG | ecosystem: Environmental > Aquatic > Freshwater > Lake | place: Indonesia...
GGGGGGAACATTGCGTACAACATCGAAGAATTCCACCGCCACGTCGAATGGGGCCTGCACATGAGCCCGGTCAGCGAAGTGCTGATCGAACAGTCCGTCATCGGCTGGAAAGAGTTCGAGCTCGAGGTCATGCGGGACCTGAAGGACAACGTGGTCATTGTCTGCCCGATCGAGAACCTGGACCCGATGGGCATCCATACAGGGGACAGTATCACGGTGGCGCCGGCCATCACCTTGACCGACAAGGAATATCAGGTCATGCGGGATGCGGCCGTGCGGATCATCCGGGAAATCGGCGTGGATACGGGTGGCTCCAACATCCAATTCGGGATTCATCCCGAGACGGGTGACATGGTCGTCATCGAGATGAACCCGCGGGTCTCCCGCAGTTCGGCCCTGGCCTCCAAGGCCACCGGCTTCCCGATCGCCAAGATTGCGGCGAAGCTGGCGATCGGCTACACGCTGGACGAGATTACCAACGATATCACCCGCGTCACCAAAGCCTCCTTTGAGCCCACGATCGACTACATCGTGGTCAAGATCCCGCGCTTCACATTCGAGAAGTTTCCTGGAGCCGACCCCACCCTGACCACTCAAATGAAGTCGGTGGGTGAAGCGATGGCCATCGGCCGGACTTTCAAAGAAGCGCTGCAGAAGGCGGTGCGGTCGCTGGAAGTGGACCGATGTGGTCTGGTCTCTTTCCAAGGACTGGATCGGGGAATTCCGCCGGGTCTGAATCGCGAGGAGATGACTGAAAAGGTCCGCAACCTGCTCCGGACGCCCCATCCGGACCGACTCTGGCACCTGGCCGATGCCATGCGGCTGGGCATGTCGATCGAGGTTCTCTTTGCCCTCACCAAAATCGACCCCTGGTTCCTCGACCAGATCCAGGAGATCGTGAGATTTGAACAGCGCTTGGTTGAGACAAGTGGCAAGCGACAAGTGACAAGTGACGGGTCTTCCAGCTTGCAACTTGCCGACTTGCTCGCTTGTCACCCCGACCTCCTCCATGAAGCCAAGCAACTGGGATTTTCCGACGAGCGCCTTGCGCAGTTGACCGGCCTAGACAAGAGCGAGGTCCGACGATTACGGACTAACCAGGCGAGCTCGACCTCCGCCTGGGGAGTCACGTACAAACGGGTGGACACCTGCGCGGCTGAGTTCGAGGCCCAGACTCCCTATCTCTACTCAACATACGAGCGGGACTGTGAGGCCCGCCCTTCCGACCGCCAAAAAGTAATTATTTTGGGAGGGGGACCGAACCGGATCGGGCAGGGGATCGAGTTCGACTATTGCTGCGTACATGCGGCCTTCGCCCTACGGGAAGAAAACATCGAGACCATCATGGTCAACTGCAATCCCGAAACCGTCAGCACGGACTACGACACCTCCGACCGGCTATACTTCGAGCCGCTCACCGAGGAAGATGTCCTGAATATCGTCGAGCGCGAACGGCCGATGGGGGTCGTCGTTCAGTTCGGGGGGCAGACGCCCCTCAAGCTGGCGCTGCCGCTTGAGCGAGCCGGGGTGAAGATTCTGGGCACCAGTCCGGATGCCATCGACCTGGCAGAAGACCGGGAGCGGTTCCGCGAGCTGCTCGAGCGACTGAAGCTTCGGCAACCGGCCAGCGGCTCGGCTCGCTCCGTCGAGGAAGCAGCCGCCATCGCCGCATCGATCGGCTACCCGGTGATGGTTCGTCCTTCCTACGTGTTGGGCGGACGGGCCATGCAGATCGTGTACGACGAAGCGGAGTTGAGAGGCTACATGGGGTCCGCCGTCAAGGCTTCGGCCAACCATCCGGTGCTGGTCGATAAGTACCTGGCCGACGCCATCGAGATCGACGTGGATGCGCTTGCGGACGGACGGCAGGTCGTGGTGGCGGGGATCATGCAGCATATCGAAGAGGCCGGGGTCCATTCGGGCGACTCGGCCTGCTCCCTGCCGCCGTACACACTGGACGACGCGATGGTCGAGGAAATCAGCCGGCAGACGACCGCCTTGGCCAAGGAGCTGGGTGTGGTGGGGCTCATGAACACCCAGTTTGCGGTGCAGAACGGGAAGCTGTACATCCTGGAAGTGAACCCGCGAGGGTCCCGCACCGTGCCCTTCGTGAGCAAAGCCATCGGAGTTCCCTTGGCGAAACTCGCGATGAAGGTGATGATCGGCAGGTCCTTGAAGGAACTAGGCTTCACCGACGTGCGCCGGCTGCCGCACGTGGCGGTCAAGGAGGCGGTCTTCCCGTTCACGAAGTTTGCGGGGGTCGATGTCCTGCTGGGACCGGAGATGAAGTCCACCGGAGAGGTCATGGGCCTCGACGCGGATTTCGGGTGGGCCTTCGCCAAGTCGCAGGCGGCGGCCGGCGTCTCCCTGCCTCGAGGCGGGAAGGTCTTCATCAGCGTCAAGGACCAAGACAAGCCGCCGGCGCTGGAGGTCGCGCGCCGGCTCCAGGGGCTCGGCTTCCAGATCGAAGCCACGCACGGCACCGCCGCCTATCTGCGCGAACGGGGAATCGACGTCGAACCGGTCTATAAGGTCAACGAAGGACGCCCTCACGTCGTGGACCACATCAAAAACGGTGAGATCTGCCTGGTCATCAACACGGTGGGGAGCGGCCCATCCCAGGTTGACTCCGCCTCCATCAGGCGGGAGGCGCTCCAGAAGGGATTGCCCTACTTCACGACGATGCCGGGCGCCAAAGCCGCATCGTTGGGCATCGAGGCCACGCTGAAGAAAGGGATCACGATCCGGTCACTGCAGGAATACCACCATAAGACAACGCGGAATGCTGAGTGTTGAGTGATGAGCTGGGGGAGCTTGCCTTTCCGCCGTTCATCGTTCATCATTCAGCGTTCATCATTTTAGGGGAAGCAATGCCGACACCAATCACCAAGAAAGGCTACGAGGCACTCAAAGCAGAGCTCGACCGGCTGCGCAAGGTCGAGCGGCCCAAGGTCATCGAAGCCATAGCGGAAGCCCGCTCCCACGGCGACCTGAGTGAAAACGCCGAATACGACGCGGCCAAGGAACGGCAGGGTTTCATCGAAGCACGGATCAATGAAATCGAACGCAAGCTGGCCGATGCCCGGATCATCGACACCGCCAACCTGTCCAGCGAGACGGTGGTCTTCGGGGCCACCGTGCTCCTCCGCGAGATCCAATCCCAGCAGCAGAAGCAATATACGCTCGTGGGACAGGACGAAGCGGACTTGAAAAACGGCAAGATCTCGGTGCAATCGCCCGTCGGCAAGGCCCTGATCGGGCGCCGGGTCGGGGACCAAGTGGAAGTCACCACGCCGGCCCGCGTCGTGGAATACGAAATCTGCGAGATCCGCTTTGAGGAACTGTGAACAACCGTGAGACGTGAAACGTGAAACGTAAAACGTGTCCCGCAAGGCCGAACCCGCCTCTGGTCAGATTACTGCTGTACCCGGCATCTTACGTTTCACGTTTCACGTCTCACGTCTAACGGCCATGCCGCACGCTATCTCACTCATCACTCTCCTGACCGATTTCGGCGACCGGGACTACTTCGTCGCCAGTATGAAGGGGGTGATCCTGAACATCAATTCCCAGGCGAGGATCATCGACCTCAGCCATCAGGTAACACCCCATCAGGTGGAAGAGGCGGCATACCTGCTGAAGTCGTCCTACCGGTATTTCCCCGACGGGACCGTACACGTTGCGGTCGTGGACCCGGGGGTCGGCAGCGCGAGGCGCCCGCTGCTCGTCAGCACGTCGCGTTTCTACTTTCTGGCGCCGGACAATGGGCTGCTCAGCTACATTTTCGACGAGGAGCTGTCGGTGGAAGTGCGCACGATTGAAAACAAACAGTACCGGCTGGACTCGGAAGGGGCCACGTTCGACGGTCGGGACCTCTTTGCGCCGGCCGCCGCCTGGCTGACTAGGGGACAGGCCCCTGGTTCTTTCGGAAAATTAATCCGCGACTATGTGAAGCTGCCGATTCCGGAGCCGGCCGTGAGCAACAAGTCCCTCACCGGCCGGATCGTCCACGTCGACCATTTCGGCAACCTGATCTCCAACATCACCCCCCTGCACCTCAAGGAGATTCAGGGGGTGGCTAGAAAATCCCCCTCGGAGCTGACCATCCGCCTGGCCGGCGTGACGATCCAGGGGCTGGCGACCTGCTATGCCGACGGCGCCCCCGACAAGCCCCATGCCTTGCTCAACAGCAACGGCCAGGTGGAAATCTTCCTCAAGGAAGGCAGCGCCGCCGAAGCACTCAAGTGCGCCCGCGGAGAAACGGTCGAGATTTTCTGAGCGGGCCGCTTGTCCTACGACTCCCTCGTTTGCCACTCGACTATTAGAACCCGCCTCTGCACAGATCGAGTCGTAATTTCATGATCCGAGAGTGCCGAGCGAAAATCCTTCAACGTGCAGGCGCAGCAAGCCGGAAACCTCCTGGGTCGAGCGGGTGGGATTGACGGCGTCGTCGGTCTCTTTGAACCCTGCTTCGAGCGAGAAAGTTGTGCGGAGGGAGCCCGCCTCCTGAAAGGTTCGTGTCACCGTGCTCTGGACAGCGAAGGTGCTCAGATCGAGCAGGTGGTCGCTGCTGTGGGTTCTGCTGTACGATCCGGCAGTATTGAAATGATAGTGTTGGCCCGGCGCATAGGTAAGCGCCAGCGCCGCAGCCGGAGTTTCCGTGAGAATGCCGGACCAGCGCTGGCGTTCCTCACGCAAGCTGAGGGTCGGGGCAAGCGCAAGCGCGTTCCCGAATTTGTAGGAGCCGCTGAGCGTATGGGCCCAGGCTGCTGTTACGCCGCCCGGTCGGAGTTGATCGCTCGTCACCGAGTACGATGCCGCCCACCTCGCATGCCACTTGAGCCCGGTATAGGCATAGGCTCCTTCCACGCTATCGATCTGCCACCGCTGAGCCACGCCCACTGGCGGGACGTAGGAGCTGACGGCTGAATTTCGGCTGAAAGCCAGAGTCGCTTCTCCCCAAGCAGGCGGCGTCACCACCAAGGTCAGTCGTTCCTGAAGGTGCGTGAGCCGGGCTTGACGGGGGTCTTGCTCCACATTGTTCCAGGATTCCCGCAAGGAGGCTCTCATCCGCGCAACACCCCACTGCCATTCCCCCCATGCTTCCCTCGCGGCTTGGTCCGGCATGGCCGTGAACGCTTTCCCGGCAGATCGATAGCTCACCTCGTAGCGCAAGGGTCCTTCCCTGCCGTTCAGCACATACCGGACCAACCGGTGTTTCGCATCTCCCCTGCCTTCAACTAACCTGATCTCCGGGGCACTGTAGGCCAGTTCTCCTTCCCCGGTCAGTCTGCCGGCCAGCAGAGGCACGGATGAAACGACGCTCAAAGTCCGTGGCCGCTCAGACTCAGGAAGCAGGTCTTTCAAACGTAGCGGTTGGGTCGGCTGAGCCAGATAGGTCATCTTCAACGTCACCTGGGGGACTTGCAGTTCCTCAGTGCCAGCGAATTCGTCAGGAACCGTGAGCGCCCAGAGGGTAAGCCAGATGACCAGGAAGATCTTGCCCGCGTTTTCAAGTCGGGAGCGAGGTTGAATCCGCCTTGAGGAAGAAGGGGCGTGGAGCATCTTGAACTCCAATGCTCACACCGACAACACCAGCATACACCTAAGCAGGCAAGTCAGGAACAAAAATCGACGTTTGGGCTAAGCCGGCAAGCGGGGAAACGCCTGCTCAGCGCCAGAGGGCGATGCCGCCCAGGAGGCCCGCCTCATTGGGGACGATTTTGACGTGGGAGGGAAGGGGAATCGCGATGTGCTTGGCGTTCCCGCCGCCGATGTACAGGCGATCATAATTGAACAGATGCTCGAGGGTCTGCAGTGCGCGCGCGAGCCGCTTGTTCCACTTGGTCTTGCCGGCCTTCTTGAGCGCCCGGTTACCAAGCTGATCTTCGTACGTCAGACCCTTCCTGAACTGGTGGTGGGCAAGCTCCACGTTCGGTACGAGTCGGCCATCCACGAACAAGGCGGAACCAACGCCAGTGCCCAGGGTGATGACGAGTTCCACGCCGAGGCCTGAGATGGCCCCGAACCCCTGCACGTCTGCATCATTGGCGACCCTAACCGGCTTCTTGAAGAGCTTCGAGAGGGTGCTCCCTAACCGATAGCCTTTCCAGGTCTGGTCCAGATTGGGTGCTGTGACGGCGATCCCTTGCTTCACCACGCCGGGGAACCCGACCGAGACCCGATCGAATTCGCCCTTTGCCGCCGCCAGACCGGCAATCACCTCGAGCACGGCGCCCGGCGTGGCCGGCTTGGGCGTCTTCACCCGGCTGCGCGTCGTGAGCGATTGGCCCGCTTCGTTCAGGATCAGCGCCTTGATTCCGCTCCCGCCGATATCCACGGCCAAGGTCTTGATCGGGCCGGCCTTCCGTCCTCTGGCATTCCTGCCGGCCATACGGATTCCTATGAGATCCGCTTGGCGCCGGCGGATGTCCCGGACAGCGTCCGCCACTGCGCCAGGTACTCCTGAACCGCCGTGACGAACGTGGCATGGCTCCAGGTGAGGGGAGAGACCGAGAGCGGCGCATGGGTATAGGGGTGGACCTGCTCCGCCAGGACTCCGGACGGCAGACCGTGCTTGACACACCACTCCAGCAGCTCGGCTGCCGGCTTGAGGTCCTCTTTCGTCGTAGCAGTCGCAATCGTCCACTGGGCCAGCCAGAGCGTGCAGATGAACCAGGGATTGCCCGGCACGTTGGCCTTGTCCTGGCTCTGCTGATGGTAATAATCATCGTCGTAGCGGGCGATTCCACCGACACCGGTCTTGACCCAGAGCCGCTCCCGGATCGCTTTCATGGTCTTGACGATGCGCAGATCTTCGGTTGGAAACATGCCGAAGTACCACAGTCCGAAAAGGGAGGAGTCCAACGTCTCATCGAACTCCCAACTCCCGTCCGGCTTTTTGTTGGCCATCCGGACGAACCGATCATGTTCGGGGCGATAGAGGACCTCCTCAGTCCCGGCTTTGATTTTGGCGGCTGCGGTTTGGTACTGCTCCGCCAGCGCCATTTCTCCGAACGCCTGCGCAAAATTGGACGCCGCGATCAAGCCGGCCCAGACTGCCGCCGTGGTAAAAGCCAAGACGCCGCGCCGTTCTTCCCACAGGTCGTAGGAGGGGAGCGGCACCCCGGTCTTGGGGTCACGGTAGGCCGCCAGGAAATCGGCGGCGCGGATGATCAGCGAGCGATACAGGGGCTTGATATATTCGATATCCCGCCACTTCTCGAAGTGGTTCCACAGAGCCCAGAGAACAAGGGCAGTTTCGTCTTCCTGAATCGGTAGGTCTTTGTGGCCCTCGCGCACCCAGGGATGCCAACTGGAAGCCAGGGTCTTGTCCGGGTTGTACTTGTGGAGCAAATACCCTTCCTTGCTGATCACGTCCCGGCAGAAGCGATAGAAGGGACGGGTAATATCCAGATAGCCGGCCAGGTCGAGCGCATTGGCCACCAGCGCACCGTCACGCGGCCACATGTAGGAATAGGTGTCGCGGACGGCCGAGGCGATATCGGAATCGTTGGCCGCGAGGATTGCCCCGTCATTGTCGATCTGCGTGCGCAGGATCAGCAGGCTCAGGAGATACAGCCGGCTGACGTCGGCGGACAGGTCGGCAAAACTCGGCCGGTGAGTGTCCAGCCAGAGGTGCCAGTAGGAAGCCGTCCGGTTGATGAAGTGCCAGGGGCCGCGCCGCCGGACCGACCGGTTGATCCGCGTGACCTCCTCGAAGTTTGAACCGACCGCCAGCCAGTAGTAGGCGGTCTGGGTGGTCTGCGGGGGAAGCGTCAGGTGCAGGGACACGGTGGAATCTACGGACCCCTGGGCGATGGGGTTGCCCGACAAGTGACCATCCTCTGCATCCTTCCAGGTTCCCTGGAGGCTGTGGACGCCCGTGTGGCCGCAGGCCCATTGCTGCAGGCCGATGTGCCAGCCGTTGACGGAATCCGCTGCATCCTCCGGCTTCTTGCCCGGCGTCGCTCCGTTGATGAGAAACCAACGTTGGCCCTTATAGTGGTAGACGGCCCGCCGCTCCGGTTCATAGTAAGCAGTGTCGCCGACTTCATGGGAGGAGATGTTCAGGTCGTGGTGAAAGAACAACCGGACCTCGCGCTGGCGGTCGGTGGGGTTGTTCACGTCGATCCGCCGGAGGTAGAGGTTCTCGTGGAAGTCCACCGCATCATGGCAGACCAGGTCGAGCTGGAGATCCGGATGGGCCAGTGCGACCTCGGTCACCAATGTTTCATGGGCATAGCGCATCTCCCGCGACCAACCCGCATCGTCCACCCACTTGAAGCGGCCGTCCACCCAGACCCCGAAGTGAAAGACCTGGCCTTTGGAATGATTCTCCAGTCCGACGTGAGGCCAATAGAGATCACGGAGTTGGTAGGTGCAATCAAAGTTGATGAGCAGCGCACCGTTCCCGATCGGCAGATCGCGGGGCATGTCGCTAATCCCTTCGTGCTAGCAGGGTGTCGGAAAAGGCCTCTTCAGCACAATGCTGAATGATGAATGCAGAACGCTGAATGGAAGAACTCCTTCATTCATCGTTCATCATTCCGCGTTCATCGTTCCTTCGAGGCCAGTATACCGCACTACGGTATCCCTCAAAAGAAAAAGACGAAAGAAAAGACGGCCGACCCGAACGGTCCGTCACGCCCGCGCCCCATCGGCTCTTGTCCGCTTGCCTCCGGACAAGGCAGCTGGCCGGGACGACTCCGTGACCGCCTTGATGGATTCATACAGGACCGCCACCATGCGCGCCAAGTCCGGGAGCGTGACGGCAAGCGGAGGCATCAGTACCAGGACGTTTCCCAGGGGCCGGATGATCAGCCCGCGCCGGCGGGCATCCATCGCCACCCGGTAGCCGATCCGGTCCGTTAGTAAATAGGGCGCTTTGGTCTTGCGGTTCTCCACGAGCTCGATGCCGACCATGTACCCTCGTTGCCGGACGTCCCCCACATGCGGCAGCCGGGAGAAGGGACGCAGGAGCCGGCGGAGCGCGGCGATGCCGCGACGCATACGGACTAAGGTCCGTTCCTTGCGAAAGACCGACAGGTTGGCCAGGGCCACGGCGCAGCCCAGCGGATTGCCCGTGTAACTGTGTCCGTGAAAAAACGTTTTCCACTCCGCATAGTCCCCGAGAAACGCTCCATAGATTTCATCGGTCGCCAGCGTGGCACCCAACGGCAAGTAGCCGCCGGTCAGTCCCTTGCTGATGGCCATCAGGTCCGGCGTGACCTTTTCATGTTCACAGGCGAACATCCGGCCGGTGCGACCGAAGCCAGTCGCCACTTCATCGGCGATCAAGAGGACCCGGTACCTGGTACAGAGGCGTCGCAGGCACGCCAAATACCCGGGGGGAGCCGTCACCATGCCGGCGGCCGCCTGGACCAGGGGCTCGATGATCACACCGGCGAGGTCCCGGTGACGACGCTTGAGAATCCGTTCGATGGGATCGAGGCAAGCCATGGCGCAGGACGGGTAGGTCAGCCCGAGGGAACATCGGTAACAGTAGGGGGGATCGGCTCGGAGGGTTGGGAACAGCAACGGACGGAACCGGTCACGGAACAATTCGATGCCCCCCACGCTCATCGCCCCCACCGTGTCGCCGTGATAGGCCAACTGCAAGCGTAAAAAAGTACGCTTGGGGCCGGCTTGAGGCTTGCGCTGCCGCCAGTACTGAACGGCCATCTTGAGGGCCACTTCGACCGCCGTGGACCCATTGTCTGAATAGAACACCTTGGTCAGGCCCGGCGGGGCCACTCGGATCAACTCCCGCGCCAGACGGATCGCCGGCGGGTTCGAGAGACCCAGCAGCGTGCTGTGGGCGATACGCGCGAGTTGATCGCGGACCGCGCGATCGAGCACCGGATGCCGGTGGCCATGGACGTTGACCCACAGCGAGGACACGCCGTCCAGGTACCGGCGGCCCTTGGTGTCGATCAGGTAAGGCCCGATGCCGCGCGCGATGATCAGCGGCGGCTCCCGTTCCCACTCCCGCATCTGCGTGAACGGGTGCCAGAGGAACCGCCGATCCCAGTCAGCGAGGCGGTCGCGTCGCTCAGCGGGACGGTTGCGAATGAGCCGGGACTTCATGGCTGGAGCCGACATTGGAGCGCGGATTATAAAGGCCGCCTTCTTCTTTGACAACCTGCCGATGAGCGCATATAATGAGCCGATTTCGTCGCATGAGCAAGGACTTGCAAAGCCGCATCAGGAATTTTTCCATTATCGCCCATATCGATCACGGGAAATCTACCCTCGCTGACCGGTTCCTTGAAACCACGGGCGCCATCACCGCCCGGGAGTCCCGCGAACAGATCCTAGATGCCATGGACCTCGAGCGTGAGCGAGGCATCACGATCAAGGCTCACGCGGTGGCGATCAAGTACCAGGCCAATGACGGCCAGGTCTATGCCTTGCACCTGATCGATACGCCCGGCCATGTCGACTTCACCTACGAGGTGTCCCGGAGCCTGGCCGCCTGCGAAGGGGCTTTGCTGTTGGTGGACGCCACGCAGGGCGTGGAAGCCCAAACGATCGCCAATGCCCACCTGGCCCTCGCCAATCACCTTATGATTCTCCCGGTGATCAACAAGATTGATCTGCCCAGCGCCGACGTGGAGAGCGTCAAGCACCAGATCGAAGAAGTGCTGGGTCTGGAGGTGAAGGACGCCTTGCTGGTCAGCGCCAAGGAGGGCCGCGGGGTGCGGGAGGTCCTGGAAGCGGTCGTTGCACGCATCCCCCCGCCTGCCGGCGACCCGGACAAGCCGTTGAAGGCGCTGATCTTCGACTCCTGGTTCGACAACTACCAGGGCGTGATCGTCCTGGTCCGCCTCGTGGACGGCCAGTTGGCGCCGGGCATGAAAATCAAGCTGATGTCGAACAACCGGACGTTCGAAGTCACCGAGGTCGGCCAGTTCACGCCGAAGCGCACCAAAACGGACCGCCTGAGCGCCGGCGATGTCGGGTACATGTGCGCCAATATCCGGGAGGCGGCGGACACAAAGATCGGCGACACGATCACAGAGGCATCCCGCGCCACCGACCAGCCGTTCCCCGGCTACAAAGAAGTCAAGCCGCTGGTCTTTTGCGGCCTCTACTCGACGGACACGGCCCGGTTCGAGGACCTGCGCGACGCCCTGCAGAAGCTCCGTTTAAACGACTCCTCGTTCGTCTATGAGCCGGAGACCTCGCTGGCCCTAGGGTTCGGGTTCCGGTGCGGGTTCCTCGGATTGTTGCACATGGAGATCATCCAGGAGCGCCTCGAACGGGAGTACGAGCTCACCCTGATCACAACCGCGCCGACGGTCGTCTATCAGGTGCTCACGACGGCCGGCGAGATCCTCCGGATCGAGAACCCCGCCAAGCTGCCGCCGCCCTCGGCGATCGCAAGCTTCGAAGAGCCCTTCATCCAGGCCACCATCATCACCCCTGAGCGGTACGTCGGACACATCCTCCAACTGTGCCAGGAACGTCGGGGCATCCAGAAGGGCTTGCAGTACCTCGATCCCTCGCGGGTCATGCTGACCTATGAGCTGCCGCTGAACGAGGTCATCCTGGATTTCTACGACCGGCTGAAGTCTAAAACCCAAGGGTACGCCTCGCTGGACTACGAGCTGATCGGGTACCGTGAATCGGACCTCGTCAAACTGGACATGCTCCTCAACGGAGAAACCGTCGATGCGCTCTCGTTCATCACGCATCGCGACAAGGCTCAGATCCGAGGACGCCAACTGGCCGAGAAGATGAAAGAGCTGATCCCCAAACAGATGTTCGAGGTGGCCATCCAGGCGGCCATCGGCAACAAGGTGATCGCCCGCGAGACCGTGGGCGCGCTCAAGAAGAACGTCACCGCTAAATGCTACGGCGGCGACATCACAAGGAAACGGAAATTGTGGGAGAAACAAAAAGAGGGCAAGAAGCGGATGAAACAGGTGGGCCGAGTCGAGGTGCCCCAGGAAGCGTTCCTGGCCCTCCTGAAAGTCACGGGCGAGTCCTAGCGATGGAGCAGAATTCGTCCAGCCTGGAGGAGGCACGGAACGCCTCGAGGGATGCGGCTGCACCGCCGGATCAGGACCCGGCGCCGCTGACCGATCAACTCGTCGAGGCCGATCGTGGGGCCAGGTCCGTCAAGTCGGTGCTGCGCGAATACGCGGAGGCCATCATTGTGGCCATGCTGCTCGCGTTTGCGATCCGCGTGTTCGTCGTGCAGGCGTTCAAAATTCCGTCCGGCTCCATGATCCCGACGCTCCAGATCGGCGACCATATCCTGGTCAGCAAGCTCTCCTATGGTCTGCAATGGCCGGGGGACTGC
>Ga0233425_10009479_pt1 | contig 12310 bp, 11 predicted proteins | sample Watercolumn_Towu_2_FD_181712 | JGI IMG/M metagenome (GOLD analysis project Ga0233425, IMG submission 181712) | Freshwater microbial communities from Lake Towuti, South Sulawesi, Indonesia - Watercolumn_Towuti2014_140_MG | ecosystem: Environmental > Aquatic > Freshwater > Lake | place...
CCGCTCGTGGCCGCGACCCGGTACGTCGCTACTCCCTGGGAATGCGTCAGCGGCTCGCGCTGGCAGCCGCGTTGTTGAAGGATCCGGAGTTGCTGATCCTCGACGAACCCGCCAACGGGCTCGACCCTGCTGGAATCCGTCAGGTCAGGGAACTGCTGCGTCGCCTCGGTCGCGAGGGACGCACCGTGTTCGTGTCAAGCCATCAGTTGTCCGAAGTCGAACAGACCTGCGACTCGGTCGCGATCGTGCGGCGCGGCCGGACCGTCGCGAGCGGGCGGGTCGACGAGGTGCTCGCAGCGGCGCAGGGCGAACCCGCAGCACTCGTGACCGTCGACGACCCCGCAACCGCCGCGACGGTGTTGCGGGCCGACGGACTCTGGGTCGAGACCCGCGGCGCCGCACTACACGTCCGCGGGCGCGCCGGCGAACTCCACGACGTGAGCCGCCGGCTCGGCACGCGCGGCCACTGGGTGCGCGAACTCCGGCGCGAGCAGCGCAGCCTCGAGGACCTATTCCTCGAACTCACCGGCGACGACGCCACCGAACCGAAGCGGACGGCCGAACCCGCCCGGACAGCACAACGCGCCCGGACAGCCCAGGGCTCGACGACGGAGGTGCCGGCGTGAACCTGCTTCGGCTCGAGGTCCGGCGTGCCCTCCGGCGCCGCGCGGTCATCGTGTTGCTCGCGCTCGCTGTCGTCGGCTGCGTGGTCTTCGGCGCCGCCGTCTTGCTGAGCTCGGCTGGCGAACCGCTCGCCCAACTGCGGAGCGACGCCCATCCCGCAGTGGTCGCTTCGTGGTGGGACGTCGACAGGTCCGAGGGCCTTCCGCAGTTCGCCAGCTTGTTCCTGATCGTCGGGGCGGTCATCGCCGGTGCCGCCGTCGCGGGCGGCGAATGGAAGTACGGCACGGTCACTGCGGCGCTCACCTGGGAACCGCGTCGCCACCGCCTCCTCGCGGCTCGGTTCGGCGCCGCGGCGCTCGTGGCCGGCTCGGTCGCGATCGCGTTGCAGCTCCTGTTGATGCTCGCGGCGTTCCCGGGAGCGCTCGCCAACGGATCCACTGCGACGCCCGGGCGAGGCTGGTGGGGCGCACTGGCGCTCGCGGTGCTGCGCGCCGCGCTGTTGACGATCGTGGCCGCGCTGATCGCCGAGGCGATCGCGACGGTCGGTCGTTCCACCGCCGCCGGGATCATCGCGACGTTCGTCTGGGTCGCGGTACTCGAAGGGCTCGTGCGGGGGCTTCGACCGAGACTCGCCCGTTTCCTGTGGGCGGAGAACGTCGCGACCGTGCTCCCGTGGGCGTCGCCGCGCACCGAGGAGTTCCAACGCGGACCGCTCACGGCGCTCGTCACGATCGGCATCTACGTGACGGCGTTCCTCGTCGTCGCGTTCACCACGTTCCAGCGGCGCGACGTCGCCGGCGCGACTTGACCGGGAGGTCACCGATGCAGTTCCTCCGTGAGTTCGTGCACATCGTCATCGGCTTGACGATCACGCTCGGCGCGCTCGGCCTGTGCCTGGCATTCGGGATCTTCGCCTTCATCGGCATGCCGCTGCTCGCCGTCGGACTCGGCGTCCTCGGCAGCGCGATCGATCGCGTCAGTTCGCCTGCGCTCAGACGCTCGTCGCGCGAGCGAGCGTGACCGCGCCGATCCGTTCGATCATCGGGTTGTCCGCCGAGTTCGCGAGACATGCGAGCGCCAGCGCGACCGCCCAGCCCCGGGCCCGCGCCCAACACGCGTCGTCGGCGCGACGGGTCGAGCGCAAGACGTGTCGCGCCCGATCTCCAAACATCATCCACGCGACCGCGAGATCGCTGGCCGGGTCGCCGCCGCACACGTCGCCCCAGTCGATCACCGCCGTGATCCGACCGCCGTCCAGCAAAATGTTGGCCGGGTGCAGGTCGCCGTGGAGCCAGACAGGCGGCGCGCTCCACGGTGGCGCCGCGGCCGCACCGGCGAACACCTGGCGCACCCGATCCCGATCGATCAGGCCTGCGGCCTTGGCAAGATCGGCCTCAAAACGCTCACCACGGCCGGCGAGTGCGATCCCGCGATGGGGATTGTGCGGGGCATCCGCGGGCGCCGGCCGGTGCAACGCGGTGAGGAAGGCGCCCAGCGATCGGGCGACGGCATCGCTCTCGTCCATCGGTCCGAGCGCCGCGGGCGCACCACCGAACCACGGACCGATGCTCCACACCCACGGAAAGGCGTCGCTGGGGCGGCCAACCCGGACCGGGGCCGGGATCGGCAGCGGCAACGACGGTGCGAGGAGCGGAAGCCAGCGCTGTTCGTGCTCGATGATTCCGGCGGCCGCGGCGCGGCGCGGCAGCCGGACCGTCAAATCCTCGCCGAGTCGCATGATGACGTTGTCCCAACCGTGCGCGACGGGCACGATCTGGCAGTCCGCGAGGTCGGGATGCTGAGCGAGCAACAACCGCCGGACGAGATCGGTGTCGATCTCGATGTCGGCGCTCGGCATCGCGTCCGAGGCCACGGGCGGCACCGTACCGTGCAACGATCCGGCGGAAGATCGCACTACACCACGGCACGTCACACCACGGCACGTCGACAATGCGAAAGCTGCGCGGGGAGGAACGATGACGAACGCGCCGGTCAGGAGTTCGGCCGAGGACGATTCGGCGCGGGGCAATTGGGTCGAAGTCGCGCGCTGGGACGACGTCGCGGATCGTGTGCCGTACGGGGTGACGGTCGACGGACTCGACCTCGTGATCGTCCGGCGCGGCGACGCACACTCGGTGCTCTACGGCCGCTGCCTGCATCGCGGGGCGCTGCTGGCCGATGGCATCGTGCGCGGTGACGACCTGATCTGCGGGCTCCACGGATGGGACTACCGGATCGACTCGGGCGTGAGCGCCTACAACAACGCCGAGGTGCTCGAGAAGTTCCCCTCGAAGGTTGTCGCCGGCGCGGTGCTCGTCGATCGCGACGCCGTGATCCGATGGCTGCTGCACCATCCCCAACCGTACGACCCCGACGTGTACCAAGGGCTCTACCAGGACCCGCACATGGTTCCCGAGGAACCATTCGTGAAGGTGATCCACGAACTCGCGCAGCACGGCTTGGCACGCACCGGTCACCATGGCCCCGTCGCAGCGATGGGTGTCCCGCTCCACGACCTGCCGTCGTGGGACTCGATCCAGTTCGCGACCGCACAACTGGCGCGTCTCCCCCAACTCGACGAGGCGCCGGTCGCCACCGAGGTCTGCGTCGGGCCGAACGCGGCGAAGCCCGTCTGGCTCGACATCCCGTTGTTCGTGAGCGACATGAGTTTCGGCGCGCTGTCGGCAGAGGCAAAGATCGCGCTGGCGCGCGGTGCGCAACTCGCGGGGAGCGCGATCTGCAGCGGCGAAGGCGGCATGCTCCCCGACGAGCAACAGGAGAACTCGCGCTACTTCTACGAACTCGCATCGGCGCGCTTCGGCTGGTCGTTCGATGTGCTGAAGAAGGTCCAGGCCTTCCACTTCAAGGGCGGTCAGGGGGCCAAGACCGGCACCGGTGGACACCTTCCCGGCGACAAGGTGCGCGGCCAGATCGCTGAGGTCCGCGGCCTCGCACCGGGCACACCCGCGATCTCTCCCGCTCGATTCCCCGACTGGACGAGCCTCGAGGACTACCGCGCCTTCACCGCGCGGGTACGCGACGAGTCCGGCGGCATTCCCGTCGGGTTCAAGATGAGCGCACAACACATCGAGGCTGACATCGACGCGGCGCTCGCAATCGGCGTCGACTACATCATTCTCGACGGGCGCGGTGGAGGCACCGGCGCGGCGCCGCTGCTGTTCCGCGATCACATCTCTGTACCGACCATCCCCGCGCTGGCGCGGGCGCGCCGTCACCTCGACCACCTCGGCCGGCGCGACGTGACGCTCGTCATCACCGGCGGCCTTCGCACCGCGGCCGATTTCGCAAAGGCACTCGCACTCGGAGCGGACGCGGTCGCCCTCGCGAACAGCGCGATCCAGGCGATCGGCTGTGTGGGCATGCGCGCCTGTCACTCGAATAACTGCCCCGTCGGAATCGCCACCCAAAAGGAGCACCTGCGAGCCCGACTGCCCATCGACGAGGCGGCCCACCGACTCGATCGTTTCCTGCGCGCCAGCGTCGAATTGATGCAGGTCATGGCGAGAGCGTGTGGCCACACCCGCCTCGATCAGTTCAGCGCCGACGACCTCATGACCTTCGATCGCGAGATGACCGCCCTCTCGGGAGTCCGCTACGCGGGAGTCGAGGGCCGATGAGCGGCGGCGAGGCCGGCGACGCGACCGTCGCGGCGTCGGACACGACCGGATTCGTGTGGCAGCGTGTCGCCGCGCTCGACACGCTGCCCGACGGTCGAGTGACAACGGTGCAGGCAGGTCACCTCTCGATCGCACTCACCCACTTCGGCGGCAGGTACGGCGCGCTGCACAACCGCTGCCCGCACCAAGGCGGCCCGCTCGGCGAGGGTTCGATCGAGCGCGGTTGGTTGCGCTGCCCGTGGCACGGTTACGACTATGACCCACTCACCGGTTCCCCGCCGCCGGGGTTCACCGACCGGCCTGCGTCCTTCACGGTCGAGACGCGCGCCGACGGCGTGTACGTCGCCGTCCCGACCGAGGCGACCCGGCCGCGCACCGTGTCCGATGTCATGGTCGAGACGATGACGAACTGGGGCGTGACCCACGTCTTCGGCATGGTCGGCCACTCGAACCTGGGTTTCGCCGACGCGCTGCGGCGCGCCGAGGAGGCCGGCCGGCTGCGATTCGTCGGGATTCGTCACGAAGGCGCCGCGGCCTTCGCCGCGAGCGCCTACGCGAAGCTCACCGGCGAACTCGCGGCCTGCTTCGCCATCGCCGGTCCCGGGTCGACGAACTTGCTCACCGGCCTGTACGACGCGAAGGTTGATCGCGCTCCCGTCTTGGCGCTGTCCGGCCAGGTCGCGAGCAAGGTTCGCGGCCGGGGCGCGTTCCAGGACGTGGACCTTTCCGCGGCGTTCGCCGACGTCGCCGGATACTCCCAGACCGTCACCGACCATTCCGATCATGGCGAGCTCATGACGCTCGCGTGCAAGCACGCACTGGTCGGTCGCGGCGTCGGCCATCTCGTGTTCCCCGACGACGTCCAGGCGCTCACCGTCGACGCCGGATCAGTAGCGTCCGGCCCGTCCGGGCGGCGCGCCGCGGTAGCCGTCGCTCCACCGCCAAGCGATCTCGCCGCCGCGACCGCGATGCTGTGTGAGGCCCACCGGCCGCTCATCATCGTCGGTCACGGCGCGCGCTTCGCGATGGACGACGTGCTGACGATCGCAGAAATGCTCCCTGCCGGCGTGGTGACGACGTTCAAGGCGAAGGGGCTGGTCGGCGACGACCACCCACTCGGTTGCGGGGTGCTGGGGCGCTCCGGGACACCTGTGGCGAGTTGGATGATGAACGAGGCCGACCTGCTGGTCGTGTTCGGCGCGTCCTTCTCCGACCACACGGGCATCGCGCCCTACAAGCCGATCATCCAGGTCGATGCCGACCCGATGGCGTTGGGCCGCTTCCACCCGGTGACGGTGCCGCTGCTCGGCGACGTCGGACGCACCGCCCGTCTGCTCGGTCGCGCCCTGGACGATCGCGCAGAGCCCACCGTCGATCCGCGACCTGAGATCGCAGCACGCTGGGAGATCTGGCGCAGCGAGAAGGCGAGCCGTCGGGCCGACACCCGCGGACATGGCCTCAACAGCGCCGCGGTATTCGACGCGCTGTCCCGCACGGTCGACGCCGACGCGGTGATCGCAGTCGACGTCGGCAACAACACCTATTCGTTCGGCCGCTACTTCGAGTGCCGGCGACAGTCGGTGCTGATGTCCGGCTATCTCGGCTCGATCGGGTTCGGGCTACCGGCGGCAATGGGCGCGTGGGCTGCGTGCACCCCGCCCGGCAGCGACCCGCGCTCGCCGGCGCGCCAGATCGTCGCGGTGTGCGGCGACGGTGGCATCGGCCAGTACCTCGCCGAACTCTCGACCCTCGCGAAGTACGACATGAACATCACCGTCGTCGTGCTCGACAACGGCCAACTCGGCAAGATCACCAAAGAACAACGCGCCGCGCAGTGGGACGTCTGGCAGACCTCGCTGCGCAATCCGTCGTTCGCGACGGTTGCCGAAGCGTGCGGCCTGTTCGCCCGGCGCGCACAGACGATCGGCGATCTCGAACCCGCCTTCGCCGAGGCGCTGGCCCACCGGGGCCCGGCGCTCGTCGAGATCACGACGGACGCGGACCTGATCTGAGACTGAGTTGCTGGATCAGAGATGGTCCGGGGGCCCGATCGGACCTGAGACACATCAGACGCCGAGTGATCGGCCGATGATCTCGAGCATGATCTGGGTGGTACCGCCGTAGATCGTCTGGATTCGGGCGTCTTGCCATTGCCGGGCGATCGGATACTCGAGCATGTAGCCGTAGCCGCCGTGCATCTGCAGGCAGGCGTCGGCGATCCGGTTTTGCATCTCGGTCGTCCACCACTTCGACTCGGCCGCGGCCTCGGCCGAGAGTTCGCCCGCGTCGAGCGCGACGATCTGCGCGTCGACGAACGCCTGAGCGACGTCGATCTCGGTCTTCATCTCGGCGAGCTTGAAGCGGTTGTACTGGAACCCGCCGATCGGCTGGCCGAATGCCTGCCGCTCTTTGGCGTAGGCGATAGTCCAATCCAACGCGGCGCGGGCCTGGGCGACGGCCGACACTGCGATCGAGAGACGTTCCTGGGGCAGATTGCGCACGAGCGTGAAGAACCCGGTGCCTTCGTCGCCGAGGCGGTTGGCCACGGGCACCCGGGCATCGCTGAAGAAGAGTTCGGCGGTGTCCTGACTCTTCAGGCCCACCTTGTCGAGATTGCGACCGCGTTCGAAACCCGGAGTTCCGGCCTCGATCACCAGAACGCTCATGCCACGGTGCTTCTGGGTCGGGTCCGTCTTGAGCGCGGTCACCACGTGAGTGGAGTTGATGCCGTTGGTGATGAACGTCTTCGCACCGTTCACGATGTAGTCGTCGCCATCGCGCAGTGCCGTGGTGCTCATCCCCGCGAGGTCGGATCCGGCGCCCGGTTCGGTCATGGCGATAGCGGCGATCGACTCGCCGCTGCAGAGTCCGGGGAGCCACCGGCGCTTCTGCTCGTCCGTCGTGCCTTCGAGGAAGTACGGCAGGCAGATGTCGTTGTGGAGTTGGATCCCGAGACCCGACGACGACACTCCCGCCCGCGCGAACTCCTCGGCCATCACGGCGTTGAAGCGAAAGTCGGCGACGCCGCCACCGCCGTACTCCTCGGGGACCGCCATCCCGAGGAACCCGTGTTCTCCGGCCTTCAGGAACAGTTCGCGCGGCACGATGCCGGCTTTCTCCCACTCGGCGTGGTGCGGCACCATCTCGCGTTCGACGAACTGCCGCACGCTGTCACGAAAAAGGTCGTGTTGTTCGTCGAAGATGGCGCGGCGCATGGCGGCGAGGCTACGCGGCCCGTCGCGTCGCGGCCGCAGTGCGCCAACGCCAGCGAGGCGGGCGAGGCGGGCGAGGCGGGCTAGGGTGCGCCCGTCGGTCCAGAAGCGAAGTCCGGTGAGATCCCGGCACTGTCCCGCAACGGTAGAACCGCTCGATGCTGCCCCGGCGGCGCGGTCGGTGAGTCCGGTCGAGTTCTGGCCCGCACGAACCAGAGACCCTCGAGGTATGGGGTGGGTTCGGTCGGCAGGCCCCTGTCGCTCGAGCATCCGATCCTCGACGACAGGAGATACCGAATGCGCCGCCGTTTCCGAATCCCCGCCAGCCTGGTCGCTGCCGGCTTGTTGAGCCTCGGGCTCGCCGCCTGTGGCGACGACACCGAACCGCAGTCCGCATCGTCGTCGAGCGCCCCGCCTTCGACCGCTGACACCGCTTCTCCGACGAGTCTGGGCGCTCCGACGACGGCGGCTGCGACGTTCCCCGTGACGATCGAGATCGCCGGCCGGCAGGTCGAGATCGCCGAGCGGCCTGACACGATCATCTCGCTGTCGCCGACCGCGACCGAGATGCTCTTCGCCATCGGCGCAGGCGACCAGGTCGAGGCGGTCGACAAGTCGTCGAACTTCCCCGCCGACGCCCCTGTGAGCGACCTCGACGGCATCGCGCCCAACACCGAGGCGATGCTCGGCTACCAACCCGATCTCGTGATCCTGAACTTCGACCCGAGCGACGTGACGACGGCGATGGATGCGGCCGGCGTCCCGACGATCACGCTCCCGACCTCGCTCACCCTCGACGACAGCTACGCGCAGATCAAGGCGCTCGGTGACGCGACCGGACACCCGGGCGAGGCCGACGCGCTCGTCGCGCAGATGCGTTCCGACATCGAGGCGCTCGCGGCCACCGTCCCCGATCGGACCGAGCCGCTCAGCTACTACCACGAACTCGACAGCACGCTGTTCACCGTCACGTCGAACACGTTCGTCGGCGAAATCTACGCGCTCGCCGGGCTCGCGAACATCGCCGATCCCGCCGATGCCGACGGTGCGGCCGGCGGCTACCCCCAGCTGAGCGCCGAGTTCCTGATCGACGCCGATCCCGACCTGATCTTCCTCGCCGACACGAAGTGCTGTGCACAATCGGCTGCCGCGGTCGCCGAACGCCCCGGCTGGTCGGCACTCGCCGCGGTCGAAGCGGGCAACGTCATCGAACTCGACGACGACGTCGCCTCGCGCTGGGGGCCGCGCGTCGTCGAGTTCCTCGAGACGATCATCGATGCCGCTGCGGTGCTCGAGCAAACGTGACCGGCCCAACATGACGGGATCACCATGACCGCCAAACCCGTGTGAACGTCGCCGCGGCCACGCCGCCGTTGACCGAGCACCTCCCTCCGCGCGGCCCGCATCTCGGGCTGCGCTGGTTCGGCGCGGGACTCGGCGCGGTCAGCGTGGTCGCAGTGATCGGGATCGCATTCGGTCCCGTGAGGATCGCACCCGGCGCGGTCCTCCTCGAACTGTTCGACCACGTGCCGGGCCTCGACATCGACTCCGGGTTGTCGGCACCCGCGCAGGCGATCGTGTGGGACCTGCGCGCACCGCGCGTCGCGCTCGGGCTGCTGGTCGGCGCGATGCTCGCGGGGTCGGGCGCGACCTATCAGGGAGTGTTCCGCAATCCGCTCGCCGACCCGTACCTGCTCGGTGTCGCGGCCGGCGCCGGACTCGGCGCGACCGTCGCGATCGTGAACGACCTCGGCGACGGTGTAGGTCTCACCGACGCCGTGCCGATGTTCGCCTTTGCGGGCGCTCTGGTCGCGGTGCTCGCCTCTGCCACACTCGCGGCGCCGCGCCGCCATGCCACATCGACCACGGCGCTCGTGCTCGCCGGCGTCGCGATCGCGAGCTTCCTCACCGCGGTGCAGACCTACGTCCAGCAACGCGATACCGAGGATCTCCGCAAGGTCTACACCTGGATCCTCGGTCGGCTCTCGACGAGCACCTGGTCCGAAGTCCAGTTGATCGCGCCCTATGCAGTCGTGTGTGGGATCGCCATGGTGCTGCTCGCGGGTCCGCTCGACGTGCTGGCGGTCGGCGAGGAGGAGGCCGCGACGTTGGGGGTACGTCCGGCCCGGGTGCGCGTCGTCGCGCTCGCCGCGGCGTCGCTCGCGGCGGCCGCAGCGGTGTCGGTGAGTGGCCTCATCGCGTTCGTCGGGATCGTCGTCCCCCACGCGGTCCGTCGCGTCGCGGGAGTGTCTCACCGTCGGGTCGTGCCACTCAGCATGTTGTTCGGCGGCGCATTCCTCGCCGGGGCCGACATCGTGGCGCGGACGCTGCGATCACCCGCTGAGTTGCCCATCGGCGTCGTCACCGCGTTCATCGGCGCGCCCTTCTTCCTCCAGATCCTCCGCCGGCAGGCCGCGCTATGACCGCGATCCGAACTCCCGGCTCGTCGGCCGCGATGCTGCGGTGGGAGGAGATCCACGCGGCACGCGGCTCGCACGTTGTGCTCGAGGGCGTGAGCCTGTCCGTCGCACGGGGCGAATGGCTCGCTGTGTTGGGACCCAACGGCGCCGGCAAGACGAGCTTGGTGCGGACGCTCGCAGATCTCGCGCCCGCTCATGGTCGCGTGCTGATCGACGGCCGTGATCTCGATGAGGTGTCCCAGCGCGAACGAGCGCAGTTGGTGGCGATCGTCCCGCAACATCCCGTGATCCCGCCGGGCATGCCCGTGTTCGACTACGTGCTGCTCGGTCGCACGCCCCACCATTCGCTGCGCAGCGCGCCGTCGCGACACGACCGGGTCCAGGTGCAGGCGGTGATGCAACGCCTCGAACTCGAGGCCGTGGCCGATCGGACGATCGACTCGCTGTCCGGTGGCGAACGCCAGCGCGCGGTTCTGGCGCGCGCGGTCGCGCAGGACGCCCCCATCCTGGTGCTCGACGAACCGACGACGTTCCTGGATCTCGGCCATCAGTTCGATGTTCTCGAACTTGTCGCCGAGCTGCGAGACGAGTGCGACGTGACCGTCGTGACGACGATGCACGATCTGTCGGTCGCCGGTCAGTTCGTGGATCGGGTCGCCGTGTTGCGCGACGCGGCGCTGGTGGCCTCGGGCAGGCCCGCGGCCGTCTTGACCCCCGACCTGATCGAGGCGGTCTGGGGTGTCGCCGCGACGACCAGTGTCGACGAGCGCGGCTCGGTGGTGGTGACCGTCGGGCGGCGGCGCGAAGCTGGCCGCCGCGCGCCGTCGCGATCGATCACGGAGCAACCATGACCGAACCACCCCCCACCGAGGATCCGCGACCCGACGGCTTGCGCAGCGCCGAGTCGCTCGTCCTCGTGAACACCGGTGACGGCAAGGGCAAGTCGAGCGCCGCGTTCGGTGTCGTAATGCGCGCGGTCGCGCAGGGCTGGAGGGTCGGGGTCGTTCAGTTCCTGAAGTCGGGCGAGTGGAGCGTCGGCGAGGAGAAGGTCGCCCGACAGCTCGGCGTCGATTGGTGGGCGCTCGGCGCCGGCTTCACCTGGGACAGCACCGACCTCGACGAAGACCGGGCGATCGCGCGAGAGGCGTGGGCGCGCGCGAAGAGTTTGCTCGCCGATTCCAGCTACCGGCTCGTCGTCCTCGACGAGATCACCTACCCGATCAACTGGGGTTGGATCAATTGCAGCGACGTGGTGCAGGCGATCCGCGGGCGCGCGCCGCGCGTCAACGTGATCCTCACCGGGCGCGACGCTGCGGCGGCACTCGTCGATTTGGCCGACACCGTGACCGAGATGCGCAACGTCAAGCACGCCTACGACGCGGGAATCCGCGCCAAGAAGGGCATCGACTACTAGCGCTCAACCCTGGCCTTGGTGCGCATCCACGGGTGGATGACACACATGTATTTGGCCGTGCCCTCGGTCGCCGGCGCGATCACGTCGAACTCGGCACCCGCGGGTCCGCCGGTGGCGAAGACCGCCGGGTTAGCGCACTCGGGCACGGACGAGAGCCCGAGCGGCGCGTTCAGTTCCGGCACGCAGCCACCCCCGAAGCGGGCGACCCTGGTGAAGGTGTGGAACTCGCCACCGCGGTTGACGATGTGGATCCGCTCGCCGGGGCGCACGCCGATCTCGCGCTGGCTGAAGGCCCACTTGTCGTGACCGAAGTCGGTCGGGTTCAACTCGGCCGCGAACTCGGCAAAGGTCACGCCGTCATCACCGAAGATCGGTGCGCACGTCCCCGGCCCGACGACGGCGTCGAAGCTCGCCTGATCGCACCGGTCGAGCATCCGCACCTCACGCACGCGACCTGAGTCCGCGCTCGCGGACCCAGCCGCACCGAGCACTCCCAGCGCGACGACGGCTGCCATGATCTTGCTCTTACCCATCATTCCCCCAAGTGTGAAGAGTCTCGTGCGAAGACGTCGGGTCTCGTGCGAAGACGTCGGGTCCGGCATCATTCGTACCGGCGACCTCCCCGGGATCACCCTTCGTCGTCCCGTGGCGACGCAGCGTGGCGCGGTGACGAAGTTCCTTGTCGGGACGTACGGGCCGAAGGACACCGCGCCCTGAGAACGGACCGAACGCACGAGCTTGCCGATGCTGCAAAACTCGGCTCCACCGATCACCGTCTGCCCAACCAGGAGCACTCCATGCCGGGATCCCCGGTCCTGCTCGTCGGTACCCGCAAGGGTGTCTTTTTTTCGTCCGCCGCGGGCACCCGTTCCGAGTGGACGCTCACCGGACCGGACTTCCTCGGCCACATCGCCCAGCACCTCGTGCTCGACCCGCGCGACCGACGCACGCTCGTACTCGCTATCCGGACCGGGCACCTGGGTCCAACCGTGTTCCGTTCGA
>Ga0233425_10009480_pt1 | contig 12310 bp, 14 predicted proteins | sample Watercolumn_Towu_2_FD_181712 | JGI IMG/M metagenome (GOLD analysis project Ga0233425, IMG submission 181712) | Freshwater microbial communities from Lake Towuti, South Sulawesi, Indonesia - Watercolumn_Towuti2014_140_MG | ecosystem: Environmental > Aquatic > Freshwater > Lake | place...
CGACATTATAAAATTCGGATTCGATGAAAAGAGTTATAACACCCACTTTCATAGTTATCGTAGTAATGGGTTGTTTTCGTTATCCTGAAAATCCGAAACCGGAACAGTTGCAGAATGATGTGAATACTTTTTTCACCTCCCTTTTGGGAACCTGGAAAATGGATGAGCACCCTGTAATCGAACAGTGGGAAGATGCCGGGGATTTATTTACGGGCAAGGTATATAACATCATCGGAGTGGATACTGCCTTGACCGAGGAAATAAGGATTATTAGAAGTGATACCGGGATATTCTATGAAGCAAAAGTAATGGATCAAAACCAGGGAAAGCCGGTGTATTTTAAGCTGACTGCGGAGGAAAAAAGCAAAATCATGTTCGAAAACCCGAAGCACGATTTTCCACAACAAATCTTATATGAAATCTCAGGTAATGATCACCTTGAGGCAACTATTCAAGGCAGGAACAAAAGCGAAATGAAGACTGTACGGTTTAGGTATTCGAGAATTCACTAAAAAAACTGAATAAAATCAACAAAAATTTTAGCTTAATCAAAGTAGGATGGAAAAGCAAAAATGCCCGGAATGCGGCTATGAAATTACCGGAAGGTCGGATAAAAAGTTTTGCTCTGATCAGTGCCGCAATACGTATAACAACCGACTCAAGCAGGATTCGAATAACTATGTTCGGAATGTGAACGGAATCCTTAGAAAGAACCGCCGCATTCTTGAAGAATTCAACCCCGCCGGGAAGTCCAAAGTTCATTTCAACAAGCTGAAGGATAAAGGCTTTAATTTTGACTACCACACCAATATTTACCGGACCAAAGCCGGAAAAGTATATTATTTCTGTTATGAGTACGGTTATCTGTCAATTGAGGATAATTTTTTTACCCTGGTGATCAAACAGGATTATGTAGATAATTGATCCTTTAGAATTTATTATTTTAACGTGCATTGATCGGGCTTCAGCATCAATTCACCTTCTCAGATTGTTTTCCTTTTCACCCTTAGATTATTTCATTTTGGAACTGAAAGTCCATGTTGATTTTCAGCAAGTGAAAACGAAATTATTTTCAAGAAGTCTCCTTCACAAGTAAATGATTCTCTACCCTTAATCCATTTACACCCGATTACACCCGGTTACAAACGAATGTTACCCGGATACAAATACTTAATAACCGAATCAGGAAGATGGGCGGGGGTAATTTTGCTTCAACAAACATACAGTTCGAAGTTCGGAGTTTGAGGTTCGAAGTTAAAAACAAAAAAGATTATGGCAACTTTTGAAAAATTTGAAGACATCGGCGCCTGGAACAAAAGCCGGGATTTAGCAAAGGAGATTTTCTCATTAATTAATAAAGAATTTAAAAATGACCAATCATTGGTTTGGAAAATTAAAAAATCTGCAGGATCCATTATGGATAATATCGCAGAAGGTTATGGGCGCGGTGGAAATAAAGAATTCATTCAATTTCTTTCAATTGCAAAAGGGTCTTCAGCAGAATTAAGGTCAAAGCTTTACAGATCTTTGGATCAGGAATTAATTTCGGAAACAGAACTTGAAACTTTGTACAAACTGTCATTGGAAATCAGTAAGATGATTCATGGGCTGATTCAATACCTGAAATCATCAGAACACAAAGGTTATAAATTTAAATAAAGAATGAATATGGTTGGAGCGCGACTTCGAACATCGAACTCCAAACATTAAAAAATAACATTTACTAACAATTAAATTTTTTACAATTATGAACGCTTTAAGAAACAGAGTACAACTCATCGGACACCTGGGAAAAGATCCCGAAATTAAATCATTCGACGGCGGAAAGACAGTTGCCAGGTTTTCACTTGCAACCAGCGAAACCTACAAAAAGGAGAATGGCGACAAAGTAACTGAAACCCAGTGGCACAACATCGTAGCCTGGAACGGAACAGCCAAAATTGTTGAAAAGCTCCTGAAAAAGGGCAGTGAAATCGTGGTTGAAGGAAAACTGACTTCCCGGTCCTGGGACGACAAGGATGGCAACAAACACTACATCACAGAAGTAGTTGCCAATGAAATCCTGTTGCTGAAGTCGAAGGAATAGGGGCGCCTTTTCCTAACCATCGATACCGTCCCGGCAAAAAGGTCCAGGACGGTATTTTTTTGTCAAACCAACACTTACCTTGAGGCGGGATTACCCCTTGTCTTTTTTTGCCGATAGGTAATCCTGCAATGCATCCACGTACTTTTCAAAGGCATCAATTCCACTCGGCGTAATTTTACAGGTTGTCAGCGGATAATTTTTCTTGAAACTTTTCTGAACCCTGATATAATCTGCCTCTTTGAGTTTGTTGATCTGAACACTTAGATTTCCTGCCGTTGCTCCGGTTTTCTCAAGCAGATAATTAAACTCCGCCGATTCCAAAGTGATAAGCAAACTCATTACCGACAATCTCAATGGGTTGTGCAGCAAAGGATCCAATTCTCGGAACATGACTATTTTTCTTTAAATTTCAACATGTAACCGGGAATGAGATATGCGATGACTATCGAAAGAGCCATTACCAGTAAAATATTTATGGGCTCCACGAATAAAGCGAGAACTGACATAATCCAGCTAATGATTCCGCCGATGATAAGTGGTTTGAACTTCAGTATCCCTCCCGACACAAAGGTGCCAAGTCCATATAATGCTATGATAAAAGCATAAGTAGCGGACCAGCTAAGCTTTTGAAAAGATGCCATTACCAAAACCACCAGCAGAGTGAAGCAAAATCCCCACCAGAGAAGCATTATCATTTTATCAATGTGTGAGATTACTTTTTCACGTTTTCCAATCCTGATGCCTGCAATCACGGACACAATCGCTCCAGCCATCATCAAAATGGGCCAAAGTAGATAAGCATAGTGGTGATCAACGTGAATTCGTAATAGAACATAATGAGAGATACTTGCAATCAGGACCAACCATCCCCATAGAAGATAAAAGAAGCTGTTGTTTTTGAGCCGGTTTTTAGAAGTTGCGATCATTTCATGAATGATTTTCAGACTTTCCAATTCTGTTAATTTTGTTTCCATAGAATTAATGTTTTAAATAAGTCACAAAAATAAATTAATTTATATTACAAACAAGAAAAATTTGATTTTTTTTGTGGAATTTTAAAATATGACGTATGTTTGCGACATAATTTACAGGAGTATGACATATACAAAATCAGTGGCTTTTAAAACGGATTTGCAGGAAGTAGCAAAGTTTGCAAAAGTTTTATCTCACCCTGCGAGGCTGGCAATTTTGCAATATTTATCAAAATGCTGTGAATGCAAATCGGGCGACATTGCGAATGAATTGCCTCTCAGCAGGACGACCGTTTCACAGCATCTCCAGGAGTTACGGTCTTTGGGGTTGATAAACTATAAAGTCAAGGGAGCTAAGGTTTGTTATAAAGTGGATTCAGAAATGCTACTTAAGTATAAATCTACACTGGATAGCTTCTTTAGTGAAGGATTACACGAACTAACCTGCGGTTGTTAAGGCGAACTTTTATTGATATTGTGAAAAACAGTCGCCCGGTAAAATTGTTTAGAAATACTAAAATTGAGACAAATGGAAGAAAATATTAAAATCATTGATAAGAGAACTGAAAAAGAAATTGTTCATGAAAGCGCTTGTGCATGTGGTTCTGGGGGGTGCGGATGTCATGATCATGGACATCAACATTCACAAATTCATTCTCTGACCGATCTGCCTATTCGTTTCCAGATTTTGAGGCAGGGCGACCGGGTGGTAGAATTTGGTTCAGGTACAGGCAACGACTGCTTTGCAGTTGCCCAATTGATCGGACCTGAAGGTAAAGTGGTTGGCATTGACATTTCGGAGAAAAATATCAATTCCGCACGGGATTATTTAGATCAGCTCAGAATCAATAATGCCGAATTCAGGCATGGAGATATCCGAAATGTTCCGTTACGGAATGAGTATGCCGATGTGGTAATTGCAAATTGTGTATTTAACCTGCAGGATAACAGGCAGAAAGTTGCAGATGAAATGTATCGTATAGCAAACCACAATGGATTTGCGTGTGTGTCCGATTTTGTTTTAATAAAGGATATTCCTTCAGGTCTCAGGCATGATGGTGCCGAATTGGCGGGTTGTATTGCAGGCGCTGAGAACATCAATGATTTCATGGATTATTTCAGAAGGACCGGTTTTATTAATGTCGAAATCGTCGAGATGAACAAGGTGCAATTGCCGGATGATATTTTGCGGGAACATTTAAATGAAGACCTGGTAGTAAAATATAAAGATATAAATTCGGATGAAGGAATATTTGCTATAACTCTTATTGCTGAGAAGCCGGCTGAATGCTCTGCCGAAACCTGTTGCTGTAATCCCGAAAAGAACAAAAACTGATTTACAAAACTTTTGATTCTAAAATCTCGCTATTGCCATTCAGAAGAAGCATTATTCTTTTGATTGGATTTTCACGGACGATTATTTCATAAAATAATGAATCAGTCCTGTTGATTTGGATGGTGTTCATAATTTCTCCCTTCGACTCAGCCATCGATTTAATTGTTTCAGGGAGGGAATCAGGTGATAGATTTGTCCTCAGTTCAATCAAACTACCTTGTTTATCAAACCTTGCAATCTTTTCAACTTCTTTATCGTAAAACAAGACCTCATAAATCTTTCCAAGTTTAGACCATTCAACATTTTTAGTTGCAGGAAAATGTTCATTGTATCCCTTTATTACCGTCTTTGGCAACCTGAGAGACTTACGAAGAAAAAGATTTTTAATGAGTCTTTTCACGTTAAAAAAGTTTGTATTAAGACGGTGAACCTTTGGTTTGGTCACACTATAAATTCGTATCCGAATAAATCTTCTTGTATAAGAAGACCACACGGGCACGGGCTCTTTTGATCCTCATTTTTGCTGCACTTTCACTTATTCTAAGGGAGTTCCCAATTTCATTAACCGGGACATCATCGTTGTATTTCATCAACAGAAGTGCTTTTTCCTCCGGATGGATCAAGTCCAGAATAGTCAGCAGGCGTGTATAATTGATTTCAGTAAAATCCTCTTCCGTCTCGTCGATGATTTCTGGAATTTCATTGCTGCTGTTATAGTTTGGGTAATGCAGTTTATTTTTGACCCTAAGCAAGTCAATACAATAGTTATAAGAAATAGAGTAAAGCCATGAAGAGAAAGATGAATTTCCTTTAAATGAGTTTAGTTTTTCATAGGCTTTCTCGAATATGTTCTGGACGGAGTCGTAAGTAAGTTCTTTATTCTTCAACAGACTGAAGCATTTGTCGTGAACCTTCCGGTTATACCTGTCGTATAGAATCTGAAATAAATCCTTTTTATTCTCTTTGATAATAATGACGACAACCTCCTCATCCTTCAGGGATTTATAATGATTCGCATTCATTTTCAGGAAGAAAATTTTACGAGGGCGAAGTTAGAAATAGTTGATTAAATTTTAAGGTACGAACAAAAAAATGTTTATAAAAATGTTACTTTTTTGTATTTCTCCGTCTAAATAGCATTAATTTTGAAATTGTTTTTTGAAATATTTCTTATCAAATTCCGCAAGGAAAAGAAATGAATCGTAAATTTTTTTACCTATAATAATTAAATATTTAAAATTAATACTGGAGGTAACAACATGAAAAACAGAATTTTATTAAGTTTAATCACTTTGTTCACAGTGGCTTTTATGACAAGTTGTAATAAACCGCCACAGGTTGAAATGGATGCAGCTACTCTTGCATTAAGTGAAGCAAAAGCTGCGGGTGCAGATTTATATCTGCCGGATCAGTACAATGCCGTTCAGGATTCAATGAACGTTGCTATGCAAATTATCGAAGCTAAGAAATCAAAATGGTTCGCCCGTTATGGTGAAAGCATTAAACAACTCGAGGCTATTAAGGTAAAAGCTGCTGAAGTAAAGGCAAATACCGAAGTGCGCAAGGAAGAAATCAAGAAGGAAGTTGAAGCTACCCTTACTGAAGTGAACACGCTTCTTACTGAAGACAAAGATCTTCTGGCAAAAGCCCCACGTGGTAAGGAAGGCAAAGAAGTACTGGATGCAATTACCAGTGAACTTTCAGTCCTTGAAACCACTGCCACTGAAGTTAGCGGTTTACTTGCAAGTGGTGACCTGCTTGCTGCACAAAGCAAAGTAAATGCTGCAAAAGAAAAAGCCACCCAAATTAAGACCGAGCTTGAAGAAGCAATTGCGAAGAAAAAAGGTGGAAGGAAATAATCACATTTATTGTTGATTTATCGTTTAAAACCCCGGGAAGGTCTTTCCGGGGTTTTATTTAATTGAACGTTGGCAGAATGACTCGAGGTAGGCGAAGAAAAGTTACAATAATATCGGCTGGCATTTTATTTATAGCTGCCGCTATTGTTTTTTTATTTGTCAGAATGGCTCCGGTACCTCCTTTGGAAAAAATAGATAAAGCAAGGCAAGCCATTTCAGATGCTAAAAAAGCCAGGGCTGACGCCTATGCCCCTACCTTGTTTTCCGAATCCGAAAAACTTTATCAATCTGCCATATCCAGATGGAAATCCGAAAACTCAAAGTTTATCCTCAAACGTGATTTCACTTCCATTGATGCTTTGGTGGAGCTATGCACATCAAAAGCAAATGATGCCAGAACAAAAGCATTATCTCATTCGAGCGATTTGCAGACTTCACTGGGTGCAACAATAAAATCGCTCACGCGATCAGTTGAGAAATATGATGAGTTATTCTCTGAGCTGCCGTTACGAAAAAAAGTAATTCAGGATTATGAAAAGGGTAAAATGCTGCTGAATGAGGCTAAATATGACTATAAATCGAAAAATTACCTTGTTTGTAAAAAAAAGATCGATAATTCGTTAAAATTTCTCAATGACTCTTTTTCGTCTGTTAAAGCTTATCTGAAAGATTACTTTTCGAGCTACACTTCTTGGTCAGAATGGAATAATACCACTGTCAATAATTCGAGAAAGAACAAAACTGATGCTATCGTAGTAGATAAATACGCCAAGAAATGTTATTTGTATAAAAGCGGAAAATTAAAGCATACTTTCGATGTGGAATTGGGAAAAAACTGGATTGGAGCAAAGCTATACAAAGGTGATAAAGCCACGCCTGAAGGATTATACCATGTTACAAAGAAACTTCATGGTCAAAAAACAAAGTACTATAAGGCGCTCATGATCAATTACCCGAACGAAGCTGATAAAAACAGGTTCGCGAGCGAGAAAAAACGGGGAACCCTTTCAAAAAGAGCTCAAATAGGAGGACTGATCGAAATTCATGGCGGAGGAGGAAGAGGAGTAAACTGGACAGAAGGATGCATTGCCCTGAGGGATTCTGAAATGGATATTGTGTACCGGGAAATAGCAGAAGGAACTCCTGTAACTATCGTCGGATCACTGATCAAATTATCCGAGCTTGTGGAATTTTAATAAACTGTTCTAATTTTTTTCAGCAGGTAAAATTTTATAATGACAGAACCCGGAAAATTCAAGGAAAGGTATAATTCATCCCGAGAATTCAGGATGACCGTCAATATTATCACCGGTACTGGTTTGCTAATCCTGACGTTACTCATATGTTACTCCTTTGTCCTTCATGTTATGCCTGCTGTAATGGAGGGCGGTGCACGACTGTTACCGGTTCAAACTCCTGATAAAATGGATATAATTGATTCTGAAGATTCGTCATCGGATCAAATAAAAATCACCGGAAAAAAAATTGACGAGCTCCGCAAGAAGCTGGAAAAACAACTTCCGAAAACTCCATACCTTGTTGTGAATACGACACAGAACAGGTTTTTTATGTATTCAGGGAGAAAATTGGTGAGAGAAGGAATTTGTTCTACCGGCAGCTATACTCTTTTGGTTAAAACCAATGAACAGAAAGGAGATGAACAAAAGTGGATATTCCGAACGCCAAAGGGTATATTCAGAATCAGGGAGAAAAAAACGGCTCCTGTATGGAAAAAACCTGACTGGGCTTTTATTGAGGAAGGATTGCCGGTTCCATCGGCAAACCACCCTTCAAGGTATGAATATGGAACACTCGGTGATTATGCCCTGAGCCTTGGTGATGGATATATGATCCATGGAACGCTGTACCAGCGTTTTTTGGGAATGCCCGTTACGCATGGCTGCATCAGGTTGGGAGATGCCGATCTCGAAGCTGTTTACAAAACATTAAGCACAGGTGCTAAGGTCTATATTTATTAAATTTGAAAATCCCCGGTTTCCCTCATCGATGAAAAAAACAATCCTTATCCCTATAATTTTTTTTGGAATTGTTATTTTACTGCTTGGCGCATTCAGCGTTATGTCGTTCCTTTCTCCTATCAAAGCGGTAAAAGATTTAAATCTTAAATATTACGATTCAGCTTTTAGCTCCGGTGGCACATTAAAGGATTATCTGTTCGAAAAGGAAGCTGCTTTTCTGCAAGCAAGGACACAAATGGCTGAAACGGATTCTGTCTGCCTGAGCATCGATTTGAGTGACAGCCTGGTTTTACTTGAAATGCAAGGTATAATGCTGCTAAAAGCGAGAATTATCCGCATCGAAAAAAGTAATATTTTCAACAGGCTGCACAAAGGCACCTACTTGGAGTATTTTTCGAAGCCCTTAGAAATCGACTCTGAATATTCTACAATACCGAAAGAGGCATTTATTATCAAACAGGCACCCAAAGACACGACAGAAACCGCGCCGCCTGTCGCAAAACCGGACACGCTTCACAAGGAAGCCGTTTGCTTCAATCTTTACCTCGACCGCAACTTAATGATCGACATCCGCCAGGTCGATACCATAAAGAATGAACAATACCTGGCTTACCACAAATACCTTCGAAAGGAAAGAATCAGCAATCAAATCCGATCGCTGATGAAATTTAGCGTGCCGCACTATGAACCCTGGATAAGAATCGATATTCCTGCCGCTGATGCAAAATCCATTTACAAGGCAATGCCCGATCATGGGCAGGTAGCGGTGAAACTATAATTCTCTGCCCGCTATCCCGATGGCTTTGCGGTACCAAAGTATCCATCTTTTTTTTCCTTACTTTTGTTTAAATCTATCTGATTCATTAAAGTCTATGAAGAAATTGATAACATTTCTGCTGTTAATCCAGGCATGCCTGGCAAATGTCAGTGCTCAAGATATAAAAGGCATCATTGTTGCCGATACGGCAAATCTGACCATCCTCAAAGTTTGGGGAACTCACGAGGAGCGGGGATTTGCGTACGGTTATCTCATTGGCGACCAGATCAGCAATATGGTAACCGGATATATGTTGCCCGTATTTGGTGAGAATATGAATGCCGCCAGGCAGATCATCATCGACGGGGAAGACCTTGTGATCGGACAGGAATATGTCGATGAAGCCATAGCCGTTATTGAAGGGATGAATGCTGCCGGCACCAATTATGCTGATATCGACTACATCGATGGGCTGGTATTTAATTCCTTCCTTGATATTGTCAAGTTGCTCGGGATGACGGTTGACGGTCCGGGTTGCTCAAGCCTGATGAGCTGGGGTGATGCAACTGCAGGGACTGACCTCGATGGGAAATCAGTAATATCAAGGCATCTTGACTGGACTCCAAATCCGACAATCATCAACAACCAGGTAATTGTTGTTCATTTTCCTTCCGAAACGGACGAACAGCCGTTTGTCATCATCGGATTTGCTGGACAGATGAGTGTATTGTCAGGATTTAACAGCACCACAGCGGTCTTCCAACACATGATGAGCGATTTTACTGCTTCATCTGTTCAGGGCGTCGGGTTCGAGCCTGTATGGCTGACCTTGCGCAAAGCCATTGAAAAGCTCGATTATAACAACGACGGCTTCAACAATACCCGGGATGTAAGGGATGCGATCGGGTCAAATCCCATGGGTTATGCCGACGGTTATATTATTACTGCGCTGGCACCCTCTTCCGCCGGAGCCGACAGCCTGGTGGCACTTGTTGCCGAGGTGACGCCACAGCCGCCGCTCATCACTTTCCGGGGAAATGAATACTCTGACCTGATACCGGGCGATAACCTTTATGCCGCCAACTATGAGATCAAAAGGAACAACCACAACCATTACTGTACGCGGTATTACGCCGTGGTAAATGCGATCGGAGCCGGAACGGGCATCGGATCGGAGGAGAACTGGCAGATCATGCGGGATTATTCCAATGCCTCTTATGGGAATATCCAGTTTATGCAGTTTATACCCGAAACGGATGTTTTCAGGATTTCGGTGCACAGGGAAGGCAGCCCGGCTTACCTGAAACCGCCGGTGGAGTTTGCAATATCCGAATTGCTGTTTTTGCCGGTCGGGACAAATAACAATCAGAATTTGAGTGAAAGTATTTTCTTCCCAAATCCTGTTCAGAATAAGCTGTATTTACAATTGGAAATCAATGAACAAAGTCAAATCTTCAGGATTTTTTCGATAACCGGAAACCTTTTACAGGAAGGAACCATCCAAAACAAAACGCAATCGATATCTGTTAAGCACCTTCAGTCAGGTGTTTATTTCCTGACTACGAATGACAATTACTGGTTCAAATTTATCAAATTCTGATTTAATACTACCTCCTGATGTTTAAAAAGTATTCAATAAATACAATTAATAGATCGTGATTATTGTTTCGCCTCCGGCACAATCTTCCTTGTCACTCTTTCTTCCCCGCGCTTCACTACGATTTCCGTTTCCACATCGGGCTTCAGCTCATTCAGGATATTCATGAAATCATAGATGTTATTCACCTCTTTGCCATTCAACCCGACGATAATATCATCAGCCTTAAGCCCTACTTTTTCAGCCGGACCTCCGGGACGTACACCCTGAATCTGAACGCCGGGCTGATCGCTGCCGGCATAAGCCGGAATAGTCCCGAGTGTAACTGATGCTGCACCTTTTGGTGACTTTGGGCGGTTCACCTTTACTTCCTGGTAAGTTAACATCTGATCCGGCTTCATGACCTCCCTGATGATAAGCGACGCAAACTTCGTGATCCGCTGCAAGCCCTCGAAATTAATGAACTCGACATCGTCAGCATAGGTATGGTAATCGTTGTGCACTCCTGTAAAAAAGCTTGCCGTCGGGATTCCTTTCAGATAGAACGATGTGGCATCGGTCGGAAGATAAGGATCATCAGCCATGGTTAAATTGAAACCTGAAACAACATTCTTCTTTTCAGCAACCGACTTCCATTCAATAGCAGAACCGATTCCCTGAAGCTCAAGACGGTTGTCTTTCAGTCTGCCCACCATGTCGAAATTCAGGTAAGCCTTAATTTTGTCTGCAGGAACCGGCAGCTTTGCCGTAAATGCGTTGGATCCTAACAAACCCAGTTCCTCTGCCGACCATAAGCAGAAGACAAGGTTATTAGCGATTGCTGCGGAATTCTCTTTCTTCAGTCCGGAGAAATATTCGGCTAATTCGATAATGGTAACAGTTCCGGAACCGTTATCATCGGCGCCGTTATGAATTTCATGCCTGTGCTCGCCAATCGAACGCGAGTTGATCTCGCCAAAACCCAGATGGTCGTAGTGTGCGCCGATGAAAATGTAATCTGCATCAGGATTGCCAGCCGGTATCACCGCGACAATGTTGTTATCCTGTTTAATGATCCGGTCTACCTTGGCGGTGATCTTCACCGTTTCGCCGGTCGAAAACAAATGTTCATTCCCTTTCTGGTTGCCATCCTTCAGATTTTCTATTAATTCGCTGATGGACTGATTGCTTTTAGAAAGGATCTTGCCGGCGAGTTCTTCCGAAATATTGATCGAAATAATACCCGAAGTTCCAATGATTTCATGGCTTTTCTCATCATTGATTTTCGGGGTAACGATCATGATGGCTTTAGCTCCGTTCTGCCGCGCAAGCATCTGTTTATATCCGCTGGCGGTATTACGCTCGAACAGCTTTTCCTTTTCCTCATCCAATCCCGAAGGTATCCCGTCAAGCACCATAACGATCTTATCCTTCACATCGAGTTTTTCGTAGGAATTATATTCATACCCCGCACCGTCATTGATCTTTAGCCCGTAACCCGCAAATACCACCTCGGCTTCGGCTTCACCGTTCTCGGTGGACGACAGGGGAAGAAAATCCTTATCGAGTTTGAATCCGATGCCATCAAAAACCAGATGATTGAATCCGGCTTCCGACTTTATATCAGCAGTAAAATCGAATTGCCAGAAATAGTTGTCGTGACCCGACAAAGGCTGCAGCCCGAGGTTCTTAAAGATATTTGTAATATAATCGGCTGCAAGCTGTATTCCTTTGGAACCGGTCATC
>Ga0233425_10009481_pt1 | contig 12309 bp, 3 predicted proteins | sample Watercolumn_Towu_2_FD_181712 | JGI IMG/M metagenome (GOLD analysis project Ga0233425, IMG submission 181712) | Freshwater microbial communities from Lake Towuti, South Sulawesi, Indonesia - Watercolumn_Towuti2014_140_MG | ecosystem: Environmental > Aquatic > Freshwater > Lake | place: Indonesia...
ACGTTCAGCAGCGTCACCGCCTCGCGGGCTGCCGCCGGGTAGTCGCCGGTCTTCTCGTAGAGTGCCATCAGGTTGGGTGCGAAGATGCCCGGCGTGTTCTTGCGTCGGCGATATCCGAGATAGACCTGGATTGCCTCGCGACTCAGGGCATTCGCTTCGTACACTCCACCGACCTGGCGTGCGTACTCGGGCTCGCCCCGAACCAGTTCGTCAAGCAATGCCGCTCCCTGGTTCTTTCGCCCCAGGCGTATCAGTCCCTCGCCCTTGCCCGTCTTCAAGTCCGGGTTGCCCGGGTGTTTCCGCAACAGAGTATCGGTGAATGCAATGAAGCGCTCGAGTCCGCCGGTCCGGAACTCCAGACCCTTGAGTCGCTCGTAGGCCTCCGGGCTGAACCGGTCCAGACGCAGAACGCCCAGATAGATGTTTCGGGCTGCATCAAGCTGTCCGGCGTTCTCCAGCACCGTTCCCAGGCTCAGGTCCGAAACCGGCGGCTGGGCGAAGACAAGTGAGGCGATAGCCGGGAGCAGGTAGCAGATGACCGGAACTGCCCTGCCGAGTTCCACACACCGACGCGGCGGACGATGCCTGCTCACTTCTCGCTACTCACTCTCATTGCCGGAGCAAGGCATCAAAGTACGCCTTGACCTGCGGCTCATACTCACGCGGGAAATCCTCCTTGAGCGCGCGCATCAGTTGTTCACGCAGCACCTTCTTGCGCTCGCCGAGGTCGGCCGGCAGCCGGGGCGTTGCCGGGGCAACAAACGCCTTCCCGGTTTCACTCTCGCGCTGCTCCATCTGGTCGCGCTGGCGGATGCTGCGCTGCGCGTCGAGCAGCTTGTTGACGATGCGTTCACTGCGATCAATCATCGTTCGCGGCGGATTCAGGTTCGCCAGGTCCTGCTCCAGTTGCTTCATTTCTTCGATTGCCGCCTCGACGCTGCCGCTCATCCCGGGCTGCGTTCCGCCCGGATGCTGGCCGCCCTGCTGCATCATCTGCTCCAGCATCTGGCGCAGCGCCTGCTGACGCGCCAGCATCTCCTGCCATTGCTGCAGCTGACCTTCGGACATGCCGCCAGGCATCGGAATCGGCAGACCGCCCATCCCCTGACCCAGTCCCATCTGCCCGGAGATGGCCTGAGACAGGGCTTCGAGCATTCCTTCCGCGCCGCTGCCGAACCCGCCGCTCTGCTGGGCCGACTCCAGAGTACTCAAGATTGCCGCGATCCCCTGGTTCAGATTCCCGCGCATGCCCTGTGCGCCGCTGCGGGCAACCGCTGCGTTCCCGGACCCGAGTGCCCGGGACGCGTCATCCGCGTTTCTCAGGGACTTGATGACCGGCTCGCCGAGTTGGGGCGGAACCATCATGTTGCGCATCGAGAGCGCTGCCAGCGTCTCGGCCACGGTCCGGGCCGCATCACCCAGGCGATTCTCCTCGGCGACGAGGTCAGACAGGTCCCGGGTCCTGTCCAGTCGCTGCTCAAACTCCTCCTGCGCATCCGAAATCGTGAGCAGGTCATTGGCGGCCTGCAGCAGCTTGCCGCTGATGTCGGCCGAGCGCCGCCGGTTGAGTCCTTCCTTCATCTTCTGCAGGCGCTCCTGCAGGGACTTGAGCCCGGCCTTGAGCTGCTGTCCCTTCTGTTGCGCCTGGGCGGCCTGGCTCTGTTTGAAATCGCCGGCCGCCTGTCTCGCCTGCTCGGACATCCCCTCCTTGGCCATCTGCTCAGCAAGTTCCTTCAGCTCCCGGGCGAGCTGCTGGTCGCTGAATTCCTGTCCCAGTTTCGCCATCCGGCCCGCCATACTGTCCAGCGCCTGGGCAATCTGCTCCTCCCGCTGGGCAAGTTGTTCATTGCTCTCGCGGTCGGGGTTCTTCTGGATTCTCTCCTGCTCGCGGTACAGCTCTTCGGCCTGGCGCACCAGCGAGTTCAACTCCTGCTCCTGGCGCAGGCGCTGCAGCAGTTCGACCGCTCGCTCGATGGACTTCTGCAGGTCGGCCTGCGAGAGCTGGAACTTCTGCAGCGATGCCTTCATGTTCTGGGGGTTGGCCTGACTCAGCGAGTTCCGCAGACTGTCCAGCGCCTGCAGAAGCTGCTTCGGCAGCACCTGGGCCAGCAGGGTGTCGAGCTGCTTCAGTCCGACCAGCGCCGCCGAGTCCAGCACCGCGCCCTGGTACATCTCACTCATCGCCTGGCGCACGTCGTCGTGCAGTCTCTTCACCGCAGCGAGCAGAGAGTCCTGGTTCTGCATCAGGTTCTGGAGCGACTGCTGCTCCTCCCAGGAGAGCTGGCGGTTGCGTTTCATCGCGTCGTCAAGCCTGCCGGTCTCCTTCCGGAGTTGCTTCTGCTGCTCGGAGAGCGGCGTCATCAGACTCTCGATTTCCGCCGTCTTCTCGGTGGCCTGCGAGAACAGGTCGGTCAGGGTCGGAAAACGCAGCACAAAGGTTTCGCTCCGACTGCTCTTGGGCCCCGAGACCGCGTCGTTGTCATAAACCGTGACATAGTAACGAATGGACGAGCCGGGCAGCAGGTCGAGGCGGGAGACGTCCCAGAGATAGAATGTCGTATCCTCCAGCCTCCCCCCTATCTGACGCAGCGGAACATTGGCGACCGCGCTGTCGCGGACAAAGCTCAGGACGAGCGAAGACAGGCCATAGTCGTCCACCGAGTTCGCGCCCAGCATCACCTTCATGCTTGAGGGCAGGTTCATGTCCCCGCCCGGGGCAAACAGGCGCACGAAAGGCGGCTCGTCAGCAACCGGCGTCACGCGAAAACGCTCGGGTGCGTTCCGGGTGCCGGTCACGTCTCTGAGCCGTAGTTCGAACTCAGCCGGGCGGGCGACCGAGAACTCACCCTGGAAGCTCCTGCCCTTTGTCGACAGACTCCGGGGCGCGCCGCTGTCGGCAAGCCAGACCAGCTGACCATCGGCCAGTTCCTGGTCTGCGCTGCCCTCGAAACTGACTCGCGTGCCGACCAGAGCCGAGACCTCACGGCTCTGCGCCGACGCGGCCGGCAGCCGGGAATATGCCGGGTAGTGGTAGCGGAAGAGCAGCGACGTGATTTCCAGCGGCTGCTGCAGGGCGACGTGATAGGTTTCGGAGCGCCGGCGCCGCACCCGAAATGAGTAGTCAAACTCCGATTGCACCGGCGCCTCGATGGTGGCGCGGCCGTCGCTGACCGGGATGACGTCGCGCAACTCGTTCCCGGCGGATGTGCGCACCACAGTCACCTGGTTGATTGCGAACGGAGAGCTGACTTTGACCGAGAGTTCGACCGGGCTCCCCTTCTCAACCCGGACATGACCAGGCTGGACCTGGAGTTGAAGCGGGTACTGAGCCGGGAAGAAGCTGAGATAGCGTCCCTCTTGCAGCCGAGGCCGGGCAAGTAGCAGAGCAAGAGTGAGCAGGAGCAAGGCTCCGGCCAGAACTCCTCCGCCCAGCCGGAGACCGGGCCAGCGCAGGAGGCCTCCGACCGGCAGCGGCTCAAGCCGTTCCCGCGCATCTGCGACCGCGGCCGCGCTGAGTTCGCCGGAGTAACCCAGCCGGTCGTCCCCGGAATGCAGCGCAAGGCCGACTGCAGGAACCAGCCGCCGCTGCAACACCGGGAAGCCGTCTTCAATCTGCCGGGCCGCATCGGCCAGCGTGCACCGGCGCACGATCCGAACAAGCAGCAGCGCCGCCGGCACAAGTCCGAGCAGCGCCAGCCAGCCGGGCGCCTGCAAGAGCATCACCGCGAGCGCCGCTGCGATGCCGGTGCCGGCCAGCGCCAGTACGCCGCCCAGCACGACATCGACACGCTGCCATCCGGCAAAGCGGCGCACGGGCGTCAGCAGGTCACTCACTTCTCACCACGCAGGAGCATATGGAGTTTAGACGCCGCACCAACGGGAACTTCGCGCAGAAAGCGGCGTGCCCGATACAAGGCCGGGCCCGAGGCAGAGGGGCCGAAGACCTGCCTTCGGATGTCGAACCTCGGACTTGGGATTTGCGCTTTCGCTACAGGTCGTGCTGCCGGGAACGCCAGCGCCGGACAACCCGGTCCACGTCCATCTGCTTCATGCCGTCCGCCCACCACTCGCTGAACTGCACATCAGCGCTGAGGGGTTTGGGGTCGGGCGTGTCAATCAGGACCCGGCTGGGCAAAGCCAGCGCGTCACCCAGGATCAGCGCTTCCCCGGTACGAAGCGAAGGCAGGATGTCCATCAGACCGGAGAGCGAGTCAGGCACCAGCCGCCGCACGTAGTTCTGGTCATCAGGATTCGTAGTGCGCATGACGACGAAGGTGTTGCATGAGGAAATCACGGTCTCGTCCAGTTCCTTGGGCCGCTGGCTGACGACCAGCATCCCGACCCCGTACTTTCGCCCTTCCTTGGCGATGCGCTCCACCGCCTTCTTGGCCGCTGAGAAGTGCGGGTCAATGCGGCTCGGGATATAGTTGTGGGCTTCCTCGAAGACCATGAGAATCGGGAATCGGCTCCGCGCCGGATTCCAGAGATTGAACTCGAACACCAGTCGCGCCACAACCGCGATGACCACCCCCACTGCTTCGGACGGAATGCCGCTCAGGTCGACGATTGTCGCCCGCGTGCCGGTGTCGATTGACAGATACTCCTTGAGCAGGTCGTTCAGGCTGGAGTTGCTGACATAGTTGCGCGGCGAGAACATGAACCGGAACCGAGGGTCGGTCTGGCGCGCCTCGAACCGGATCATGAATCGGTCGAAGGCGCCATAGAGCGGCCCGCGCTCCAGTTTGCCGGTCGTCCCCGGCACCATCTGGATGTTGAACCCGCGAATCAGGCCCAGCATGTCCTCCAGGGCGTAGTAGATCGGCGAGTCCACGGTTATCGCCTCGCCCAGGTTCAGTCCCTCGCGTCGGTCCGTGGTCTGTCGCGCCTGCAGGATGGCGTTGCGCAGGACACTGAGCTGATTCTGATAGGCGACCTCAGTCGGGTCGGTGGTCAGGTTCGTAAACTCCTCAAAATCGAGCATCCAGTAGGGCAATTCGACTTTGTCCGCTTCGATAACATGCACATCATTCGGGAATGCCGCCGCATACTCACCGTGCAGGTCGAGCACAATGAGATGCGTATCCGGGTACTTCTGGACCGCCCGCTGCAGGATGCTCGCCACAGTGCAGGACTTGCCGCAGCCGGTCGTGCCGAGGACCGCGGTGTGTCGTCCGAAGAAGCGGTCGACGTGCACGTAGGCCCGCTGCTCCCGGGCCTGAATCGGGCTGCCAAAAGAGAAGCCGAAATGAACGTACTCGGAAAAGACCTCATTGAGCTCCCGGGCGCCGACCATCAGCAGTTTCTGGCCGACATTGGGATAGACCGCGACGCCGCGCGAGAACATGCCCCGGGCGTCGATGGTTCCAATCATCAGGATGTTTGCGATGCGCAGACCGGAATCCGGCTGCGCGACATCGCCATGGTGGCGCTTCCGGTCGGCAACCCGTATCCCGGAAACGATGCCGATGACCGCGGCGTCGTGAAACGGAATCTTCACATAGGACCCGGGTTGCCCGGGGTAGTACTCGTCCTTCAGCGGACGTGTCGTGTCGACGGTCAGCTCGGCAAGCGCCCGCTCACCCGTGACCTCGATGATGTAACCTAGTTCCGGTCCTGGATTCCTGTCCAAAATGGCTCCTCCTCAAACGTTTCCGCGGCGCTCCAAGTAACACACTGCGTGACGTATTCTAGCAGTTTTCGCCGCGCAGTCAATTGCGGCTCGCGCATCAGCGCAGAAGAGGGGGCAGCCGATGGCTGCCCCCTCCAGTTGCTATCCGCCGTCCGTCGCTAGCGCAGCAGGGTGACTTTGCGGTTGAGTTTGGAGGTCGGGGTTTCGAGCTGGTAGAAGTAGACGCCGGCCGAGACCGCGTTGCCGGAGTTGTCGGTACCGTTCCACGTGAAGGTGTAGGTTCCGCTCTTCAGGTTCTCGTTGCAGAGCGTGTTCACCTCGCGTCCCGAGATATCGTAGACGCGCAGGCTGACCGGGCCGGCCAGTGGCACCTGGCAGCGGACCTGAACCTTTCCCTTGAACGGATTCGGATAGATGGCAAACGGCACGTCGTTCCGGAAGACGGGCGCTGCACCCGGCTCCGCGACGCCGTTGGTCGGCACGATGGTCGTGTACTTGATCGCGCTGTTGGGCACAACCGGCAACGAGCCGCGGTTGTAGCTGCCGTTGAACAGGCAGTTGATGCCGATGTCGTAGGTCTGGTTCTGGATGCCCATTGTGTTCGAGCTGTAGCTGTTGGCGGTGAGGTACTGGCAGACGATCTTGCTCTGGCCGTCGGGCGACGCCAGCGTAGTGTCAAAGAAGAGGAACTCGAACTTGTCCCAATTGGTCTGCGGGCTGTAGTAGGCGACGCTGTCCCACTCCACGATGAAGCAGTGGCTCAGCGTGTCGTGGAAGTACTTCACGCCTCCCCCGACGGGCGGATACAGGTCATCCCACGAAGCGCAGATCGCCGGCGCGGCCATCGTCGAGGTCGGCAGCGCGGCGTTGGTCCAGGTGGTGATGGTGTAGGAACCGGGCATGATGAAACCGTTGCTGCAGATCGAGAGCTGGGTGTAGCGCTGACCGTAGTACTTGAGCGGGCCGAACGCAGTCGGCAGCGAAATCTGCACCGTCTGGTCGTCACTCAGCGAGATCGTCGTGCCCCGGCCGCGAATCTCGATCCAGTTGAAGTCCGGGCGTTCGGTGTAGTTCGAGTCACCGCTGTCATAGGCCCAGTAGACGGGCGGGCTGGCGTTGTCCGGAGTCGGGTCCGAGGCCCGGATTTCGCCGATGACCAGCGTGAACGAGAAGCGCGCCGAGTAGTTGCCGTCGGCGTAGACATACAGCGTGCAGGGAATCGGCGTCTCAGGCAGAATCGAGGCATCGGCATTGACGCCGAATCCGTCGGCGTTCTCGCGCGTGCTGTCGCGCAGGACCGTGCCCCACGTGCCGGCCGAGTCGGTGACTGTGAATCGGCTGTCCCCGGACCGCAGCACGCCGCGCACGTTGTAGCCGTTGCCCAGGCCTGAGTTCCGCAGCGAGGCAAACACCTGCGCATCCTCACCCGGGTCAATCCGGCCGTTGTTGTTGCCGCCCGGCGGCGGGTCGTAGGTCCGTTTGCCGGCATAGTTCATGATGCCGGTTCCGACCCGGACCGAGAAGCTCGAGTTCCAGGTCGAATCGTTGGCGTCCCGGCAGGTCAGCGTGAACCCGATGTTGTGGCCGTTGGTGCACGTGTCACCGACGCGGAACTCGAAGCCGTCCGAACCGGTGTAGGCCGAGTCTCCGGCCGGGATCGTCCCGAACGTCTTGGCCGAGTCGGTCACGGTCACTGACACGTCGGTCGTCCGGAGCTTGCCCGTGACACCGTTCCCGGTCAGCGTACCGAGATTCTTGACCCATGTCGGCATGTTGATCGTCTCGCCCGGATTGACGATGCCGTCGTTGTTGCCGGCCGCGTCGTCAATCGCATGCCGGTAGTGAATCACGTACGGCGAGTTGCTCGTCCGGGCCAGACAGGTGCCTTCAAACGGCAGAATCGGCGTCGGCGGCGTGGCATTGGCATGGCCGTTGCTCACCGTCACAAAGAAGCTGCCGGGTGAGGTCGAGTTTATGTTGAGTGACACCTCCCCTGCTGCATCAGTGTAGCCCGCCTCGTAGAACTCAACGTCCTTCCAGGCACAGACCAGGGCGTTCTGGACCGGCTGGCCGTTCACCTGCACCGACACCGGCAGGCTGTACGGGCCGATGGGCACGGTGGGCGGATACGTGACGGTCGCGGCCTGAGGATGACCGCCCGACCAGCACTCCATCGCCGGGTCGCCCAGGTTCAAGTACATGTAGATGTTGTCCGGATACGGCGAACCGGGCCAGTATTTCGCCACGTAGGCGTCAATGTTGCACTGGATCCAGCCGATGTCCCAGACCGGCAGCACGTAGTTGCGGACCCCCGGTACCGTGATCGTCCACGTGTCGCACATCGAGCGCACGATCGTCGAGCAGATGCCGTGGTTGGGAAGGGTGTAGCTCGCCTGAGTCGCGGCGAAGCTGCCGCTCGCGCCGCCCGGATATTTCCGCATCCAGGCTTCGGACAGGCAGGTCGCCTGGTAGATGTCGCCGCACAGGCAGGCGATGTTGAAGACCATCGGGGTCAGGTCGCCGTTGTTCAAGGCGTTGACGTTCGAGATGTACCACGGCGCGCCGCCCTGGTTGGCCATCGTGTACCACTGGTCAATGTCGCCGTGGCCGCGGTAGTTGACCACCCCCCGGCCCTCATTGATGATCGCGGCAATCGAATCGTTGCCGTGATACTGGCACATCAGGGTGTCGAGGTTCTGGCGATACCAGCCCATCGGCTTGTTGTAGATGCCGCGGATGCAGCCGGAGTACTTGTCCGGATAGAGCTCGGAGCACGCGATCATCGCGTGCCGGTCGAGCCAGTTGGCCGGGCTCGACGGAGGGTCTTTTTCGAACTTGAGGATCTTGGAAATCTGGTTGTGCAGGTCGGTGGCATTCTCGGGCGAAAGCCGCGAAAGCCCGATCTCCGGGTAGTTGTCAGGCGACGAAGGCAGGATGTCCGAGTAGTAGTAGTCGCCGCGGCCTACGCCGCCCAGCGCGAACTGAGGAATCTCGGCGTACTCGCCGACCAGCAGCACCCAGCGCAGCACGGCCGGCGTGTTGCGCTCGTACTCAGCTTTCACCGAGTCGCGGATTTCGGTGGCGGTCCAGCTCGCCTTGTGAATGAGCCGGGTCTCCACGCCGCGTTTGTAGTGCCAGCCGATGAGCGAATCAACCAGGAACGGATCGTTGTACCAGTTGTCATGGGCGACCACCAGGTACTTCACCCCGGGATTATCGGCGCCGCCCAGCTCGACGTCAAGCTGATTGAAGTTGTCGATCCAGCGCACGTAAGTACTCGCCAGCCAGTCCGGGATGACCTTGTGCGTATACCTGCCGCCAAGGTAGTTCACGTTCACCCGCATGCGGGTAGCCACGGTGAGCTGCTTTTGGACCGGGTTGTAATGCACCGGATAGACCTGGATGTTGCCGACGCTCAGGTCGCGCCAGACACCGGTGTTCATCACCTGGGCATCAAAGTCCGGATAGTTCTTGTTCTGCGCATAGCTCGCCCGGTCAATCACGAACGGGTTGTTCTCCCCGTCGCGGAGCGGCGTCTGGTAGGGATAGCAGTTGATATTGTCATAGGTCCGGGTTTCCATGACGCTCACCGAAACCGCGACGCGCGCATCGTCCGGGATGCCCAGCAGGTAGGATAGTTTCGGAACCTGGGGCTTGCCGATGTCCAGCGCAGCCAGGACGTCGCCGGGCAGGGAGATCACGTGATACGTGACTCCGTCTGCGGCCAGTTCCTCCACCGCCACGCCCGGAACCTCGATATCCATCACGGTCCCGGCATTCGAGTTGCTCACGATGTTCATCACCGGCGCCTGGGGTGTGCCGGAGCCAAGCCAGGCCCCGAACCCCAGACTTGCCGGCAGGAACAGCATGGCAGCCGCTGTCAGTCTCCTCATATTGCTTCTTCCTCCTTACTTCAGACCGCGCGTGGCAGAGCCCTGAGGACTCCGCCGCGCGCAATCATGTCGTTCTCCGTCTAGTCGAGCTTTACCGTCTTCCGGGCGATGACACCGAGCCCGGTCTCAAGGCGGTAGAAGTAGATGCCGCCCGCGGCCTGCCGGCCGGCATCGTCGGCGCCGTCCCAGGTCAGCGAGTAGCTGCCGGCCTTGAGGGGCGACCCGTTGCTGCTCATCAGCAGCCGCACCTCGCGTCCAGTGATGTCGTAGACTACCAGCCGGACCGGAGTTGCGGCCGGCAGGTTGAACTGGATCCGCCCGGCCCCACGGAACGGATTGTCGGGCGCGCGCAGACTCAGCTTCGCCGGGTTGAGCCCGACCGGCGGCTCATAGATACCGGTGGCAATCGTGTCGGTTGTGAACTTAATTGCCCGTCCCGCGACAATCGGTGCCGCGGCACGGTGGTAGACGGTATTGTACAGGCAGTTGATGCCGATCTGCTGTGTTCCGTCCTGCTCGCCGACCGTGTTGCTGCCGTAGTTGTTGGCGCTGTAGTACTGATAGGCAAACTCGTTGTTGCCGCCCAGGCTGCGCGTTGTCGAGTCGTAGAGCACGATTTCGAACTTGTCGAACGTGGTCTGCGGGCTGTAGTAGGCAACGCTGTCCCATTCAATCACGAGCGCGTGGTTCGCGGTGTCATGGAACCACCAGACGCCGCCGCCGATGGGCGGATACAGGTCGTCCCAGCACCCGGCAATCATCGGCGCCGCGACTGAGGTGGTGGGGAGTTGTGCATTGGTCCAGGTGGTAATCGTGTAGCTGCCCGGCATCACAAAGCCGTTGCCGCATATCGAAATCTGCGTGTAGTCGGTGCCGTAGTATTTGAACGCGCCAAACGCGGTCGGCAGCGGGATGGTCACGGTCTGGTCGTCGCTCAGAGTCAGCCGCGTGCCCCGGCCGCGGAGCTCAATCCAGTTGTAGGTTGGATGCTCAACATAGAAGCTGTCAACGTCGTCATAGGCGTAGTACAGCGGGGGCGTGCGCGGGCCGTCCGGAATCGGGTCCAGGATGGTCAGCGCGCCGCAGGGAATCTGGTAGAAGCGCGTCGCCGAGTAGCCCGTCGCCGTAATCCGCAGCGTGCACGGAATCACATATTCGCGCGGAATCGTGCCATCAGCATGAACCCGGAACTGGTCGGCCGTGTTGTAGATTGTGGTGTCGTGCGGAATCGCGCCATAGGTGCCGATTGAGTCCATGACCTGGAACCGGGCATCACCGGAGACCAGGTGCACGACCACGTTGGCGGCATTGCCGAACCCGACGTTCTGGATGCCGATTTCGAGGTCCGCGGTCTCATTCGGGTCGAGATTGCCGTTGCCGTTGCCGCCCGGCGGCGGGTCGTGCGTGACCCTGCCCGCGCCGACCAGCGATGCGGTACCCACGACCAGCCCGAGCGGGTTGGTCCAGGTGGAATCCATCGTGTCTCGGCAAACCAGGGTCATCCGCAAGGCGTAGCCGTTGCTGCAGCCGCCGGCGACGCTGAACCGGAACCCGTTGTTGCCGGTGAACGCCGAGTCATCTACCCCGATGTTGCCGAACCGCTTAACCGAATCAAGTAACGTGAAACTCGGGTCGATTGTGTCCTTGCGCACCGTGCCCCACACGCCCTGCGTCGGGTAGCCGTTCATATTGATTACCCAGACCGGCAGGTTGATCGTCTCACCGGGGTTAATGACGTGGTCATTGTTCCCGCCGGCCGAGTCGTCCACGATGTAGCGCAGTGTCCGGATACCGGTCGGCAGCGGCGTGAGGGCCACCGCCAGCGAGCAGTTGATTCTACCCGCACCGAAGGTGACGTCCTTGCCGCTCGGCCCGAGGTCGATCACCGCATGCAGCTCCAGTATCGAGTCAATCTGCCGCGGGGTCAGGTTCGGATTCTTCGAGAGCATCAGGCATACCAGCCCGGCCGCGCCAGGGGTGGCCATGCTGGTGCCGGACATGGTTGTGTATGCGCGATTGCCCGTGTTGTAGGTGCTCAGGATGTTCACTCCCGGCATCATCACGTCCGGGTCCATCAGTCCGGGCGGATAGGCATAGTCGTTGTACGGCGCAATGCTACCCCAATCCGTGGGTCCGATTGACGTAAACGAGGCAGCATTGTCGCTGTTATCCGTAGCGCCAACCGTAATCACGGCCGACACTCCGCGGTCACTCGGATGATTGGCCGGGTTGGGCCAGGGCGGCGGGCAGTCGCCCGGGCAACGGATACTCCGCGCGCTCGGGCCTTCATTGCCCGCGGCAATCAAATGCGGAATGCTGGCAGCATTGATGTTCTCTTCAACTGCCCGGAATATGGCTCTTCGGGGCAGCCAGGTTGAAGTCAGACCCAGCGAGGTGGTTATCGCATCCGCGCCATTGGTCGGGTCGCGCGGCGGGCTGACACAGAACTGGAATCCGGCGATGGTGTTGTTCTCCATGCTGGTATCCGGATATGGGCTGTGCAGATAGACGTCCACCGGCAGGCACATCAGTTTCGTCGCCGGAGCAATGCCCATGGTGTCACGAGTCCCGTTGCCATACGCGCCGTCCGCAGTGGCAATCCCGGCACAATGCGTCCCATGACCGTAGTAGTCCAGCGGAGTCAGGGTGTCATAGGTCGAGGGACCGGGATGGCCCGATGAGTACTGGTTGGAGGCGAAGTTGAAGCCGTGGTTGGGATAGGCAGTGGATTCCCAGAGGTGATTGGTCAGGTCGTCATGGGTATACCAGACTCCGGTATCCACGACG
>Ga0233425_10009482_pt1 | contig 12309 bp, 12 predicted proteins | sample Watercolumn_Towu_2_FD_181712 | JGI IMG/M metagenome (GOLD analysis project Ga0233425, IMG submission 181712) | Freshwater microbial communities from Lake Towuti, South Sulawesi, Indonesia - Watercolumn_Towuti2014_140_MG | ecosystem: Environmental > Aquatic > Freshwater > Lake | place...
TACTATGTGCGCGGCTTCGCTCCCCGGGCCGCGTGGCTTCGGCTGGGAGCGGCGAGGGTTGGCGATGCGGCTGAGGCTCTACCGGTATTTGCATCGTGTGACCGCGCCCGAGCGCACGGGCGTGGCGTGGTTTGACCTGATCGAGTTCGGTTTCGCCGCTCTCGGCTTCCTCTGCTACTTCATCGTGCGCGGCAGCGTGGTGGACGACGCGGCCACCGCCCTGACCCACGCCCGGTGGATCATCGAGGCGCAGGAGACGCTGGGCGTCTTCATCGAACCGGCGGTCAACCGCTGGGTGCTCGAATCCGCGTGGCGCGTCCGGTCCGTCAACTTCGTCTACTTCTGGCTGGACTTCCCCCTGATCGTCGGTATCGCCGTCGTGCTGTTCGTGCGGGCGCGCCGCCACTACACGATGCTGCGCGACGGGCTCCTGATTTCAGGCGGGTTCGCGTTGCTGATGTACTGGACCTTCCCCGTGGCCCCGCCGCGCTACTTGCCGGAGTGGGGGTTCGTGGACACCCTCGCGGAGTTCGATAACCTCTCGTACCAGGCGCAGTCGATGCGGCCGTTCGTCAATCCGTTCGCCGCGGTGCCGTCGCTGCACGTGGGCTGGTCGCTGATCCTCTCGATCGTGATCTTCGACGCGACGCGCGCGCCCTGGGCGCGCACGGCCGTCCTCGCGGTGCTGGCGGCGCAGGTCCTGGCCGTGGTGGGTACCGCGAACCATTTCCTGTTCGATGCCGTGATCGGCGCGCTGGTTTCGCTGGTGGGCCTCGGCGTCGCGATCTGGTTGCAGCGTGGCGGTTACCCGAGGGTGCGCGCCTGGTTCGAGGCGCGCGCGGCGCGGATCGAGCACCGCCTCCGCGGCGTGCCGCGTTAGGACACAGGGCGCTGGCCCTCGCCGTCCCACACCCAGGAGATCGCCACGAAACCGGGTCCCAGCCGCGTGGCGGCGTGGCGTGTGACGGCGTCCGTGGTCACCTCGGTGGCGGGCGAGCGGCGGCCGGCCCAGAGCGCCAACGCCTCCGCGGCGCTGGGTGCGGCGGCGTGCACGACTGCGACACGCAGCCGTCCGCGGGCCTCCGCCGCCTCGCGCGTCACGGCGGCGGTGAACAGATCGCGCAGCCAGGCGAGGGCGGCGTCCCGCTGCGGGCGCGGCGCGATCACGATGCGCGTCCCGTCCCACCGTGCCACCCCGCGCTGCCGGATCCCCAGCCCCGAGGTCGTCTGCGGGTCCGCGAGCTCCGGGTGGTCGACGACGGCAAGCATCCCGGCCCGGCCGGTGACCCTCCGCCCGGCCTCCTGGGCCCCGTCCAGGCCGGCTCCGCGCGCGGCGGCCTCGGCGGCCAGGACGGCGGGCCAGCCAGCCGCGAGTAGCGTGCCGCCGGTGGCGAGGTGGGCAAACCGCGCCCCGGCCGCTTCCACCGCCTCCCGGGCGAGGCCCGCCGCGTCCGGCGCGCCGCCGTAGCTGTCGTCCACGGAGACATAGAGCACGTCGCCCGTCCGGGCGGCCTCCCGGCACGCCTCGACGACCGGCGCGGCCTCAGCGGGGCGGGCTTCGAGGGCGAGGGCGGTGACGCTCTCAAAGGCGACAAGGCGGGCCGGGTCAGGAGGGGCGAGGCGGAGGGGGCGGCCCTCGACCAGGGCGCGAGGCACGCTCGCGGCGGCGTCCAGGACGGTGGTGACGAATCTGGCGGGTGGCACAGGCTCCTCGGGACGGCGACAGGCGCATAGCGTCTAGCGAGCGGCCTGTGTTAGCGTGTTCAGCGTATCGAGGGTGGTCGCGGATTCGCGGTATGCCCTCGGACGGCGGTTCCCCCAGCGGACTGGCCGGTGTGGCTGCTCTCCGCCCCCTCGGGCGACGCGACCCCTCCGTTGTCCACGGGACGCCCGGCTCGGCTGCCGGGCACGCCGCGAGTGTAGAGACGACGAGACATAGAGTCAGACACGGGATCAAAACGCCGCATGCAGACCCTCGAGCGCAAGACCGAGATCATCTCCCAGTACCGCACGCACTCCACCGACACCGGTTCGCCGGAGGTGCAGGTGGCGTTGCTCACGGACCGCATCACGCGGCTCACGCAGCACCTGCGGGAGAACAAGCACGACTTCGCCACCCGCCGCGGGTTGCTCAAGCTGGTCGGCCAGCGCCGCCGCCAGTTGCGCTACCTCAGCAAGGTGGACGTCGACCGCTACCACAAGCTCATCCAGTCGCTCGGGTTGCGCCGGTAGGGCAGCCCTGGAGCCACGGCCGGACGTCCGCCCCGATGGCAGGCGGCCGGCCGAGACGGTCCGCCATGCGTTGTACCCGTCCTTCACAGCCCATTACGTCCGGGACTCCCGGGCGCGTTCGACGCACCTCCGCAGGTGCGTCGTTTCGTGTGGGAACCCACACCAGTCACCGCATTGGAAGCCGCCGGACGTCCGAGGTGGACGCGGCGTTGTCGTGTTGAGACGACGAGAGAGATAGAGGCACCATGACCGCAGCACACACCGGCGCGCAGACGCGCGTCTTCACCCGCGAGATCGAGGGAAAGACCTTCGAGATCGGCGCGGGCCGGCTGGCCCAGAACGCCGCCGGCTCCGTCACCATCCGGTACGGCGACACCGTCCTCCTGGTCACCGTCTGCGAGGGCGACCCGCGGCCGGGGACGGACTTCTTCCCCCTGACCGTGGACTTCGAAGAGCGGATGTACGCCATCGGCAAGGTGCCGGGCTCGTTCTTCCGCCGGGAGGGCCGGCCGGGCACGGACGCCACGCTGGCCGCGCGCATGACCGACCGCCCGATCCGGCCGCTCTTCCCGAAGGGCTTCCGCCGCGAGGTGCAGGTCTCCTGCCTGTTGATCGCCTCGGACCGCTCGAACCCGGCGGAGCCGCTCGCCACGGTGGGCGCGTCGACGGCGATCGGGATGTCCTCGCTGCCGTTCGAGCAGCCCGTCTCCTCGGTGGCCGTGGGCCGGGTGGGCGGCGTGCTGAAGGCGTTCCCCACCTATGAGGAGCGCGAGCAGTCCGACCTCGAACTCACCGTCGCCGCCACGGACGACTCGATCGTCATGCTGGAGGTGGGGGCGAAGGAGATCGCGGAGGCCGACCTGATCGCCGCGATCGAGTACGGCGAGCGGGTCTGCCGCGAGTTGAACGCCCTGCAGCGCGAGGTGATCGCCGCGCTCGGCCAGCCGAAGACGCAGTGGGTCGCGCCGAACCAGGACGCCGAGATGGCCCTGCGCGAGCGGGTCAAGAAGATCCTCGCCGGCCGTGAAGAGGAGCTGATGGGCGCCCTGAAGGGCGAAGGGTTCCGCGGCATCGACGAGATCGGCAAGCAGGTGACGGAGCAGATCAGCGCGGAAGACGGAACGCCGGCGAACGGCGGCCAGGTCCGTGCCGCCGCCGAGTACGTGCTGAAGCAGACGTTGCGGAAGCGGATCCTGGACCGGGGCGTGCGCGCCGACAACCGGAAGCCGGACGAGATCCGTCCGCTGGCCGCCGAGGTGGGCGTCCTGCCCCGCGTGCACGGCTCCGGCCTGTTCCAGCGCGGCGAGACGCAGGTGCTGACCGTCGCCACACTGGGCGCGCTCCGTGACCGGGCGAAGCTGGACAACATCGCCCCCACCGAGTGGAAGATGTTCATGCACCACTACAACTTCCCGTCCTTCTCGGTCGGGGAGGCGCGCCCACTGCGCGGGCCAGGGCGGCGTGAGATCGGCCACGGCATGCTCGCCGAGAAGGCGATCGAGCCCGTCCTGCCGAAGTTCGAGGAGTTCCCCTACACGATCCGGCTGGTGTCGGACGTCCTCTCCTCCAACGGCTCCACGTCGCAGGCTTCGGTCTGCGGCTCCACGCTGGCGCTGATGGACGCGGGCGTGCCGATCGCCGCGCCGGTCGCCGGCATCGCGATGGGGCTCATCACCAGCGACGACGAAAGCAAGTACGTCCTGCTCACCGACATCGCAGGGGTGGAGGACGCGCTGGGCGACATGGACTTCAAGGTCGCCGGCACGCCGGACGGCGTCACCGCCGTCCAGCTGGACATCAAGCTGGGCCACCTGCCCCCGAACTTCCTGGAGGAAGTGTTCGAGGCCGCCCGCGTCGCGCGGATCAGGCTCCTCGAAGTCATGCACGAGGCGCTCCCGGAGCCCCGGGCCGAGGTGGGCGAGTTCGCCCCGAAGATCACGATCGTGAAGATCGACCCGTCCAAGATCGGCGCGGTGATCGGGCCCGGCGGCCGCGTAATCAACGGCATCATCGCCGCCACCGGCGCCTCCATCGACATCGAGGAGAACGGCTCCGTCTTCGTCGGCGGTTCGGACATCAACGGCGTGCGCGCCGCGATCCGCCAGATCGAGGGCCTCACCCGCGAGATCATGATCGGCGACGTCTTCGAAGGCCCGGTCTCGCGCATCATGTCCTTCGGCGCCTTCGTGGAGATCCTCCCGGGCAAGGACGGCATGGTGCATATCTCCGAACTCTCGGACGAGCGCGTCGACCGCGTCGAGGACGTCGTCCAGGTCGGTGACCACGTCAAAGTCAGGGTGATGGAGATCGACAACCTCGGCCGCATCAACCTGACGATGCGCGGCGTGGACGATGACGGCCCGGTCGGCATGTCCGACGAGGCCGCGGGCCGCGAGCCGCGCGTGGTTTCGCGCGGTGGCGGTGGCCGTGGCGGCCCGCGCGGCGGCGGCGGCGGTGGGCGCGGCGGCGACCGCGGCCCGCGCCGCGACGACCGTGGCGGCCCGCCGCGTGGCGGTGGTGGCGGTGGTGGCGGTGGTGGCGGTGGTGGCGGTGGTGGCGGTGATCGCGGCGGCGACCGTGGCCCGCGGCCGGAGCGCCCCTCGGGCGGTGGTGGTGGCCGCCGCTGGTAGCCCCTCCTTACGAGGCAGCAGGCACGAGGCCCGGCAACCCGCCGGGCCTCGTTGTTTCAGGGGCATAGTACCGGGGCATATGCTGCGCGCGGAGGCTCGGACGATGCGGCAGTCGTGGTTGACCCTGGTGGCGGTGTGCGCGGCCATGGCAGCAGGTTGTGGAGGCGAGTCCGCCCCGGCCGCCTCAGGGCCGTCGAACCCACCGCCGGCGGCCGGTACCCCCGCCCCGCCGGCCGCCACCGTGGCGAGCGTCACGTCGAAGACCGCCGCGACCTTCCCGCCTGGTATCTACTACCGCCTGCCGGGGACGCGCGATCCCTCGGCCATGCTCGCCCGCATCGAGGGCGCGCTGCCGGTACGGATCACGATGCCGCCGGGCGGGTTCGACCTGCGCGGCGAGCGGTTGGCCTACGCGATGGAGAGCCGCGTGGTCATCGTCGCGCCCGACGGCACCTCCGAGACGGTGCAGGTGGACGGGCTCTATGCGCTTGCCCGGCCCTCCCTCTCGCCGGACGGGACGCGGGTGGCCGTGCAGGCCTCGAAAACCGCGCCCCGGCCGGGCCAGCCCCCGGCGGACCTCGGCATCTACGTGGTCGACCTCAAGACGAGGGCGTTCGTCGAACTGCCGGGCACGGTGGAGAACGAGGAGTCGCCGGAGTGGTTCCCCACCGGCGACCGCGTCCTCTACACCTCGTTCTCACCGTCAGCGGGGGTCAACCTGCACGTGTACGACGTGGCGGCGCGCCGGGAGGTGCTGGCCGTGCCGAACGCGGGCGCGCTGCACATGGCCGTCTCTCCGGACGGCACGCGCATCCTCGACATGTGGCGGTTCCGCATCTACGACGCCGCGACCGGGGCGTTGCAGGCGGACCTGCTCGCTGGGGTGCGCGCCTCCCTCGCCGCGGCCGGGCTCGCGATGGATCCGGTGCACAACGGGCGCGACGGGCGTGGCTCCTTCCCGCTGGACGGGGCGTTCTCGCCGGACGGCCGGTCGGTCGTGTTCGACGGGGCGGTGGTGCAGGGCGGGAAGTCCGGGCTCATGCTGTTCACCGTGGGCGTGGACGGCTCCGGGTTCCGCGCCGTGAGCGGGTTGATCGAGACGGACGCCGCCTTCTCCAACAACTTCAACTACTCGCCGCTCAACCCGCTCTGGCGGTAGCCCTCGGTAGACTCGACCTGTGGAGATATCGGACGAACTGGTTTACCCGTACAGGAGCGCGCCGCCGCGTATCGCCCTCGACGTGGCGGAGGCGCTTGCCCGTTGTCCGGAGGTCGCGCGGGTGACGCTGTTCGGCTCGCTCGCGTCCGGCACGCACGACGGCTGGTCGGACATCGACATGATGTGCGCGACCACCGGGCCCGCGGTGGCATGGGAGGCGGCGCGCCTGCTGCGGGACGCGCTGCCGTGGCGCTGGTACGGGCCGTTCTCCGACCTGCCACAGCCGTCCGGCCGGTACTGGCCGCTCGGCGAATCCATCTTCCATTCGGTCGACCTCTCGTTCCGCACGCTCGAGGCCCATGCACGCGTGCTGGACGGCGGGCTGCGCGGGTTCAAGGTGGTGGCGCACGACCTCCTCTGGCGGGAAGGCCTCGCCTCCCGCGAGGGGGAGGCGGGCGCGTCCGTCACACCGGGCGACTACGCCTTCACCCACACCCTGTATGTGGCCGTGAAGGCGATGAAGGACTACCTGCGTAGCCAGGGCGACTGGGTGACGGTCTCCGCACGCATGGACGCGCTCGAAGTCGAGGCCCGCGCGCTGCCCCGGCGTCCCGCCGCCGGGCGTCCAGACGACGTACTCGACGAGGCGCGTAGTCTCTACCAGCGGTTGCTGATGGACCGGTTGCGCGCCGGCGTCTGACGCGGCGCGGAGACGCGAGGGGGTGACAGATGATCCGCGTGGCGATTACCGGCACCGGCCAGATGGCCCGCCTCGTCCTCGCGACCCTCGAGGCGCAGCCCGACCTCGACCCGGTGGGCCTGGTCGAGCCGATGGGTACCAGCACCGACCAGTTCCAGGGGGACGGCAAGGGCGTCTACCCGCTGACGGATGACCCGGCTGCGCTGTTCGAGGCAGTGAAGCCGGATGTCGTCGTCGACTTCACGAACGCCGCCTTCACCCCTCGCCTCGTCGAGGCGGCCCTCGCGCACGGCGTCCGCCCCGTCATCGGCACCTCGGGCGTCGACGCCGCGACGGTCGAGCGGCTGCGCGCAGGGAGCGCGGCGGCGAAGCGCGGCGCGGTGGTCGCGGCGAACTTCGCGATCGGCTCCGTCCTCCAGACGAAGATGGCGGCCCTCGCCGCGCGCTTCTTCGACAGCGCGGAGATCATCGAGCTCCACCACAACCGGAAGGTGGACGCGCCCAGCGGCACGGCGCTGGCGACCGCGCACGCGATGCGGGACGCCCGCGGCCGCGACTTCGAGATGGCCCCCACCACCCTCGAACACATCGAAGGCACACGGGGCGGTTCGGTCGCCGGGATCCCGGTCCACTCCGTCCGCCTGAGCGGGTTCGTGGCGAGCCAGGAGGTGATCTTCGGCGGCACCGGCCAGATCCTGACCATCCGCCATGACTCCACCGGCCGGGATTCATTCATGCCCGGCGTCCTCATCGCCATCCGTGAGGTCATGCGCCGGGACGGTCTGGTGGAGGGGCTCGCCTCGCTGGTGGAGCTGGGGTAAATCCTCCCCCGAAATAGATTCACGGTCTCACCCACCCTCGCCCCTCCGCCCCGCCCGCCGTACCATCGAGGGTGAGCCGCCGGGGGGCGGCGTCTTCGTCCCCGGCCGGGCCGGGCAGCAGGAGTGCCAGCGTGGAGCCAGTGATTGCCGTGATCGGGGCCACCGGGGCCGTGGGGGATGTCTTCCTCCGCGTGGCGGCGGAGCGCGGCCTCAAGATGAAGGAACTGCGCCTCCTCGCTTCCGCCCGCTCCGAGGGCAAGACGCTCATGTACGCCGGCCAGCCGGTGACCGTGCACGAGGTCACCCGCGAACGTCTCCAGGGCGCGGACATCGTCTTCTGCTCGGCAGACTCCTCCGTCTCCAAGCAGTGGGGGCCCGTCGTCCGCGAGATGGGCGGCGTGATGATCGACGACGGCTCCGCCTACCGGATGGAGCCGAACGTCCCGCTCGTCGTGCCCGAGATCAACGGCGATGACCTCGAATGGCACGAGGGGATCGTCTCGATCCCGAACTGCACCACGACGCCGCTCGTGATGGCGCTGCACGCCATGCGCGCCGTCGCGCCGCTGAAGCGCGTGACGGCGGCGACCTACCAGGCCGTCTCCGGCACCGGCGCGGCGGCGGTGCGCGAGCTGAACGCGCAGGTCGAGGCGATCGGCGCCGGGCGTCCGGTGCCTGCGCCCTCGGTCTACCCGCAGCAGATCGCGATGAACGTGCTGCCGCAGGTCGACGACTTCGCGGAGGACGACTACACCAAAGAAGAGCTGAAGATGCGCAACGAGACGCGCAAGATCCTCCACCAGGAGGACCTGAAGTTCGCGGCGACCTGCGTGCGCGTCCCCACCCCGCTCAGCCACGCCGAGGCGGTGCACGTGGAGTTCGGCGGTCCCGCGCCGCTGGAGGCGCTGAAGGCGGCGCTCCGTACGATGCCCGGGCTCGTGCTGATCGAGGACCCGAGGCAGGTCATCACGCCGCTCCAGGCGGCGAACCGCGACGAGGCGTTCGTCGCCCGGCTGCGCGTCGACCCCACGGTCGAGCACGGCGTCGTGTTCTGGTGCGTGACGGACAACCTGCGCAAAGGCGCGGCGACGAACGCGATCCAGATCGCCGAGGAACTCCTCCGCCGCAACCTCGTGCGGCGTCCCGCGCTCAAGCGGTAACGGCCACCTCCCCCGCGGCCCGCGCTACACTGCGCCCGCCGCGAGGTGGGATGGCCGCGTGCCGCCGCGACCCCGCCCCGCCAGCCCTCGAAGGACGCACCCCATGACCGCACCGCTCGGCCGCCTGCTGACCGCGATGATCACCCCGATGACCCCCGCCGGAGAGGTAGACATCGACGGCGTGCAGCGGCTGGCGCGGGCGCTCATCGCCTCCGGCACCGAGGGCATCGTCTCGACCGGCTCGACGGGTGAGGCCGCCGCGCTGACCGAGGAGGAGACCGTCGCCGTCTGGAAGGCGACGAAGGCGGCGGCCGGCCCGGACGTCGCCGTGATCGCGGGCGCGACGAACAACGACCACATCGCCTCGCTCCGACTGACGCGGGAGGCGGTGCAGGCGGGCATGGACGGCGTGCTGCTCACCGTCCCCGCATACAGCAAGCCTCCGCAGGCCGGCCTCGTCCGCCACTTCACCGCGCTGGCGGAGGCGGCCGGGGGGCTGCCCTGCGTCCTCTACAACATCCCCGGTCGCTCCGCCCTCAACATGACGGCGGAGACCACGCTCCGCCTGGCCGAGGTGCCGAACATCGTCGGGATCAAGGAGTCGAGCGAGATGTTCGGCCAGATCGGCGAGATCATCGCCCGCGCCCCGCAGGGGTTCCGCGTCTGGTCCGGCAACGACACCGACACGTTGATGGTGATGGCGCTCGGTGGATACGGCGTCGTGAGCGTGGCCAGCCACCTCGTCGGACGCCAGATCCGCGCCCAGATCGAGGCCGCGTGCGCGGGCCGCGAGGCGGAGGCGGCGGCTATCCACCACCGGCTGATGCCGCTCGTGAACGCGCTCTTCGTGGAAAGCAACCCGATCCCGGTGAAGTACGCCGTCGCGAAGGCAGGCTTCCCCGCCGGCCCGCCGCGCCTCCCGCTCGTCGAGGCCTCCGAGGCCGCCCGCGCCCGCATCGACGCCGCGATGGCGCAGACGACCATCGACCTCGGGCGGTAGGTCGGGCGGGATCGGGGCTAGATCACCGCGCCGGTGCGGCGGTCCTCGATCAGCGCGATCTCGATCATGCCGAGTTCATCGCGTACGGCGACCAGGGATTCGAGGCAGGCGCCGGGGCTGTTCCACCCGTGTTCGCGGATCAGTTGGACCACGCCCTCGCCAGTCTCGGCGACGGCCGGGAGCTTGCGGACGAAGTCCTTCTTCAGCCCCTCCCACATCTCCACCGGGTGGTCGAGGGCGAAGCGCGCGTAGAGGAGCGCGCCGAAGGCGTGGTCCGGCGTCAGCGGGTCGTCCCAGTCTCTGGCCGCCCCGCGCAGCACGTCCTTCAGCCCCTGGTGGCGCTGCTCGACCTCCCAGTGGGCGTCCAGGCCGAGCGGGGCGAGCCGCGCCTCCGCCTCCGGGCCGAGCACCGCGTCGCGCAGGGCGTGGCGGAGCATCAGCCCGCCGTCGAACTCCGCCTCGCCGGGGACGACTTCCGGGTAGCGGTCGAGCCGCTGCCGCAGGTGCTGGAGCGCGACGCCGAGGACGTGCGCCAGCGCGTGGGTGGGGACGCCGGTGTGCAACGAGACGACGACGGCGCCCGGCTCGTCCCAGTCGATGTCGGACAGGGCGGTGCCCTCGAACGGCTCGACGCGCAGCGTCCGTTCGGACTCGATACGCAGGCGGGACTCGATCTCCTTGAACACCGGCTCGATGGCGTCGCCGATCTCCTTGCCGATGGCCTTCATCCCCGCCCCTTTCGCGGCCCGGTTCGCGTCGGGCGGTACGAGCCTACTCGAAGAGCGGCTGACAGGTCAGGCAGTAGTTCGTCTCCGAGCCGGAGCGGACCTGGCCGCGGACCTCGGAACCGCACTTCGGGCAGGGCTGGCCGGCGCGGCGGTGCACCTTCAGGTGTTGCCGCCACTCCTCCTTCTTCCCCAACCCCTCCCCCTGCACCGTCGCGTCCACGATCGCGATCGACTCCTCCAGCACCGCGCGCATCGAGGCGTACAGGCGGCGGAGGTCGGCCTCGTCCATCGTGGCGCGACGCCGGTGAGGGTGGAGCCCGGCCGCCCACAGGATCTCGTCCGAGTACGCGTTGCCGACGCCGGCCATGAACTCCTGGTTGGTGAGCGTGGCCTTGATCTGGCCGCGGCGCGGCTTCAGCCGGGCGAGGAACTCGTCCTCTGTGATCGCCATCGCGTCCGGGCCCAGCGTCGCCATCTGCGGCACCTGGCCGAGGCCGTCCGCCGGCACGAGGTACCAACGCCCCATCCGGCGCATGTCGGAGTAGCGCACCTCGTGGCCGTCGTCGAAGCGGACCACCACGCCGAGCATCCCCGGCTTCTTCGCACCCGCCTCCACCCAGTGGAACCGCCCCGTGAGCATCGGGTTCACGACGAGCAGGCGGCCGTCGTCCACCGTCCAGATGAGGAACTTGCCGAGCCGGTGGATCTCGCCGAAGCCGTGCCCGGCCAGCGTCCCGAACTCCTCCGCGCCGGTGCGCACGAGCCACGGCAACGGCGTCTCCGTCGCGGTGACGGTCAGTCCCTCCAGCCGCGGCATCAGGTAGTGGCGGATCGCCTCCAGGTCGGGGATCTCCGGCATCGCGGTCCCCCGGTCAGCCCGCGGCCCAGCGGGGGTAGGAGCCGAGGACCACGAGCCAGTGCGTGATCGCCTCCACCTCCCGCAACGCCTCGGCGAGGTGGGGGTCGGAACGGTGTCCCTGCACGTCCAGCCAGAAGATGTAGGTGCCGAGTTGCCGCCGCGTCGGGCGGGACTCGATCCGCGTCAGGTTGATCCCGCGCGAGGCGAAGCGCTGGAGCACCTCGACCAGCGAGCCGGGACGGTCGTGCGCGGTGGTGAAGGCGAGCGAGGTCTTGTCGTCGCCGGTCGGCGCGTGGTCCTCGCGCGCCAGCACCACGAACCGCGTCGCGTTCCCCGGTTCGTCCCCGATGTCCCGGGCGTAGATGTGCGCCCCGTAGATCGAGGCCGCCCGCTCGCCGCCGATTGCGAGCGTGCCGGGTTGCGCCAGCGCCGCCTCGATCGCCGCGGTCGTGGAGAGCGCCGCGACCGGCTTCGCCTCCGGCGCGAGGCGGGCTAGGTGCTGCTTGCACTGGCCGAGCGCGTTCGGGTGGGAGTAGACGGCCGTCGCCCGCGCGGGGTCGAGGCCGGACGCGCCCACGAGCATGTGCTGGATGGGGAGCACTACCTCGCCGCGCACCCGCATCCCGGTGGCGGGGTCGAGCAGGAGGTCGGTGGTCTCGATGGAGACGGAGCCTTCGATGGAATTTTCGAGGGCGCAGACGGCGGCGTCCGCCCGGCCCTCGCGTACCGCCGCCACGGCGCTGGCGACGGTGGGGTGGGGGGTCAGTTCGGCGGCGGCGTCATACAGGAGCGCCGCCGCCTCGGTATACGTCCCGCGCGGGCCGAGGTAGGAGATCCGCATGGCGGGCAGTCTAGCGGAGGCGCCGGAGGGCGTCCGGGGCCGCCGCGGCCCCCGCTACATCCCGTCCTCGACGGTGACCATGGCGCGGACGCGCTGCTCCGCCTCGTGGGGGATGAGGGCGATCACCTCGTCGCCGGGGACGAGCACCGTGTCGCCGTCCGGCACGCGCGCCCCCTGCG
>Ga0233425_10009483_pt1 | contig 12308 bp, 8 predicted proteins | sample Watercolumn_Towu_2_FD_181712 | JGI IMG/M metagenome (GOLD analysis project Ga0233425, IMG submission 181712) | Freshwater microbial communities from Lake Towuti, South Sulawesi, Indonesia - Watercolumn_Towuti2014_140_MG | ecosystem: Environmental > Aquatic > Freshwater > Lake | place: Indonesia...
TCGGCGGCCTCGGCCAGCGCATCCAGAGCCGCCGTGAGCGAGCCCTCCGCCACCGCCAGGGCCGCCCGGAGCGTGGGGTCGGCGCCGAGCCCCGCGTCGCGAGCGAGCTCGGCGAGCCGCGCCCGCTCGCTCGCGCTGTCGACCCGCGACACGTGATCGGCGAGCGCCCCAGCGAGCCCCGGCGCGTCGAGCAGGATGGCCCGCTGCCATGCCTCGAACCCGGCGCTGTCCCCGAGCAGTGACAGCGCGCGCGCTCGCGTGAGCCACGCGCGCGCGTCCAGGGTCGGGGGTGCCCCGACCTCGGCGGCGAGCTGTCGCGCGCCCTTCGCGTCGCCGGCGTCGAGGGCGAGCTCGAGGCGGCGCCAAGTCGCTGCCTCCGAGCGCCGCCCGCCCAGGCTCAGCTGGCCGAGCCAGCGTTCCGCACGCGCGGCGTCCCCGCGATCGTGATCGAGATCCGAGAGCCAGAGCCGCGCCGCGTCCGCCGCCGCTGCGGGCTCCGAGAGCTCGGCGGCTCGAAACAGCTCTTCCTCGGGAGGCTGCCCGAGGCGATGCCGCGCCTGCGCCAGCCGGTACCAGACATCCGCCCGGAAGGGCAGCTCGCGCGACAGCCGCTCGAGCGCCTCCACGGCTTCGTGGTCGAGCAGCGCCAGCTCTGCCGCGTCGGCCCAGAGCAGCAGGCCGACGCGCGAACGCGGCATCTCGTCGAGGATGGCCAGCGCGCGCTCGCGCGCCTCCCAGGGTCGACCGGCGACCAAGGCACGCTCGGCCTCGGCTCGATGCCCTTCGGCCCCGCGCGCCAGGAGCTCGACGCGCGACAGCCAATCGGCCAGCTGATCGGAGAGGCGCGCCATCGACCCCCAGTCTATCTGGTACCTTCGGGCCTGTGCGAAGGGTCGGCGCGAGGGGCAACACCACGGCGTCGCGGGTCAAGACCTTGGTCCTGCATGCCGAGGCCCACCACGGCCGGGCCGCGGCCGACCACCTGCTCGGGATGCTCGGCCTCGAGCGTGACTACCTCGATGACGAGAGCCGCGCGCTGTCCCGGGAGCTCTGGCACAAGGCCCTCGAGGCCTTCGCCTCGCGCTTCGGCCGTGACGAGATCGCGCGCGTCACTCCCAGCGTGATCCACCCGGAGAATCTCGGCGTCTGGACGCGCGTGCTGCGCGGCGCCAGCAGCGTGGAGGCGGCGTTTCTGCAGCTCGATCAAGCCGGCGGCGAAGACGTGATCACCGAGCGCTGGGTCACGGTGGAGTCCACGCTCGGGTCGTGGCGTGGTGTGGTGCCGCTCGCGCCCGACGGCGAGCTCGAGCGCGACGGGCTGCTCAGCCTGGCACGCGCCGCCGAGCTGGCGGCGCTGCCGATGCTGTTCGGGCGACCCGCCGCGCAGGTCGAGGTGAAGGGCGACGCCGAGCAGGGAGTGATCGACGTCGTCGCGCGCTGGGCGCCCGAGCCGCGCGCGCGCCTCGGCCTCGGCGCCGCCGTGAGCGCCGCGGCGCCGGGGCTGGCGAGCGTCGCGCTCGGCGCTCCGGCGCTCGGCGTGCTGGGCGCAACGCTCGGCGGCGGAGCCCTCGGCATCGCCGTGAGCGCGCTCGTCGCCGCGGAGCGACGCCGGCGCGCGACCCAAGCGCAGCAGTCGCGACGCATCGAGCTCTTGGAGCGGGCCGCGGCGCTGCGCGACGCGCGCGAGCGACAGACCCAGGTGTTCGGCGAAGGCTCGGTGGTCGCCGGGCAGTACCGGCTGCAGAAGCGCCTGGGGTCCGGCGGCATCGGCACCATCTGGGAAGCGACGCGGGCCACCGACGGCGCGCTGGTGGCCATCAAGCTCCTGCGCGCCGCAGTGGCGCACGACTCCGTGGTGGCCGATCGGCTGCGACGAGAGGCGGCCGCGCTCGGTCTCGCCTGGCACCCCAACGTCGTCGAAATCCTCGACGAGGGTCAGCTGCCCGACGGCACTTCCTTCCTCGTGATGGAGCGCCTGCGCGGCGAATCCCTGGAGTCGATCTTGGCGCGGGAGCGCATGCTCTCGCGCGAACGACTCCTGCCCATCGCCCTTCAGATCTGCGACGCGCTCTCTGCGGTGCACGCCGCCGGCGTGGTGCATCGCGATCTCAAGCCGAGCAACGTGTTCCTGGCGCAAGGCGACCGGGTCAAGCTCCTCGACTTCGGGGTGGCCCGTGTGGAGTGGGCCGAACCGCGCTTGACCCTGGCAGGGGTGCCCCTGGGCACGCCGGGCTACATGTCCCCCGAGCAGGAGGCCGGTCAGGAGATCGACGGGCGCAGCGACCTCTACTCGCTCGGCGCGCTGCTCTACCGCTGTCTGACTGGCACGGAGCCGACCGACCGGCTCGCGCAATCCCTCGACGATCGCAGCGAGGGCTCGGGCGTGCGCCGGCTGGTGCCCGAGGACCTCGGCGAGATCCTGCGCAGGGCCACGGCACCCCTGGTGCGCGATCGCTTCGAGGACGCACGCGCGATGCGCGCCGCGCTCGAGGCGCTGGCGGAGCCTGCTCAGGGGGCGGAGGCGCGGCGGAACACCACGTAGCGGAAGCTCGACCCCGAGAGCGGGAGCTCGTCGCCCCGCACGAAGCCCTCGGCGGCGCTGAGCTCGGCCAGGCGTGCGTCGTTGCGACGGTACCAACCCGGCAGCCGATCGTCCCAGAGCGCGACCGCCGCGTCGACCTCGCGCCGCGCGAAGAACCCGTCGTCGAGGCGCTTCGACGTATGCCCCCCCGGCAGGACCGCCACGCTCGGGTCGGTCACACCGGCGACGTCGACCACCTCGACACCGGTGGCGACGCCGACCCAGCCCGCGTCGAGCGTCGCGATGCGCCTCGCGCCGGCGAGCGCCCGCGCGCCGCGCGCTTCGAGCTCCCGGCGCTGCGCGAGCACGTGGCGCGACGCAGGGCCGAGGTCGCGAGCGAGCAACCCGCAAGCCGCCAGAGCGAGCGTGAAGCGCGCGAGCGTGGCCCAGAGCGCGCTGCGTTCCGCGACGGCGGCACCGAGCCAGACGAAGCCCGGCAGGACCGGCACGAGCAGGCGGAACGAAGGCATCCAGTCGCCCCCCGCGAGCCAGAGCGCCGCGAAGTGCAGGAACGCTGCCACGCCGATCGCGAGCTCGTGAGCCGGAAGCCGGCGCACGACGCCGGGAGCGAGACACACCAGCGGAAGCCCCGAGAACAGGAATCCGGCGAGGGCGTAGCGGAGCCCGTCGTCGAGCCCCGCGGGCTTCGCCAACGCGGCCAGCGGCATCGCAGCTCCGAAAGCGAAGACGCGGATCGTCGCGACCAGCAGCGCCGGCATCGTCGCCAGGGCCAGGCCCAACAGCGCTGGCCCCGGGCGCCGCCTGCGCGCGAGCGCGGTGCCGATGCCGAGCGCCATCGCCCAGGGCAGGAGCTCCGGACGCCACCCCGCCGCGAGGCCTGCCGCGAACGGGGCGAGCGGATGGCGCGCGAGCGCGACGGTCGCGAGCGCGAGCACGAGCCCCGTCTCCATGCCCGCCGTGGCCCAGCCCCCGAGCGGCACCGAGACCGCGACCAGGCCGAGCGGCAGGTAGCGCACCCGGCGTTCCCCACCACGGCCCAGCTCGCTCCCGAGCCACGCGGCCGCGGCCAGCCACGCGAGCCCGCCGAGCACACGTGCCGCCGTGAGCGCCGCGTGGGGACCGGCCGCAGCAAATGGGGCCAGGAGATGCGCGAATCCCAGCGGCGTGACCGCGTCCACCACGGGCCCTGCCGGGTTCACGCGGTAGCCGACCCCGGTGGCCAGGTGATGCGCCACCCGGGCCGTGATCAGCGCGTCGTCGACGCTGAAGCCCCAGAGCGCGGCCATGGACACGAGCGCGGCGAGGGCCGCGAGCCCTGCGCCGCGCATGCGCTCTCGACTCGAGGCCACCGCTCGGCGCCCTAGCCCCTCCCTCGGCGGCTGTCCAAAGTTCGGCAAACGCGCCGCAAAAGTTCGGGTCGGGCAGGGGCTGTCCCTTACGATTTCGCCCACGGATGAGCGCGATCCACGTAGTCGTTCGCCCCCCACGCGAAACTCAGCCCTCGGCCCTCGAGCCGCTGTCGGGCTTGTTCGACGTCGTCGTCGACGGCGTGAACGTCACCGCCCGCGTCGGCGAGTCCCACGCCCTACCGGTGCTCGCCGAGCTCGGCCACGCGGTGGCCGGCCTGGTGTCGGGCCGGCGCCGACGGGCCACGGTGCAGCTCTACTCCGACCAGGAGGTCTGGGAGCTCGGGCTCGAGGCCGACGGCGAGGTCGCGCTGCTCTCGGTGTACCGCAGCGGCCCGCTGCCGGAGGTCGCGGTGCACGAGCGGCGCGTGCCCTTGGTCGAGCTCCGACGCGCCGTCGCGCACGCCCTCTGCGAGGCCCCCCTCGGGGGCGCGGGGCGCGCCATCGAGGCGGCGCTCAGGGCGTCGGCACGAGCCCTCGAGGAGGCGGACGACGTCGTGCTCCCGCCCAGCGAGCGCGTGCCCGTCGAGCTCGCCCCCCGCGCCACGCGTGGCATCGCGGTGTACGCGAAGACCGCCCTGCGCAAGGGCGGCGCCGGCATCGAGGCGCTGTCCGAGCGCAAGCTCGAGCGCGCGGATCTGCACTCGTTGCTCATCACCGGCGACGCCGGCTTCTCGATCCGCGGCCGCTCCGCGCCGCTCGGCAACGTCCACCTGTTCCTCTTGGCCGAGCGCCTGGTCGCGCTGGCCGACGACGCGCTCGACGCCTGGCAGCACGGCCGCGCGCTCTTCCGTCGAGTCGAGCTGGGCTCGGCGCGCATCTCGGTGCAACGCGGCGTGGGCGACCTGCCGCTGTCGCTCGGCGTGCAGAGCGCCGCTTCGGGTCCTGATCGAGTCACCTTCCCCGAGCTCGACCCCGCGGCGTTGGTCCAGGCCTTCGTGCGCTTCGCGCGCGCGCTCTGCGATGGGCTCACCAGCGCCGACCCGAGCCAGGCCCGGAACCTGCGCATCACCGCCCTGGCGGCCCAATGTCGTGCGCTCTCGGAGCGGGTGGAGGACGCCCTCGCCGACGACTCGCTCACCAACAGCCAACCCGAGAGCTACCGGTCGTTCTCGGTGCCGCCCCGCAGGAGCGAGATCCGCGGCCGCTGGGAGCACGGCGGCAAGATGCGCTTTCAGCCGCGCTGGGTGGCGACGGTGCCGAACATCGACCTGCGCGGCACGTTCCTGTGCGGCGATCGGCTGATCGTGGGCTCCGAGCGCGAGATGGCCTGCATCCACCGCGCCCACGGCACACTGCTCTGGCGCGTGCCGGTCACGCGCGCCGCGAGCGTGGCCACCCCGGTGGGCATCGCGCGCATCGCGCCGGACGGGCGCATCGGCTTGCTCGACCTCGACGACGGGCAGACGCGCTTCACGCTCAACCTGAAGCCGCGCTCTGGCGGCGGCGCCGCGGGCGCCGTGGTGCACACGCCCGGCCTGCCCAAGCTGCTCGCCGTGGCCGAGGGCGAGCGCACGGTGACCGCCATCGATCTGGTCTCCGGCGAGGTGCGCTGGCGCCACACGCTGCGCCGTCCGGGCTCCTACCGCGTGCGCCGCGCGGGCAAGCTCCTGCTCGTCGCGGGCGACTCCGTGCTGGTCGCCCTCGACGTGGCCAGCGGCGAGGTGGTGTGGCGGCTGCGCGAGCGCCTGCCCTTCACCGGGGACCTGGCGGTGGACCACGACTCGGCCTTCGCCGTCGTGAGCGGCGCGACCGCCGCGCGCCTGCTCAAGCTCGACCCTTGGAGCGGTGAGCCATGCTGGAACGCGGAGCTCGACGAGCGTCCCGCACAGGGCCAGGCTCCGCTCCTGACCCCGAGCCGAGTCATCATCCCGGTCCGCGATCGGCGCGGAAGTGGCCTGGCAGCGTTCGACCGCGAGACCGGCGCGTCGGCGTGGACGAAGGAGCCCGGCGTGACCGCGCCGACCACGTCCTGGCTGGCGGTGGACAAGGACCTGGTCGGCAACAGCGCCTCGGGTACCCTGCTCTGCCTCGACGGCGAGACCGGGGACGTGCGCTACAGCCACGTCTTCCCTCGTCACGTCGACGCCGATCAACCGCGCCGGCTCGAGCCAGTGCTGCGCAGCGGAGCGCTGTTCGTTCCCCAGCACCAGGTCCACGTCGTGCGCCCGCGCGACGGCGAAATCCTGGGCACCGTCCCCACCGACCTGATCCCGGATCTGCTCCGCGTCGACGAGCGCTGCGACGTCTACGTCGCCGAGGAGAGCGGCCACGTCGCCGGCTTCGGCGTGGCTGCCAAGCTGACCTTGGTGAGATAGCCAGCGCGCGACAGGCGGCGCTTCGCGACTGCTCCTCGCCAACGCGCAGCCGGCGCCGGCCCCGCCGGTTCGCCGCGGGGCTCCGCCCCGCACCCCGCGCGGGGACCCCAACCCCGCGCCGCTGCCCTTCCATCGAGTTGACGACTACCCCGAGTGGGCTTCGCCGCCGTCCACGTACAGCACGTTCCCCGTCAGCCAATAGGTGCACGGCTGCGCGAGCGCGACCAGCGCTCGCCCGACGTCCGCCGGCTCGGTCAGCCGGTGTGAGGGGTTCTTCCGGATCGCGACCTCCTTCATGGCCTCGCTGTCCGGGATCTTCTTCAGCGCCGGGGTGTCGGTGACGCCGGCACAGATGGCGTTGGCGGTGATGCCCGCCGGGCTGAGCTCCAGCGCCAGCTGGCGGATGTGCGACTCGAGGGCCGCCTTCGCCGCGCTGACCACGCCGTAGCCGCGCCACACCTGCGCTGCGCCCGTGCTGGTCATGGCGAAGATGCGGCCCTGGTTCGAGAGCAACTGCCGGCTCACGAGGTCCTGCGTCCAATACACGAGGCTGTGGGCCATGACGTCGCTCGTCATGTCCATCTGCTTCTGGCTCACCGCCTCCTCACCCACCAGGGGCTTGAGGGTGCCGAAGGCGAGCGAGTGGAGGAGCACGCGGACCTTGTCGCCCTGGCCGCGCTCGGCGAAGCGCTTCTGCACGTCGTCGAGGACCTCCGCACGCTTCTGCTCGTCGGCGGCATTGACGTTGTAGAACCAGGCCTCCCGCCCCATCCCGCGCAGCTTCACCACCAGGCGCTCGACGTGGGGCATGGTGCTGCGACGGTCGAGGTGCACGCCGATGATGTCGACGCCGGCCTGTGCGAGCGCCGTCGCCGCGGCTTCGCCGAAGCCGCTCGAAGCCCCCAAGATGAGCGCCCACCCGTCCAGCGGGGGAAGCGGTACCTCCTCGCGTTTCTTCATCGCCGTGCTTGTCTACTACAGGCCTTCGGCTTGGGGAGCCGGCTTTCGGCGCACCTCGGCAGCTTTTTTCCCGCGGGCCCGCCCGGATTGCAGCGGCGGAGGCGGCAGCGAGCGCGTCAGCTCCTCCGCCTTGGCCCGGACGAAGCGCGCGATTTTCCTCATCGGAACTCGCGTGGGACAGATGCGCTCTTTCTCCGCGAGGACCTCGTCGGGCACGTGGGAGAAGGACATCGCCGCCGCGTGGAAGTCCGGCATGCTGCGCGATGCGGCGAGCATCAGCGGCATCACGCCGCGGTAGCGCCCGCCCGAGGCCGCCACGCGTGCGGCCTCCCCACGATCGCACAGGCCGCACGCGATGCAGCGCCCGAACTCGCACAGCTCCTCGCGCTCATCCGGGCTGACGGGCGGGAGCCGGTCCGCGTCGTAGTTCTCGCGGAAGCGAGCGATCCCGTCGATTCTCTTGCCGAACGTGCGCCGGACCACGGTGCGGAGCAGCGCCCAGGCGAGGAGCAGGATGGCTTTCAGACGCGGCGGCACGGCGCGTCACCGTATCATGACGCAGCGGGCCAACCGTCTTTCCACCCGCGGGGGAGGCCGGTCGGTCTCGCGCGTATCAATGGGTCAGGAGGGGGCTCCAGCGTAACGAAGTTACGGCCCCGTGTGACGTTGTTACGCCGAGTTACGCTTCGCAAGTGCTGGAAACCAGGAGGAGTCCTGCTGGCACGGGCCGTGCTGAAGCGCGGCTCATGATGAGCCCGGAACTCACTCACACCCCGACCGAGAGCCCCGTCGACGCCGTCGAGGTCGAGGGCGAGGCCGTCCTGCTCGCAGGCATGATCGCGGACGACGCGCGCGCCTGGCGGGAGTTCAACGAGCGCTACTCCCGGCTCATCTATCGCTGCATCACGCGGGTCACGGCGCGGTTCTCCGCCGTCGTGGGCCCCGACGACGTCCGCGAGATCTACGCGATGTTGTGCGTGCAGCTCCTGGCCAACGACAAGCGCAAGCTGCGCAGCTTCGAGCCGGGCCGCGGCAACAAGCTCGGCAGCTGGATCGGCATGCTGGCCATCCACTCCGCCTACGACTACCTGCGCTCCCTCAAGCGCGAGCCCAAGCGCGGCGCGCTCAGTGAGGCCGAGGGCCTGTCGAGCGAGCTCCCCGACCCCCACGACGTCTGCGTCCTCCGCCAGCAGGTCGGCATCGTGAGCGAAATCCTGGCCGACTTCAGCGACAAGGACCGCGAGTTCATCACGCTCTACTACGGCGAGGGCCTCGAGCCCGAGGAGATCGGCCTGCGCATGGGTATCAGCGTGAAGACCGTCTACTCGAAGAAGCACAAGATCCGCAGCCGTCTCGAGGCCCTCTTGGTGCAGCGTCGCCTGGCGGCTTGATCGAGGGTAGCCCCTTCATGCTAACCCTCACCTCGTGAGGGCCCACCTCCTCCTGCCTCTGCTCCCCTTCGCCGTTGCCTGCGGTGGCGGCGCCCCGGGTGATCTCGACAAGGTCCCCCCGAGCGGGGCGAACATCGTCGGCAACGGGCTCCGTCTGAGCCAGATCAACGATCGCGCGGGGGCCCACCCGCCGGACGGCACGGTGGTCACCGTGACCGGCGTCTCCGTGATCGCCGTCGACACCTACGACGAGACGGCCGACGGGGACAGCTTCGGCAACCTTTACGCGCAGGACCTGCCCGTGGGCGGCCCCACCCCGGAGTACGGCGGGATCACGCTCTTCGACTCGAGCTTCAGCCCCCCGACCCTGCGCGTCGCACCCGGCGACGTCGTGGACGTGCGTGGGACCTACGACGAGTTCGAGGGGCCCAGCTCGAGCCCCTTCACCTGCGCCAACGCCCAGGACGCCGAGAGCTGCGAGTCGCTCCCCGAGATCGTCGGAGGCAACCTCTCCCTGCGCTTCGAGGGCAAGGTGCCCGAGCCCCGCGTGATCCCGCTCTCGGAGCTCGCGAGCTACGAGACCGGGCGCAAGTGGATCGGCATGCTGGTGCGGGTCGAGAACGTGACCGCCCAGTCGGCGGGCTTCAAGTCGAGCAGCGGGCGCTTCTCCGTACGCCTGGACGTCGCCGGCGTCAGCGACGCCAAGAAGCTCCCAACCATCAACAACGCGCTGCTCGACGTCGAGGGCACCAAGCTGCCCTTCGACACCGGCACCAAGTACAAGTCGGTGACCGGCGTGGTGCAGTACTTCTACAACTTCGCCATCTCGCCGCGCAGCAAGGACGACATCCAGCTGTGAGCTCTGGGCCCCGGCGCACGCTGGGCGCGATCTCGGCCCTCGTCTCGGCGATCAGCTGCCGGCCCGCGACAGCGCCGGTCAGCGCCGCCAGCGCCGGAGCGTCCGCAGCGGAGATGCCGCGTGTGGAGCTCCGCACCCTGGACGATCGGCCTGCCCTCGGCCTCGTGCAACGCGACGGCGATCCGAAGGGCGCGGTCGCGTTGGCCATCGCCCACGACTTCGGGTCGGAGGCGTCCGTTTCGCTCTCGGCGCTCTTGGTCTCGCGCCTCGGCAAGGCGGGGTTCCGCGAGGTGCGCGCGCGGGCCCACGGGCTCGGGCTGAGCGTCGCGACGCTGGCGACGCCCGCCGAGGCGACGCGCTTCGTGCAAGCCGCGAGCGCGGCCCTCGCGAGCCCCGTCGGCGCGGGCGAGCGGCTCGGCGAGCGCACGCGTGTCCCCACGCTTCGCAGCGCGGCCGAAGCGGCGGTGCACGCTTGCTCCGGCGAGCTCGGGATCGCAGCCAACCCTTCGCCCGGGCCCGCTGACGCGAACGCTCTCGAGCGCTGGCGAGGTCGGCTCCGAAGCGCGCGTGCAGCTTCCTTCGCTGCCGTGGGCGCGCGTCCTCTGCTCGACGCCGTCGTCGCTGCGGTCGCGGCGGGCGACAAATGGTCGAACGATCCGGGGCCGACCGACCCCTGGCCCGATGCGGACGCCGTGGGCAGCGCGAGCTCCGCCGAGCGACGGCTCTCGATCGCCTATCGTGTCGCCGACCCGGCGCGCGCCCTCGAGGTCGCCAACGCGCTCGGCACGCCCGGCTCGACGCTGAGCGAGCGCCTCGGCTCGCTCGAGGGCACGTTCCTGGTCGAGCGGGTGGTGGCCACGACGCGCGTGCGTGGCGCGTGCCTGCGCGTGGATGTGCGCGCGCCCGCCGCGGCTCCGGCCGCCTCGCAGCTCGCGCGCGCGGTCGTGGTCGTGGACGACGAGGCGCGGCGCGAGCTCGACGCGGCCAAGGGCGCAGCGGCGAGCCTGGACGAAGCCGTGCTGAGACCCGCGCACCCGGCGGAGGCCGCCGGCGCAGCGGCCTGGCGCGCGCTGATCGGCCGGGAGCGCAGCGGCAGCACGCGCCGCGCGGTGTCCTGGCAAGGCGTGACGCAGGGCGAGGACTTCGCGCGGGCCGTCGCGACGCACGAGGCGGCGCGCGGCCGAGCAGCCCTGGAGCGCCGCGTTCGCCTCGAAGCAGGGCAAGGCGAGCTCTGGGCGCTCGTCGCGAGCCCTTGCGGGACGGCCGCTGAGAGCTCGGACGACGCGGGCATCCACGACGTCGTGCTGCGCGCGCTGTCGGCGAAGGGCAGCGCTGGCGTGGGGCTCGAGCCGTGGATCACCCCGGACGCGGTGGGGGTCCTCGCGCACTCCCCGAGGGCCACCGCCCACGAGAGCGCCGACGAGCACGCGCGGCGGGTCGGCGAAGCACTGGGGCGCGCGCTCGCCACCCCGCTCACGGGCTCCGACGTCGCCGAAGCCAAGAGCGACCTGTTGCAGGAGATCGGACCGGCCGGGCAACGCGGCTACTTCGTCGCGCTCGACGCGACGAGCGGCGGGCACCCCTCATGGCTCGACCCGCGCGGCACTTGGCGCTCCGTGTCGGGCAGCCCGACGGAGAGCGCGGACGCGCGACGACGCCTCTGGCTCTCGGGGCCGCTCCGGCTCGCCGTGCTCGCGAACGTCAAGGGTGAACAGGCCGAGAGCCTCGGCGCCAGCCTGGAGCGCTGGCTTCGCCCGCTGCGCGGCGAGCCCAGCGCCTGCCCGAGCGGCACACGAAGCGCGATCAACGGCGAGCAGACGGTGGAGGTGGCGAGCGCGGAGCATGCGCGCGCCCTCGTCGCCTACCCCATCGCCGCGAGCGCGCGCTCGGAGGCGGAGTGGACCGCGTTCCTGGCGAATCGCCCGGGCGGGTGGCTCGAGCAGGCGCTGCGCGGCGTCGGCGAGAGCCGCGCGCGTGCCGCGGTCCTGGGCGGGCGGCTGAGCGCGGCGCTGCTGATCGAGATCCAGTGCCCCGAGGCTGAGCGCGCCGCCGCGCTCGGCCAGGTGCGCGCGCTGGTGCAGCGGCTCGCCAAGGGCGACGCCAGCGAAGCCGACACCGAGCTCGCGCGCCGCCACTTCGAGACGCGGGACGCAGAGCGCGCGCTCGATCCGCGCGGGCGCATCGTCGAGCTGTGGCGCGGCGGGCACTCCCCGCGCGCGGAACTGGGGAGCCTGCGGCGCTTTCACCAGAGCCTCGGGACCACCAAGGAAATCGTCGTGCATGCCAAGCCCAAGGCGTGACCCCCCGGGGCTCCCGTTGTAAGCGCTCCGCCATGTCGAGCCGACCGTCCGTGCTCATCCTCGACTACGGGTCGCAGTACACGCAGCTCATCGCGCGCCGCATCCGCGAGTCGAGTGTCTACTGCGAGATCCACCCCGGCACGCTCTCCCTCGACGCGGTGAAGCGCATCGGCGCGAAGGCCATCGTGCTCTCCGGCGGACCGCAGAGCGTGTACGGGGACGAGGCGCCGAAGAGCGACCCCGGCGTGTTCGAGCTCGGCGTGCCGGTGCTCGGCATCTGCTACGGCGAGCAGCTCATGGGGCACCAGCTCGGCGGCAAAGTCGAGGCCAGCAACCACCGCGAGTACGGCCCGGCGAAGCTCCTGGTGACGGAGCCGGTCGGGCTGCTGTCGCCGTTTCGCGCCGGCGAAGAGCTCGGTGTCTGGATGAGCCACGGCGATCGCCTGACCGCTCTACCCCCGGGCTTCCGCGTGCTCGCCGAGAGCGCGAACGCGCCGCTCGCCGCCATCGGCGACGTCGAGCGCCGGCTCTA
>Ga0233425_10009484_pt1 | contig 12308 bp, 10 predicted proteins | sample Watercolumn_Towu_2_FD_181712 | JGI IMG/M metagenome (GOLD analysis project Ga0233425, IMG submission 181712) | Freshwater microbial communities from Lake Towuti, South Sulawesi, Indonesia - Watercolumn_Towuti2014_140_MG | ecosystem: Environmental > Aquatic > Freshwater > Lake | place...
CGAAGAACCTCTGGAGCGAACGCCGCAGCGAGCAACGGCCGTTGCTGATCAGTTGCGTGGACGAGGCGCAACAATGCCGCTTCGTCTGCACGCGCATCCTAGAACAACTTGAAGCGGGCGTGCCGTTGCGGCGGCAGGCGGTGCTGGTCCGCACGGCGCACTGGAGCGACATGCTGGAGGTGGAGATGTCGCGGCGGAACATTCCCTACCGGAAGTTCGGCGGGCTGAAGTTTCTCGAGGCGGCGCACGTGAAAGACCTGCTGGCGCTGTTGCGACTGCTGGAGAACCCGCGCGACCAGATGAGCTGGCTGCGCGTGCTGAATCTCCTGCCCGGCGTCGGTGGCGCGACCGCCAACACCGTGCTCCGTTTCCTTGCCGCCAATAGCCACGACTTCCGCGCGCTCGCCCACTGTCCCGTGCCGATGGCCGCGCGGGAGCGGTTTCACTTGCTGGCCGCGCTGCTGTTGGACCTGGCAACCCACGGCGTCGAGCTTCCCGCCCAAATCGAGCGCATCCGGCAGTTCTACGAGCCGATCTTCCATGAAATTTACGACCACGCCGAGGTGCGCGTGCGCGACCTGGAGCAACTCGCCGCGATGGCTGAGGGCTTCGGTTCGCGGGAGGAGTTCCTTTCCGATGTGACGCTCGACCCGCCGGCGGGCACAAGTGATTGGGCGGGCGAACCGATCAAGGACGAGGAATGGCTGACCCTCAGCACCATCCACTCCGCCAAAGGCTGCGAGTGGGACGTGGTCTTCCTCATCCATGCCACTGACGGCGTCATCCCCAGCGACCTTACCACCGGCAACCCCGACGAGATCGAGGAGGAGCGCCGATTGCTCTACGTCGCGATGACTCGCGCCCGCAACTGGCTCTACGTCTGCTTCCCGCTGCGCTACTACGCCGACAAGCACATCCTCGGCGACCGCCACAGCTACGCCCAACTCACCCGCTTCATCCCCGGCGACGTGCGCGCGCTCTTCGAGCCGGTGACGTTGACGTTGCCCAAGCCCGGCGCTGGAGGCAAAGGTAGCGCCAAAGTGGAAACAGATGCCCGCGCAAAGATCCGCAGACTCTGGATGCCGTAAAGGACCCGAACGACCCCGCCTGCGAACACCTCCTCACACTTGCTGCCCGTCGCTCCACCCCGTCTCGCAACGTGCGACGATATCCTGCCGCTTGGGATGGATGCACAAAGTCCCCGTGCCGGTGGGCGCTGCGAAATCACACCCCTCGGCGGGCGGCGCGAGGCACTCCACATGCGTCCCTTTCCCAAACCGTCGCGCGCGGCAGCTCTTGGATCCCGGAAACGCTTTCACTGCCGCCAGCTTTGTCCGGCTCTTGCCTCGCCCTGGATTCGCTTCACTCATCTGTATTCCTCCTGAACAATTCTATCGCTTGCTGCTCACCACCTCTGCCTCTGTCTCCACATCATATCGCCGGGGATAAACACCAGCCCTGCGTTATCGTTGCGCCCGTGTTGCGATCGCCCGCAAAGCCCCCAACAGCGATTGAATCTGGCCGCTCGTGTGCGTTGCCGTCACGCTCAGCCGCAACCGCGCCGCGCCGCGCGCCACCGTCGGGAACCGGATCGCTGGCGCAAAGAAACCGCGCTCAAGCAACCGCCGCGAGAACTCCACAGCCCGCGCCTCGTCGCCAAGCACCAGCGGGATGATGGCGCTTCCGGCTGGTGCCGAATAGGCGGCCCGCCCAACCATTCGTGGCAAACGAGCGGTCGGGACGCTTCCGACACTTTGGTGGCCCAATCCCCTACTCAGTTCACCCGCTCGCCGCCAGAGCTTGGCGCAGCGTGCTTCGCCGGCCCGGCTCATCACAAACTCCACTGTCGCGCCCGCCGCCGCGACCATCGCCGGTGGCAATGCCGTTGAGTAGATCAAGCTTCGGGCGCGGTTCACAAGCAACTCCACCAGCAGGCGCGAGCCGCACACGAAACCTCCGACGCAGCCCAACGCCTTGCTCAACGTGCCGACCGTCACCTCCACCCGTTCCTCGACGCTGAGCGCCTCCGCCACTCCACGCCGCCGCGCCCCGTAGAGGCCAGTGGCGTGCGCTTCATCAACCATCAGCCACGCGCCGTAGCGGTCCTTCAATTCGACAATCTCGCGAAGAGGCGCAATGTCGCCGTCCATCGAGAACACTGTCTCGGTGATGACGAGTGTGCGGGCAGAGTGGCCGATCCGGTTTTGCTTCAGAAGTTTCTCCAGCTTGTTCAGGTCGCCATGCGGATAGACGCGGATGGTCGCGCCGCTCTGGCGCGCGCCGTCCACGATGCTGGCGTGGTCAAGCTTGTCGAGGATGATCGTGTCGCCCTTCCCGACGAGCGCGCAAATCGTGCCGACGTTGGCGGCATAGCCCGAGCCGAAGACGACCGCGGCCTGCTTGCCTTTGAAAGCCGCCAGCCTCACTTCAAGCTCCCCGTAGGGCGCGAGGTTGCCGCATACCAGCCGCGACGCGCCCGCACCGACGCCATATCGCTCGATGGCGCGGAGCGCGACCTCGCGCAACAACGGATCGTTGGCCAGCCCGAGGTAATCGTTGGAGGAAAAGTTCACAACCGCGCGACCATCCACGACGAGGCGCGGGCCTTGGGAACCCTTGATGGCGCGCAACTGCCGGAGTAACCCACCTGCGTGCAACTGACCGAGTGCGGCGGCGGCAAAGTCGTCGAGTTGCATCCCCATCACGGCGTTGTCGGCGCGGCCGGCGCGGCGGGAGCCTGCGGTTGGGGTTTATAGACGATCACCGCGTGCGGCTCGACCTTGTAAGCCAAACCGGTGGTGGCGGTCACGTAACGCAGCACGTCCAACAGGGGCACATTCTGCAAACTTAAAGTGACCGGCGGGACCGTCGTTCCGGAAGGCGCGTGAAATACAAAGCTGATCGGCTTCTTGTCCACCGACAACTCACCGCTCACCTTGTGCAGAAAGCCCAGCACATCCGCCAGCGCCGCTTCCCGGAACTCTATCTTGGGCACGATCATCTTCTGCAACGGCGCCTCCAGCGCGAGCCGTGACGCCTGGATGAGCCGCAAGTAGGCAATCGCGTGCTCATCGTTCGGGGCGCGCTGTAGGAGGTCTGTCGCCGCCGCTTCCGCTTCGTCATATCGGCGCTGCCGCATCAGCCCGTCAATCTTCATGCGCATCGTCTGGACCAACGCCGGGCTGGTCGTGGGCTGTGGCGGCGTGGCCACGTTGATGTTCACATCCCCACCGCCCAGAGCGCGGGTCTTGAAGTTGCGCGGCGTGGGGGGCGAAACCACCTGCGCCGACGCAGTTCCGCTGATCGCGCCCGCTACCAGCAGCACTTGAAACAATCTGTTACAACTCATCGCGCACCACCTTTCCGTCCACCATCATCCAACTTACCGCTTCGTTTCCGCCAATCACCGCCTCGGCCAAATCGCCCCCCCCTTCCGATACTGGCACCGCGATCATGTCCGCGCGGCTACCCGCGCTGAGTGTGCCAGTCACCGCCAGTGGATTCAATGCCTTTGCCGCCGTCCTTGTCGCCATCGCCAGCGCGTCGGCCGGTCGCACAGAGGAGAACGCTGCCAGGAAATCGCGCATCTCCGCCCGCAAGTCCAGCGTCGTCCCGCTGGCCGCGCTGTCCGTGCCAAAACAAACCGGCACGCCCGCCGCACGCAGCCGCTCGAACGGGAAAGGCGGATGACTATAAAACCGATGACTGCTCGGGCAATGCACCACCGTCACCCGCGCCCGCGCCAGTCGCGCCACGTCGTCATCGCTGAGCCAGTTCGCGTGGACGACCAGGGCGTCGTCGAGCACCCCACCATTATCCAGCCACGTCACGCTACTGCCGCGCCCACAATCCTCCGGCGACCGCCCCAACACCGCAAGCAACTCGTAGAGCGCGCCGCTCCGTCGCTCGAACATCGCCGCCTCTTCGGCCGACTCCGCGAGATGAGTCGTGAAGATCCTTCCCCGCTGCCGGCAAAAGGCACGCACCTTTTGGTAGAGCTGGCGCGACGCCGTGAACGGTGCATGGGGTGCCAAACCCGCGCAACGCTCCCAAAACTTCTCCTCCGCGGGTTTGCCCGCGACGTCAATCAACTCCAAGCACGACAACACGCGCACCGGCGCATTGGCGACCAGATCAAGGTTGCCTGGCGACGCCGCGATATCGCACACCGTCGTCGTGCCGGAGCGCAGCAGCGCCGCCAGCCCCGCCGATGCCGATGCCGCGTAGTCCTTCGTCCGCCAAAGCCTCTTCAACACGACAATGTCGGCGATCCAATCCGCGAAACTCCCCTTGAACGGCAGCTTGCCGGCCATGTTCGTGTAGTCGAGATGACAGTGCGCGTTCACAAACCCCGGCAGCAACACGCGCTCGCCGAGGTCGGTGAACGACCCGCTAAAGTCCGCGCGCCGGCCGAGAGCAATGATTCGCTCGTCTTCGACACCGACAACGCCGTCCTCGATCGGCGGCGACGCGATGGGCAGGATGTGCTTGGCGCGATAGAGATTCACAAAAGTTAAGAGCGAAGAATGATGAATCAAGAGTTCAGAGATGTCGGCAACTCTTCACTCTTAACTTTGAACTCTTAACTCACCAGCGCCCGGTGTTTCGCAAACGACGCGCGCAGGTCGCGGCTGAGCTGGTCCTGCAACTCTTGCAGCTTGCGATACAACTCCACGTTCTTCGGCTTCGGCCGCGCGATGGTCTTGCGGTTGAGCTTCACAAACTCGTCGGTGATCTCGGAAATCTCCACCTTGCTGCCGCGCTGGCGCGCAAAACACCACATCGCCTGGAGCGCGCCGCCGTAAGCCGCGCCCTCGGCGGTTTGCGTGCAGACAACCTCTGCGTTGAAGATATCGGCCATGATTTGCCGCCAGACGGCGGAGTTGGAGCCGCCGCCCGTCGCGCGAATCTGCGTCGGCGCGATGCCGAGACCACGGAGACGGTTGAGGCCGTAGTTCATGCCGAGCGTTGCGCCCTCCATCGCCGCGCGCGCAAACGGGCCGGCGCTGAAGGTGCGTCCGTTGACGCCAAAAAACACGCCAGTGCCGTCGGGGACGTTCGGCGTGCGCTCGCCATCAAAATACGGCACGAGCACCAAGCCGCCCGCGCCGGCGGGCGTTTTGCCAGCCTCGGCGTCAAACTGTTTCACCGACCAGCCGAAGTCCTTCCGCACCATCTCGGTGGCGACAGTGACGTTCATCGTGCAGAGCAACGGCAGCCATTGGCCGGTCGAGTCGCAGAACGCGGCAATCTCGCCCTGCGGGTCCACCACCGGCTTGCCGCTGCACGCGTAAATTGTGCCGCTGGTGCCAAAGCTCGCGGTGACGATGCCAGGCCGGGTGTTGCCCGTGCCGATGGCGCCCATCATGTTGTCGCCGCCGCCAGCGCTCACAAGCACGTCGGCCGTCAGGCCGAGCTTCTTTGCGGTTTCGGCGCGCAGCTTGCCGGCGGGCTGGTCGCTCGGCTGGATGGCAGGAAGCTTCGATTTCAGTTCCGGATCAATCGCGTTGATGATCGCGTCGCTCCACTGGCGCGAGCGCACGTCCATGAGCGCGGTGCCGCTGGCGTCGCCAAACTCCATCATCTTCACCCCGGTGAGCCAGTAGTTGATGTAATCGTGCGGCAACAGCACCGTCGCGAGCTTCGCATAGTTGGCCGGCTCGTTTTGTTTCAGCCAGAGGATTTTTGACGCTGTGAAACCGGCGGGCACACCGTTGCCGATGGCAGCGATGACATTCGCGAGGCCGCCGAGTTTGCCGATGATCTCGGCGCACTGCGGCGCGGTGGAGGTGTCGCACCAGAGCTTGGCGGGGCGGATGACGCTGCCGTCCTTGTCGAGCGGCACAAAGCCGTGCTGCTGGCCGCTGACGCCGATGCCGCGCACGTCGGCAGGCTTGGCCTTCGCCGCCTTGAGCGCGCCGCGCACGCTGGCGGCCACCGCGTCAATCCACACATTCGGATGCTGCTCCTTGTGGCCGGCGGGCAGTTTCGGGATGAGGCCGTAGGATTTCGCCGCCGCGCCGACGACCTTGCCGTCGCGCGCATCCACCACGATGGCCTTCGTGGACTGCGTGCCGCTGTCTATGCCGATGAAATAGTCTGCCATAGTTGTGCCTCCGCGCGTTGTTTTGGGCGCGGACTGTAGGCGAGTGGCTTGGACTATTCAAGCCAGACGACGCGGAGAGTTGACAGGGTGGCGCGCGGCGAACATGCTTGGCGGCGATGGTTGAACAAACGGTCCAGATCATCTCGAACGAACGCGACAGCGATGCCTACTTCCGGCTGGTGCTGTGCGCGCCGGAGATCGCGCGGGCGACGCAGCCGGGGCAGTTCCTGCACCTGCGCATCCCGCCGTTGCGCGACGCGCTGCTGCGGCGGCCGTTCAGCATTTTCCAGGCGAACGGCGAGACAGTGTCCATCCTCTACAAGACCATCGGCAAAGGCACCGACATGCTGGCGCGGATGCGCGCGGACGAGGAGTTGAGCGCCATCGGGCCGCTGGGGCACGGGTTCACGGTGCCGGCGCGCGGCGGGGAGACTCCGTTGCTGGTGGCGGGCGGCTACGGGATGGCGGCGATGTATCTACTGGCGGAGCGGTCGCCGCAGAAAGGCATCGTCTTCGTCGGCGGACGAAGGCGCGTGGACATCCTGTGCGAGGCGGAATTCCGCAAGCTGGGCTGGGACGTGCGCGCGACAACGGAGGACGGCAGTTACGGCGAGAAAGGGTTGGTGACGCTGCCGTTACTGGCGCAAATCCAGAATCCAAAATCGCAAATCCAAAATCCAAAATTGTTCGCCTGCGGGCCGACGCCGATGCTCAAAGCGGTGGCAAAGATCGCCGAGGAGCAAAAACTGCCGGCGGAGATTTCGATGGACGAGCACATGTGTTGCGGCGTCGGCGTCTGTCTGACGTGTGTGATCCCGGTGAAAAAGGCGTCCGGCTGGGAGTATCAGCGCACTTGCACCGAGGGGCCGGTATTCGACTCGCGGGAAGTGCTCTGGGAGGCGGCGAAATGAATCTTTCGGTCTCCATCGGCAAGCTGACCCTGCAAAACCCCGTGATGGTCGCGTCTGGGACTTTCGGCTACGGCGTGGAATACGCCCGCCTGCTTGATTTGAACCAGATCGGCGCGGTGGTCGTCAAAGGCATCCGCCTCTCAGCCGTCCGCGGCAATCCCACCCCGCGCACGGCGGAGGTCACGAGCGGGATGCTCAACGCCATCGGCCTGCAAGGACCGGGCGTGGACGGATTCATCGAGAAATACTGGCCGTTCCTGAAATCGCTGCGCGTGCCGACGATCATCAACATCTGGGGCACGACGGTGGAGGAATACGCGGAGGTGGCGCGGCGGTTTGACGCGCTGGGCGGCGTCGGGGCGCTGGAGTTGAACGTCTCCTGTCCCAACATCAAGGAAGGCGGCGCGCAGTTCGGCACCGACCCAAAGCTGCTCGCGCGCGTGGTAGCGTCGTGCCGGAAGGCGACGACGCTGCCGTTAATCACCAAGCTCAGCCCGAACGTGCCGAGCGTGGTCCCCTGCGCGCTTGCGGCGGAGGCCGAGGGCAGCGACGCGCTTGCGATCACGAACAGCTTTCCGGCAATGGCGATAGACATCGAGTCGCGCCGGCCGAAGCTCGCCAACGTCACCGGTGGGCTGACGGGGCCGTGCATCAAACCCATTGCGATCAAGCTCGTCTGGGACGCGCGCCGGGCGGTGAAAATCCCGATCATTGGCATGGGGGGCATCCAAAGCGCGGCGGATGCCATCGAGTTCCTGCTGGCGGGCGCCAACGCGGTGGCCATCGGCACGGCGAACTTCTACGAACCGCAAACCGCGTTGTCCGTCATCGCGGGCATCCGGGACTACCTCCAATGCCACAACATCACAGACATTCGCGACCTCACCGGCGCAATCCGGCTGTCGTAAAGACCATTCTCGCCGTCATCAGCCTGATCGGCATCGTGCTGGCGTCGGGAGGCGTCTATTGGCTGTTGAAGCCGGAGGAATCGGTCAGCGACTACGACCTGCTGAGCTGCCTGCCGGCAAAGGCGGAGGCCGCGGTTTATCAACGCTCGCTGGAGACCGACTGGTTGCGGTTGCGCAATTCAAACTGGTTCCGCGTGTTCATGGCGCGGCCTGAACTGAAAAAGTTCGCGCAGCAGCATGGTTTCAACAAGAGCGCGCTGAGCGATGCCGAGCGGTGGATCCTCGATCTCATCGGCGAGCGCGTGCTGGCGGGCTACGTCCCGGATACACAAAAACCGGGCCGCCACAACTTTTTCGTTTTCGCGCCCATTGGCCGGCGGGCCAAGCGGCTGGAGATGTGGGCCGACATCATCCAGCGCGGCGGACGCGCGGGCTTCACCATGATCGCGTCCCGACACGGAACTACAGAGGTCGTTCGCGTCAAGGTCAAGGACTGGCCGGAGAACCTCGTCGTCAAATACGCGAAGGTGAGCGGCATCATCGTGGTGGCGTTCTCGGAAACCGAGGACGCGCTGGAACACCATCTGGACGGCGGCATGCCCAAAGCGCGCGGCTGGAACGAACAGCCCAAGCCCCTCGAAGGGATGGCGGCGGAGTTCCATAAAGAGTTCGGCGATCGGATGAGCGACGAGTCCTACCGCAGCCAGCACGGCCTCTGGCGGCGACCCAACGGATTGTTCGCGTGGACGATTGACACCACCAACCTTGGCACGGTCGGTATCAGCACGCACGCGCCGCTCGCGTCGCCGCCGCCCTTGACGGCGACGAACGCCATCACCAGCAGCAGCCTGACGAAGCAGTTGCCGCCAAACCCAATGCTGACGGTCTGCGGCCGGCTCAACGACTGGTTCGCCGTGGCGGCGGCCCACACTACCGTGTTCAACACCGCCGGCGGCCACGACATCCAACTGCACCTGCTGCGCCTGCGCGAAAGCTCGCCGTGGATGGGCGACCATTTTGCCGTCGCGTCGCTGCCTTGGCGGCCCATTGCGCTTCACGTGCCGTTGCCCGCGCCGCAACTGGCCGCGGCATTGGAGTGCTACAATGAGAAACAAGCGAGGACGGGCCTCCGCGACGCGGTGCAACAACTCAACCACCATACCGGCCTCCAGTTCATGCTCAGCGCCACGGATGCGCATGGCGCCACTGTGGAGCGCATGGTTTCCGAATCGAAGCTGCTGAAAGATGAGATCACCCAGTGGCCCGCGATGGGGTTCAGCGGCGGCGTTCTCTATGCCGCCAGCAATGCGGACTTATTGGAGCCGATGTTGACGCAAAAACCGTGGCGCGAGCAACACACGGACGACAACCGACTTCGATGGCAGGTGGCCGCCACCACACAAGCGGTGCGCAACACGCTCTCGGCTTACTCGCTCTACCGGCTCATTAACAGCAGCCAGCCTCCCGCCGCGCTTGCGTCGTGGCTGGACCGTCTGGACATGATTGTGGACGCGCTCGCCGGCCTTCGCACTGTCAACGCGACCGCGAAGATCGAAAATAGCGCCGCTTACATTTCCCTGGATGCCGTTTACGAGGACATCTCGCCGGTGGCGGGAACGAGATTCAACAAATGAGTTGCACGCGCGCGGCCGTCACGGTAGCTTCGGCGCGCTCGTTTTCCGGGCGTCGTGTGCGGGAGTGGTGGAATGGCAGACACGCATGTTTGAGGGGCATGTGCCGAAAGGCGTAGGAGTTCAAGTCTCCTCTCCCGCACCAACTTCGCCCGGCCGCAAGCGTGGCCCCCTGCCCTACTTCACCGTCCGCGTGAAAATCGCCAGCCGCTCCAGCTTCTCCACTGCTTGCCCGCTGTCAATCGTCTGCGCGGCCAATTTTAGACCCTGTTCGTAATCCTGCACCGCACCCGCGGCCCGGAGCGCCGCGGCGGCGTTGAGCACCACGATGTCGCGCCGGAAGCTGTGTTCGGTGCCGTTGAGGATGCGTCGCACCAGATCGGCATTCTCCTCGCGACCGCCACCCGCAAGATCCGCCACACTCCCGCGCGGAACGCCAAGGCTGGCGGCGTCCATTTCGTATTCCTCGACCTTCCCCTTCTCCACGAACTCCGCGACGCGCGTCGGGCCGAGCGTGGAGAACTCATCCATGTGCCGCCCGTTCCCCGCGCATCCGCTCACCACCATCCCGCGCCGCCCGCCCATCAACCGCAGCGCCTCCGCCAGTCGCGGAATCAACGCCGGCGCGTAGACACCGATGAGTTGCACATTGGGCCTCGCGGGACAGAGCAACGGGCCGAGAATGTTGAAGACTGACGATTCGCCGATTTCCGCGAGCCGCTTGCGGACGCCTGCGATGTTCTTGAACGCGCGGTGGTAGTGCGGCGCGAAGAAGAAAGCCATGCCAATCTCCTTCAAGCATCGCGCCGCAGCCGGCGGCGGCAGATCAATCACCACCCCCAGCGCCTCCAGCACGTCCGCCGAGCCGCTCTGGCTGGTGATGGCGCGGTTGCCATGCTTGGCCACTGGCACGCCCGCGCCTGCGACGACGAACGCAGCGGCCGTGGAGATGTTGAACGTGTGGAGTTTGTCGCCACCGCTGCCACAGACATCGAGCAACAGCCCGCCGACATCAGCCGGCCCGACATGCGGGCTGACGGCCAGTTCGCGCAGCGTCAACGCGAAGGTGGCGATTTCCTCGGCAGTCTCTCCCTTGCGATGGAGCGCCAGCAGGAAGTCCACCTTCAAGTCATTGGCGATCGCGTCCGAGAGCAGGCTGCGGATGGCGCGATGGGCTTCGAGGGGACTGAGGGAGACTCCCCGCTGCAAATGCTCCACCACCGCGGGGAACTCGCGGATGCTCAGCGGACCTTGCGAGCGGAAGTAGTTTGCGACTGGGCCAACCAGAGTCACGGCGGCCTGTGTGCCTTAGCGCACCTCGTCGCCCTTGCGGGGTTCACCGTCGAGGATGTCCGCGGTCACGAGGGGCGGCTTCATCGGCTCGGTGGCTTTGAGCGTCGCCACGCGCTCCTTGCCGCGATAGAGAGACACCTGGCTGCCCGCAACGGGAATATTACTGGTGGAGAACTCCAGGACGACGAACTTCATTTCCTTGTTCACCATGACCACCTTCGCTGACGCCAGCGCGGTCGCGGCCTTCGCATCAACGGCGGGTTTGGTGGCGGCTGGCTCCGCTGGCTTGGCGGGCGCGGCATTGCCGCCACCCGCCGGGAAGAGGCTTGTCGTGGGTTTCGTCGTCGTCACCGGGGGCGGTGGCGCGGGCGTAACCGCGGTCTTTGCGACCACGTTCGTCCCGCCAGTGGCCGCTGCGCCTCTTACGGGTTCCTGGACCTTGCCCCCATTGTCGCCGCAACCAGCAACGAGCGCCACAGCAACGAAGACCGCGATGTAGTTAGAAAGTTTCATAAAAGCGCGCGGATGCTAACAGAGCAGTCGTGGAAGGTCAACCATGTCACTAATTCTTTCCACGTCACAAATTAGCCGTTTAGCCCTGCCCTGGCTAGAGGCTCCATCCCTTCCGATACTCGCAACGGACGTATTTGTTCGCCTCGGGGATGTTCGTCACCTTCATGTTCGCCGCGTCCCAGGCGATGCGGGTGTCCACGCGCTTGGCGATGTTGCCGAGCAGGCAGGTCTCGGTGAGCGGGCCGGAGTAGCTAAAGTCGGCGTTCGCTTGCTTGCCGCTCTTGCAGCAATCCGCCCAGTGCATCTCGTGGACGCCTTTGATGCGCGGCTGCGTCTTCTCCGGGCGCTTGTAAGCCTGCATCGCCGCCTCCGGGATGAGGCGCGGGCTTTCGCCATACACACCACAGATAAGAGTCCCTTTCGTGCCCTTGAAAATGGAGCCGCCTTCCTTCGGCAACACGCGGCCGTCCTCAAGCTCCATCGGTCGCGGCGGGCGCGTGCCTTCATACCACGTCAACTTCACCGGCGGCAGCTTGCCGCGCGCCGGGAAACGGAACGTAATGACTGACGAGATCGGATGCGTGTCAGGATTGAGGTCACTGGAGGTCGCGTCCACGCTCGCCGGCGGGCCGAGTTTCAACGCTGTGACAACCGAGTCGAGCGTGTGCGCACCGCGGTCGCCCATCATGCCGTTGCCAAAATCCCACCAGCAGCGCCACGTCCTCGGATGATACGCGCGGTGATACGACCGCGTCGGCGCGGGGCCGAGCCAGAGGTCCCAGTTGAGTTTCTCCGGCACCGGCGGCGTCTCGGCCGGCTTGCGGCCCCACTCCGAACTCCACGAGGCGTGGCCCCACGGGTAATACGTCAGGCTGCAATACGACTCCACCTCCCGCACCTCGCCAATGGCGCCGTCCCAAATCCACTCGCACACCAGCTTCAATCC
>Ga0233425_10009486_pt1 | contig 12303 bp, 11 predicted proteins | sample Watercolumn_Towu_2_FD_181712 | JGI IMG/M metagenome (GOLD analysis project Ga0233425, IMG submission 181712) | Freshwater microbial communities from Lake Towuti, South Sulawesi, Indonesia - Watercolumn_Towuti2014_140_MG | ecosystem: Environmental > Aquatic > Freshwater > Lake | place...
TGACCGGCGCCCACGTCGGCCACGACAGCGTGGTCGGGGACAATGTGGTGATGGCCAACAACGCCACCCTGGGCGGGCATGCCCGGATCGGCTCGAAGGTCTTCCTCGGCGGTCTGGCCGCCGTGCACCAGAACGGCCGGGTGGGGCAGGGCGCCATCGTCGGCGGCCTCGCCGCCGTCACGCGCGACGTCATCCCCTATGGCTCGGCCTGGGGCAATCATGCGCAACTGCACGGCCTGAACCTGATCGGACTGAAGCGGAAAGGCTATGACAAGGCGGCGATCCGCCGCCTGCTGGCCGCATACCGCGACCTGTTCGAGGGCGGCGGGACCTTCTCCGACCGGCTCGACGCGGTCGAGGCCGCCTACGCCGACCTGCCCGAGATCATGGAGATCACGGCCTTCATCCGCGAGGACGCCAAACGTCCCCTGTGCCTGCCGGGCGAATGAGCGGTCCGGGAAAACTGGGCCTGATCGCCGGCGGCGGCGCTCTTCCGATAGCGGTGGCGGCGCGGTGCGAGGCCGAGGGACGGCCGGTGTTCGTGGTGCGGCTGACCGGCTTCGCCGACCCGCATCTGGCGCGCTATCCCGGCATCGAGGCGGGCATGGCCGAGATCGGCAAGGTCCTTTCGGCGCTGAAGAAGGCCGGCTGCGCAGCGGTGACCTTCGCCGGCACGGTGAACCGGCCCGACTTCAAGAGCCTGAAGCCCGACTTCAAGGGCGCGACCCTGCTGCCGGGCATTGTGGCGGCGGCCAGCAAGGGCGACGACGCCCTGCTGCGCAAGATCCTGTCGGTGTTCGAGAACGAGGGCTACGCCATCGAGGGCGCCGACGACATTCTGGGCGGCGAGACCCTTCCGGGCGGGGCGCTGGGAGCTGTGAATCCGTCCGAGGCGCAGCTTTCCGATCTCAGGAAAGCCCTCCATGTCGCGGAAAAGGCGGGTGAACTCGATATCGGGCAGGGCGCCGTCGTTTGCGACGGTCTGGTGCTCGCGGTCGAGGCGCAGGAGGGGACGGACGCCATGCTGGCCCGGGTGGCGGCCCTGCCGGCGGACCTGCGCGGGTCGACCGCCGATCGCAAGGGGGCGCTGGGCAAGGCGCCGAAGCCGATTCAGGACCTGCGGGTCGACATGCCCGTGATGGGCGCGCGCACGGTCGAGATGGCGGCCGCGGCCGGGCTGGCCGGCGTCGGCGGGGTGGCCGGGAAGCTGATCCTGATCGACCACGCCGCCATCGTCGAGGCGGCCGACCGGCTGGGCCTGTTCGTGTGGGGCGACAGGGACGGGGGCGACAGAAGCGAATGAGCCGGCCGCTGAAGATCATGCTGGTCGCGGCCGAGGCGTCGGGCGACGCCCTCGGCGCCGGCCTGGCCGAGGCGCTGAAGGCGCGGCTGGGGCCCGAGGTGGTCTTCGTCGGCGTGGGCGGTCCCCGGATGGCCGAGCAGGGCGTGCAGAGCCCCTTCGACATTGCGGAACTGTCCATTCTGGGCTGGTTGGAGGGCCTGAAGGCCTATGGCGTGGTCAAGCGCCGGGTCGCCGAGACCGCCGCCCTGGCCGTCGCCGAACGGCCGGACGCCGTGGTCCTGATCGACAGCTGGGGCTTCACCATCCGCGTGGCCAAGGCGTTGAAGGCGGCGCTGCCGGACGTACCCCTGATCAAATACGTCGGGCCCCAGGTCTGGGCCTCGCGGCCGGGCCGGGCGAAGACGCTGTCCGCTTCTGTGGATCATCTGCTGGCCCTCTACGCCTTCGACGCGCCCTGGTTCGAGCGCGAGGGTCTGCCGACCACGGTGGTGGGTTCGCAGGCGCTGCACGTCGATTTCGGCGATGCGGATCCGGCGGCCTTCCGGGCCGCGCGGGGCATGGCGCCCGATGCGAAGCTGCTGCTGGTCCTGCCGGGCAGCCGTCCGTCGGAGATCCGGCTGATGACGCCCGTGTACGAGGCCGCCGTGGCGCGGCTGAAGAAGGCCGATCCGGCGCTGGAGGTCGCGGTCGTCGCCGCGGGCACGGTGGCCGACGACGTCGCGGGCCGGGTTGCCGGCTGGCCGTTCCGGGCCCATCTGGTTCCCGAGAGCGAGAAATACGCCGCCATGCGCGCCGCCACCGTGGCCATGGCGACCAGCGGGACGGTCTCGACCGAACTGGCGCTGGCGGGCGCGCCGATGGTGATCTCCTACCGGTTCCAGCCGCTCAGTTATGCGATCATGAAGCCGTTCTTCACCGGCAAATACGCGACCCTGTTCAACCACGCCGCCGACGCCGAGATCGCGCGCGAGCTGATCCAGAACGACGCCACGCCCGGGAAGCTGGCGGCGGAGGTCGGCCGCTTGCTGGCGGACCCGGAGGCGCGGCGCGCGCAGGCGGAACGTCAGACCGCGGCGCTGGACCTGATGGGCCGGGAAGGGCGCGATCCCTCCGAGATCGCCGCCGATGCGGTGCTGCGGGTCATCGCCGGCAAGGCGGCCTAGAAGCCGGGACGCCGCCGCGCCAGCCGCAGGGCGACCGCCACCCAGGCGGCGAACACGGCGCCTTCGAAACCGGCGGTGATGATCTGGCTGGTCAGGCCGAAACTGCTCTCGCCGAACAGGGCCCCCATGCGGTCGACGCCGAGCCGGGAGTTGGGAAAGCCTTCGGCCAGTTGCTGCAGGCTGCCGCCCATCAGCCGGCCGCCCAGCAGGGGGATCAGGGCGCCGGCGATTCCCCCCGCCAGACCGGCGGCGGCGACGCTGTGGGCCGGGGAGGACGGGCCGCCGATGCGGGGACCCAGCCATGCGCCGAAACCGATGGCGCCGCCCAGGAGGGCGCCCTCGGCCGCGCCCGTGATCTCGCCGGGGCTCTGGCCGAACAGCAGGCTGAAGGCGTCGATGCCGATCAGCTTGACGACCGCGCCGACGATCATGCCTCCGAGAGCGCCGCCGACGGTGTTCCACAGCCAGGCCCGGCCCGGGGCGAAGCCGGCGGCGGCGACGCCGAAGCCGACGCCGGCTCCGCCCAGCAGTCCGACGCCGCACGTGAGGCAGATCAGAACGAGGATGACCGATATGGCGCCCATGCCCGATTGCTGGGGCTGGGACGCGGCGATCAGGCCATAGAACAGGCCGCCGAAGACGCCGGCGATCCCGCCGCCGATCATGCCGGCCGTCCCCAGCCGGAAGAACAGACGCCGGCGGCCGGTCGCGGCCGTCGTCGGCGTCTGGCCGGCGGCCGCAGACACCGGACCGGGTTCGGACTCCAAGGGCGTCACGGGGGCGATGAAGCGGTAGCCGTGCTTGGGAACCGTATCGATGAAGCGCGGGCGGGATGCGTCGTCGCCCAGCTGTCTGCGGATCGTGCGGATGCACTGGGTCAGGGCCTCGTCGGTGACGGGCACGCCGCGCCAGACCTCGTCGAGGAAGCGATCCTTGGAGACCAGCCTGCCGTTCTCGCGGACCAGCAGGGTCAGGGCGTCGAAATAGCGGGCGTTCAGCTCGACCCGGACGTCGTCCCGCGTCAGCAGCCGGTCGCCGGTGTCGAGCTGGAAGCGTTCGAAGCGAAAGCGGCCGTGCGCCATGTTTTCAGAAGGACCCCGGATGTCGCCCAGCGTCTCCCATCAAGGTCGGCAAGGCAATGGGCTGACAACCAACGAAAAACGCCGGGGCAGGGGCCCCGGCGTCTGTCCTGCAGGCTGGATCAGCCGCGCTGGCTGACCGGCACATAGTCCCGCTGGGTGGGGCCGGTGTAGAGCTGGCGCGGGCGGCCGATCTTCTGGCCGGGGTCGGCCATCATTTCCTGCCACTGGGCGATCCAGCCGACGGTGCGGGCCAGCGAGAACAGCACGGTGAACATCGAGGTCGGGAAGCCCATCGCCGACAGGGTGATGCCCGAATAGAAGTCGACGTTCGGGAACAGCTTGCGCTCGATGAAATATTCGTCGTTCAGCGCGATCCGCTCCAGTTCCTTGGCGACCTGGAACAGGGGATCGTTGGGATCGCCGACGGCGGCCAGCACCTCGTCGGCGCTCTCCTTCATCACCCGGGCGCGCGGGTCGTAGTTCTTGTACACGCGGTGGCCGAAGCCCATCAGCTTGTACTTTCTGGCCTTCACGCCCTCGATGAACTCCGGGATCCTGTCCGGAGTGCCGATCTCCTTGAGCATGTTGAGCGCCTCTTCATTGGCGCCCCCATGGCTGGGGCCCCACAGGCAGGCGATGCCGGCGGCGATACAGGCGAAGGGATTGGCGCCCGACGAACCGGCCAGACGGACGGTCGAGGTCGAGGCGTTCTGCTCGTGATCGGCGTGCAGGATGAAGATGCGGTCCATGGCCTTGGCCAGCACCGGATTGACCACATAGTCCTCGGCGGGAACGGCGAAGCACATCCGCAGGAAATTCTCGGCGTAGCTCAGATCGTTGCGCGGCGAGATGAAGGGCTGGCCGATGTGGTATTTGTAGGCGCGGGCGGCGATCGTCGGCATCTTGGCGATCAGGCGGATGGCCGAGATGTTGCGCTGGACCGGATCATGGATGTCCAGGCTGTCGTGATAGAAGGCCGACAGGGCCCCGACCGTGCCGACCATGATGGCCATCGGGTGGGCGTCGCGCCGGAAACCCTCGAAGAAGCGGTCGAACTGCGCATGCAGCATGGTGTGCATGGTGATGTTGCGTTCGAAGGCTTCATATTCCGCCGCGGTCGGCAGTTCGCCGTGCAGCAGCAGGTGGCAGACCTCGATGAAGTTGGACTGCGACGCCAGCTGGTCGATCGGATAGCCGCGGTGCAGCAGGGTGCCGACGTCGCCGTCGATGAAGGTCAGGGCGCTCTCGCAGGCGGCGGTCGAGGTGAAGCCGGGGTCGTAGGTGAAGGCCTCGGTCGCGCCGTACAGCTTGCGGATGTCGATTACGTCTGGCCCCGTGGAGCCCGAAAGGACCGGCAGGTCGACGCTCTTGTCGCGGAAGGTGAGGGTCGCCGTGCCGGCGGGTTTGGCTTGTTCAGTCATTGAAGCCCCTGGGGATTTGGCGGAGACCGGCGCGGAGAAGGCGCAATCCACGGTCTGATGAATTCTCAGATAGTCTGTTGCAGCGCATCATCCAAGCGTCCGAGGCTTTCTTCTCGCCCCAGAGCGGCCAAAGTCTTGGCGATGTCGGGCGAGACGCCGTCGCCCGTCAAGGCGGCGCGCACGGCCGGGCCGATCTTGCCGAAGCCGACGGCCTCTTCCTCGGCGAAGACCTTCAGCTCGGCCTCGAGCGCGAAGACGTCCCAGCTGGCGAACAGTTTCAGCCGGTCGCGCAGGCGCGCGATGCGTTCGCCTGATTCGCCGGCCAGCATCGGCAGGCCCTTTTCGTAGATCTTCAGCGGCCGGGAACGCAGGACGAAGGCGGTCTGGTCAGCCAGTTCCAGCACCGTCTTCGCGCGGTCCTTGACGAAGGGCATGGCCTTCAGCAGGCGGGCCTCGTCGTCGGGCCCGAGGGGGTGGCCGCGGGCCAGATGGACGTCCAGCGTCATCTTGGCGAGCCGGTCGTCGTCGGCCAGCCGGATCCAGTGGGCGTTGACGTGGGCCAGCTTGTCGAAGTCGAGCCGGGCCGGCGCCTTGCCCACGCCGGTCAGGTCGAACCATTCCAGCGCCTGGGCGTCGTTGAACAGTTCGTCGTCGCCATGGGCCCAGCCGAGACGGGCCAGATAGTTGCGCATGGCCTCGGGCAGATAGCCCATCTCGGCGTATTCGTGCACCGCCTGGGCTCCGTGCCGCTTGGACAGCTTGGCGCCGTCGGGGCCGTGGATCAGGGGAATGTGGGCGAAGCTCGGCCGTGTCCAGCCGAGGGCGTCATAGATCAGGCTCTGGCGGGCGGCGTTGTTCAGATGGTCGTCGCCGCGGATGACGTGGGTCACGCCCATGTCGTGGTCGTCGACCACCACGGCCAGATTGTAGGTCGGCGCGCCGTCCGAGCGCAGCAGGACCAGATCGTCGAGGTCGTCGTTGGACCAGCTGACCGCACCCTGCACCTCGTCCTCGACCGTCACCTGACCGGGCAGGGGGCGGCGGAAGCGGACCACGTGAGGCTGGGTCAGGTCGTCGACCGTGGGCTCGCGGTCGCGCCAGGGGGATTCGAAGGTCCGGCGCTCGGCCTTGGCCAGATCCCTCAGGCGGCCGGTTTCCTCTGCCGAGGTGAAGTCGCGATAGGCGGCGCCGCGCTCCAGCAGTTCGTTGACGACCTCGCGGTGGCGGTCGGCGCGGCTGAACTGGAAGACCGGCTCTTCGTCCGCGAACAGTTCCAGCCAGCTGAGGCCGTCGAAAATTGCCTTCACCGCCTCGTCCGTCGAGCGTTCGCGATCGGTGTCCTCGACGCGGATCAGGAACTTCCCGTTGCGTCCCTTCGCATACAAATAGTTGAAAAGCGCCGTTCGGGCGCCTCCTATGTGCAGGGAACCGGTCGGCGAAGGGGCGAAGCGCGTGACAACGGCTGGCGTGGGATCGGGAGTTGACGCGGTTGGGGAGGTCATGGCGGGCGTTATAGCGCCGACGCCGGCAAAGCCCAGCCTCGCCGAAAGAGGCCGGCTCTTCCTGCTCGATCAGCTGCGGGCCCAGACGCTGAGATGGCGGATGTGGACGCCCGTGGCGTTCGGCGGCGGATGCGCCGCCTATTTCGCGCTGAAGAGCGAGCCGCCGACCTGGCCGCTGTTGTCGGCGGCCGTGGTCGCCGCCGGCCTGTGGCTGGGCGCGCGGCGTCTGGCGCTGGGGCGGGCGTGGACCCTGCCGCTGCTGTTGCTGGCCTGTTTCGTCCTCGGCCTCGCCGTGGCGAAGCTGCGGACGGAAGCCGTCGCGGCGCCCATCGCCCCGGCCATGGCGGAGCCGACCGTGGTCGAGGGCTGGGTGATCGATGTCGACAATCCGGGATCGGCGGGCCCGCGCGTCGTGATCGCGCCGGTGCGCATCCGGGGCCTGACGCCTGAGGAGACGCCGGTGCGCCTGCGCGCCACCGTGCGGGGCGAGGCGCCCGCGCCGGGCGAGGCGGTGCGGCTGTTCGCGATCCTCAATCCGCCGCCGGCCCCCGCGAGTCCGGGGGCCTATGATTTCGGCCGCAACGCCTTCTTCCAGAGCCTGGGCGGCGTGGCCTTCTCGCTGGGCGAGACGCGGCCGGCCTGGCTCCCGCCGCCGCCGTGGCGGGTGCGGGCGGCGATGGCGGTCAACGGGATGCGGTTCGATCTGGCCCGGCGCATCGTCGCGCGTCTGGGCGAGCGGACGGGCGGGATCGCAGCGGCGATGACGACGGGGCAGGAGGCCTGGCTGAATCCGGACGACGTCGATGTGATGAGGGACTCGGGGCTGGCGCACATCCTGTCGATCTCGGGCCTGCACATGGCGGTGGTCGGCGGGTTCGCCTTCTTCCTCGTGCGCCTGCTGGTCGCCGCCTGGCCCTGGCTGGCGCTGCGCGTGTCCGGCAAGAAGGTGGCGGCCGTGGCCGGTCTGATCGCGGTCGGGACCTATCTGGTCGTGTCGGGCGCGCCGCCGCCGGCCGAGCGGGCGGCGATCACGGCCTCGATCGCCTTTCTGGCCATACTGCTGGACCGGCAGGCGATCACCATGCACGCCCTCGCCGTGGCGGCCTTCGCGGTCCTGCTGCTTCAGCCCGAGGCCATCGTCACGCCCGGCTTCCAGATGTCGTTTGCGGCGACGGCGGCCCTGGTGGCTCTGGTCGAGGCCTGGCCGCGGCGGCCGAAGGAGATTTCGGCGCCCCTGCCGATCCTGCTCGTCCAGCGGGCGGGCGCCTGGCTGGGCGCGGCCGTTCTGGCCAGCCTGGTGGCGGGGGCGGCGACCGGGCCGTTCGCCATGCAGCATTTCAACCGCACGGCCATGTACGGCCTGGCGGCCAATCTGGCCTCGGCGCCGGTGTCGGACTTTCTGATCATGCCGATGCTGGCGTTGGGGGCCCTGCTGGAGCCGCTGGGACTGGGCGCGCCCTTCCTGTGGCTGGCGGGACAGGGGATCGGACTGATGCTGGCCATCGGCGAATGGACCGCCGGTCTGCCGGGCGCGGTGCGGACGGTGGCCAGCGCGCCGGACGTCGCCCTGCCGATCTCGTTTCTGGGCGTGCTGTTCTGCTGCCTGTGGCGGGGACCCTTGCGCTGGCTGGGGCTGCCGCTGGCGGCGGCGGTCATGCTGTGGCCGCGCCAGCCGACGCCGGATGTCTGGATCGGCGACGGCGGGACCAATGCGGCCTGGGTGCAGGCGGGTCAGACGCTGGTGATGCGGCCGGGGGTGCGGCAGTTCGCGGTCGATGTCTGGTCGCGGCGGCGCGGCGTGGCGCCGGCCGCGCGTCCGGCGGAGGGTTGGGTCTGCACGCGATCTTCGTGCGCGCCGGCGACTCCGGCGGCGGGGCCGCTGGCGATGTGGTGGGGCCAGAGGCCGCCCACGCCCGAACAGGTCGACGCCCTGTGCCGCGCGGCGCCGGTGGTCAGCGTGCGCGCCGCCGTGACGGCCCTGCCGGCGTCATGCAGGGGGCGGCTGGTGCTGGACGGCGTCGACCATGCCCGCGGCGGGGCGGTCGAGCTGTGGCGCGACGGCCCGGCGTCGGCCGGGCGCTGGCGCGCGGTCTGGTCGTCGGATATGCGTGGGGATCGTCCGTGGAGCCGTCCCGGATCAGGTCCGGGATGACAAACGCCTTGACCTTGTCATCCCGGAAACGGCGCAGCCGTTATCCGGGACGGGGTCAGTGATAGCGACGGATGAGCCCGACGAGCTTGCCCTGGACCTCGACCTGGTCGGGGCCGAAGATGCGGGTCTCGTAGTTGCGGTTGGCGGGCTCCAGGGCGATCGAGCCGCCCTTCTTGCGCAGGCGCTTGAGCGTGGCTTCCTCGCCCTCGACCAGGGCGACGACGATGTCGCCCGAGGTGGCCGTGTCGGTCGATTTGATGACCACCAGATCGCCGTTCAGGATGCCGGCCTCGATCATGGAGTCGCCCTCGATCTCGAGCATATAGTGTTCGCCCGCGCCCAGCATGGCCTCGGGCACCGGATAGCGGGCTGTCTCGTGCTCGATGGCGGCGATAGGCGTGCCGGCGGCGATCTTGCCCATCAGCGACAGTTCGCGGGTGTCATTGGCCGGGTCGGCGGCCATCGGCCGTCCGCCGCCCTGGATGACGTCGGGGCGGAAGGGCTGGCGGCCGCGCGGCTGCGAGGTCGTGGCCTGCTCCGGCAATTTGGTGACTTCCAGCGCCCGCGCCCGATGGGCCAGACGGCGGATGAAGCCGCGCTCCTCCAGCGCCGTGATCAGGCGGTGGATGCCCGATTTCGACGCCAGATCCAGCGCTTCCTTCATCTCGTCGAAGGAGGGGGAGACCCCCGTCTCCTTGATGCGCTCATGAATGAACATCAGGAGTTCGTGCTGTTTGCGCGTGAGCATGGAGGTCCTCGAGGCGAATCCCGTTGTGAGAAACGTAGCGGAACAAACCGCAAACGTCCACAAGGTGTTCCTGAGGTGTTCCGGTTAAGGTAGGGTTACCGGAGCAAGGCGCGGGTCGAGGCCTCGACGTCCGTCTGGCGCATCAGGCTTTCGCCGACGAGGACGGCCTGGGCGTGGGCGTCCGAGACTCGCTGCACGTCATCCGGCGTGAAGATGCCGCTTTCGGCGACCAGGAGGGCGCGGACAGGGCTCAGCATGGCGAGGCGTTCGGTGACCTCGAGATCGACCTCGAAGGTGCGCAGGGAGCGGTTGTTGATCCCCACCAGATCGCCGCCCAGCTTGCAGGCGCGCGCCATCTCGGCCTCGTCGTGGGTCTCGATCAGGGCGTCCATGCCGAAGCGTTCCGCCTCGGCCAGCAATTCGGCGGCCAGGGCGTCGTCGACCATGGCGAGGATGATCAGGATGCAGTCGGCGCCCAGCGCCCGGCTTTCGGCCACCTGCCACGGATCGACGAGGAAATCCTTGCGCAAACAGGGCAGGGAGACCGCGTCTCGAGCGTGTCCGAGGAACGCGTCGTCGCCCTGGAAGCTGGGGCCGTCGGTCAGGACCGACAGGCAGCTGGCGCCGCCGCGCTCATAGGCGCGGGCGAGGGCCGGCGGGTCGAAGTCGGCGCGGATCAGGCCCTTGGACGGGCTGGCCTTCTTGATCTCGGCGATCAGGGCCGGGCGGCCGGTCTGCTCGACATGGCGCTCCAGGGCGGCGCGGAAGCCGCGGGGGGCTGAGGCGTGACGCGCCAGCGCCTCGACGGCGTCCTGCGACGCAGCCGCCTTGCGGGAGGCCACATCTTCCCGCTTGTAGGCCGCGATCCCCGCGAGGACGTCGGTCACGCCGGCTCTTCCGGAATCGGCGAATTGGTGGCCACCACCAGATCGGTCAGCGCCTGGGCGGCGCGGCCCTCGTCGATGACACGGGCGGCGATGACCGCGCCGTCCTTCAGATCCGCGGCGCGGTCGGCGACGACCAGGGCCGCGGCGGCGTTCAGCAGGACGATGTCGCGGTAGGCGCCCGTCTCCCCCGCCAGCAGATTCTGCAGGGCCAGGGCGTTCTCCTCGGCGTCGCCGCCGCGCAGGGCGGCGATGTCGGCGCGGGGCAGGCCGGCGTCCTCGGGCGCGACGGTGAAGCGGCGGACGACGCCGTCCTTCCACTCGGCGACCTCGGTTTCGCCGGTGGTGGTCAGCTCATCGAGGCCCTGTCCATGGACGGTCCAGGCGCGGGCCGCGCCCAGCCTGCCGAGCACCTCGGCGAGCGGCTCGAGCAGGCGGGGATCATAGACGCCCATGACCTGGCGTTTTGCAGACGCGGGATTCGAAAGCGGTCCCAGAAGATTGAAAACCGTGCGGAATCCGATCTCGGCGCGCACTGGACCGACATGGCGCATGGCGCCGTGGTAGGCGGGGGCGAACAGGAAGGCGATGCCGGCGTCGTCCAGCGACCGCCGCTGCTGGGCCGGGCTGGCGGCGAGATTGACGCCGAGGGCTGCGAGCACGTCGGAGGAGCCGGATCTCGAACTCAGGGCCCGGTTGCCGTGTTTGGCCACCTTCAGGCCGGCGCCGGCCAGAACCAGCGCCGCGGCGGTCGAGATGTTGAAGGTATGCTGGCCGTCGCCGCCCGTGCCGCAGGTGTCGATGACGTCATAGGGATGGTCCAGCCTCAGGGCCGCGTCGCGCATGGCTGTGGCGAAGGCGGCGATCTCTTCCACCGTCTCGCCGCGGATGCGCAGGGCGGTGACGGCGGCGGCGACCTGGGCCGGGGTCGGCTCGCCGCGCAGACAGGCCGCGAAGAAGGCGTGCGCCTCCTCTGTCGACAGCACCTGGCCGTCGACCAGCCTGGCCAGCAGGGGTTTGAAGCCGTCGGCCATCAGACCATCGCCCGGCGTCTGACGTTGGCCAGATCGAGGAAATTGGCCAGCAGGTCGTGGCCGTGTTCGGTGGCGATGGATTCCGGATGGAACTGGACGCCGTGGATGGGCCGGGTCCTGTGCGCCAGCCCCATGATCTCGCCGTCGGCGGTCCAGGCGGTGACCTCCAGCACCTCGGGCAGGGTTTCGCGGCGGACCGCCAGGCTGTGATAGCGCGTGGCGGTGAAGGGCGAGGGCAGGCCGCTGAACACGCTCTGGCCGGCGTGCTCGATCGGCGAGGTCTTGCCGTGCATCAGGGCCTTGGCGCGGATCACCTCGCCCCCGAACGCCTGGCCCATCGCCTGATGACCCAGGCAGACGCCGAAGATCGGCATGTCGAGCGGCGCGGTGTCGAGAATGGACAGGCAGATACCGGCTTCGTTCGGCGTGCAGGGGCCGGGCGAGAGCAAAACGGCCTCGGGCTTCAGGGCCCAGGCCTCGGCCGCGGTCAGGTCGTCGTTGCGCACCACGCGCGTCTCCGCGCCCAGCTCCGCGAGGTAGTGGACGAGGTTGTACGTAAAGCTGTCGTAGTTATCGACGACCAGGATCATGGTCCGGCTTCTAGGGGGTGCGGAGCGGCGCGCCAAGCGCATCGCTCGCGTAAGTCTTCGTTAACCAAACTGTCCCGAACTGGGGCGGTCCAACGGAGGCGGGGCCATGACCGACAAGACCATCGCGAAAGCCCGCGTCCTGCTGACGCCCGTGGCGGCCAGGGCAAACCCGTACGCCGCGCTCGGCGCGGCCGCCCTGGCGGCGATGGCGGCGGTGCTGATGGCGGGCGTGATGGTTCTGGGCCCCGGCGTGCGGTTCGACGAGCCCGAAGTCTCGGCCCAGCCCTAGCGGTTGCCGAACGGATAGCGCCAGGCGTCTTCGGCGGCGCGCATGGGCGCCCGGGCCTTGGCCCGGGTCTCCGCGTATTCGGCGGCCGGATCGCTGTCGGCCACGACGCCCGCGCCGGCCTGGACGTGGATCTTG
>Ga0233425_10009487_pt1 | contig 12302 bp, 11 predicted proteins | sample Watercolumn_Towu_2_FD_181712 | JGI IMG/M metagenome (GOLD analysis project Ga0233425, IMG submission 181712) | Freshwater microbial communities from Lake Towuti, South Sulawesi, Indonesia - Watercolumn_Towuti2014_140_MG | ecosystem: Environmental > Aquatic > Freshwater > Lake | place...
ACGGCCAGCGGCGGCAGCGACTCGAGCGCCGGCACCCATTCGGCCGGCCGGCGCCAGCGGCCGGCGGCGGCCATCCACAGGAACAGCGCGCCGTAGTTGAGGCCGGCGGCGAGGAGCAACACCGCCGCCCAGCCCACGAGGTGCGGCCGCGGCGCGGCGGGCAGGTCCAGGCGCGCCAGGACGGTCGCGCCGGCCAGGGCGATCGCGCCGCCGGCCATGCGCGCCGGACCGGAGAAGCCGCGGAAGCGCAGGCGGTCGCGGACGACCGCCTGCATGCGCCGCACCTGCTCCAGCGCCTCGCTCACGTGCCGTTCGGTCATGCCGGTCTCCCCTTTCGCGCCGCCATGGTAGCACAACCGCAGAGTACTTTGCAACACCAAGTTATTGTCTCACACCTTCGAAGGTGTGGGACAGGCGCGATTGCCCGCCGGTGCGGCGTCGGACAGCCTGCGCGGCGGCTGCCGCCCCGTGCCGCCGGCGGAAGTCCCGCTCGCGAACCACCGCGACGCCGAGGAGCAGCGGCCGCTCTGCCGGCACGACCCCGAGAGCGGCGGCGAATGAGCCGCTGCTAGGCCAGCGCGCGGCGGACGCGCTGCGCGCACTTGCGGATGGCCGGCGTCGGGTCTTCGACGTCGCCCTCGTACTCGATGACCATGTAGCCCCGGAAGCGCGCCTTCTCCAGCGCCGCGAAAAGAGCCTTCAGGTCCAGGTTGCCGGTGCCGGCCACGACGTCCTCGGGCTTGCCGGCGCGGTCGAAAACGAAGTCCTTGATGTGCACGCCGTGCAGACGGGGGCCGAACTTCTCGATCATCTTGAGGGGGTTGATGCCGGCCTGCATGGCCCAAGCGGTGTCGAGGCACAGGCCCACGCGCGGGCTGGTGCGCTGGAAGACGTAGTCCAGCGCGGTGAGGTTGCCGAGCCAGTCGTATCCGCCGTGGTTGTGGATGCCGAGTCTGACGCCGTACTTGGCGGCCAGGCGGTCGGCGCTGGCCAGGCACTTGGGGAGCGTGTGCATGTCGAACGAGACGCTCATGAACTTCGCGCCCGCCTGCTTCACGAAGCGGAAGTAGTGCTCCTCGATCTTCGGCTGGTTGCGCAGGCCCTGCACGCCGATGGAGAGGATCTTCACGCCGGCGCGGCGGTAGGTGCGGATGACGTCGTCGAAAACCGCGGGGTTCTTGAAGTCGGCGTGCTTGGCGCACAGCTCGACGGCCTTCAGGTCGCAGGCCTGTGTCTCGCGGATGACTTCGGCGTTGGTCGGGTAGTGACGGAAACACCAGCTCTGCACGCCCAATGCGGCGCCCGGGTTCTTCATGACTCGGAGACTCCTCGGTTCGGGTTTGGTGGCGTCGTTCGCGGAGAGCATACGGGAAGGGGTGCCGGGCGGTCAACCGGCGACGTCGCGCGCGAAGTGGGGCGGCGCTTGCGCAAGCCCCGCGAAAGGCGTATTATCCGCGCCATCGGAAGGTGACGGAACGCCCATGCCCAGCGAAGACGCCATTGAAGTGATCGGAACCGTGGTCAAGGTTCTGCCGGCCACCATGTACCGGGTGAAGCTGGAAAACGGCCACGAGGTCTTGGCGCACATCTCCGGCAAGATGCGCAAGTTCTTCATCAAGATCGCGGCGGGCGACAAGGTCACGCTCGAGATCTCGCCCTACGACCTTTCCAAGGGCCGCATCATCTACCGGCACAAGACGTGAGCCGTCCGGGCCGGCCCCCGGCACGGAGCGGCGGAAGAGAAGGGCGCGGCCTACAGCCCGAACAGCCGCAGGCAGCGGCGGAAGTCTGCCGGCAGCGGGCTGTGCGCGCGCAGGCGGCCCGACCCCAGCGGGTGCGGCAGTTCCAGGTCGGTCGCGTGCAGCATCTGGCGCGGCACGTCGCGCAGGCGCTCGTCGCGCAGGAACTTCGGCCCGTACTGCCGGTCGCCCAGCACGGGATGGCGCACGGAGGCCAGGTGCAGCCGGATCTGGTGGGTGCGGCCGGTTTCGATGCGCAGGGCGACGTAGGACGCCTCGTCCCGCGCCGACAGCAGCCGCAGATGCGTCACGGCCGGCTCGCCCTCCACCGGCAGCCGGATGGTCGAGGCGCGCGCGGTCACGCGGCCCAGGCAGACGGCGTGGTAGACCTTGACCACCCGCCGCGTCCGGAACAGCGCCACGGCCGCCTCGAAGGCGGCCGCATCGCGCGCGAAGAGCAGGCAGCCGGAGGTGTCCCGGTCGAGCCGGTGCACGGCGCGCATCCCCGGCGCGCCGAGCTGGCCGCGCAGCACCTCCTCGGCGCTCCCCTCGCCCACGGCGAGCAGGCCGGCGGGCTTGTCCACGAAGAGATAGCGCGCGTCCTCCACCAGCACGCGCAGGTGCGGCGGCGGCGCGGCCGAGGGCGCGGCCGGCGCCTCGACGATGTCGCCGCGACGCAGCGCGTGGCGGGTCATCCAGACGCGCTGCCGGTTCACCCACACGGCGCGCGCATCGAGCAGCGCCTTGGCCGCGCGGCGCGAGAGGCGCAGGCGCCGCGACAGCAGCTCCTGCACGCTCACGCCGTCCTCGGCGGCCGTGACCGTCAGCGCAGTGTGGGCGGCATGTGCCGGATGCATGGCTCCGGAAGAATCCGGCGCGGGACGGGCCTCAGGACTCGTGCATTTCGATGAACGCGCAGACGGCGCCGATCGTCTCGCGCTCGGAGGAGAGATCGGGCGCGACCGCGGCCGCCACGGCGAAGCTGCGGCCGCTGCGCGCCGTGGCGCGCAGCATCCCCATCCAGCGCTCGCCGCCCTGCGCCTTGCGCAGCGGCTCGCCGGCCTGCGGGTCGGCCGGCCACAGGCCCGTCACGGGCTGGTTGATGATCTCCTCGTCCTTCGTGCAGCCCCAGAGTTCGCGCAGGGCGGTGTTGGCGTAGACCACCTTGCCGTCGCGGTCGCAGCAGGCCACGGCCGACAGGTCGTTGGCCATGGCATTCTGCAGGCTGCGGTAGAGCTGGAACTGGCGCTTGCGGCGCTCGACGTTGCGGACGGTGAAGACGAGGTCGCCCTCGTTCATCAGATCGATCGCGCTGATGGCGACCTCGGCCGGAAAGACGCTGCCGTCCTTGCGCGCGCAGCGCGCGTCAATCAGCACGTGCCGGTTGTCCGCCAGGCCCTGGCGCACGCGGTCGAGCAACTGCCGGTTGATGCCCGGGATCAGCTTGCCGATGTCCATGTCCCAGGCTTCGTTCTTGTCGTACTGGAAGAAATCCTGGACGCGGTGGTTGCTGTCGATCACGTGCCCCTTGGGGTCGGTCACCAGCACGGCGTCGTAGAAACCGCGCAGCAGTTGCTTGTAGAGCGACTTGTGGTCCGTGCGCCGCGCCGGACCCACGGCCACCATGCCGGGGTGGGCGCCCTCGGCCGCCGCCGCCGGCGCGGCAGCCGTGGTGGCGGCCGGTGCGGCCGGAACCGCCGGTTGCGGCACGGCCGGAGCGGCCGGCGTGGATGCCGGGGCCGGGGCAGGCACGACCGGCACCTCCGCGGCCGGCGCGGGCACGCCTGCCGGGCGCTTGAAGAGAAATCGCATCATCGCGGACCCTCGCCGAATTCCCCGTACTTGTACTCCAATTTTCGTAGCAGCCGCAATGCCAAACTGCTTTACTTCCGTCGTGAAGAAAGTCTTCCTCTCGGCCGGCAGGCTGCTCCACGACAGTTTCCGCCTCGGAAAGCTGGTGCTGGACTCCGGCTGGCGGCCGGACGTCCTGGTGGCCATCTGGCGCGGCGGCACCCCGGTCGGCGTGGCCGTGCACGAGCTTCTGGACTACCGGGGAGTCGCGACGATTCACATGGCTGCGAAATGCCGTTCTTATTCCGGTATCGGCCGGCGCGGCAGAGTTGTCTTCGAGAACGCCGATGCGCTCTTCGCGGCCGTTCGCCACGGGCACCGCGTGCTGGTGGTGGACGACATCTTCGACAGCGGCGGCACGGCCCGCGCGGCGGTCGGCCTCCTGGAGGCGCGCGGCGCCGAGGTGCGGCTGGCGACGCTCTACTGGAAACGGCGGGCCAACCGCACGAACCTGCGGCCGCACTACCACGTGCGCGAGACCGATGCGTGGATCGTCTTTCCGCACGAGTTGGACGGGCTCACGCCGGCCGAGGTGCGGCGCAAGAACCCGGCGCTCCACCGGCTGCTTTTCGGGCGCCTTCCAGCTCACGCCTCGGTGCGCAGTTCGACCGTCACCGGCCCGTCGTTCACCAGCCGCACCTGCATGCTGGCGCCGAACACGCCGGCGCCCACGCGCGCATCGCCCAGTTCCAGGCGCAACAGGCGCAGCAGCTCCTCGTAGAGGAGCGCCGCCTTCTCCGGACGCGCCGCGGCGATGAAGCTCGGGCGGTTGCCCTTGCGCGTGTCGGCGTAGAGCGTGAACTGCGAGACCACCAGGATCGCGCCGCCGACATCCTGCACCGACTTGTTCATCTGCCGGTTCTCATCCTCGAAGATGCGCAGCGCCGGCAGCCGGCGCGCCAGCCGGGCCGCGTCCTCCGGCCCGTCCTCGTGCCGCACGCCCAGCAGGACCAGCAGGCCGCGTCCGATCTGCGAAACGACCCGGCCTTCCACCGCGACGGACGCCTCCGCCACCCGCTGCACGAGCGCTTTCATGATGTGCCCACAGTCTCGGCGGCGCCGCGGCGGGTGTCAAGCCGGCGGCCCTACCTGCCACCGCGAGACGGACCATTATCCGCGTGCCGCGTGCCGCGATTTGGGTTGCCGTCTGGGGGCGTGAGTGCGTACGATGCACGCATGAAAACGGGGCGGATGCGCTTCGGAGGCGCCGCCGCGGCCCGTGTCGACTCGACCAAGCCGGAGGTGCTGAAGACCGTCCGTACCGGGAGACCAGCGATGATGCTGCCCACGGAAGCACACTAGCCGGCCCGGGTTTCCCCGCGTGCAGGACCAGCCCCCCACCCCCCTTTCTGCGGACGACGACTGCGGCCTGATGCTGCGGGCGCGCGACGGCGACCGCGAGGCGTTCGCGGCCATCGTGCGGCGACACCGGCAGCCGCTGCTGAACTTCTTCCGCCGCTGCGGCGTTCATAGCGATGCCGAGGATCTGGCGCAGTTGACGTTTGTCCGGCTGTACCGGTACCGCGACCGGTATTCGCCGCGCGCCAAACTGACGACGTTCCTGTACCTGCTGGCGCGGCAGGTGTGGATCGACGAGTTGCGGCGGCGGCAGCGGCGGGCGCGGCTGCACGAGGAACTGGCTTCCGCGCCCGAACCGCTGGGCGAGCACGGTTCGCACCCGGAACGCGGGCGCATGGACCTGGACGCGGCGCTGGCGTCGCTGCCCGAGGGCATGCGGCTGGTGGTGGTGCTGGGCGTGTACCAGTCCCAACCCTACGCGGAGATCGCGAAGGCGCTGGGCATACCGGTGGGAACCGTGAAATCGCGCATGTTCAACGCCTTGCGCCTCCTGCGACAGGCACTGGAGGATCGGTGAACGCATCGAGGGACACCTTCTGCCGCCGGCAGCCCGATGCGGCCGCCTGGGCCGCGGGCGCGCTGCCGGAGCGGGAGCGGGAGGAGTTCGAGAACCACCGCCGCATCTGCCCGGTCTGCACGTCCGAGGCCGAGGCGTGCAGCCGCCTGATCGGCCGGTTGCGCGCCGCGCCGGCGGCTCCGGCGGACGCGTCGGACGCGTCCGGCTTCACGGACCGCGTGATGGCCGCCCTGCCGGCCGACGCGTTCCGCCGGCCGCACGCGCGCAACCGCCTGCTCCGCCTCCTGGCCGCGCCGCCGCGCCTGGCGTGGCCGGCCGCCGCCGCGGCCGCGCTCGTCGCCGCGGCGTGCGCCTGGCAGGTGTCGCGCGGCTGGGCCGCGCCCGCGGCCGTCGTGCGCGCCGGCCGCGCCTGGATCGCGCAGCAGCAGGAACCGGACGGCACGTGGAATCCCGCGCGCACCGGCGGCGCGCCGGCCTACCGGCCGGCGCTCACGGCGCTCGCCGCGCTGGCGCTCGACGGCGAGGCCGGCCGCTACCGACCGGCGCTCGACGCCGCCGCCGGCGCCCTGGTGCGGCTGCAGCGGCCGGACGGCGGCATCGGCGCGGAAGACGGCGCCCGCATGTACAACCATGCGCTCGCGACCTGCGCCCTGCTGGCGACATACGCCGGCGGCGGACGGCCGGAGCTGCGCGAACCGCTCGACCGCGCCGTGGGCTTCATCCGGCAGCGTCAGCAGCCCGGCGGCGGCTGGGGCTACGGCATGGCGCCCGCCGAGGACGCCAACACCGGCGTCAGCGTGTGGCAGGTGGAGGCGCTGGCGCGCGCCCGGGCCGCGGGCTGGAACGATTCTGCCGGCCATCTGCGCCGCGGCTGGGCGTGGCTGCGGCAGCGCACCGGCGGCGACGGGCGCTTTGGCTACCGCACGGCCGGCGACGCGGCCGGCACGCCGACGCTGGACGCCATGGGCGCCTATGCCCTGCTGCGGGCGTGCGCCGCGCAGCCCGAGCTCGCCGCCGCCGCCGATGCGGCCGTGCGGCGGCTGCGCGCCGAGGCCGCCGCGGACGGCGCGCACGGGGCCGACTTCTACCGCGCCTTTTTCACGGCCGCGGCCTGGGACGCGGCCGGCGACGCCGGCCGCGCACGGACGGTGCGGCGCGAGGTGCGTGCCGGCCGCGACACCGCGGGTGCGGAGAGGAACTCGTGGGCGCCGCGCGACGCCTGGGGCGACGTCAGCGGCCGCGTCGGCGCCACGGCGCTGGCGGTGATGACGCTGCAGTCCTGATCACGCGAACGGCGTGCCCTTGCGGGCTTCGGTGAGGATCCGCATCACCTCGACGGCGTGGTCGAGGTGGATCGGGAACGGCCGGTTCTGGCGGATCGTCGCGTAGAGGTGCTCCCAGATCCGGGTCATGCCGCCGGGCATGGCGGGCTGGACGGGGATCGTCTCCTCGATCCACTTGAGCGTCTCGGGCGTGCCGAACGAGCCGAGCGGCGGGGTGCGCACGCTGGAGCGGCGCCGCGGCAGGCGTTGCTTGGGGTCGAGGTAGCGCAGCCTGATCTCCCTGTCGTCGCAGGTGAGCGCGCCGCGCGTGCCGGTGACCGTGTAGGGCGGTTCGGAGACGATCCTGCCGCCGGAAATCTCGATGTCCACCGTGCGGCCGGCGGCGCTGGTCAGCAGCAGGTGCACGTAGTCCTCGGCGTCGCCCACGGCGGCCACGCGCTTGAGGTCGGACCAGACGCGCTTCGGCGGCGCGTCGAGCAGCAGCAGGGCGTGGTCGACGAGGTGCGGCCCCCAGTTGAGCAACTGGCCGCCGCCGCGCCGTTTCACGGTCTGCCAGTCGTCGCGCCGCGCGAACCCGCCGCGCCGGAGCTTGATGTCGTAGACCTCGCCGAGCAGGCCGGACTCGACGATCTCGCGCACGTGGAGGAATCCCTCCTCGAAACGGCGGTTGTGGCGCACCAAGAGGCGGTGGCGCGCCTTGATCGAGGCGGCGCGCAGCACCATGGCGTCGTCGAACGTGCGGCACATCGGCTTCTCGACCAGCACCCAGCGGCCGGTGTGCAGCGCGGCGAGCGCGTCCTCCACGTGCTGGTCCGACGGCGTGGCGATGTCCACGAGTTCGACCTCGGTGTCGTCCAGCAGGTCCTGGTAGCGGCGGTAGGCGCGGCAGCCGTACTTGTTCACGGCCAGTTCACGTCGTTCGCGCAGCGGATCGCAGACGGCCGTCAGTTTGAACCGTTCCGGGTACTTTTCGAGTTCCGGGCAATGCTCGCCCCAGCCGGCACGGCCCAGACCAGCGAGGCCGACCCGGATGGGCGACTGGTAGTTGGTTCCCATGGTTCCCTTGTCCCGCATGTAGGGATAAACCCCACGAACATAGTCGGAGAGTATACTACCTGCCCGCGGAAGCGTCAACAAACGAACCGGCGGCTGCCGGCGTTTCGTCCGCCTCCACGCAGGTGTTGCCGGCATCGGCGACGCGGTACGCGCCCGGGCCGTCCGGCGGGAATCCCGCCTCCGCGAGGGCCTCGTCCACGGTCGCCGCCTTGCGCACGCCGAGCAGCGCGGCGTCCGCGTCCGACAGCCCGGGACTGACCGCGAAGACGCGCACGCCGCGGCAGGCGGGATCGGTCAGAAAGCGCAGCCGCACGGCCTTGTGGTCGCCCAGCCGGTAGCCGCGCGCCCGCACGGCGGCCACGGCCGCCGCGTGCGTGGGTGCTTCGGCCAGCAGGCGCGTGAACGCGTCCTGGCCGATGCCCTGCGGGCAGGCGGCCGCCAGCACGATCGCGCCGCCGTCGCGCACGGCCCATTCGCTGTTCTTGATCCCCTTCTCCGCCTGGTAGAAGCTGCAGGCCAGCGCGCCGGTCACCTCGGCCACCAGCACGTCGGCCGGCCGGGGAATCCGGCGCAGGCAGGCGGCCCGCACGCGCGGCACGAGCGCGTGCAGCGCCGCCAGCGGCGCGCCGCCGGCGGCGTCCACGACGGTCGCGCCCGACTGGAAGAGGTTGACCGCCGCCAGCCGCCGCCCCTGCTCGAGCGCGCGCAGCATGGCGACCACGCCGTCGTGCACGGGCGTGCCGTCGGTCCGGCATGGCCGGCACAAGGGCGACATCGCGCCGGCATGGTTGCGCTCGATGTCCGCGCCGGCCGCGCAGCCGATGGTCAGCGTCTTGTGCGCGCCGGTGAAGCCGGCGAAGTAGTGCGGCTCGACGCTGCCGATCGCCAGCAGGCGGCGGGCCCGCGCGACCAGCGGATGGCAGCGCCAGCCGCCGGCGCCGGCGACCGGGACGAGGCCGGCGCCGCGCGCATCGTGCCACGACCACGCTCCCGTCGCGGCACAGGCGCACGCCTGCTCCAGTTCCGCGCGCTGCGCCGCCCGGAACGCATGGCTGCCGGTGGCGACCACGACGGGCACGCCGGCCAGGTCGAAGCAGGCGCCCGCCTGCGCCAGCACGTCCGGCGTGGCGGTGGCGCGCTGGGGATCGTTGACCACCAGCACGTCGGGGCGTCCGCCGCCCAGCGCCGCCCGCGCCGCGGCCAGCGCCGCGGCGATCGCGCCGGAACGCGGGGCCGGAGCCGCGGGTTCGAGGAGTGTCATCGTTCGGCCACCAGCGCCCCAGGCGCCGCCTGCCGCCCTCCCAGATCCCTTCCCCGCCAGGCGAACCAGACCGTGCCCAGCGCGCCGAACGCGAAGGCGGTCAGCAGGTTGGCCTGCGGCGACACCTGCCACCACAGCAGCGCGCCGCCGAAGGCGGCAAAGGCCACGATCACGTCGCGCACCAGGTAGTACAGGCCGAACATGGCGGCCTTGCGCCCCTCGGGCGACAGGTCCATGATCAGCGCCTTGCGCGTCGGCTCGCCGAACTCCTTCAGGCCGCGCAGCACGAAGGCCGCCACCAGCGGCCCGAAGGACTGGCTGTGCAGCAGCGCCAGCGGAAAGCAGGCGAAGAACCCGAAGGTGATCAGCACGAACGGCTTCTTGCCGAAACGGTCGGCCATGTATGCCACGGGCACGTACACCAGCACGGCGGTGATGTTCTCGATCGCCGAGAGCCACCCGAACTGCAGCGCGGTGACCGGGTGGAGGATCGTGTCCGTGACCCAGATCACCACCAGCGCGTCCGGAATGCGCTCGCAGAAGCGGATCAGGATGTCGGAGGCCAGCAGGTTGCGCAGGTCGGCCGGCATCTCGCGCCAGAGGCGGAGCGGGTTGGACTCGGGCTCCGCCGAGTTGCGCCCCTGGTCCTCGATCATGATCTGCTGCAGCACGGCGGCCAGCAGCGCCAGCAGCAGCGCCAGCAGGAAGGCCACGCGCACGCCGGCCGCCACGCCCCACACCTCGATGCACAGTCCGCCGACCACCGGCCCCAGCATCTTGGGCACGCGCCGCACGAGCGCCAGCAGGGAGACGCCCATGGTGCGGCGGTTCTTCGGCACAATCCTCGCAAGCAGCTCCATGGTGGCCGGCAGCGAGATCGCCGACCAGGAGATGAAGAGCGCCGCCCCGAGCAAGACGGCCCACCACGTATGGATCAGCAGCACGCAGAGGTAGCCGGCCATCGAAAGGGCGTTGAACACCAGCAGGGCGCGCTTCGTGCCGAGACGGTCGCTCAAGTAGCCGCCCGGAAAGGAGTAGAGCGCCGAGAGCAGGTCGTCCATGCCGGCCAGCACGCCGGTCCAGAGCACGAAGAGCGCCGGCGCGAGCTGCTGGAGGTAGAGCGGCAGGAAGCGCTCGGCCATGTGCTCGCCCATGCCCACGAGCACGATCATGGCCAGCAGGCCGGTCATGCTGCGGCCGGCCGTGTAGCCGCGCAGCCGCGCCAGCAGCCCCGGCTTCTCCCCCCCGGTCGTCGTCATGGTGCGCCAGCCTGCGCGATTGCCGCATCCGCGTCAATGGCGAATCGAGTCCTTCCTTTGTGGTTGCCCGGATGCGGGCCGGCGTCGGATAATAGAGGTATGTACAGGTGTGGACTGCGGGTCCTAGCCGTGTGCGTGCTCGCGGCTGCCGCGTGCGCCGACCAGGTGCTGGTGCCGAGCGCCGTAGCGACGTTCTCTGCCGCTTTGACCTCCACTCGGGCGCAGAGTACACTCGCGGCATCTTGTCGTTCGCAGGTCCAATAAACCGGATTCGGCGAACGTACCACACGGGTAAAGGAGCCGCTGCATGAAACGGTGCCTCGTTGCCCTCGCCCTTCTTCTGCCGGTCTCCCTGGCCGGTGGCGCCGACCTTCCCTCCGCTTACAGCAACCTCTGGAAGGAGGTGGACGCCGCGATCGAAAAGGGCCTGCCCAAGACGGCGCTCGAAAAGCTCGCGCCCATCGAGCAGGCCGCCACGCGCGACAAGGCCGACGCCGAGGCGATCCGCGCGATCTGCACGCGCATCGCCATCGAGGGCAACATCGAGGGCAACAAGCCGGAGGAGAAGGTCGTGCGCCTCCGCGCCGCGATCTCCAACGCCCCGGCGGCCATGCAGCCGATGCTCGACGCCATCCTGGCCAACTGGTACTGGCACTACTACCGGCAGAACCGCTGGCGCTTCGTGCAGCGGACGCGCACGGCCGAGGCGCCGTCCGGCGACTTCACCACCTGGGACCTGCCGCGCGTCCTGGCCGCCATCGCCGCGCAGTTCCAGCGGGCACTGGCCGCGGAGAAGGTTCTCCAGGCCACGCCGATCGCCGCCTACGACGCGCTGCTCGAGAAGGGCAGCATGCCGGACGCCTGCCGGCCCACCCTCTACGACTTCGTGGCCCACAACGCCATCGCCTTCTACAGCCTGGACGAGCAGGCCGGCGCCCGCGCCGAGGACAACTTCGTCCTGCAGCCCGATTCGCCGGTCTTCGGCACCGCCGAGGAGTTCCTGGCGTGGAACATCGAATCCACCGACGACGCCTCGCCCACCGTCAAGGCGCTCAAGCTCTACCAGGCGGCGATGTCCTTCCACCGGCGCGACGCGAACCCGGACGCCTGGCTCGACGCCGACCTGCTCCGCATCCAGTTCGGCCACCGCGCCGCGGCCGGCGAGGGCAAGACGGCCCGCGCCGAGGCGGCGCTCCGGCGCTATGCCGAGGAGCACGCGGCGCACGCCTTCTCCGCCCGCGCGCGCGCGGCCTGGGCGCGGCTGGTCCGCGACGAGGACAAGGACCCGGCGGCGGCCCGCGCCATCGCCGCCCGCGGCCTGGCCGACTTCCCGTCCAGCCTCGGCGGCGCGCTGTGCTTCAACCTGATCCGGGAGGTCGAGGCGCGCAGCGTCAGCCTCGGCGTGGAGCGCGTCTGGAACGCCTGCAAGCCCGAACTGAATGTCGCCTACCGCAACCTGACCAACGTCCACTTCCGCGCCTTTGCCGCCGATTTCGACGCGCGCATGAACCGCGCCAGGAACGTCTGGCAGTCGCCGGTCAACCTGGACGCCGACGAGGCCAAGGCCATGCTGCGCGGCAAGCCCGAGATGCGCTGGAGCGCGGAACTGCCGCCGACAACCAACTACCTCGAGCGCACCGAGCGCCTGGTCCCGCCGCCAGGACTCAAGCCGGGGTTCTACTTTCTCTTCGCCAGCGCCAGCCCCGACTTCGGCGAGGCCGACAACGAGGTCTCCTACGCCTCGTTCTGGGTGAGCGACCTGGCGCTGATCGTGCGGCCGCGCAGCCGCGACACCGCGATGGAGGGCCTGGTGCTCGACGCCGCCAGCGGCGAGCCGATCGCCGACGCCAAGGTCGGCGGCTGGGCGCAGAGCGGCGACAAGCGCACGGCGCTCGCGCCGGTGGCGACCGACGGCAACGGCTGGTTCCGCTTCGAGGGTCTGGACAACCGCTCGTGCCTGCTGCTGGTCACCCACAA
>Ga0233425_10009488_pt1 | contig 12301 bp, 11 predicted proteins | sample Watercolumn_Towu_2_FD_181712 | JGI IMG/M metagenome (GOLD analysis project Ga0233425, IMG submission 181712) | Freshwater microbial communities from Lake Towuti, South Sulawesi, Indonesia - Watercolumn_Towuti2014_140_MG | ecosystem: Environmental > Aquatic > Freshwater > Lake | place...
AAACCAATCCATGGTTATGGTATATTATTGTGCCTACGTTATGGTTTGGTTTTTCCGTGTTTTTGTATGAAAGTCGGATGATCCAAGCCTTCGGCATGCTCGGATCGTGCGCCGGTTTGTTCTATTGGTGGTTTTGGTCGGGAGTGGAGAGAATAGATGGTTGGAAAGTGCAAAAATTGTTTCCGGTCGCCTTGGTGAATTATTTTGGTAGCTTTTTCTCCAATATTTATAAACCCTTTACCGGTGTTCTTCAAGGTAAAACAAAATTAGTGGCGCGTATAATTCTCGGTATGGTGATTGCCATTCCATTTTTGGTAATCTTTTATAGTTTGTTCTCTTCCGCGGATCGAATTTTTTCACGTCTATTTCATAATTTGTTCAACTGGAATATCGACGCTGAATTGGTTTGGCGCGTTATTCGAACTACCATCTTGTTTGTCTTGGCCAATGGCGTGTTTTATGCCTTGTTGCGAGAACCGCGACTGTCTGCGAAAGATGATGTCTATGCCGTGCGACCGGAAAAGAAAACCGATGATGTGATTTTGTCTATTGTTTTGGGCGCGCTGAATTTGTTGTTTTTGGTCTTTATTGTCATGCAGGTGTCGTTTCTGTTTGGCGGAGAACAAGTGATTAAATCTTATGGTTTATATGGCATGACCTACGCGGATTATGCCAGAAATGGTTTTTATCAAATGATGGTGGCGGCGATGTTGGTGTTGGGCTTGAGTTATGTGGTATCTCGATTGAACAACGTCAAGAAGTTGAACTGGCCGCGAGTCTTGAATTTAGGTCTGATTATCGAGACTTTGGTCATTACCGCTTGGGCTTTGAAACGTCTTTGGCTTTATCAACACGCCTACGCCTATACCGTGTCACGGTGTTTGGCCGGGGAAGTCATCGTCTTTGTGGCGATAATACTAGTTTTATTGTTTATGGTGCTTTTGCTGAAGAAGCCATTGTCAACTTTTGTAAAATTCGGATTTTTATTTTCAATCGTTTTTGGCATAATTCTTACCAGTGCAAATTTGGAAAGCATGGTCGCCCGAAAAAATATTGAGGGTTTTGCGAATAAACAGTATGAACGATTCGATACCTATTACTTAATGAATTTATCCGTGGATGCCGGACCGGAAATTTTGAAGCTGCGGACCGCCTTACCTGATCCAAACAAGGAATATGAAGCCTTTATATATGACTGGAAGAAGGCGCATGATTATCGTTATATGACACCGTCCTATGGCAGTCATCTTACCTGGAGAACGTTAACGATCTCGCATTTGTGGTATTGGTATGAGGATGGGGCGTATTAGGGTTGAAATATAAAAATCGTTATAGTATAATCAAAACGCCTTTATTGGCGTTTTTGATGTGGAGAGCCTGCCTGCTCCTCGAGTCTGAGCGAAGAGGTCTGCGGACCTCGCCATTCGGCTTTGAGCTCATGGCCGAAAAGGAGTCGATGACCGGCAGGCAGGGTCGCATATTCGTGAAACAGAACCCCGCAAAATGGGGGTGGTCTAAAGAATAAATTGCGGAGGGTTCGCCTAGTGGTCTATGGCGCCTGCTTGGAAAGCAGGTTTGGTGTAATAGCCATCAAGGGTTCGAATCCCTTACCCTCCGCCAGGACAATTTAATATCGGATAGACCCATTTTACCTAGACAAATGGGCGACCCGAGTGGTTCGAATCCCATTGTCCTTGTCAAAAAATCGTTCTTTAAAAGGACGTTTTTTTGTATTCGGATACCCTTTATAAGTATCAATTGATATGTTAAAATAGTTATAATAAATATAATTGATTATACGTAATCTATGTTTTGGTTTTTATTCGCGATAATTCCCGCCCTCTGTGACGGTCTTAGTAATATCATTGATGGTCATTTATCAAATAACAAGTTTCACAACCCTTGGGTTTTATTATTTTACTCTGGAATAATGGAACTATTATTTTTACCATTTGTTTTGTTGTGTAGACTACCAACAATTTTTTCTTTCAAAATAATGCTGTTCTTTCCAGTTATAGCTTTTTTAGATTTTCTATCCTTGGTTTTTTACTATAAAGCTCTAAAGGAAGACGATACCTCAATTGTCGCTTCATTATTTTCCTTAGGTAAAATGTTTGTTCCACTTCTGGCTTTTTTCGTTGTTGGCGAAAGACTGTCCTTACCTCAATACTTAGCTTTTTTTGTTATCATCTTTTCTTCTACACTTTTAACTGCCAATAGCCATGGCGGAAAAATCAAATTTAACAAATCGCTACTTCTAATGTTTTTGTCTTCATTGGTGCATTCGATTGAGAGCGTAATCTATAAATATGTTCTAGAATCAGTGGATTGGGTATCGGGTTTTGTTTATGTCATCTTATTTTCCATACTTGGATTCATCGTCATTGCGATTATAAAAAACAAAGAAGTCAAAGAACAATTTAGTAAATTTAAAGCCAATTTTAAATTGGTAATATTTAATTCATCACTAGCTTTTGTTGCAACACTGTCGTCTGTAATTGCCTTTTCCTTGGCTCAGATAACTTTGGTTAAAGCGGTATTTGCCATCCAGCCATTTTTTGTAATTCTGTTTACATACTTAATTCAAAAATTCTCTAAAGCTGAATGTAAAGAAAAAATGGATAGAGGAAATTTAATCAAAAAATTAGTTCTCTTTACTATTATGCTGATCGCTTTAATTTTTGTGATCGAATAATTATGGAAAACAAATCTCTCATCATGTTTCACGGCAATAATTCTGTTTAAGGAAAACCAAATTCCGCGGAATCCATAATTAATGCCCTCAAACACGATTTAGATATTATTGAATTAGACATACGAAAAGCAAAGAATGGAATCCTGTATTGCAGCCATGGACGATTCTTTGATTTGGATAGAACAGATACATTGGAGAAAGTATTACAAAATGTACCTACCAAAAAAATAATATTCCTAGACATTAAAGGTAAGCGTATTACTGCCGAAGATTTAAAAAGAGTTTGTGATAAGTATAATCAAGAATATTGGTTAGCCAGTTGTAATTTACAATATTTAGGCCAATTGAAATCTGTATTAAATAATTATAAGTTTGTATATAATTTTACTGTTATTCCTATCGATTTTGACACCTCACCAAACAGATATCTTGATCCTAAGTTTTTAGTTAAAAAAGAACGGTTAGTATTAAAACACGATTTGTGGGCATTAGAGAGTTCAACAAACTTAAAAAAATACCACAGATTATTTGAAGAAAAACTAAAATTTTTGAGACAAGCTGGACCGAAGGTGCATACTAAAGCCATAAAAGAATGGTGGGAGAGAGGAATTAATGGATTAACGAAAGAGACACCGTAATCAATTATTAAATTTTATAAAATGTTATCTCAAATTACCATTGGCTATATAGCAGGTTTTTTTGAAGGCATTGGTGCCTTGCCGTATTTGTATTCCATGATCCGTAAAAGGACTAAACCCAGTAGAACTACTTGGTTTATCTGGTCTGGGGTTAGTATAATTCTTTTTCTAACATATTATCTCTCAGGAGCCAGAGAAACACTTTGGCAACCAGGTATTGCAGTCTTATTTAACTTACTCTTTGCTATTTTGTCCTTAAAATATGGTGTGGGTGGAACAAATAGATTAGATATATTTTGTTTTGTTGGAGCAATAATTTCTCTTGTACTCTGGGCTTTTACTAAAAATCCTGTAGTTGGTATGACTATAATCGTAATTATAGCAATTATTGGTTCTATCCCAACTATTATTAAAGTCAGCAAACACCCAGAGTCAGAAGATAAAATAACCTGGTTATGCTGGTCATTGGGAGCAATCCTTAATTTATTTGCCATTAAATCTTGGACTTACGAAATAGCCTTTTATCCGATTCAAGCAGCAGTAATTCTTTCTTTGATTTTCTTGTTACTTTTAAGACAACTAATTAATAATACAAATAAAAGAATATGATTGACCAAAATCAAGTTTACGAAAAAATCATTAAGATTTTGGATGGCAATCAGGTTGAATACAAGTTATTTTCCCATCAGGAGGCGCTTACTTACGAAGATTTGGCTAAAGTCCAAACAGAAGCTGGCTTTATTGGGACAGAGATGAAGTGTTTAGTTTTAAAAGTCGATGATACTTTCTTAATATATATTACTTTGCAAGGAGAAAAAGTAAATTTTGATGTTATCAAAGAAAAATTGGGAGTAAATAAGGTTAAATTATGCTCAGCGGAAGAATTACAGGAATATTTTGGCGCTAAGCCTGGTTGTGCTTATCCTTTCGGTTTTTCTGCTCAATATGATATCTATATAGATCCTAAAATATACAGTCATGAATGGTTATTGTTTAGCCCAGTACTCCCAACCAAAACCGTACAAGCCAAGGGAGCTGATTTGAAAAAAGTTTTTGCTAATTTAGAAAATAAGGTTGAAGAGGTGACAAATTTTAACCTCGCAAATTAATCCTAATAATTTGTTAAAATAGAAATAGCGACCTACCGAGTCGCTGTTTTTGTTTTATTCAGCTAGAAATGTCAGTCTCTTGTCTTTGTATATAATTCTCAAAGTCGTGAGAAATGCCATTTTATTCACTATGCTGTTAGTTCATATGTTTAGACCACGACCAACATGCCTTAATTTACCTATTGGACAAATATATGTGGTACTTAACACAAGTGTCCAGCCATGAAATACAAACTTCATTTGACTTCCTGGCAAGCTATTTGAATCAATTGATGATTATATTGAAAAAGAATCTCGTTTGAGATTCTTTTTGTTGATTGACTGACTTAGATGAACGGGAAGAACATGGCGACACCGATGATCGCGGCAAACAGTAGCATGAGCAACGCGATGTTGATGGTAAGCGTGAGCAGGGAGAAATCGATGACCAGCTTGTCCTGGCTGACCGTGAAATCGTCGATCGCCAGGCTGATGACCGCTCCTTTGACTCCGTCCAGTCGTCTGATCGGATGCTCGGACAGATAGGAGATGATTACGTTTTCGAGGGCTGGCTTGGCGGATTCACGGATCAGTTGGGTGAGCTCTTCAGCCCCTTTGGCGACCGAAACATCAGTGCCTTCGAGCAGTCCGGAATGACGCAGATAGCGATCGAGTTTTTTCGTGGCATTACTGGCGATTTGTCCCGCTTTTTGGGAGTTTTTCAGCGCTTCATCGGACAGGATGAATTCACTGAATTCGAATGTTTCCGGACGGTAGTAGAAAGCCAGCGCTTTAAGTTCTGGCTTGCCCGTGGTTCGGATCTGGACAGAGGCGTTCCCAAAGCGCGTAATGACCGTGGCGTGAGCCACGACACCCAGGATGTTTCCGTCTTGGAAGTCGATGTCGATCTTGTCGACAATGATCTGCATCTTTTGCTTCAAACGGCTGACTTCCTTTTTGACCGGCAGCTTCTCGTCGACCTTTTCCTGCGCATACGTCTCGGTGATGGTGATGCTGTCAGTGTCTGACATCGCCGACCACAAAATCACGAATGCTACGATACTGATCACCACCGCCACGCCGACCGAGCGCTTTGAAATGTTCTGAGCCATTTTTGTACCTCCATTTTGAGACGTCAAGGGCCAGAAAACATTATATTATAGATTATTATGTTAAATTTGTCAATAGTATTGGTTTTAAAGGTCGCCAGTACTAAGGTTACCTCAGACAAATGATTGCCTAAAATCACTGTAAATCCTTAAATTTTTCTTTACGATTATCAATTATTTTGGTAGAATTAAGCAATAGTCATCCATAAGAATTAAAAAAAGTTTTGATATGAAAATAAGTGAGTTTCGGCAGTTGTATTTGAATTATTTCAAGGAAAAGAATCACGTTGTTGTTCCGTCGGCTTCTTTGATCCCGGAAAATGACCCGACCACGCTCTTCACCAGTGCTGGCATGCAACCCATGATTCCTTACCTGATGGGTGAAAAACATCCTGAAGGCACTCGCATCGTGGACTCGCAGAAATGTTTCCGGACTCAGGACATTGATTCCATTGGTGACAATCGGCACACCACTTGTTTTGAAATGTTGGGCAACTGGTCCTTGGGTGATTATTTTAAGAATGAGCAGATTGATTGGATGTTTGATTTTTTAATTAACATCATCAAATTAGATCCGAATCGTTTTTATGTTACTTGTTTCCGAGGAATGGAAGAGATCGGAATCCCGAGGGACGCGGAAGCGGCGGAGACGTGGCGGGAGAAATTTAAGTCTGTGAACATTGAAGCCAAGATTGTTGATAACGCGGAACGTGATGGCATGCAGGGTGGCCGAATTTTCTATTATAATGAAAAAGAAAATTGGTGGAGTCGCGCCGGCGTCACGGCCAATATGCCGATTGGCGAACCCGGTGGTCCGGACTCGGAAATGTTTTGGGATTTTGATCCGACCGGTACTCTGCAAATTCATGAACAGTCAGATTGTAAAAATGATCCATGTCATCCGGCTTGCGATTGCGGTCGGTTCGTGGAGATCGGCAATAATGTTTTTATGCAGTACGTGAAAACTGAGAAGGGTTTTGAATTGCTTAAAAATAAAAACATTGACTTCGGCGGCGGACTGGAACGCTTGGTCGCGGCGGTCAATGATGATTCAGATGTTTTTAATGTTGATGTTTTTGAAAAAGCCAAAGCCCAGCTGGAACTTTTAAGCGGAAAAAAATATGGAGCCTCCAAGGATGAAACCCCGGCCTTTCGCGTGATCCTTGATCATTTGAAAGCCGCCACTTTTTTGATTGCCGATGGCGCGGTGCCATCGAATAAAGATCAGGGCTATTTTACCCGTCGTCTGATCCGTCGTTCCATTCGTTATGCCAATAAACTGGGAATCAATAAAAAGTTCTGCGCTGATTTGGCCAATGCCTATATTGATGTTTACAAAGATGTTTATACTTCACTCCATGATTCAAGAAATAAGATTGTAGAAGAGCTCAATACTGAAGAAGATCGGTTCTCTGTCACCTTGGCCAATGGTTTAAAAGAGTTTGAACGGCTGGGACAAGACAAAAATATTTCCGGCGTGGATGCTTTTAATTTATATCAGTCATATGGCTTTCCGATTGAGATGACCGTTGAATTGGCAAACGAGAAACATTTGACAGTTGATGAAGCTGGTTTTCAAGTTGAATTAACCAAGCATCAAGAACTGTCACGCACGGCCAGCGCCGGCAAGTTTAAGGGCGGATTGGCTGATGCCAGCGAGGAGACAACCAGACTTCATACCGCAGCTCATTTGTTGCACGCGGCTTTACGACAAGTGTTGGGTCATCATGTGGAACAAAAGGGGAGCAATATTACGGCCGAGCGTTTGCGGTTTGATTTCTCTCATCCGGAAAAGATGTTGCCGGAAGAATTGGAACGAGTGGAAATTCTGGTAAACGCTGCGATCAAAAATGACTATTCTGTGACATTCGAGGAAATGACTGTGCCAGAAGCCAAGGCTAAAGGTGCCATGGGTTTATTCGAAGATAAGTATGGCGAAAAGGTCAAAGTCTATACTATCGGTGACGTAAATGAAATGCCGGTGGCAGCCGTGGATAGCCCAACGTTCAGCCGGGAAATCTGTGGCGGTCCTCATGTCCAAAATACCGGTTTATTGGGTCATTTTCATATAATGAAGGAAGAGTCGAGTTCCAGTGGAATTCGTCGTATAAAGGCCATTTTGGACTAAATTTGGCCCATCTGGGGGATATAATGGGGCGGCTTTCGGCCGCCCCTTGAGTTTTTCGCAGTTTTATTGTAATATTAGATTTGCTCTTTTATATAGCGGCACTGATCCAGCTTAACTTGATTAAGAAAGGAGGCCCCGATGTCATCGCTCGTGATGCCGAATCATGCCATTGTTCCATTCGATCCCGGACCGCATATCCGAGTTTCGCCATTGACCTGGCCGGAAAAGGAGCTGGAAGTTCATCCGGGTAATTTGGAATTGATCGCTCCGCACGGCAATGGCATCTATGGTTATCAAGATCCGTCTCAAGGTATGTTCAATTCCGCGCCATCGCAAGAAGCGGCCGGCGGTACGCTGTACTTTGGTAACGATGTAGAGTGGGCGGATTTTATCGGACTGTTACGTGTTCTGGGTGTCATTTCTCGTTATGGTCGATCAGCAAAGGCCTACGTTGTCTATGTACAAGAATCTAAAACGCCAGGCGTTGATGGTTATCTCACTCAGATGCGAATAGTTTCCAGATTCGGTCTGCGGTTCATGTTCAGGGCGATTAATGATCGGGAGTATGATGCTTTCGAAGACCAATTTTTGCCTGTTGAGGAAGCCCTTTGGACTTTCATTTTGAAGGAGAAGGGGCGATGGGGAACTTCGTTGGATGGAAGAAACGGTCTTCGTGGAGTATTTGGGGGCGATGGGAATTTTGCTTGTGAAGAGTTGGCCTTTGGTTTCAGTCTCGAAAATGAGTATCATCGCGTCTATCGTATCTGGTCGCGAGCTTGGTTGGTGACGAAGTAGAAATGTAGAAAGTCAAAAACGACTTTCTTTTTAATTGTTAATAAATAATTGACTTTGAATAGTCTATTGTGATAAATTTTGCTTATCAAGATAAACCAGATAAGGAGAACATTCATGGTGATCTATTATCGGTTTCTGGCGTTGCTTCACGGTCTGAGAATGTGGAAAGCCAAAAAGGGCATGGATGAATTTCATCCGGCATTCAAACGCGATCTACGCATTCTGCAAGCCTGTAATCGCCATCGGGGTGAAAAAGAATGGGAAAAATTTCGAGCAGACTATGATCGGATGGTGGAGAGGGCGAGAACCTATATGCACGAAAAAACGCTTTGAGCAGTAAAAATAGAAGGTCAAAATCGGCCTTCTTTTTAATTAAAGTCAGTGTCTTTCTGATTATGACAAGGATTTGAAATGCCTTGTTAATAAGTTGACTCGGTCGGCATTAACACCCCGCTTAGCGTGGTGAACAAGGGGCTGTTGCCCCTTGTCTGTGGATGGCTGTTTATTATTAGATATGAATGCAGTATAATATAGACAACTTAAATAAACATTCTATGAAGAAAAAAGCGTTTATCGCCTTAGCGGCGATAGGGGTCGTGGTGTTAGTTATTTTTGGGGTGTTTAGTATCGCCAAGAAGACCACCCATGAAAATACCATCACGAATACGATTGTGAATGCTCCGGGCGAAGCAGTGGGTATGGCCAATCCAGCCTCAGAAAATTGCGTGGCCAAAGGTGGCAAGTTGACCATTGCCGAACGCGCGGGTTTTGGTCAATATGGTATTTGTTATTTTGATGACAATCGGCAATGTGAAGAATGGGCGTTGTTTCGCGGCGCCTGTCCGGTTGGAGGCCTAAAGGTTACCGGTTACATGACTCCGGCCGCCACTTTTTGCGCCATTACCGGCGGTGAATATACGATCACGATGTTGAGCGGCGGCGATAGTGAACAAGGGAATTGTCAATTGCCCGGAGGCAAGGTCTGCGATGTCTGGGAATATTATAACGGTAAATGTGGTAATTAATGTAAATTTATATGTTTAAAGAACCAAGTATTGACGACGTATTTGTATACGGAACCAGAGAATACTCAAGGATGGATCTGTTGGGTAGTTATCTGGAAGGACACATAAAACGTTTTAGAGCGACCGGGACGGTAGAGGATGTCGGAGTTTATTGCCATCCGCCAATGTTTAGCGCGCCCACGATGAAGGAAATTATGTCGGCTTTGAAAGATGGTTCGTTGACGGAGTGGATGAAAAAGCAAGAATGGATTCCGCCGGTGGAAGAGGCGTTTGAAGATTTTTTTGAAAAGAAATTGTATGAAGAAAAACTGCGATTGATCGATGATCAATTGGATCATGAAGGAAAATAAAAATTATTAACAACATATTATGGCTGAATTAGCAGGCTCAAATCTTCCACGATTGTCAATGGAAGAATTCAAGAAATTAGATCGACTGGGGTTGAAGTTGAAGGATTACGTGATCAACTATTTTGAGGCCAGATCAAGAGAAAAAATAAATGAATACGCCGGGACGCCAATTTTTGGCGCACCGGACTTGAAACGCATGGTGGATTGTTATCAAGAAGGACATTTGGCGGATTGGAAACAGCCCCACCATCAATGGTTGCCATTGGTAGACGAGGCAATTGCTGATTTTTTTGCGTCCGGAGCTTATCAAAAAGCATGGGAGGAAATTAATAAAAAATAAAAATTAATTATTAAGTATGAATGAATCTTTAAGACGAAACGCCTGGTACATTGTCCTGATCGCCGTTGTGGCGGTGTTGGTCATCTCCAATGTCGTGACCATGGTGTGGTTGTTCTCGAAAATGACGGCCGTCAAACCGGTCGTTGACCAACCAATTACAAATTCAGTCGAGCCGCCGACAGATGGACAGATAGCGGATGAGCCGACCGGCGAACTGGCGATTGACGCTACCAAAGGCGAAATTAAAATTGATTGGCAACTTTTTCAGACTGAAGTGAATATTGCCAATTTGATACCTTATGATTTTTTCGATTGCCATGGCCTCGAGTATGGCAATTGTAAAAATTTAATTTTTTCTGAAGCTCGTTATAGGGCGTATAGTGTCGGTACGGTGACCGAAGGTACTTACAAAGGCGATACCGTGTATTTGTTAAGAACGATTTCAATGGATTTTGGTGACCCGAGCGTGATGTCTAGAGTGATCAAACATGAGAATAAATTGATTTTCTTAGCCAAATATTCCCCGACTCTGGACGTGGTATTTGCTCAGATGGCTGCGAATAAACGCGTGACTGATTTGATTGTCGTGAATAATGATTTAACTATTCCAGGTTTAAAACCATCTGACGGCGTGGCTATTCCTGATTCGAAATATTCATTGGTGAGAGTTGATCAGGAAAATAATTATCCCATGATGATGAATGAATATTCTAATTTGAAGATCGAATTTTATGATGGCGATAATCGTCCGATCTATTATAATGTTGATGATGGTTGCCATTATATCGCGGGAGCTGATGGCGTGGCTTACAAATACAAAATAAATATTGGTTTTGTGGCCGTGGACACTAAAACCGATGTTAATGCTGGTACCGTAAATAAAGTGCTTGATATAACCTGGAACGATGGGGTGCCAAATAGTTTCGGATATTATGTTTCGAGAATGACTGGATGCGGATCTTATGGTTGTTATAGTTATCCGGATTATATCAAAGGAAAGGTGCAATTAAAGAAAACTGGAAGCACGGCTAGCGATGGTGATATCTGGGAGATTGCCAATCCGGCTGAAGTTAAGTCAAGGAATTGGGGCGGAGATCCGACTCCGGTTTTGCAAAATATTTATGACCAATATTACCCTGGTTATGATGAGAAGGCCGGCGAAGCCAAACCCAAGATTAGTTATGAAAAGTTTTTGAGTAGTCACCCGGTAATCTATTGGCAGGATCCGTTTGGTCGGTGGATGGAATTTACTCGGGCTGATTATTTACCGGCCGTGGAGTGTGGTAAACCGGTAATTTACCTGTATCCTGAGAAAGAAATGGACGTGAAAGTAAATGTTTCTCCTCGTGGTGGAATCAAGGAATCTATTCCGAATTATAACCAAGGTTGGTCAGTGAAAGCCTCGCCTCGCAGTCAGATTTACAATTACGCTGACGCTGTTCAGTATCCGTACTTGTTTTGGGAAGGCTATTCTTATCAGTATGTGAGATCAAATCAGGGGTTTGTGGTGAAAAATTCTGAACTGGAAAGAATGCTGCCAATTTATTTGACCAAGCTAGGTTTGCAAAATCAGGAAATTACTGATTTTACCGATTTCTGGATTCCGGAAATGCGCCAGACTGATAAACCATATTACTTCATCACGTTTGTGCCGAAGAAACAGTTTGATGCCATGGCGCCGTTAAATGTGGATCCGAAACCAGACACCATTATTCGTGTTTTTATGGATTATCAAGGTTTGGACAAATTCGTGAATGTTGAAGCGCCACGTTTATCCGCTCCACAGAGAATCGGCTTTACCGTGGTGGAATGGGGCGGCGCGTTGCATAAATAATCATGAAACGAAAATATTTAATTGTTTCAATAATAGTAATCCTCCTTGCTTTGGTGCAGGGAGGATTGCTTGTTGTTTTGCGGCCGGTGAATTCGGTTGAAACAGTTATTAGCAATAATGATTACTTGTTTAGTTATACTCTGGATCAAGAATTTTTTGACGATGCCTATGATCAGGCGGGCGATGTTCAATTATTCTCTGAAAAACCATATGGTGTCATTGTGCCGCATCATTTGTTTGTGAAAGGGAAGTTGGCCGCCATCTTTAACTCATTGGGAAAATTTAATTATAAGAGGATT
>Ga0233425_10009489_pt1 | contig 12301 bp, 14 predicted proteins | sample Watercolumn_Towu_2_FD_181712 | JGI IMG/M metagenome (GOLD analysis project Ga0233425, IMG submission 181712) | Freshwater microbial communities from Lake Towuti, South Sulawesi, Indonesia - Watercolumn_Towuti2014_140_MG | ecosystem: Environmental > Aquatic > Freshwater > Lake | place...
ATCTCACCGGCTTGGCCGAATGGCCTACCGGTCTCGGCCCCCAGCAACTTCCGTTGCCCTTCCCGAGCTGCCAAGAGGTAGGTTGTTAATGAGCAAGTGGGGGTATTGCCCCATGAGTTTCTACACTGGCGGTCGCCCCAAGGGGAGTGCGCCGGCCGTCTGCGCGGCGACCAGCAGCGCGATCATGACGAGGGTGAAGAGCACGTTGCCGCGCGTCGGCAGCCAGCTGGTCAGGCGGCGGGGTGGATGCGAGCGGGTTACGTTTTCGCGGCGGCGAGCCTGCTGTGTATCCCACCATTCGCCCAACAGGTAGAAGAGATTCTTCTGCGTGTCCATGGAATGAGCCTCCTTGCTTAGGTCTTGGATTCAATTGTCAGCGCCCGAATAGATTGGCGCAAGACGGAAGAATGACACCGAAAGTATACCACGTTTGAGTTTCAGCGGCACAGTGCGTTGGTTAGATTTCAGCTACCCCGGGCGTGAAAACCGCAGTTTGACGCCGGCTATGCAATAGACTATACTCCATTCGGAAGAAGGGGTACGATGAACACAACTTTCACGGCGATCTACGAACAAGGCGTTTTGCGCCCATTGCGGCCGCTGGCCCTGCCCGAACATACCCACGTCGAGGTGCGCATCGTTCCGCGACCGACACGCGCAAAGCAGGCGCCTGTAGATCGGGAGGATATCTATGCGGCATTGCTGGACGCCGGTCTGGTCAAGGCGCAGACTCCCACTGAGCTTGTGCCAGCCATTTCCGAGGCGGACTTGGCCGCTGCCGCCACCGACTTGGCCGCCGCTGGCCCCATTTCCGAGCTGATCATCGCTGAGCGGGCGGAGTCCTACTGATGGCGACCGCCTACTACCTGGATACCAGCGCGCTCTGTAAGCGTTACGTCAGCGAGATCGGATCGGCCTGGATACGCGCGCTCACTGCGCCCACGGCGGGTCATGCTCTCATCACGGCGCGCATCACGATGGCCGAGATGTACAGCGTGCTGGCGCGGCGCAAACGCGAAGGGTCAGTTCCGGCCGCGGCCTGCGTGGTCGCCGCGCAGGGGTTTACCTTGCACAGTGCGACCGAATACAAATTCATCGAGCTGGATGGAACCATCATCAACCGCGCACGTGACCTGCTTGACCGCTATCCCTTGCGGGCTTATGACTCAGTACAACTGGCCTCTGCTTTGGTCGCCAACCAGGCGCTACTGCTCCGCAAGCTGCCGCCGCTGACCTTCGTTTCTGCCGATGATCGTTTGATCAAGGTAGCAACGGCCGAAAGGCTGGCTACCGAGAACCCCAATCTGCACCCTTGAGCTTCACTGAACAGCCCATCGCTGACCTTCACGCCGTTCGTGTCGGTCCATTGCTCGCTCCACTGCGGCGACCCGCCCGTCGCGGCGTCGTACAGGCGGAAGATCATGTTGTACGTCCCCGTCAGCGGCGCGCCGGACGCGTCCGCCAGCCGGCCCTGGTAGGCGATCGTGCCGGTGGATGCGGCGGTCGGCGCGGTCTGCGTGCGCGCCAATGGCAGCGCGCCGGCGGTCTGCGCGGCGACCAGCAGCGCGATCATGACGAGGGTGAAGAGCACATTGCCAGGGGTCGGCAGCAAGCGTCGCAGCCAACCAAGGCCATTGGGCAGCGGGATGCGCAAGTTGAGATAACGTCGAGGTGACATCGGGAACTCCTTTCGAGAAGCGAATTGGCTTTTCATTCAAGAATGCGGTATACTCAACTTCGTATTATCATCAAGATTTGGAGCAGCCGTCATGTTAGAACAGGCGATCACCGTCAGATTAGCGCCGCCGCTCATCGCAAAGCTCAAGCGCGCCGCCGAGCTGACCTACCGCTCGGTGGATGAAGTGCTTGCCAACACCATCAACACGGCGCTGATCGCGCCGCCGGGCTTGCCGGACGATCTGGCGGGCGAGTTGGCCGCCATGCGGTTGCTGAGCGATCAAGCGCTGCGAGCGGCGGCGCATCCTTCTCTTTCGCCCGCCCAACAACACCGCCTGCGGCAGCTCAATCATGCTGCCGGTGAGCGCACACTGGCCCCAACGGAGGCGGCCGAACAAACCGCACTGCTGGCCGCCTATCATCGCTCCGTCCTCCGCCGCGCCCAGGCATTGGCGATCCTGGCCGAACGCGGGTATCCTGTGCGGCCGGAGCCGTTCGGGGCAGCCGCCGCCGATAGCGAGACCGATGATTCCGAAGCCACTGCGTGAGTTGGTCCGTCAGCGGGCGCAAGGCCGCTGCGAATACTGCCAGACGCCCGAATGGCTCAACGGGCTGCCCGGTGAGGTGGATCACATCTTCCCACGCGCCCTGGGCGGCTCGACGGATGCGGACAACCTGTGTTTCGCCTGCTCCGCGTGCAACGGCTACAAGCAGGCCCGGTTTCGCGGTGTAGATCCGGCAACCGGGGAGGGAGTGCCCCTGTTTCATCCCCGCCAGCAGGTGTGGCGCGACCATTTTGCGTGGAGCCAGGATGGCGCCCAGGTTATCGGTCTGACACCATGCGGTCGCGCGACAGTTGCGGTGCTGCATCTCAACCACCCTCTCATCATGGTGGCCCGCTCGATCTGGGTACGAATCGGGCTGCATCCGCCGGTGTAATCCGCTACTTCACCTCCGCCAGCCGTACCCCCGCATACCCCTTGCGCGTCGCGCTCAATCGCCAGGCGAACGCAACATCTGGATCGCCCGCCCGCGCCTTGACCACGAAGTACTCCCGCCCGACCTCGGCTACGTAGAGGCTGGCGTCACCGTAAGGGGTGACGTGGACCAGATACTCGCCTTCAATGGTCTCCAAGAAGATGGGATCGAGGTGGATCCGTACTACCCCACCGCGCAAATTGGTCAATCCTTCGTCGCTGAAGCGCACATCCGGCGCTTCGACTGCGTAAAGCTTGCGCTGACCGAACCCATCGGTCTGAACAACGGCGGATTTAGTACCACTGGCGTGAAAGTCACCATTGACATCAAGTTTCGCCGCCGGATTCGTCGTCCCGATGCCAATTTTACCACCATCTTCCGCCAGCGACAGGTTGCGATAGGTTCCTACCCCATCTTGCACCTCCAGGATTGCACGTCGAATTCCAGTTGTTGCCGAGTTTCGTAGCTGGACAATCAGTCCGAGCGGGCTCGCCGAGTCATTCGAGCCGAAGAAGACGATATTATCTAGCGTCTCTGTGGACTTCGCATTCAACCCACGCACATCCAATCTGGCCGTCGGCCCCATCGTCCCGATGCCGACGTTGCCAGACGCGGTGAGTTGTCCATTCAGCGCCAAGTTGTTGCCCAACTTAGCCGAAGTCACCGCCCCATCCGCAATCATCGTGGTGGTGATGCTTCCATCCGGCGGTACAAGGCTCACATCCGCGCCCAGCTTCGCCTGCGTCACCGCGCCATCCGCGATCTTCCCTGTCGTCACACTCCCATCCGGCACGGTCAGCGCCTGCACCGCAAACGGCACGCTGCCCAACTGCACGCGCGGGGCCATCTCGTCGTCCGTCCCCACCGTGATGCCCAGGAAGAGGGACGAGTGACTGGTGACCAGGGACGAAGGGATCGCGGTCAGGCTGCCCAGCATCACATTGAACAGGCCGTCGCTCACCCGCACGCCGTTCGTGCCGGTCCATTGCTCGCTCCACAGCGGCGTCCCGCCGGTCGCGACATCGTACAGGCGGAAGATCATGTTGTACGTGCCGGTCAGCGGCGCGCCGGCCGCATCGGCCAGCCGGCCCTGGTACGCGATCGTGCCGGTGGAGGCGGCGGTCGGCGCGCTCCCTTGCGGTCGTCCGAGCGGCAGCGCGCCGGCGGTTTGCGCGGCCACCAGCAGCGCGATCATGACGAGGGTGAAGAGCACGTTGCCGGGGGTCGGCAACAAACGACGGAAGTTGAATCCACCCGAGCGAATGGTCGGCCAGGGGATGCGGAGCTTGATCTCTTTGTGTGCCATGGCAACAAACCTCCTTGTAAGTTGTGCCGTTGTGGCGGCTACTGGTCAGATGCGAAGCATGAACTTGCTGAACTGCGCGAGCATGGCTTGCATGGTCAAAGATGAGAGTCTGGCACACCGCTTGTCCGGCACCAGGAAATCTCGGTGTAGCGGCTGTAACCGCCGGAAATCCGCATACGATTCGCCGATGCGCAAAGCGGTCTCTGGCGGCAGGTAAAAGGCGTTGTAAATCTGCTAGTGGCGTAAGTGATCGAGCAAAACAGGATCGTCAGATTGGGCGTTGATGGTATACACCGGGACAACGAGCACGTAGGTTTGGCCCTTCCTGAGTTCGGCATCGTGCGAACGGAAATAATTCGATTGGCTCGGCTTCGCGGGCCGCCTCGCTGAATTCTCCCACAGCATAAGCGGCGGGCGCCTCCTGGAGCACCGTCTGGCTCAAGCGAACCAACTCACTGTGCGGGAAGGTGGCTACCAACGCGTCAACCGTGAATCTTTCTGAAGTGTCAGCCATGAGTTCGCCGGATGCTGGTTGGTTCAGCGGCGTAATGATGATTTGCTGCTCACGAGTCGTCAGCCTGACCGATTCTCCGGCGCGCAACCCCAGCAGCTTCAGAAGCGCGGCCGGCAACCCGACGCCCCCGCGCGTCGCAGTCAGAACATAGGTGTTTTCCATCGTCTGCGGCCCTCCTTGCTGTCCTGCATTTTAGCACCCTGCCGAAGGGCTGGCAAGCCGTCAGGCGGTCAGGGTATTTGGATCACGGAGGCGCGAAGGCTCACGAAGCTCGCGAAGCACGAAGACCCCGAAGCCCCCTCCGCGACGACCGCCTTCGCGCCCTTCGCGCTTCCGCCGAAGGCGCTTTGCGTCACTTCGCGGCTTGTATAATAGGTCATGCAAAGCAGCTCCAACTGGCTGCGGTCAAGGCCACGCCGCCCAGCAAGCGTCTGCCAGGAGGGGTGCGGGGAACCCAGGTTCCCCGCACCCGAACCTCGAGACAGTGCGCAGTGGGGCGGTGGACTTGACAAACTGGGAATTCCTGGCATCCTGCGAGTTGGCCCAGGGAGGGTAGTGCTGCTTCGCGCTGTTGCACCCGCTGGGGTGACTTCTTACGAAGTGCGCATCCTTCGCCTCGGTGGGCACCTCCAACCCGGATCCTGAGCGCGGCTCGCTGGGGTGCGGGGCAGCCGACCCGCACGCATCCGCCCGGCGGGCGTAGTTCTGATGGTGCAAGCGTGTCGCCCTCACCGAGTGCCAGGGGTTCCCCTCCTGTGGGGCGGGGTCCGTATACCAACCAGGAGGTACGTGCGATGGCCAATCCCTGGCTGGTGGGCGTCGACGTCCACCTTACCCAAAACCGCATCTGTCTCATGGACCGCCAGGGCCACGAGCTCGGCCGCCGCTTCACGGTGGCCAATAATGGCCCTGGCACGCAGAGCTTCGTCACGCGGCTGGTCCAGGTGCTGCAGCCGGGCCCCTTTGACAGCTTGGCCCTGGCGGCGGAAGCCACCGGCTGGTACTGGTTCCATCTCTTCCAGGCGCTGAGTACGGAAGCGGCGCTGCAGCCCTGGCCGCACCGGCTGTATGCGCTGAATCCGCGGCTGCCCGCCAAGTACAAAGAGGTCTACAGCGACCTGGACAAGACCGATGACAGCGACGCCTTTGTCATCGCCGATCGGCTGCGCATGGGCCGCGACCTGCCGCCGCCCTTCCAACTGCAGCCCACCCACCTGGCGCTGCGCTTCTTGACCCGCTATCGCTATCACCTGGTGCAGGACTTGGTGCGCGAGAAGAACTACTGTACCAACCTCGTGTACCTGAAGGCCAGCGAGTACCGCACCGAGCATCCCTTCACTGATGTCTTTGGCGCCAGCAGCCAGTTGGTGCTGCACGACTTCGTGTCGCCCGAGCAGATCGTGACCATGCCATTGGAGGAACTGGCCGCCCTGCTCGATACCGCGGGCCGCGGCCAGTTCGCCGATCCCACCCAGACCGCCCGGGAACTGCAGCACGTGGCTACCACTTCCTATCGTTTGCCGGACAGTCTGCTCCCGCCGGTCAACACCGTCCTCGCCTGGAACCTGGAGCACATCCGCTTCCTGACCCGCCAGGAGAAACGCATCAACCACGCCATCGCCGAGCAGTTGACGGCCTTGCCCAACACCCTGCAGACCATCCCGGGTTTCGGCCTGGTCTTCGCCGCCGGGATCATCGCCGAGATCGGCGACTTGGCCCGCTACCAGTACGACGAGGCGAAGGTCGCCAAGGCCGCTGGCCTCAAGTGGTCCAAGCAGCAGTCCGGCAGTTTCGAAGCCGAAGACACCCACCTGAGCAAAGCCGGCAACCGTTACTTGCGCTACTACTTCTGTGAAGCCGCCAACACCGTCCGGATGCACGACGCTGAATACCAGGCTTACTATCAGCGCAAGCATGATGAGGTGCGCAAGCACCAACACAAGCGCGCCATCGCGCTGACCGCTCGCAAGCTGGTGCGTTTGGTGGTGCGGCTGCTGACGACGAACCAACCCTACCAGCCAAGGAAACCGGACCGCACCGCAAGCTGACCAGCCGAGCCGTGCGCGCTCGACCACAGTCGGGAGTCGCTGACCGGCTGGCCGCAAAGTGCGTCAGACAGCCGGTTCTGTTAAGGTCGCGCTCGATTCCGACCAGCTACCCTTAGTTTGGCGCCTTGAACCTGCATCTGGGGATTTGACATTTCACCAGATCACTTCGTGCTCCAACCCCACCTCTTCCAACCGCACCCCCGCATACCCCTTGCGCGTCGCTCTTAGCCATCAACTAGTGGGTCATTTGGCTTGCTCGTTGCCATTTCTGTCACCTCGCGGGGCAAGCCCGGTTCCCCGGGCGCAGCTCGTTAGCCCGATCCCTTCATGGTCGGGCGGCCTGGCTTCGCCGTGAACGCGTCACCTGACCGGCGCTGCAGGCGGGCCAGCCCGCCCGGTGGTGAACCGACCGGGCTATGGCGCAGCGCCCGCTCAAGCGGGCTGGAATGGCAATGACCGCGCCAAATGACCCACTAGCGGGATGACCGTAATGGTCATACCAGGGTTATACCATCAGCCGGCCCTGGTGCGCGAGCGTGCCGGTCGAGGCCGCAGCCGACGCGGTCGGGGGGCGCGCCAAGGGCAGCGCGCCGGCCGTCTGCGCGGCCACCAGCAGGCCGGCAACGATGAGGGTGAAGAGCACGTTGCCGCGCGCGGGCAGCCAGCCGGTCAAGCGGCGGGGCGGGCGATCGTGGGTCGCGGCCTGGCGGCGATGAGTCTGCTGCTCATCCCACCATTCTCCGAAGCGAGTAACGAAACCTTTCTGTGTGTCCATGAGCTTACTCTCCTTTACGTTGGATGGATGATCCTCATCGAACGAGTTGGGTCTGGTTTTGCCTGCAATTCCCTCTTGACAAAGCCCGATTTCAGGGGGTTTACGTTTGCAAGCCCGCGGTCGGTATGCTAGAATGAGTCATTGCAAAGTCACGGATCAGGCCCATGCCAGATTGGGCAGAGGTGGTTGTCTATGCTACAAACAGCTCTGAAATACGATCTTAGCGTACCGGCGGACGGGCGTCTTGAATTGGAGGTTCCGTTCCCTTCCGGCGCGCGCGTGACGGTCTTTGTCGTTGAGGAGCCGGCCGAACGTTTCGATGACTTATTAGCGGCGGCCGAAAGCAGCCTGAGCTTTTGGGACAATCCCCTGGATGACGAGGACTGGAACCATGCTTAGCCAGGGAGACATTTTGCTCGTGCCGGTCCCATTTACCGACCTCTCCGCGCGCAAACAGCGACCGGTCATTGTTATATCCAATGATGCCTACAATCGCCAAACGAGCGATGTAGTTGTAGTCGCAATGACTTCGAATCCTGCCCAGGCGGATTATAGCTTCGTCATCACGTCGGACGATCTGCAGCACGGCCAACTCAATCATCCAGGCACGATCCGGGTAGACAAGGTGTACACCCTGTCTCAGTCCATCGCCATCAAGGTTTTCGGTCGAGTGACTCCGCAGGTTCTTGATCGCATTCGCAGTTTGCTGCGCGAGTTGATCGCAAAGAAACCCTGATCCCATCTGCCATTTTCTTAGTCTTCACGCCTCCACCCGGCGCCGTGAGCGCCTGTACCGCAAACGGCACACTCCCCAACCTGATTGACTGACAAATTTAAGGTCCGCTGAGGCAAGTCACGATCCACTGGCGCGTGGGTCGAGTGACCTGACGCTGCGACGCACAGGCAGGTTCGGGATCGGGGCCAGGGTTCAGGCCAAAGGGCGGGAGGACCGGCCAACCACGGCGGAACTGTTGGCGTAGCCACTGCCAGCCGATTTTCAGGTAACTCATGCCCCGTTCCCAATGTGTGTCTACCCAGCGGCGGGTTGCTGCTGGACCACTGCGACCCCGACGCTGGTCAAGTGGAGGGTAGCCACCGCTAACACCAGGAAAAGGCGGGCGATGGCAGTGGCGTCATCCAACTTGGTGGATTCGACCTGAAAGCCATTCGATTTATCGTCCAAGAAGTTCTCTTCGATGTCGAAGCGGCGCGCATAGTCCGCCAGGGTGGTCACATCGGCTGGGTCATTGGTGATGATATACCAGGGTTCTTCGCCTTCGGCGGCCGGATTGGCCCCGACGAGATGGACAGGGCCGATGTGCTCGCCTAGGATCTGCACCCCCTGATAGCAATGGGCATGGCCCTTGGGCGGCCAGAGCTGGGCCATGTTCAGCACTCGGCGGTCGGGCAAGCGTACCAGCGTGGAGGACTTGGCGCGCAGGCGATAACTCCAACCGGCTTGGCGCAACCACTTGACCAACTCGGCATGCACAAAGCCGCGATCGGCCAGGAGCACCACCCGCGCAGCTGCGGGCAAGATCACGCGCGCTTGGGCTAAGAGCCCCTTGTAGTGCTGGTAGCCGACCGAAGTGCCGTTGTGCCGGATGACGCGCCACGTGACCGGCACTGAGCGGCCACGATAGATGAGGGACAAACGGATGAGAATGTAGCTGTTGGGCAAATCCGAGGCATCCAGAGCCAGGTACATCGTTTCTGCGGCATCCCAGGTGCGCAGGGCCGCCCGGAACAAGGGATAGTAGAACTTGATGGGGCGGATGTGGGGGTTGTGGAACCAGCGTTGAAAACGGCGATTGTGACTACTGGCATATTGGGCTTGACTGATGACCACCTCCCCCCACAAGTCAAAGCTGACGGTCTTGGTGAAGCAAAGCCCGATGACGGCCCAGGCCAAGACCATCAGGCGGCGGACATCGCCGAAAATGGCATGCGAGATATGGGTACAAAAGGCCGTCATGAGCGTGCGATACATCTGTTGGCTGTCAGTCATGCTTTGATGGCCTCCGGGAATGGTCGTGATGGAAGACAAGTATGCAGCCAGAAACCGTTTTCCGCAAGATAGGACTCTCGCGCTGTGCGCCCACGCGTGGCGCGCAGTTCAAAGATTAAATCTGTCAGTCAATCAGAGGAGTGCACTGAATTCGGTTCACCCCCACGCGTGTGGGGAAAACGTGCCGCAGAATGGTCTTTCATGGATCGAACTGGGTTCACCCCCACGCGTGTGGGGAAAACCATACGCAGACGACTATGCCGCACTATCTGACCGGTTCACCCCCACGCGTGTGGGGAAAACAAGTTCACGAACACATCGTAGAAGCCGAAGCCCGGTTCACCCCCACGCGTGTGGGGAAAACATCAGCTTCAGCAATTGGCGCACCTGGTAGGGCGGTTCACCCCCACGGGTGTGGGGAAAACCTGGCAGGTGTTGACGTTGGTGGAGGAGACCCCGGTTCACCCCCACGCGTGTGGGGAAAACGCTGCGACAAATCCCGAAAACCAACGTGCCTTCGGTTCACCCCCACGCGTGTGGGGAAAACTTGATGCCGTCCCGGACTTTGGTCAGCCACGACGGTTCACTCCCACGCGTGTGGGGAAAACTCTCCATGCGGGTCTGGTGGCGCGCCCTGCGTCGGTTCATCCCCACGCGTGTGGGGAAAACGGCTCATGCCAAAGCCCGGACTATCTTTGATGCGGTTCACCCCCACGCGTGTGGGGAAAACTTGCGGAGCGCCTGAGCCGGGCCGTCACCCTGGTACACTTTGGGTGAACATTCCTGGTACAGTTTGGCCGATCACGCCTGGTACATTATCGCACGGCTAATGACAGCTGGTTTCAATCCACGCCCCCACGCTTTCAGAGGTAGGTTTTTTTGAGAATCGCCGTGTTGCGGGCATACTTGGGTATCCCTATCGATCAGGAGTCGCTATGCCGTCGGAATCGAACGCCTTACGCAGCTGGATCGCCGAGGTCAGCACGCACCTGCCCCATCTCAGCAAGCCGCAAGCGGTGGTGCTGGCGCTGTGGAGCTTCGGCATGGTGCTGGCGCAATCGTGCGGCTTGACCAGTGTGGCGGCTGCGCTGGCGCCCCTGCTGGACAAGAAAGAGAACACGGTGCGCCAGCGATTGCATGAAGCGTACCAGGATGCCCAGGACAAAAAGGGAGCCGGCGGCAAAGGGGTGCAGCGCCGCGACCTCGAGGTGACGACATGCTTTGCGCCCCTGGTGCGTTGGGCGCTGAGCGCCTGGCCCACCCACGAACGCCGCTTGGCCTTGGCATTGGATGCGACGACGTTGGCCGACCGCTTCGGGGTGTTGGCGATCAGCATCGTCTATCGCGGCTGCGCCATTCCCGTGGCCTGGGTGGTCTTGCCGGCGACGACGCCTGGCACGTGGCGACCGCATTGGCAAGCGCTCTTGGCGCACCTGGCGGGCTGCGTGCCCGCCGATTGGACGGTGATTGTGCTTGGCGGATCGCGGCTTGTATGCCCGCTGGCTGTATCAGGCCATCGTGCGCCTCCAGTGGCATCCCTTTCTGCGCATCAACGCTGGCGGCAAGTATCGCTTGCCGCACAGCAGTGTCTGGCAGCCGTTGGCGACCCTGGCGCCGCAGGCAGGCGACGCTTGGTGCGGCAGCGTGGTGTGTTTCAAAAGCCAGCCGTTGTCGTGCACCCTCTTGGCCAGCCGCACCGCACCGCATCGCGAGGCCTGGCTGGTGCTCACCGATCTGGCGCCCGAACAGGCCGACGTCTGTTGGTATGCCCTGCGCCCCTGGATCGAGTGTGGCTTCAAGGATACCAAGCGGGGCGGCTGGCAGTGGCAGCACACCCAGATCAGCGATCCCGCCCGCGCCACACGCCACTGGTTAGCCATCGCCATCGCCACCTTGTGGGTGGTCAGCGTCGGCGGTGAGGCGGACGCCACCTTGCCTGTCAGCACGCTGCCTGCCTTGCCGGAGACGCACATCGCCCGCCGTCGCCCCAGCCAACGCTCGCGGCCCCGCTTGCTCAGTTGCTTCCGCCGCGGCTGGTTAGTCTTGATCGGGCAACTGATCCGCGGCCAGGCGGTCGCCCTGGGCCGCTTCTACCCTGAACCCTGGCCAACTGCCCAGCCCACCAGCGCCGCACCCTAAAAACCTACCCCTGAAAGCGGCGGGAGGGTGGGATGGCAGCGGGCCAACACTGCTGCCGCGCTTGGTGATGTGACCGAGGCGCGTGGTGTCGCCCGATTCCTCGGTGACGAGGTCATAACCGGCTAAGGCCCAGATTTCGTTGGCGGTGGTGAAGTAGGCGGCGCGGCCGATGGGGGCCAGGTAACTGGCGGCCAGCAGGGGCCCGATGCCGGGCACGGGGTCCACGAAGCGGGCCGCCGTGCTGGGTACGAGGGCGGTGATCTGGGCATCCAGGTCTTGGCTACTGGTGCGCAAGGCGGCGTAGCGTTGGTAGTCGGCTTGCAAGCGGGTGGCGTAGAAGGCCGCGACCGCTTTGGGCGGCAAGGGACTGTGACGGAGGGCGGTCAGGATGGCTGTCGCGGTCTTGGGGCCCGCGCGATAGTCATGCTCGTGGAATAGGCGGATGAGGTCGCTGGCGCCCAAATCTAGCGCGTCGTACGGATTGGGGCAGTAGAGCAACAAGCCGGCCAGGCGGTCGCGGTCGAGGGGGTGGGTCTCGACGATGGGGGTGGGCGGCGCCAGGTCGGGATGGGCTTTCTGGAACTGCTGGACGTCGGCGATGGCGCCGGGCCAGAGCCGATCCACTTGGGCCATGATCTGGCGGCCGAGGTGGCGCAGTTGGCGGCTGACCTGGTCATAACTGCGCACCAGCTCCCGCAACTGGGCGTCGGCGCCGGTGAGCAGGTGGGCCGGGTGGCCCAGGCCGTCGGCCAGGCAGGCCGCGATGGCCTGGCCGACGGTGCGGTCGCTGGTGTGTTGGCGCACCGCGGTTTCGGCCTGGCGCTGCTTGGTCAAGAGCGGGTTGAGCCAGCGGTAC
>Ga0233425_10009490_pt1 | contig 12301 bp, 7 predicted proteins | sample Watercolumn_Towu_2_FD_181712 | JGI IMG/M metagenome (GOLD analysis project Ga0233425, IMG submission 181712) | Freshwater microbial communities from Lake Towuti, South Sulawesi, Indonesia - Watercolumn_Towuti2014_140_MG | ecosystem: Environmental > Aquatic > Freshwater > Lake | place: Indonesia...
ATTCGCAAACCTACCAGTTCTCCTCGGTGGCGCGCAGCCAATCGCCCGAGGCCGCGGCGCGTTTTGCCAGCTATCCGCTGCGGCGACTGGAGGCAGAGGTGTTGATCGATGCCGTCAACAAGATCACGGGCGCCACCGATCTCTACACCAGCCCGATCCCCGAGCCCTACACGTACATTCCGGAGAACATGCCGGCGGTGGCGATCGCGGACGGCAGCATCACGAGTCCGTTTCTCGCGCTGTTCGGGCGCTCGGCCCGCGCGACCGGCATGGAGAACGAGCGCGACCACAAGCCGCTGCCGGCCCAGGCGCTGCACTTGTTGAACTCGAGCCACATCCAGCGAAAGCTCGAGCAGGGGCCGAAACTGCGGGCGATCTTCGAATCGGGGCGCGGGCCCGCGGCGATCACCGAGGAGTTATTCTTGACCATCCTCGCGCGGCGGCCGACGCCGGCGGAATTGAAAATCGTCGAGGGACTGGGGCAGATGCAGCCGGTGCGGCCGGCGGCTGCGCCAGGCAAGCAGGCGCCGCCTCCCAAACAACCCGCCAAGATGGTGCTGGTGAAGCGGCGCGAGGACTGGATCGACCTCGCCTGGTCCTTGATCAACAGCACGGAGTTCCTGTATCGTCATTGATGAGGCGAAGCCCCGGACCAGAGACGAGAGACCAGAGACCAAGGACCAAGCACCGGAGAACAGAGGCAAAAAAAAGAACTGTGTGCTACGGCTGATGCCGGCGCGGAGCCATCGAGCGACCCTTTCTTCATCATGAACACCACACCTCATCTGACCGCGGCGAATCTCATGGGAATGAGCCTGAGTCTACCGATGTCGCGGCGCGACGCGTTGCGCGTCGGCCTGTTCAGCACGGCCGGGCTGCTGCTGGCAGATACGCGGGCTCAGGGCGCGGCGGTCGAACCGGCGAAGATCCCCGGGGCGCTGGCGGGGCCGCCGATCAAGGCTCGGGCGAAGTCGGTCATCCAGGTTTTCCTCTGGGGCGGAATGTCGCACAACGACACGTGGGATCCCAAGCCGGACTCGGGTTACGAGTACATGGGCGACTTTCGGACGGCGATTCCGACCAATGTGAGCGGGATCCAGATCGGTGAGTTGTTCCCGAGCCTGGCGAAGCAGGCCGACAAGTACTCGCTCATCCGGAGCATGACGCACCGGAACAACGGCCACGAGACGGCGGCGTACCTGATGCAGACCGCGCACACGCCCGGCGAGCGGCTGGCGTATCCGAGCGTCGGCGCCGTGTTTTCGCTATTCAAGAGCCCGACCTACAAGGGACTCATTCCGCCGTACGTGGTGCTGACGCAGCCGCAGGGGAGATTCTCGGAGGAGGGATTTCTCGGGCCGAAACTGAAGCCGTTTGCCACGGGTGGGGATCCGAACGCGCAGCGTTTCGAGGTCGAGGGGGTCGTGTCGCGAGGAATCCCCGATGCGCGGCAGAAGGCGCGGCGCGAGCTGTTGAAGAAGATGGACACGATGGGTGCGGCGATGGACGGGAGCCCGCAGTTGGCGGCGGCGGAGGAGGCCCGCAAGCAGGCGTACGAGTTGATCCTTGGCGAAGGCCGCGAGGTTTTCGATCTCTCGAAGGAGAACCCGGCGCTGCGCGACCGTTACGGGCGGCACACGTTTGGGCAGGACTGCCTGGCGGCGCGGCGGATGGTCGAGGCGGGCGTGCCGTACATCGTGATCAACTATCCCGGCGGATGGGACACCCATAGCAATCATTTCGCGACGATGCGCCGGCAGTGTCCGCAGCTCGACCAAGGGCTGGCCGCGCTGCTGCAAGACTTGCATGACCGCGGGCTGCTCGAGAGCACGATTGTGTGGTGCTGCGGCGAATTCGGCCGCGGGCCCAAGGTCGACTGGCAGCCGCCGTGGAATGGCGGGCGCAACCACTATGGCGCGGTCTTCACGGCGCTGGTGGCCGGCGGCGGGTTCAAAGGCGGGCAGGTGGTCGGGGAGTCCGACAAGCGGGCCGAGGAGGTGAAGGATCGCCCGGTGTATCCGGTGGACCTGCTCGGCAGCATCTACGCGCTGGGCGGCATCGATGCGAACGCCAAGCTGCCGCACCCGCTGGGGGCCGAGGCGCACGTGTTGCCGCTGCCGACGGAAGGAGTGAAGTCCGCGGGGCTGCTCAGAGAGATCATCTGATGAAACGGGGACACAAGGCGGAGGAGCATCCGCCGGCATCGAGAGAGGGCGGCTCCGAGGTGTCGAGGGCGCACGTTTCTGGGGTGGCGACGCGAGGTCGCAATCTGCGCGGGTCGGCGGTCGCAGGCTGGTTGTCGGCCGTGGCGGTAGCGGGCTGGCTGGCGCTCGCTCCGGTGGCGCTGGCGCAGCGGCGGCCGCACATCGGCTACACGTACCCGGCGGGCGGGCAGGCGGGCACCACGTTTGCGATCAAGCTCGGCGGGCAGGACCTCGATGACGTCAACGCGGTGCTCGTTACGGGCGAGGGGGTGACCGCGCGGGTGGTCGACTACTACCGGCGGTTGAACAACCAGGAGATTCAGCTCTTGAATGAGCAGTTGCGGGGGTTGAAGCGCGCGACGACTCCTCCGGGCAAGGGCGCGGCGCCGGCACCCCCGGCGGACGGTGATCTGGAGGCGATGCGGCAGTTGATCGCGAAGATCGAGAAACGCACCGGGGCCTGGGTGCAGCAGCCCGCGTGCGCGTCGATCTCGAGCCTGGTGTTTGTCGAGGTGACGATCGCTCCGGAGGCCCCCGTGGGGCCGCGCGAGCTGCGGCTCGCGACGCCGCGCGGGATTTCGAACCCGCTCGCGTTTCACGTGGGCCAGTTGCCCGAGTATTCGCGCAAGCCGATGGGCACCGCGATCATTCAGATCCTCGGCAAGGAGGCGCAAGCGTTGCGGCGGCGACCTGCGGCGGAGGAGGAGGTGACCGTGGCGTTGCCGTGCACGCTCAACGGGCAGATCGCCTCGGGCGAAGTGAACCGCTACCGCTTCACCGCGGGCAAGGGCCAGCGGCTGGTCATCTCGACGCTCGGCCGCCAGTTGATCCCGTACATCGCGGATGCGGTCCCCGGCTGGTTCCAGCCGGTGCTGGTGCTGCACGACGCCCAGGGCCGGGAGGTGGCGTTCTCGGACGACTACCGTTTCCGGCCCGACCCGGTGATCCTGTTCGAGGTGCCCCGGGAGGGCGAGTACGTGCTGACCATCCACGACGGGATCTACCGCGGCCGCGAGGACTTCGTGTATCGGATTACGATTGGCGAGCTTCCGTTCGTGACGAGCGTGTTTCCGCTCGGCGGGCAGGCGGGCGCGGCGCTGACCCCGGGCGTGGGCGGGCTGAACGTGCGCGATGCGCAGGTGCCCGCGCCGGTGGGCGAGGGGCGGCCGGGGCTGCTCCAGTTTGCCGCCAGTCGGATGGGCTACGACTCGAACCGGGTGCCGTTTTCCCTGGACCCGCTGCCGGACGAATTTGAGCGGGAACCCAACAACGCGGTGGCGGCGGCGCAGCCGGTGGAGCTGCCGGTCGTCATCAACGGGCGCATCGACCGGCCGGACGACCGGGATGTGTACCGATTTGCCGGAAAAGCGGGCGACACCGTGGTGGCCGAGGTGCACGCGCGCCGGCTCGACTCGCCGCTCGATTCGGTCATCAAGCTTACGGACTCCAGCGGCCGCCTGCTCGCGTACAGCGATGACCGCGAAGATCTGATGGCCGGGGTCAACACCCACCACGCCGACTCCTATTTCCTGACGAAGCTCCCGGCCGACGGCACGTACTTCGTGCACGTTGGCGACACGGCGCGCAACGGCGGCGAAGAGTATGCCTACCGCCTGCGGCTGAGCGCGCCGCAGCCCGACTTCGAATTGCGGATCGTGCCGTCGAGCGTGGCGGTGCCGGTCAACGGGACGGTTGCCGTGACGGTGTACGCGGCGCGTAAAGATGGCTTTGCCGGGCCGATCCGGCTGGCGCTGCAGAATCCGCCAGCCGGGTTTTCGGCGGCACCGGTAACTCTGGCGGCCAACCAGACGACGGCGCGGCTGGCCATTCGCGGCGGCGCGAAACCGACGAACGGCGTGCTGCAGCTGGTGGTCGTGGGTAGCGCGAAGGCAGGAGCGCGGGAACTGCTGCGCGAGGCGGTGCCGGCGGACGACCGGATGCAGGCGTTTCTGTGGCGGCATCTGGTGCCGGCGGCGGAGCTGCCGGCCATCGTTTTTGATCCGCGCTACCAGCCGCCGCCGCGGCGAGCCGCGCCCGTGCGGGCGCCGGCGGTGCCGATCGCGAGCACCGTGGCGGCGGTGGCAAGTGCGGCCGCGAGCGGCACTCCGGCGGGTGCGGGTACGGCGGCAGCGACGGCCGCAAAACCCAAGTTCACCCAGCAGCAAATCGCCGGAAGGTTGCGGCAGCTCAAGCTGCTCTACGAAGAGGGCTTGTTGACCGACGCCTTCTACGACGAGAAGGTGGCCGAGTGCGAAAGCGCGCAGTAGCGCGGCGGGCGCGAAAGATCACTGCTCGTTGGGGTGGGCGAAGACGAACGCGGCGCGGACGGGTGCGGGCATGGGGTTGTCGGCTCCCCGTACCGAGCGCCAGATGATCTCGTTGAGCAGGAGATCGTCCGCGGCGTCCTCTTTCGTGAAATCCATCCGGCGCGACTCGGCGGCGCCCCAGGCGGTGCGGCCGTTGCGCTCGTTCAAATCGACGTTGGCGGGCAGGACCGAGTAAGTCCGCAGATCGGGCCTGGCTTGGAACGAATTGAACATCGGCGTGGCGGCGGCGTCGAACTGCGACATGGGTTGGAGTCCGAGGATGAGCTCCATCGTGCGCAGCATCGAGCTCGTCGAGTAGAGGGTCGAGTCGGTGAATCGCCGTTTGGTGTAGGGGCTGATGACCAGGGCGACGGTGCGGTGGGCGTCGACATGGTCGGGCCCGTTCTGCGCGTCGTCCTCGACGACGAAGATGGCGGTTTGCGGCCAGAAGCGGGTGCGGGTGATCGCCTCGACGATCTGCCCGCAGGCGAGGTCGTTTTCGGCGACGTAGGCGGTGGGGGTGAGTTTGCCGGCGGCAGTGCCGGCGGTGTGATCGTTGGGCAGGCGGACGAACTGCAGGCGCGGCATCTCGCCCGCGCGATCCCACTCGCGCAGGACGGAAATGTAGCGCTGCGCGCGGAGCAGATCAGAGTAGTCCATATCAAAACTGTGGAAGAGCGGATCGAAGTGCCCCTCGAGGGCCTTGGCCTTGGCGGTACGGGGATCGGCGGGGGTGGGGCCGTTCTTCACCCATTCGCCGAAAGTGTGGTAGGTGACGCCGGCTTCCTTCGCCCGATCCCACAGGTAACCGCCGGCGGGCGTGGCGATCGGGTAATTGCCCTCGGCAGGATAGGTGTATTTCTTGTGCGTGCGATTGTGGCCGTAGCTGAGGGGCCAGAACCTCTCGACGAAGTCGGTGGCGTAGGCGCCCATCGTCCACTCGTGGCCGTCGGCGCTCACCTCGCTCTCGACGTAGAAGTTGTCGAGCAGGACGAAGTCGCGCGCGAGCCGGTGGTGGTTAGGGGTGACGCGCTCCGGGAACAGACACAGCGAGGGATCGCCTTTGCCCTCCGGCATGTCGCCAAACACCTGATCGTAGGTGCGGTTCTCCTTGATGACGTAGATGCAGTACTTGATCGGGCTCGGGTCGCCGATCCGACCGGGAATGGGATTGTCGGGCGGGCGGGAGCTGGCGATGGAGTTATCGCGCTTGAGCGGCGAGCAGCGGTAGGCGGTGGCGGTGTAGCCTTCGAGCTGGCGTTCGAATTCGGCGCGCGGCGGAAGGTCGATGATGCTGAGGGTGCCCTTGAAGAGGCCGCCGATGTATTCGACGGTCGTACCGGGCGGGGTGCGCTGGCCCGGCTGCGGCCCGCCGGGGTTCGGCCGCGAGGTGAGGCCCTTGCCGTTGGCGACAAGCAGCTTCGTGCCGTCGGGTGTGACGCGGACGGACGTGGGGTACCAACCGGTGGGAACGAAGCCGAGAGCGCGGCTGCGGCCGGGCGTGCTCACGTCGATCACGGCCACGGTGTTCACATTGGCGTTGGCGATGAAGAGCGTTTTTTCGTCGGGCGAAAGGGCGAGACTGTTCGGGGTCGAGCCGGGCGGCGACTGCGGATAGAGCGCGGCCCAGATCGTTTCGAGGGGTCGGCCCGCATCGGTGTCGAACACCGTGACGGTGTTGCGATTGGCGTTGGCCACATAGAGCAGGCGGCCGGAGGCAGTGAGGAGCATCTCGTTGGGGTGCTCCTCGGTTCGCCAGCGGGCCACAACGCGGTAGGATTCGAGGTCGATCACCGCCACCTGGGCCTGCGCCCAGAGGCTCACGTAGAGGCGCCGCTTTCGTTCGTCGATCCGGCAGGCATAGGGGAACGGCGCGGCGGGATCCTGGGGATCGAGCGCGGCCTCGGTCCGCTTGGTGATGGCGGCTTCATCTTCGGTCTGAGCGGCTCCGGCGGCGGCCGCTACGGGGGCGCGGGAGTTTGGCAATGCGGCGTCGGGTCCGACCGCGATTTCGAGCGGAGGGCCGCGGGACGCGAGGTCGAGACGAACGACACGTTGGCCGAGCACGTTGGCGACGTAGAGCGTGCGGGCATCGCCGGCCAGGGCGAGGCCCGCCGGGATGCCCCGCTGCTCGGGGGGGCCCGCCGGCACGGTTTGCTCGGGCGCGAGCCGGCCGGATTGCGCGTCGAAGTCGAACATCCGCACGACCTCGAAACCCGCGCCGCTGGCGAAGAGCCGGTTGCCGTCGCGCGAGAACTCGAGCCCGTAGAAGGCCTCCTCGACGGCGGTTGTGGCGACGAGTCGTGCCGCGGCGATCTCGATCACGCGCACTTCGTGGCGGCCGTGCCCGCTGTGCAGCACCGCGGCGAAGCGTCCGGCGGGATGGACGGCGATGTTGACCGGGAAGTCGCCGAGATCCACCTGGCGTCCGGCGGGTCGCAGCGACCACATGTTGGGCAGCAGCACCGAGCCGTCGGGCTGTCGCCCGGGCCACGCGACGGACCGCGAAACCGGTTGGGCGGCGGACAGAGCGGAGGCGGCGAGGCACGCGGCGAGCAGGGGCAGAAGTTTCATGAAGGTCGGTGGGGTTATGGCACGCCTCCGCCGGGACGGAAGCCCGATCTGAACACCCGCGGGCGGGCGGCCTGCGGACGGGATGTGCATGGCGACACCAAACCGGAAGATCCAACCAACGACGAACGGTGGCGTCGGTTGCGCGCTTGCCTCGCAACAGGGTTGCACAATCGCCTGCGGTCGCGTTTCGGATTGCGACGCGAGGTCGGGTTGCGACGCCAGGACGCAACCCAAGGCGACGCTATCCCGTGACCGTTTCGGGATGAGGGTGGGTGAGGCAGACGATTCCGGCCGGATTGGGCACGCGGGCGTGCTTGGCGATCACCACGATGCCGGATTCGGTCACGGAGAAGCGCTGCCGATCCTCTTCGAGATTGTAACCGATGACGGAACGCGGCGGAATGCACACGCCCTTGTCGATAATGGCGCGCCGGATCCGGCAGTGCCGGCCGATCTCGACGCCATCCATCAGCACCGAGTCATCGACCTCGGCCCAGCTATGCACATAAACCTTGGGTGAGAGCACGCTCCGGCGCACCCGGCCACCGCTGACGATGCAGCCCGGCGAGACGATCGAGTCCATCGCGCGCCCGCAACGTCCGTCGTGGCGATCGTCTCCGAACACGAACTTCGCGGGGGGCTCGGAGGCCTGGTAGGTGCGGAGCGGCCAGGCGCGGTCGTAGAGGTTGAAGATCGGATCCACGCCCACGAGATCCATGTTGGCCTCGTAGTAGGCGTCGATCGTGCCCACGTCGCGCCAGTATACGGAGAGCTTCTTGTTTTCGTCCACGAAATCGTACGCCATCACCCGGTGCTGGTGGATGAGTTTCGGCAGGATGTTCTTCCCGAAGTCGACCTCGCCGGCGGCGATCGCTTCGGGAGAGAGCACGTCGAGAAGGATGTCGCGGTTAAAGACGTAGACGCCCATCGAGGCGACGGTCTTGCCGGATTCGAGAGGCGGGAGATCGTTCGGGTTCGGTTTCTCGGCAAAAGCCACGATGCGCCCCTCGGCGTCGGACTGCACGATGCCAAACTGGTGCGCGAGCGGCCGATCGACCTCGATGACCGCGACGGTGGTTTCGGCGCGATGCGCCCGGTGGTGCCGCACCATGGCGGAGTAATCCATCTTGTAGATGTGATCGGCCGCGAGAATCACGACCTCGGTGATGTCGCTGCCGATTACGCGCATGTTCTGATACACGGCATCCGCCGTGCCGTGGAAAAGATCGCCGTCGCGACTAAGGGTAGGGTGGATGGGAAAGATATATTCGCCGAGTTCGGGCCGGTAGATGTTCCAGGCGAGGTGGAGGTGCCGGTTGAGCGAAGTCGATTTCGTCTGCATCAACACCCCGACCTTGCGGAGGTTGGAATTGACGCAGTTGGACAGCGTAAAATCGATCAACCGGTAGATGCCGCCGAAGGGAACGGCCGGCTTGGCGCGGTAGAGGGTCAAGGGCTGCAGTCGAGTTCCCTCGCCGCCGGCCAGGAGGATGGCAAAGACGTTTTTCACAAAAGACTCGCGGATACGGCGGCAAGATAACCGCAACGATCGCGATCTGTCGAGTGTGCGGACGCCGGTGACGGATGGGCGCGGGAAAGGAGGGAACGGCTTGGTGGCGATCCGGCTCGCGTTGGGAGGGGCGCCTCGGCCACGCTGCGCATTGGCCCGCCTTGCTTCCTCCATGAAGACCATGCACAACTTCACAGATCTTCGCATCCCGGAGGCGCGACCGCCTGCCCGCCGCAGCCTCTGGCGAAGGCTGGGCCCCCGTCGCGCGGGCCGGCGATTCGGCCGTGCAATCTCGCGGGGTGAGTTTTTCAGCCACGTACTGCCACGGGTCCTCGCGGTGGCCTGGATCGGTGCGGTCGTCAGCGGAGGCGCCGATGCGCAACCGCTGAAGCCCCTCTACGGCGAGATCGCGCCGGTCTGCACGCCGGGCGATCTGCAAAGGGTGGCGATTCCGAACACGACGATCGAGTCGGTGGCGGTCGACCCGGCAGATGGTTCATGCCTGGTCACCGCGGTGGTTCGGCATCCGCCGGCCGACGACCGGGTGAAGGTTTTCATCGCGTTGCCGGTGAAGGGCTGGAACGGGCGGTTTCGCGGCAACGGGGGCGGTGGCTTCGCGGGCGGCAGCGTGGCGAGCCTGCGCGGGCCGGTGGCGCAGGGGTTTGCCGCCGGCGCGACCGATACCGGGCACGAGGGCGGCAGCGGCAGTTTCGGCCTCGGGGCGGACGGCCGCCTGCGGTGGCAGGAGATCCGCGACAACGCCTACCTCGGCATTCACGCCATGACGGTGGTGGGCAAGGCGCTCACGCAGGCGTTCTACGGCCGGCCGCCGCGTTATTCGTATTTCGTCGGCAGCTCGACGGGCGGGCGGCAGGGCCTGATGGAGGCGCAGCGGTATCCGGATGACTACGACGGGATTCTCTCCGGTTGTCCCGCGATCAACTGGCACCGGTTTCTCCCGGCGGCGCTGTGGCCGCAGGTGCTGATGCTCGAGGCGGGCAACTTCGTGTCGAAGGCGAAGCTCGATGCCGCCACCGCCGCGGCGATCGCGGTGGGCGATGGCGCCGACGGCGTCGTCGACGGTGTGATCGACGATCCGGTGCGCTGCACCTACGACCCGAAGGAGCTGATCGGCACCGCGGCCGGCGGCGACACGTTCACCGCGGTCGATGCCGAGATCGTCCGCCAGATCTGGCAGGGCCCGCGCGGATTCGGCGGGCGGTTCCTGTGGTACGGCCTCACGCGCGGCACCGATCTCAACACCTACGCCGGCACCGAAGGCTCGCCGCCGGTGGGCAAGCCTTTCGGCATTCCCCTGGACTGGTTCCGCTACTTCCTGGTGCAGAATCCGCGGTGGGACTGGCGGACGATGACGCGCGCCGAGTTTGAGCTGCTGTGGAACCAGTCGGTCGAGCAATTCGGCGCGGTCTTTGGGACGGATAATCCCGACCTCACGCGATTTCGCGAGCGCGGAGGGAAGATCATCATCACCCACGGGCAGGCGGATCAGCAGATTCCGGTCGAGGGCACGATCGACTATTTCGAGCGCGTGCTGCGGCGGATGGGTGGGGCGGAGCGCACGGCGGAGTTTGCGCGGCTGTTTCTGATGCCGGGGCTGAATCACGGCTTCCGCGGCCCGGCGCCGAGCGTCGGGCCGGGGGAACTGCTGAATGCGATTGTTCGCTGGGTGGAGGAGGGGCGAGCGCCGGACCGGCTCGTGGGCGAGCTGCGCGACGGCGCGGGAAAAGTGGTGCGCACGCGGCCGCTGTTTCCGTACCCGCAGGTTGCGGCCTACAAGGGCAGCGGAAGCACGGACGACGCGGCCAACTTCATCGGCCGCCCGCCGGCGAGGTGAGACTGGTGGTGAGCGAGGGCCGGGCGCTACGACCCCGGGTGGCCGCACGTCTCCCGCCGGTGCACCCGTGCCACCGCCTCCACGTCGGGTTCCGGCATCCCCGCGGTTTTGAAAGTGGTGGCTCAGACCGGAATCGAACCGGTGACACAAGGATTTTCAGTCCTCTGCTCTACCAACTGAGCTACCGAGCCACGAAAAGGAAAGCGGCGGCCATTACGGGTGGCGTCGGCGGGGGGAGACAAGCTATTTCGTCAAGCGGCGGCCGGGTTTGACAAGTGCGGGGTCTGCGCCGGCAATGGGGGCGCGCACCCCTGATGAAAGCTGCCGCCACCGTTCTTGGGCTGATTGCCGCGGGCCTGCTTGGCGGTTGCGCGGGCGCGGGGGCGCCGCGCGACTTCGTGCCCGTGGTCGCGCGGTTTTTTCTCGAGGCGGCCGGGAACGATGGCGTGCCCGTGACGCTGCCGCAAAGCGGGGTGAATGTAATTGTGAATCCGAAGCCGGTGATCACGGAGGGCGACATCGTGAACGTCGAACTGGTGCAGGTGGAGCTGGGCCGGTGCCTGATGTTCCAGCTGTCGCCGTCGGCGGCCCGCGATTTCTACCGGCTGTCGGTGACGCATCTGGGACGCCGGATCGCGTTGCTGCTCGACGGGGCACCGGCGGGGGCGCGCCGGCTGGACGGAGCGATCGGCGATGGAGTCATCTACGTGTTCGTGGAAAGACCCGACGAGGCGCTGCCGGCGCTGGTGCAACAGTTGAAGAAGAGCTCCGCGGCACTGCAGCGAGCGATGGCGCGCAGCGGATGAGAGCAGTCGCACGAGGAATGCTCGGGCTGGCGGCCGGCTTGCTGGTGCCAGCGGTCGGCGGCGCGGAGGCCGGACGGTTTGAGTTTGTCTGGCCGACTCCGAGCAAGGCGTGGGCGGAGAACCGGCCGGCGAGCGAATGGCTGCAGCACGCGGGGTCGGGCGATCCCGCGACGGGCGGATTTGGCGGCGTGCGCAGTGCCGGCACGAAGTTCCACGAGGGGATCGACATCAGGCCGGTGGCGCGCGATCGCCAGGGGGCGCCGCGCGACCCGGTGTTTGCTGCGATGCCGGGGGTGGTGCGGCACGTCTCCCGATCGCCGGGCGGCAGCGGGTACGGGCGCTATGTGGTGCTCGAGCATCCGGCGATGTCGCCGGCGGTCTATACCCTCTATGCCCATCTTGCGCGGATCGGGGCGGACGTGCGCGTGGGCAGCCAAGTGGCGGCGGGGCAGGAGCTGGGCACGATGGGGCACAGTTCCGGGGGGTACATGATTCCGGCGGCGCGCGGGCACCTGCACTTTGAGATCGGCGTGGCGCTCACGCGGGATTTTCAGACTTGGTACGAACGCCGCCGCTATGGGAGCCGCAACGAACACGGGATGTGGAACGGGATGAACCTGCTGGGAGTCGATCCGATCGCATTTGCCAACGAATGGAAGGCCGGACGCCTGGCCACCGCGCAGGATTTCTTCTCGCGCCTGCACCCGGTGGTGCGCCTGCGCATCGCCACCTATCGCACGCCGGATTTTGTGACACGCTACCCGTCATTGCTCACGAAGCCGCTGCCGCTCGGCCCGGTGGGCGGCTGGGAGGTGTGCTTCAACTGGACCGGGCTGCCGTTTGCCTGGACCCCGCTGACCACACCCGAAGTTGCCGGCCTGCCGCACGAAAAGCCGCGGCTCGTCGAGGTCGATGCCGCGGCCGATCGGCGCGAGCGCAGCAGGAACCTCGCGGTGCGGCGGGGCAACGAGTGGAGCGCGGGCCGCGACCTCGAGCCGGTGCTGCAGTTGCTGTTCGGCCGGTGACTGGCAGGCGCGCGAGCGAAG
>Ga0233425_10009491_pt1 | contig 12300 bp, 10 predicted proteins | sample Watercolumn_Towu_2_FD_181712 | JGI IMG/M metagenome (GOLD analysis project Ga0233425, IMG submission 181712) | Freshwater microbial communities from Lake Towuti, South Sulawesi, Indonesia - Watercolumn_Towuti2014_140_MG | ecosystem: Environmental > Aquatic > Freshwater > Lake | place...
ACCTGTTTAATCGACTTCGCGCTAACCGCTTGCGCATCGTGGATGCGAGCCGCCAGGAATGCCTCTAACTGGCATAACGCCGCTTCGTCGAAGAATAAATAGCTCATATCATATAAATGATATAAACGATTTATATCATTTACTCACTTTGTAGCGTTCCCCGGCCGTTCAGGTAGTGCGCCAAGCTGGTTTCTTCCGGAGCCGTCAGCAATTCATCACGCAGTTCCGAATAAAAGACTGCCTGCACCATGGGGCTGTTAAAGGCGTCTTTTTTGTAGCTGTTATAGAGAATTGGATTGGTTGCCTTGATTTTAACAATGAAATTTTGCCGCTTTTCTTCCTGCCAGTCTTCGGGCTTGCCGGCAAAATTGTCTTTTAGACGCTGCTCGCAGAAGCGTTTCCATTCGGATTCCTGTTGCTCCTTTTGGGCTTTGGCTTGTTTGGCCTTGGCGGCGGCGGAGGCCTTTTGTTGTTTTTGTTTCTCTTCCAGCGCTTCTTTGGGCGATTTTTTCGGCCGGAAGTCTTCCTCGATGGCTTTCACCAGATAGGCTTGAGTATTGGCAATGGCCTTGCCCTGCCGTTGCTGTTCCAACAGGTAATCGATATTGCCCTGGATCCGTTCTCGGTCGAAGGACTCAACCAGCTCCTTGGCTTTCTTTTCGGTAATGCCGTGGAACTTGAGTAATTCCAGCAAATCCGGCTCGCCTTCGTCATACTCAATCAACAATTTCTCGGCCTTTTCGTCCTCGCCTTCAACGGCATCAAAATCAATCGAGAGCTGAAAATTGTTCTTTTTAGCGATGTGAAACACGATTTCAGCGACTTGGCGGCCCTTTCTATTAGTGGAACAGGCAACGTCGATATCGGTATGCTGACTGATTTCTTTGATACTGGGTTTGATGATATCGCGATTGAAAATTTTGTAGGTCATATCCTCATTGGCCCCCAGCAACTGGAACAGTTGCTCCAGCGACGTGACCAAATTCAGAGCGTCTTTTTTAACCCGGCTCAAAGCATCGAGGAAGAATTCATAAAGCACCAAGGCATGACGCTTCTTGACCTGGCCCTGAATCAATAACTGTATTTTGGCGTACAGCGTGGGTTGATTGATTTGTTTGATGAGCTCGGGATTCAAGCGATAAAACAGTTTGCCGGAGACAATCTTGCCACTGGCTAGAAAGGTACAAACACCCCACTCCGTGACCTTATCGACCCCGAAGTTATTCCACTCGATAATGGTCCCGGTAAGCATCCTCAAAGCATCTTTCAAGATGTCGTTGTTTCGGCTCTTCTCCAGCCCAATCAGACTAAAAATTTCTCTGACGGGGATGCTCAGCTCTTGCGTTTTGAAGTGATTTTTTTGCGAATGCCAGATGATGGCATTGAGGAGTTTTCGTTCGACAAGCGAAAATTTATTGGCAATCTGAATGGTGCCGGTGGGTTTATAAAATAATGTTTTCTCCAAATCTGTCATGGCGGAATTATCCGTTAAGGTGAGAAAATGTCAATAACAAAACTCACCTTTAGGTGAGATTACAGTCAACGGTTTTTCTCACCCAGACCAAATCTTCTCACCTTAACCACCAAAACTTCTCACCTGAAAGCCACCCCACCGATCCCGAAAAGTTTTCCACAGGGGCCACCAAATCTTCTCACCTTAAGCAGACCAAATCTTCTCACCTAGACCAAATCTTCTCACCTTTGCAGACCAAATCTTCTCACCTTTCAGACCAAATCTTCTCACCTTTCAGACCAAATCTTCTCACCTTTAGCGCGAAAAGCACAATAATATCAGCTAGTTGCAAGCCTCTTAAACATAATTAAATATTTTAAATAACAACAACAAAGGATTCGGCCAGACCAAATCTTCTCACCTTAAGCAAAAACAACGGAAAAATGTTGTTGTTTTATTTTTGAATTTAAAAAATGCACTGGGATGGCCGTGGAGAGGTTTTTATGGCATCGGCCATAGATACCCATAGCCAACGAAGAGAAAATCGATTGTAGGCCATCTAGCGGGCTCAGAATCGAATGGATTTTGTTATCCATCGGAGCGTTCGTTTCAGAAAGCATGCTTTTTGCTTTAGGTGAGAAGATTTGGTGGCGGTTAAAGGTGAGAAGATTTGGTCTAAATGATCTCACCTATTGCTGACTGTCTTGCTATCCCATGAAATCCATCAAGCCAATCATGCCGGTTTTCGCCGCCGGAAAAATTCAGGAAGCGCTCCTCCAGTTGAATTGATTTATATCATATAAATAGTTTGTATCGTTCAAATGATATAAATAATTCATATTGTGTGAACGATATGATTGATATAAACGATTTGAATCATATAAACTATTCGAATCGTTAAAACCGTTTATATCAAAGGCATAATCATGACGGCAAAGATTATTACCGTGGCCAACCAAAAAGGCGGCAGTGGCAAAACCACCGTGGCCATGCAGGTGGCCGGGACCTTAGGGCGCAGGAATTACCGGGTATTGGTCATCGATGCGGATCCGCAAGGGACCGCAACCCGTTGGGCAGCTTCCGCTGACGACGAGAAGCCTTTTCCTGCAACCGTGGCCGGCTTAAGTGCCGCAGGCGGGAAGGTGCACAGGGAAGTGCAGAAATTCGCGGAAAACTACGATTTCATCGTGGTGGATTGCCCGCCGGCGGTCGATTCACCCGTGCCGCAAAGTGCATTGCTGATATCCGACCTGGTGTTAGTGCCGGTTATCCCCTCCCCCGCCGATTTGTGGGCGGCCACCGGCATTCAGCAGCTCATCACCAATATCCAGGATATGAACGAGGCACTTCAAGCCCGGTTAGTCCCGAACATGTGCCAGCCGAACACGACATTGGCGAAGGACGCCATGGACGTGCTGAATGACTTTGGCATCCCACTCACCGATTCGCATATCCATTTACGCACCGCCTACCGCCGTTCTGCTGTTTTTGGTGCGACCGTGCACGAGCAAGGCAGTTCCGCATCGGCTGCCATTCAGGAAATCGATACCTTGGTGGATGAAGTACTGAATATCATCTCGAAAGCAGAATAAGGAACGAGTATGGCCAAAGATATGAAATCTGCACTCAGCAAATCCGTGGCGAATGAACGCAAAGCTTTTAACGAACGCATTGCCAATGCTGACGTGATAATGGGCGGTAAAACCAAGGAAAAACCTCAAACCACCGAGCCAAAGCCGGTAAAAGCCAAGCCTAAACCCAAACCGGCACCACGGCCCAAAGTCATCCGCGATAGCTTCACGATGCCGGAAACCGATTATGCCTTGTTCGACAAAATCAGAGCTGATTGTATGAAGGCGGGCATTAACGCGAATAAGAGCGAAGTGGTGAGGGCAGGGCTGAAATTATTGTCAGCAATGAATCAGGCACAGTTGCGCGAAGCGCTTGGCGCAATCGACAAGGTGAAGCCTGGCAGGGTAAAACAGGAATAATGATTTATATAATACAAACGATTTATATAATATAAATCATTTTTGTGAGTAGGGTAGGGGAAAACCCTACTACGCTACGAAACACGGAGATCATTTAACTTGAGTACACAACGCTATTCAGTAACCCCTCATCCAATCGAAACGTTGCTTACGTGGGTAAAATCAGGCGAAATTGCTATCCCAGAAATACAACGGCCTTTTGTATGGGAGGCGACCAAGGTACGTAATTTACTCGATTCTCTTTATCAAGGTTATCCGGTTGGTTATTTAATCGCCTGGCGAAACCCAACTGTAAAACTCAAAGATGGTACATCGTCAGTTGGAAAACGTATTCTTATCGATGGCCAACAGCGAGTAACAGCACTCATGGCAGCATTGTTAGGTCGTGAAGTTCTAACAAAAGATTATGAAAATGTCCGTATCCGCATAGCTTTTCATCCACAAGAAGAACGCTTTGAGGTAGCTAACCCAGCAATACGTAAAGACGTATCATGGATACATGATGTGGCAGATGTATTTGCGCCATCAACCAGTTTGTTCCAACTTGCTGGTAATTATTGCGCTTCAAATCCAGGTGTTTCCCAAGACGCAGTCTTTAACAGCATTGAGAAATTACGAAAAATTATAAATAACCATGTCGGTATTATTGAACTAGCCGACGACCTTGATATTGAAACTGTCACAGAAATCTTCATACGCGTGAATTCGGCAGGATCGGAACTTTCACAAGCAGATTTTGCGATGTCGAAAATTGCCGTCAATGAAACTTACGGTGGAAACTTGTTACGCAAAACAATTGATTATTTCTGCCATTTAGCAGTTGCGCCTGAATTTTTAGCGACCATTGAAAAAAACGATAAGTCGTTTGCAGCTTCCGAGTTTTTTCCACAAATGCGCTGGCTCAAAGATGTCAACGATGACATCTACGATCCAACTTACACTGACATGTTGCGAGTGGCTTTCACTTCGGAATTTGGAAGAGGAAAACTCCAAGATTTGGTGGCATTACTTTCCGGACGTAATTTCGAGACAAAGCAATTTGAAGAATCTATTGCTGAAAAATCATTTCGAAAGCTCAAGGAGGGGATTCTTTCCTTTATAAACAAAACACATTTTGACCGAATCACTATGATCTTGCGTTCTGCAGGGTTCGTAACAAGTGATTTGATTGGTGGTCGAAACGCAGTCAACTTTGCTTATATTTTGTATTTGCGCGGTCGAGCAGAGGGTATGGCCGCAGCCGATCTTGAGCGGCTTGTACGTCGTTGGTACGCAATGTCACTACTTCGTGGACGTTATGCGGGATCTCCAGAAACAGCTTTTGATTTTGATATCCGGCAAATTGAAAGTAGAGGATTAGCGACGTATGCATCATCCGTTGTAGAAAACGAATTGCCAGAAAGTTTCTGGACAGGAATGCTTCCTCAAATCATGGACACTTCGTCCTCAAGTAGCCCTTACTTTCTTTGTTATCAAGCAGCGCAAGTAAAACTTGGAGATAAGGGGTTTTTGTCACGCGACATTTCTGTTCTCGATCTATTGCTAAATCGTAGTGATGTACACCATGTCTATCCGAGGAATCATTTAAAGAAACAAGGACTCGCACGAGGTCGTTATAACCAAATTAGCAATTTTGTGATTGCACAAAGTGAAATAAATATAGCAATCGGTGATAAGTCTCCAGAAGTATATTTCGCAGAACTTGCAGAACAGTGTGCCGGTGGAAAGAAAAAGTATGGTGGCATCACCGATATTGTGGAAATGAAAGCCAATCTAAAATCGAGCTGTATTCCTGAGTTGTTGTTAAGCGGCACAATACCGGCATACGATGATTTTCTTGAAGAACGACGTAAGTTAATGGCGCAAAAGATCAAGATATGGTTCGAAGCAATATGATCGCAACTTTGCTAAATACCATAGGTGGAATTTATATAGTTACGCCAGGCAGTGGTAAGTAGGGTATATAATATAAATTATTTATATGATTAATATGATATAAATAATTTATACGAATTATCGGATGAAATATGACATACAGAAATCATATAATTCCTTGTAGGGCTTAGGAGACCACGGCTTGGATCCCAGTACGATCATTGCCGAACTGAAGCGCTACGAAAGCGAACTCTCTGGAATCCTTGGTCGGTTTTCTCGAACAAGTGATGGAATCCATATTGGCCGTGGTGACGATCCACTCTTTCGCCAATACGTTCGAGAGCTTATCGATTTCTTCAATGACATCCTCGGAAGGAACAGTTATTCAGCACAGATAGTAGGTGAATTCAACGAGGGTGTATCAAACTTCGTAGGCACACCATCCTTTAAGAGCGTCGAGAATATTATTTCCATAGTCCGCGCTGTACTTACCCGGCTTGAGCGTAATCATGGACTCTTTGAGCGCGAGAAAGCCGAAAAATTACTTTGTCACCGTGAAAACGTTTTTGTCATTCATGGCCGAGATGAAGCAAAGTGGCGTGAGTTGAAGGACATTTTGAAAACCGAGTTTCGCTTGAACCCAATCGTGCTACTTGAGCAACCGGAGGCTGGGTGCAAGACCGTGATTGAAAAATTTGAACACTATGCCCAAACATGCAGTTACGCGATTGCCGTCTTTACTCCTGATGACGAAGTAACTTCAGGAAACAATACGTACCTCCAAGCCCGGCCAAATGTCATATATGAGTTGGGATGGTTTTGTGGGCGGCTTGGCCGGTCAGGCGCAATGCTTCTTTTGAAAGATGGTACTTCCTTGTTCTCAGACTACGGTGGGATCATCCAAAAGAGGTTTACCCAAAACATTTCGGAGAAAATCATCGAAATTAGACGAGACCTTATAGCTGCTGGAGTTCTCGATGAAACCTAAGCCAAGCCTACTGATCCAGTGGGAGGCTACGCCGGCAAGTCGGCTCTAGGCCATTGTCTACACGTTTGTAATTTCTTTTCTGGTGGAATCACTGACGTGACTCCACCAGATCTAAACCATCCCTGGTGTTGCGGTCAGACATCCTTGTCAGACCGCAGGTTTTGCAGGGCTTTTGATTTAATTTAAATGATATAAATCATTTATACGATTTATATCATTTTTGATTCATTTGTGTTCCTGCACATGGCGAAGCCACGAGGCAAATTGAGCGAGTAGGGGATCTGCCGCCGATTGCAGTGCCGGCGGTTCTGGTTCCGGTTTCGGCAAGACGATCTGTTCCAATTGTTCCGCCAATGCCGTTTGGGTCTTTTCGGCCGGCACCGCAAACGGCTGGCAGACGCGACGTTTTTTATGCTGGATCCGCGCGGTGGTTATCGGAAACAGTCTGGCTTTCTTTCTGGCCTGATTGACCGCGTTAGCAATCGACAACAATTGTTTCTTGACCGGAGCATAGGCTTCATAGGGTGCGGTGAGCAGAATTTTTTCCAGGGTTTCGTGCGAGGCGTGGCAGGCGATATTGAGCAGATAAGCCCGTAATTCCTGATAGGCATCTTTGGCGATGCGGACATGGGGATGATTTTGTTTGTAGCTGATGGCATGGCCGGCAAAGAGCAGGGGACTTTTGCGGATGTCGCGGATGAGCGTTTTTTCTTCCTCGAAAAACGGATGTTGGCCCGACGTGGCCAGCAAGGCGAAAAACCGCTGGTAACGGATGTATTGCAGATTGGCTTTATCTTCGCGCTTGCGCCGGTGGCGTTGGTATTTGGATAAATCGATGCCGTAACGGTCAATCAGTTTCCGGTCCACGGCCAAGGGGTCTTTAGATTTCGGAATCTGGCCGGTGACATAGAACCAATAGCCCCGACCGACATAACAGACCGCCAGTTGCTGGATGAATCCAGCCACCGACGTGGTTGAACAGCGATACATCATGGCGACTACTCCAAACACTCATTCCAATGAACAAGGTGGAGATTGTTTTAACGGCACAATCCCGAAAGCCAAATCCTTGGCTAGAACCTGGATAACCCCGCCTCTGTAAAATCCTCAGTATTCAACCATCGATTGAACCTGTGTCGGTGAAGAAGGTGCACCTCCAGCATTCATCACCCAAACGTCATTTCATCAAAGCCTCTCGCCAGAGACGCTTTCATGAAATCACATGACTTTTCTTCCCAGAAAAAAGTGGCAGTTAGCCGCTTGACGCGGCTAACTGCAAGACATTGTTATCACGCTTAAACAGCGCGTCATCTCTTTCGTCATTGTCTACGCCCAGCACCACCTGAAGCGCACAAACGAGCTACGACTGCCTTGCCGTAGACATCGCCTCAAGCTTTTGAACCCGCCTGTGTTTAAGCAGGGAAGACGCGCATGCATGCGCGTCGTACTAGGTTCTTTGTTGTAGTTGCGCTAACCGCTTACTCCATATTTTTATATAGTGGTTGCGCAGCTGCTTGAGTTTCTACTTGAGATACACTCCCACACTTCTGCCTTTGAAACCCCTTGCTGACTAAGCAAGGCACCGGTGGCTAAACCGGCCGCAAAAGTGCTTCCCGGATTAGTGATGCATATCGTCCAAAGAGTCACGTCGCTAGGGGCATGGCCCCAGGCTTTCATCGTATGTCCACGGCTCCCGCCCTGGCATAGTTTCCTCGATTCCAGCGGAATCGAGATTTCAGCAAGTCGAACCTAGAAGCGCTCGCTTATCCACCGATAAAAGTTGTTCGCGGTTTGGCACCGTCTCTCTTTGAACTGACTGGCAAGCCCTTACGGGCCTTTCATGGTTGAGCTATTCGCAGCCTCGCGTTTAACGAGGTCTCCGAGCCGGTCAGGCTCGGTCGCTGTTGTCACCAACACCGAACTCCCCACGCCAGCCAGGTTGAACGAACCAGATAAATTTCTGGCCCTGATCCCCCTGAACGGGATTTGCACCCGCTTTACCCATCACGGCCTGAAGCTTGACGCTTCAGGTCTGTCTCCGTCGCCCAGGTCAAAGGCCGTCTGAACAAGCACGGTCAATATCGGATCGAACGTCGGGATTACTCTCAAAAACGGTTTGAGGATTAGGCCGACGAGCCTCCGTCGAACTGGACAAGCGCGTCTCCACGCATCCAGCTCTACGCGCACGGCACATTGTGGGTAGCGACTCCCACGCCCTTAGACTGGGTGGTTAGGCCAGTTTTACCGGGTATGCCGCAGCGTCATAACAACGTCAGTCACGTTTTCCGTACGCGGTGACAGCGGCAGTTTATAGCGTACCGATAGCCTGGTTTTGAGCGAAAAATGCCGGGGCAGGGGGCCTAATCGGGCGGTGGCGAGGAAGTGCGCGAAATCAAACGATAAATGATTCATACGATATAAATCGTTTATATCGATTCCATTTATGAAAAATATTGACAATAATTGTCATAAGCGCTATTTGTAGATTAGCTAACTTTGGAGAATTGTAACCATGACCACCCTTAATATTTCCTTGCCTGATGCAATGAAGGATTATGTTGAGCAGCAGGTTAAAAGCGGAATGTACAGTTCAAGCAGTGATTATATTCGCGCATTAATTCGTGAAGACCTGCGTTCTAACACGGAACAAAAACTGGATGCCTTGTTGCTGGAAGGACTCGATTCCGGAGAGCCTATTACTATTGACGATCAGTATTGGGATAAGAAACGCGCTGATCTGACTTCGCGTTTGCAGAAACAGCTTAACAAGTAACGCATAGTGGCTCGCACAATATTCATACGCCCTAAGAAAAAAATAAAAAGCCAGAAGATATTTCCGCTCATGAAGCCATTAGGCAGTGCGGATTTTCTCCACTAAGCGGTAAACGGTGCTTCCGAAAGTCTTTGGCCAATCATCACAAGGCGGGGTATCTTTTTGCTTAGCCCGTTGGATGGCATCATTAATGCGATTTGGCGAGAATAATGAGCCACGGATGCTTTTATCATAACCCGGACAATGTTGATTTAGCCGTTTTGAGCAATCTTGCGGGCCGGTAATGCCGGGATTGTTCTCAAAATGGAGGAGCAACCAATATTCGAATTTTGGGTTGCTTAGAGCAAAACCATAATTATCTTCTTGCTGAGACCAGTTGAGTAGTAGTTGAAGTTGATTGTCTGTCCATTGATCCTTATCGATGACAAGCCAGGCTTCATCGGATTGAGTGAAGCCTTTTTCCTTGAGGTGTTTTTTCATGCGAGCCAGCACCTGTAGCGGAGCACTGTCGTTTCGGCTTTTCAAACAACTGACCTTGATCACTGCGTTGAAATTATTCAATAAAGCGAAATACTGAGGTTCGGTCTTGGTGCCTTCGGCGGCGATGATAAAAAGTTTACGATAACGGCGTTCACCCAACGGGCGTTCAAACTTTCTACGTTGATTATCTTTTCGCGGAGTTGTCATCAACCAATACTCAGCTCATTGTTTTCAATTAGCGGCTGGCTAATCACGTCATTGAGCAGCAAGCGCGGAATGCCTCCAAGGCGACCTTGCAGATAGCTTTTGCGTAGATCCTTGTCGTAGCGGACATCATGATATTCGCTGAATGAACAAAGGCTGGAAACGCCGGATGCATCGCGCTCAGCGACCCACATTTCATCTCGGCGCAGCAATTGTTGATCCATTAATAAAACATCATGAGTTGTGAATAACAATTGCGACCGGCTGGCTGGCGAGCACTGGCTAAGATAAGCTTCCAGCAAACGCCGGGTCAGCAAAGTATGAAGGCTTCGATCCACTTCATCGATGACATAGACTTTTTTCGAAGCCGCCGCCGAGACTTCCAGTATTCCAGGCAATAAATCAATGATGCGTTGAGATCCATCAGATTCCTGGCGGATGTCGAATTTAACTTCACTGCCGTCATCCTTAGCGTGAAAAGTGACCATTTTTTTAGCTTTCAAATCGCCGTTTTTACGGGTGATCACAAACCGTTCATTGAGCGGTTCGCTGTGTATGCTGATGGTCGATCCCTCAGTTAATTCCTCTTGGATTTGTAGCTTAATGGCTTCCGGCAGGGGAATATTGGCAAATGGAACTTCTTCACTACCCAAATGTAAAATGCCGGTGTCTAGTTGGGGTAGCATGACATTCATTGTGGCATATAGCGGCTGCCCTTCATCCAGGAATTGCTCAAATGGCTGGAAGCGGGAATCCGGAGCAATTAATTCAAGGTTGTCCTTGAACCAATCATAAACCGGGCGAAAGTCATTAACTTTTTGGGAGACTGAATTTGTTAAGAAAAGCTGGTTGCTTCGAGTTCCCTGAAATGCAAATTTCAGAAATAGATTGTTGGTCAGAGAATCATCGAAGTTGATTTTTTCGCCTTGGCGGTCATACAACACTTTTTCTCGGGTGCTGGTGATTTGCACCAACTTTTCTTCAAGCACGGCTTTGCGCGTTACAGCAAAGCTGAATTCATAGATAACATCGTCAATCAGTAACTCAAAAGCAAAGCGGGTGGGGCAATTCGAGCTTTGTGAATCCAGCCGATAAGGTTCGATTGGAATCAAGCTCTCCGGGTGCGTGCCGCGCGTAATCAAGAAACGAGCGAAGTTCAGCGCTTTGAAGAAATTGGTTTTACCGGATGCATTGCCGCCATAAATGGCGGCAACCGGTAGTACACGAGCTTGGTATTTGCCGATCTTAGGGAGACGTTCGCCATGTTGCCGTTCCTTGGTGGCGAGCATCGAAAAAACCGTTTGGTCGCGAAACGACATCCAGTTCTCGACCGATAAACGAATAATCATAAAATTACCTTAATGTGAAAAAATCTCATTGTGTAATATAATATATAGCCTTAACGGTATTTTAATCAATGATTATGAGAAAAAATCTCTTTACATTCTATTATTTGAGATGGTGAAGATAAAGAGTTGGGTTCCGCAGGTGCTATATACTTGGCGGACATTCGAAAGTCGGCAAGAATAATTAATTTATACGATATAAATCGTTTATATCATTATCGCGGATAGCCAATCCAATGCGTTATTTGAACAGATTTTGCCCATCTTTAATTTAACCCCCGCACGCTCAGTTGCGTCCCTTCAATAATCTCAGACCCGCCGTGGGTTTGAATGTCATTGCCATCAATGTTGATTCTTACATGGAGCCGGAACTCTTCAGCTCTTTCACGGTCATTCTTTCAATTGCAACCACGTTGTCCGGAATTCTTCTCTCTTTGTTCTGAACAACTTCCCGTGATCCACGAGAAGCCAGAGAGATAGCGCAGGTACCGGCGCTATACCTTCCGAGGGAAGGGAAGAGGTACCTCCAGGCCGAGGAGGAAATCGGTTGTTTATTAACCCTGACAATTAGGAAGTCAGACATGGATGAAAAAGAAATGCACGAGCACGCAGGTTTGCTGGCTGGTGATTTGATGAACGCACTGTGCGATCTGGAATGCCTTTGGGCGTATCACGGTTTGCCGGGCGTTTTGAAGGAACACTACTGGCTATGGCCAGAGTGGTTGGTAAAGGTCGTTGATACCGTAGTGAAGCAACAGGACACAGGTGGCCTGATGCAAGCCGAACGGCTGATCGTCGACGAACTTTATCGACGTTTTAATAACCCGAATAAGGACATACGGGAATGAACATGGAATCGTTGGAAAAACAAATACGGCAATTGGTTGGCGATAGCGCTTATCAACGCTTAATCGACAATGGCCGTATCATGGCAGAACGCAAAGGAACAGATGAAGAACCCGATTTTATCCCGGTGGTAAAATTGTTTCTTCCTGGAACCTCTGTGACTTGGTTGCTGACCGAGTTGGATCCGGATGAACCCGGTCTAGCCTTTGGCTTGGCTGATCTGGGTATGGGCTTTCCTGAACTTGGCAGTATTTGGTTGCCGGAACTGCTGGACATACGAAAGGATATATCGTTATGCGAGGTAGGTTCGGATGAACCGTTTCTGGAAGTCGAAGTCACGGTCA
>Ga0233425_10009492_pt1 | contig 12299 bp, 10 predicted proteins | sample Watercolumn_Towu_2_FD_181712 | JGI IMG/M metagenome (GOLD analysis project Ga0233425, IMG submission 181712) | Freshwater microbial communities from Lake Towuti, South Sulawesi, Indonesia - Watercolumn_Towuti2014_140_MG | ecosystem: Environmental > Aquatic > Freshwater > Lake | place...
TTCACATCGTCGCCGTATTTCCACACGCGACCGCGGAGTTTCAAAGTTCACCTCGATTTCTAAACCGAATGACACGGCGACAGGGAGACACGGAGACGCGGGGATTGATCGCCGCGTCGCCGTGTCCTCACGTCAATTTCTATCCACGTCCAATCACCAATTTGATTCCGTAATTGACGAAACGCAAAATAAAAAACACGACGCGCGCCGGATATAATTTCCATCGCGCGAAATCAATCCGTCGTTCGACCGGCGCGCCATCGCTCAACGCATCCGCGATGATTTGGCGATGCAAGAGTTCGAGCGTGCGCGGCAAGCGCGTTACATCGCACCACTGCAAGCCGGTGACTTCGAGACCAAAGTGTTTCGCTTTGCCGCCGATCACGCGCCCGCGATAGACGCGCGTTTCCTGATCGCCTCTGCCGTACACCGATTGATGCAAATAGCATCCGACATATTTTTCAATCGCGATTTCGTAACCGACTTCTTCGCGCGTTTCGCGCGCCGCCGCGCGCGCCGGGTCTTCGTTTTTTTCGATGCCACCGCCGGGCAAATCCCACAAAAAGAAAACCTCACGGCGCAACAGCAGAACTTGTCGGCAATCAGACGACAAGACAACTGCCATTGCGCCGCGACGAGTGATCGAAGATGCGCGCGGCTGGTTCTTCACGCGCGCATTATGCCACAACCACGCACGAACGTCAAAAGCATCTGCGCCGCCCGCGCGACTAGTGCGTCACCATCGGTAAAAAGAATAACACGGACGCGGACACGGAACAATTTTGCCACCAACATGCGTTATCGTTCATAAAGCGCATCAACGCATCATACTTGGGGCGGCTCGTCTCATCCATATATTCGAGCGCGCCGAAACAGCCGCTCGAAAAACAGTTGCCAACGTTGAAATAATGCGTGAACATTTGCCTGCCGTGCGCGCGCCAATTCGCGAGATAGCGATCGTACACCTCGCCCATCCGCGGATCGCGGCTCGCGTTTTGGAACAAGGTCGCGAGCGTTGCATTGCCGAGCGGATCGAGATGCGCGCCGGCTTCGTATGCGACGACGCTCAAGCCGCGCGCGTTCGCAATCGCGACGTGTCCATCCACTTCGGTGTTCACGCGTTGCAACGCGCTTGCCGGACTGCCAACGAGCAAACCGCCGGTGATCACTTCGGTAAAAAATTTTCCCAACCCACCGTCGGGATCGCTCGTCCACGCGGCGACCTGGGGCGCGAAAGTATTGTTCGCAAAATAACCGGCAAAGTACGGACCGATCGCGACGACGTTGATACCGTGCTGATAACACGGCGCGCCGCCCGCGTCCGTCCACAACGGACAATCCAACGCTTGCGATGCCGTCCACGCGTTCCCGGATTGCGCACCCATCACGCAAATCACGCGATTACTTTGCGCGCCCCACACGGCTTTCCAAATGTCGCACATTTGCGCCGAACGCATGCCGTACCAATTGATTTGTTTCGTGTACGCGCTCGCCGGCGACGCCGACCATTTCGCAGCCCCTTGCGCTTGCACCCATAAACTTTGATTGAAACCGGGCGCGCCGTTCCACACTTCGTTCGAGTACTCGACGTACACACTCAAGCCCGGCGCGATTGAATCGCGCACGAGGGTCGCGAACTGGGTGATGTAACTATCGTCCGCTTGATGTGGAAGCGTGAACCAGGGATCCGCCGAAACGCGATTCGCGAGCGCGACCATAATTTCAATCGGCACACCGGAACCGGATTGGGTCGTCCAACGCGCGTGTTGCGGAAGCGCGCGCGCCGCCCAACTTGTTTGCGTCGAGCCGTTCGTATTCATCCACTGCATAAAACGAAGCACGCGATACTTTTCGATCTTGCTCAAAAACGTCGGATGAAAAACCTGGGTCGCGTAATTCGATTCAAAACCGGGCACAATGACACGAATGTTGCGAAGGTAATTGTTCGTGTGATTCGGATCCGTCGCCGTGAGCCGAAGTAAAATGCCGACGTTGGGCGTTACCGTTAGCACATCGCGCCCGGGCGTCGAGAGCGCATTGTTCTTGATCGCGTCGTTGCCGTACACGATGGTGCCTTCGCCATCGTACAACACGATGTACTGCCCGGCGGGATAATGCGAACCCGCGCCGCCAAACATCGTCGTCGCCACCGAGGTATACGTCGGCGGATCGCTCGGCGCGGGGATCGAACGCACCCAGCCATTCGCATCGAGATCGAGGAGCGCGGATTCGCCCGTGTCCCAGATCGTCGGCGCGCACACATCCATACATTGCGGAATCCATGCGCGCGACTGTTTGAACGCATCCACCATTGACCACTCGGAAACCCAATCGCGAAAAAACCAAACGTTCGTGCCAAGCGGCGAGGTGATGTTGAGCGACGATGCAACCGGCGCGTGCGGCGCGGCAGTGATTGGGGTCAACACATTGCGTTCGAGGCGTTGCGCCGCGGCGGACGATTCCTGGGTCGCGAGCAAAATTGGGAACGCGCCAAACATCATCAACACGAGCATCAAAATTTTCAATCGTTGTCTCTGCATTTTTTCTCCTTTGCGAATCACGCCAACCAACCGTGCGCGTACGCGCACATGACCGCTTGCGTGCGATTTGCCTTGCCCAGTTTTTTTAGAATGGCGGTCATGTGATTCTTGACCGTCTTTTCTTTCACGCGTAACGAGTACGCGACCTCTTTATTGCTTTTGCCGGTCGAGACCTGGCGCAAAATTTCACTCTCGCGCCGCGACAGCGCGTCGAATTTTTCGCGCGCGCCTGGATCGCACACGCGTTCAAGCGCGTCGCGCAATTCGTGTGCGTGGATGGATTTGGGCAACACCATTATCGCGCCGCTGGGTGACGAATCCGGTTCGGCGAGCGCAATCACACGCGCATGGCGCGGTAACGATTGGCGCGCGCCTCCATCGGCATCGAGAATAATCACTTGGGCGCAAGCCGGCAAATCCACAATCACGATGAAATCGCCCTGGATAGCTTGGGCAATTCCCGTGCGATAAAATAAATTTGCGCCGACGATCGCCACACGCAAAGGTGAATTTAAATTCATGGCGCTCCCAGATTCAGGAAAATGCCGGGCAGAAACAGATTCGGCAGTGTTTCGTTCAGCGTGTACGCCGGACCGAGCACCCAACTCGTTACCGCGTCTTGCGCGTTCGAGTTTGAATTTGAAATCGCTTGGATGAATAAAGTTTCGCGTCCTGGGTCGCCGGAATTAATTGGGGGCGATGCGACGGCGCGAATCAGCATCCCTTGGGCAGTTGTGCCTGGCGAAACCGTGATTTGATTACCGACAATCGGCACAAGCGGCGCGCCCGGTGTGAGCGCCTGTGAGTAGAGCGTGTAATTCCAATTGCGCGACGAAGTGGCAGTCAAGTTGAATGTGTGCGCGATGGAATCGAGGTTCGATAAACAATGGGTGTGCGTAACCGTCGCCCCAGGAACCAACGCGATAAAGCTGGTGTTGGCGGTGCCGCACAAATCGAACTTGGCAAGCGGATTGCCGCTCGCGCCGGCAAGATTCAATTTGGTCTTGTAACCGATAAACGTCGCGCCGTTGTACACTTGAAATTCCAAATCGCATCCCGCGCAATTGTTCGCGTCCACGCCCGCGCCCATATTCATCGTAAAAAACAATCGTAGTGGATCACTGCCTGCTGTTGTGTAGAATGATTGCGTCGGCACCGGCAAATGTCCACCCGCCGGCAAGCCCCACACCTCCCAGTGCGAGTGTCCATCGCTAACCGGAAAACGCGCATTGACCGTTGGCAGATATTCATTGCGCGGCACAGTTGTGATTTCACGAAATGTCGGCGCGGCGGAATTGAGCGGGCTGTAATAAACGAACGCGCCATTCATCGTGAGAATGTTACTGGTGGTGTACGTCGGCGGCGCGTGCGGCACGCGAATCGCGAGGAAACCATTTTGTTCCAGCGCGGACAAATCAATCCCAGACACAAATCCCGGCGGCATAATCGTCGTGCGCGTAAAAGTTGCCGACGCGCGCAAACGCATATCCACATCAATGAGACTGGTTGCATTGGGATTGCGTCGCGCTAACACCAGGGACGCGGCGCCCCCGGCTGAACTTGCTGGCTGTCTGCTCACCTCCACAACGGAGACAGGAAAAATATAACTGCCATTCAACAACGAATAGCAACCCAGGTTGAGCAAGAGCGCGCAAATCAAAATCACCCAATTGATTTGCTGACGTGCTCGCGCCGATTTAATCGCGTTCACTTGTTTCTCCTCCAACCAAATTTGCGCGCATCGCCTCGTCGCTTTCGACGAGTTGGGTCAGGCGCGTCGTCAACGTGTGCCAATCGCGAAAATAGTACGTCGCGCCGCTGGCAAGGTGGCGAACCTCGCCGCGCCATTCGCGCGCGTCCTTGCCAATGTCTTCCGCCCACACGCGCACGGTGAACGTGTGCGTTTTGCGCGGCGCATTGATCTGTTCCACTGCTTCCTCCTCAAATGGATGAGCGCAGTGTAACAGAGCGAGCGTTTGAAAAGCGTTTGATCAAAACAAAATCCAGGTTTCTGCGAGAAACCTGGATTTTAACGCAGGATCCGCGCGTTCGGCGGATACGCGAGAAAATTTTGTTTGACGCGCGCATCGGCGATTTGCGCCGCAAACTCGCGCAGACAATCGCGCGCGCGTTTCAGCGCCGCGCGCGCGGGGGCGCGTTGCCGATTGTCCGCCAACGCTTGGCTATGCGCGAACAGCACATCGAAAAATTCCCACGGGAAAAATTGCGCGGGCAAGCGTTCGTACAGCGCGAGCGCGTGCGTCGTACAGTCGAGCGCGCGCACCGATTCGCCGCGCGCGCGATGCACGCGGCTCATCCATGCGAGATCGCTGATGTGATTGAACGCTTCGGCGTCCGCGTCGCGCATCGCGCTGGCGCGCGCCAGCCAAGTCGCGGCATCGTTCGAATCGCGCCGCCGCAATGCGAGCCGCCCCAGCATTTGCGCCGACCAACCCGCCAGCCACGCGTCGCGCTGTTCCGTCGCGCGAAAAATTTGCTGATACATTTTGCGCGCCGCCGCATCGCGCCCACGCAGAAACTCCGCCGTCGCGAGATAAATGTTCGCGCGCGCGATCAACACGGGCACATCGAACGCGCGATAAATATGCAACGCTTCGCGCGCGTACGTTTCCATTTGCGCGGCGGCGGAATAATAATTCCACGCGAGCGCAAGCACGCAATCCACCTGCGCCAAACCGAATTGATTGTCCTGCGCCTGCGCGATGGCGCGCGCACGCATCAAGTACGGAAACACGACCTCGATTTCACCGAGATTCAAATGCGCGATGGCGAGCTGGCTCAATACCGCGCTTTCTTTGATCGCGTCGTTGCGCGCCACGCACACGGCGAGCGCGTCGCGCAGGATTTTTTGGGCGGCTTGATTTTGACCCAGGTTCAATTTTGCGCGCCCGGCTTCGTACAACGCATCCGCCGCGTCGCCGCGCGTGAGCGCGCGCATCGCCGCGTCATACGCGCGCGCGTACTGCGCGACGCCGTTGAAATAATTCGCCTCGCGCAACGCGGACTCGGCTTCGAGCCGCGCATCGGGATTGTGCGCGAGCAACGCGGCGGCTTGATCGAGTAGCGCGCGTTCTTCCGCCGCACCGCGCGCCAATCGTCCGACCAAACGCGCGCGCGCGAGCAAAAATTCGATTTGATGCCGCGCGCGTTCGGGGATTTCGCCTTGTGTAACCGCGTCCGAGCCGGCTTCGTACAGCGCGAGCGCGCCGCGCAAATCGTCGAGGCGTTCCGCGCGTTCCGCCGCGCGCGGCGTCCACGCGACCACGCGCGCAAAATCGTCGCCCGCGCGCGCGTGCGCGAGAATTCGGCTCGCGAGTTCGCGCGCGTCTTCCGCGCGCGTCGCGAGCGCGACCAGCGCGGCGGCGATGCGCCGATGCAAGCGGCGTTGATTCGCGCGGCTGAGCGCGCCCGCCGCGACCTCGCGAATTTTATCGTGACTGAAATCGTACGCGTGCGCGCCTTGCTCGCGCACCAACCGCTTGTGCCACAACTCATCCAACGCGCGCACGAGCGCGTCGTCCTCCAGTTCGCTCGCGCGCGCCAACACGTCATAAGTAAATTCGCGTCCGATCAACGCGGCGACATCCAACAACGCGCGCGTCGCCGGCGCAAGTTGCGCGAGACGCGCGGCGATCACCGCTTGCGCTTGCGGCAACGGCGCGGGCGCATCGAGCGCGATCTGCGCCATCTCGACGATGAACAGTGGATTACCTTCAGTCTCGCGATAAATGCGCGCGGCGAGTGCGGGCACGAGGTCGCGTTGCGCGATTTGCGCGGAGAGCGCGGCGGTCGCGCGCGCATCGAGCGGCGCGAGAGCGAGTTCATCGCAAATGCCGCGGCGTTGCAAATCGAATCGCCACACGTTCAAGGGATGCGCGGGCGCAATTTCTTCCAGGCGCACCGTGCCGATCATCAACACGCGCGCGCACACATCGCAACGCAAAAAATAATCGAGCCACTGAAACGTCGCGGCATCGCACCATTGCAAATCGTCAATGAAAAAAATTTGCGGCTGTGTCGAGGCGAGTGTGCGCGCGAGGGCATCGTGAAAATGTTGCACTTGCCACGACTCGGTCAACGGGCTGGGCGCGCTATCATTTTGCAACGCCGGCACGAGCCGCGCGATTTCCGTACGCGTCGCCGCGTCGAGCGCATCGAGCGCACGCGCCTCGAGCCAGCCGCGCATTGGCGCGTACGCGATGGCGCGCTCGGTCGCGTAACAGCGCGCGGTTGCCGTCGCGATAGCGTGATGCCGCGCCCATTGCAAAAATTCTTCCGCGAGCCGCGTCTTGCCAATCCCAGGTTCACCCGCGATCAAAATCAAGCGCGAAGCGTTGGCGCGCGCGCGGTGCCACGCCGATTGCAGAACGCGCCACTCGGACTTGCGCCCGACCAAGGCAGTCGCGCGCGCGGGCGCGGACGGCGCGGGCGTTGCGAGATTCAGCAATTGTTCGTACTGCTCGCGCGTCGCGGGGCTGGGTTCAACGCTGAGTTCGCGTTCGAGCAAGGTCGCGCAAGTGTGATAAAAACGCAACGCGCTCGCGCGGTCGCCTTGCAGTGCGGCAAGTCGCATCAAGGTTCGGTACGTTTGCTCGCGCAAAGGGTCGAGTTGCAAAAGGCGTTGCGCGGTTTGACGCGCACCCGCGTAATCACGCGCCTCTTCGAGCGTGCGTGTCAACGCATCGAGCGCGCGCCAAAACATTTCGCGCAAACGTTCGCGTTCGGGCGCAATCCAATCGTCGTAACATTCCGGCAACACATCGCCCGCGTACAACGCCACCGCGCGCTCAAGCGCGGCGCGATCGTTTTGCGCTCCCGCGTGTTCAAATTCCGCGACATCGAGCGCGGCGGCGCGCCATTGCAGGGTCGCGTGTTCAATCGCGATGAGTTTTTCGGTTGGGGGGAACGCGCGGCGCAGTTGGTGGAGGAGAAAGCGCAAGTTGGTGCGCGCTTGCGCGTCGGTTGAATTTTGCCAGAGCGCGAACGCGAGCGTTTGCCGCGCGACCGGCATGTGGCGATGCAACGCGAGGTACGCGATCAGCGATTGCAAACGCGGCGCGTTGAGCGCGGGAATTGGCGCGCCGTTGTGCACGAGCCGAAATCCGCCGAAGAGGAAAAGTTGAAATCGGTCATTCACGCGCACACAAACAACCCGGCGGATTTCGAAATGCGAATCGCGCCAGCGCGCGCGATACGCCCGGCGATGAAATCGCGCAACGCGTCGGCGCGGTCGGCGAGCGAGTGACCGATCACGCCGGACAAGGCGTACGCGACGAGGGGCTCGGTTTCGGTAACGATCAACGCGTCGTCGAAATCGAAACGTTGCACATTCGCGAAAACGCGCGAGAGATGATCCGCGCCATTTTCCAACGTGAACGCCAATTGCGGAAATATCGGTTCGGTCGCGCGAAACTCTGCGATGAGTTGGAAATACTCGCGCATATGATTGATGCCATTCGTCGCGGCGAATAATTTTCTGCCGCGCCGCAAAACGCGTTTGCATTGCGCGAGCGCGCGCGGAATGTCGGGAACGTGGTACAACATGTGATTCGCGATCACCGCATCGAAACACTCGAACTCGAACGGCAAATTTTGCGCGTCGCACTGCGCGAACCGCGACGTGATATCGAGCGCGCGCGTTTGTTCGATCATCCCGAACGAAAAATCGGTCAGCGTGATTTGCCAATCGGCGGGGAGGCGCGCGCGATTGCGCTTCCACAATTCGCCGACGCCGCAACCGACTTCAAGCACGCGCGCGCACGCGGGCAAATCGAAATGATCAAACACCCATTCGTGAAAATCGCGCGGCGCGGTACTAAATCGTTCGTGCAGAGCGATGCGCGCGGCGAGATTATCGCTCGCGCGATATTGTGCTTTGACGTAACTCGGATCGTTGAGAGAAATGTCCATTTTATTTTGCGGGCGCGCCGCCCGCGCTATAAATGTTCCGCGCGCAAACGCGCAAAACCATTTTTAAATTCGCTTTCCATTTCCGCGCGGCGTTGCTCCGGCAACAGCGCGGCGCGCACGCCGTTCAACGCCAAGCGTTCCAATTGATCCGCGCCGAATCCAAAATGTTCGGCGACCTTGAGATACTCGTCGGTGAGCGTTGTGTTGAACATCGGCGGATCGTCCGAGTTGAGCGTTACGTACAATCCCTCCGCGATCAAACGCGGAAGCGGATGTTGATCGAAACTCGGTACGACGTTGATGCACACGTTGCTCGTCGGACACACCTCGAGCGGAATTTGATGCGCGCGCAAGTACGCGACCAGGTTGGGATCATCGAGACAGCGCACGCCATGCCCGATGCGTTGCGCGCGCAGATCATTCAGTGCGCCCCAGATACTTGCCGCGCCGTCAATTTCTCCGGCGTGCGGCACGCTCGCCAAGCCCGCCGCGCGCGCGAGAGCAAACGCCTCGCGAAATTTCGCGGGCGGATTGTCGGTTTCGATCCCGGCAAGACCGAAACCGGCGACGCCCTCGTTCCGCGCGCGGATCGCCCAATCCGCGACAATCATTCCATCGTGCGTCGGCACCTCGCGCGGAATGTCAAGCACGAGCAACATCGTTACGCCGAGTTCGCGCTCCGCCCAACGCCGCGCGCGATTGATCGCGTCGAGTTGATCGCGAAATGAAATTCCGTTGCGCCGAAATTGCGTGAGCGCAGTGTACGTCACTTCGCTGTGGCGAATGTTTTGTTCCGCTTGCCCGATCAAAAACTCGCGCGCGATCAATTCAATGTCGTCCGCGGTTTTCAAGCAGGTCGCAATCGTGATGTAAATTTCGGCAAAGTGCGGAAAATCTACGAACGTGTACCACCGATGCAAACCCGGCACATCGTTCGCGGGCAACGCGACGTGATGCCGTTCGGCGAGTTTAAGCAAGGTTGCCGGTCGAATCGAACCTTCGAGGTGAACGTGCAATTCGACTTTGGGCATTGCGCGGATGTAGGATTCAAGTGACATTTTGGAATTTTCGATTGTTGATTTTTGATTGGAAGTTGGAAATTGGAAATTGGATGTTGGAGCTTGGAATCCAATGTCCAACTTCTAACTTCAATCAACCAACGCGCGTCGCGCTTCCGCCGGATCGCCCCAACTCACAATGTCCACGCCGGACGCGCGCGCGAAATCGAAATCGGCTTGCCACATTTCCGCAAGCACAACCGCAACGCCAAGATCGTGCATCTGCGCGACATCACCGGGGCGAAGCAGATCGTACGAGAGCGACACGCAATCCGCGCGCGCCGCGCGAATCACGCTTGGCAAATCCATCACGCGTCCGCGAATGAGCGCGCGCGTTTTTATGGCGGGGCACAATTGTTTCGCGTGCGCGATTTCGGCGTGGTCCCACGCGATCAACAACACGCGATCCTGGGTTTGCGTTTGCTCGATCAGCCGCACGACCTCTGTCGTCAATCGAAATTCCGGCGTGAACGCGGTTTTGAGATCGAGCGATAAACACGCGTTCACCTCGCGCGCCCAGGTCAGCACGTCGTCCACGCGCGGCAAACGTTCAGCGCCGATCCGCAATTCCGCCAACTCGCGCCACGCGACAGCGCGGCACGCGCGACCATCGGGCAAGGTGTAATGATGGCGCAAAAACGCGACGCCGTCCGCGCTCAACTGCACATCCACTTCGATCAAGTCCGCGCCGAGTTCGTGCGCGAGTTTGATCCCGCACCACGAATTTTCCGGCGCAAGTTTTTCCGCGCCGCGATGCGACTCGATGAGGACACGATTGGTGAGAGATTTGAGCAGTTGCATTTGGGAGACTAGAGATTGAGAGATTGAGAGATTGGAGGTTAGAGGTTAGAGGTTGGAGGTTAGAGATTGGAGATTGCGAAGCGTCCAACTTCTAACTTCCAATTTCCAACTTCCAACCTCCAGATTCACGGCTTGCTCAAGACGTACTTGTACACAAACGTGCGCGCGACGATGAACAATTCGTTCTTGTCGTTGAACACCATTCCCGACGGCGAGCCGCCTTCGACCCGGAACGTATCGAGGTAACGACCGTCTGACGCAAAAACCAGGACGCCCGCGCTATCGGCAATGTAGATGCGACTTTGATTATCAATCGCAATCGCTTGCGGCGAACGAAATTGTCCGGGCGCGGTGCCGCGACTGCCGAATTTATTTTCGTATTTTCCATCGGCAGTGAATTTGTAAATTGTCGAACTTGTTAACGCAAAAATGTTGCCCAGCCCATCCACCGCAAGTTTGGTGTCGAACGCCGGACTGTTCGTCATACTGCTGATGAAACCTGGGATCGTCTTGACGACCTTGCCCTCGCGATCAAAGCGCACGAGATCATCGCGCGCGCCGCGCGGCGATGTGAATACGCCACTGCGCGATTCGTACCACAGCGCGAGCAAGCCGCCGTCGGGCAATGCGATCACTTGATCGAAACGATTGTCCGGGAATTGCACCGCGCCCAACGCCTTGCCGGTCGCGCCTTGAAATTTTTCGATGACACCTTTTTGCGCGATGTAGACCGTGCCTTGACGATCCGACGCGAGCCAACGCAGAGGCGCTTGCGCGTCCACATTCCACTGCGTCGAAAATTTTCCGGTCGAATCGAAAACCTGGACGCGTCCGCCGGTGTACTCACCAACAAAAATGTTGCCCGTGGTGTCTAGCGCGATACTGCGCGCGTCGGTGAACAATCCTGGTCCCGTGCCACTGCCGCCGAACTTGAGCGCGACGTTCATAAAGCCGGGTGTCGGCGTCGGCGAGGGAACGCGCGTCGTGGTCGGAATGAACGTCGGAGTGACGAACGCGGTGCGCGTCGGCGTACGCGCGAGCGGCGCATCTGGTTCGGAGGGATTGAGCGCGCCGAACAGCGCGGCGAAAGGCAGGAATGGCAAAAAGAAAATTCCCGGGCAAAAGAAAAAAATGACTAGCGCGATCGCGATCCAGAATTTGAGATTGATCGGGCGCGTGGACACGGACGTGGTCGTAACGGTAATGATCGGCGACGGCGCGCCGGTGATCACCGGCTTGCCGGCTTGGAGTGCCTCCACCGCGTCCTTCGCGTCTTTCAAGCCAACGCCAAACACCTCGCGATAAATTTTGATCGCCTCGATCTTTTTGCCCGCGCGGATCATCCGCGCCATGTCCGCGAGCCGCGTGGATTGCGCGGCAAGTTGCGCCAGGTCGAATGAACCGGGCGCGCGCGACTCGACGCGCAATTCGTCCGGCACGATCACCGAACTTTTACAGTGGGGACAAGTTATCGTGAGGTCTGCGCCACCGTCATAGTCCAACGGCGCGGCGCAATTGGGACAACTGAATGTTTTGGACATGGTTTCGTTCCTAAATCAGACTAGCGCGGTTTGGCGAGAAACGTGATGCGACCCGGCACATGTTCCAGCACCGCCAACTTTCCCGATGCAGTCAACGCGAGAGAAATCGGATGATACAGCGGCATAATTCCATCAGAACTGAGCACACGCTGGGGAACGTACGCCTGTCGCATCGTTCCGCGGTGCGCGGGATAGAATCCCAGGTATGTTTCCTTGCTCAGGGAATAATAATACACGCCGTTGTCAAAATCGGCAAGGTACAGCGCGTCGCCGTCCAACATAATGTCTTGAATGTTCGGATGTGTTACCCGCATCGTTGCGTCCGGCGTTTTCAATTTGCGCGACTTGTCCAGATCGGCAATTTTGTTGGGATCGAAATTCGCGAGATCGTAGAACACGAGCGCGCCTTCTTTGATCGGGAATGTCGT
>Ga0233425_10009493_pt1 | contig 12298 bp, 11 predicted proteins | sample Watercolumn_Towu_2_FD_181712 | JGI IMG/M metagenome (GOLD analysis project Ga0233425, IMG submission 181712) | Freshwater microbial communities from Lake Towuti, South Sulawesi, Indonesia - Watercolumn_Towuti2014_140_MG | ecosystem: Environmental > Aquatic > Freshwater > Lake | place...
CCGCGCAGCGCAAAGCTTGCGATGCTAGTGGTCGAGGCGCTCGGCATTGCCTGGGAGCGGTTCGATATCTCGGCGGCGCTCGACGCCCTCGGTTGTTACACCCGACGCGACGAAGCCATCCGTACTCTGATCCCGGAGTACCAGCCGGATTGGAAGTGGAAGGTCGTCATCAGCGGTGGCCACAGCATCGGGGTCAACCATTTCCGGGTGGTTGCCGAATCACCCGATGGCCGGCGTGCCGATCTGCGGTTGCCCTACCGCCAATACAAGGACATCATGGCGGCCACCAACTACAAGCAACGCGTGCGCAAGAACATCGAGTACTTCCATGCCGAGCGGCTGCAGTATGCCGTGCTCGGTACCGCCAACCGGCTCGAACACGACCAGGGTTTCTTCGTCAAGAACGGCGACGGCGCCGCCGACGTCAAGCCCATCGCACACCTCTACAAGTCGCAGGTCTATGCGCTTGCCGAGTATCTCGGCGTGCCGCAGGCGATCCGCGCCCTGCCTCCGAGCACCGACACCTTCAGCATGGCGCAGGATCAGCGCGAGCTGCATTTCGGGCTGCCTTACCAGGAAATGGACCTGGCGCTATGGGCACATGACCACGGTGTGCCGGCTGCGACGCTGGCTACGGCGCTGGCGGTAACGGATGAGACCGCGACACTCATCTATCGCGATGTCGAGGCCAAGCGGCGCGCCACGCGCTACAACCATGCCGCGCCGCTCTATATCGAGGACGTGCCGATACCGATGGAGCACTCGCCGTGATTACAGGCGACCCGGCTACCACCGGGCCGCAGCCCGCGGCGGCAGCCGGTACTTCCGTCGCGCTCACCGTCATGCTGCCGGTGCGCAACGAAGAGCGTTACATCTATGGAACGCTCGCGCAGCTCCACGACCAGACGCTGTCACCGTCGGTTTACGAGGTCATTGTCGCCGACGGCGAATCGACCGATGGCACCCGCGCGGAAATCGCCCGCTTTGTGGCGGATCACCCGCAATTCCCGGTACGTGTGTTCGCCAATTCCCGCCGACTGTCCAGCGCCGGCCGCAATATCGCGGTGAACAACGGTCGCGGCGAGTATTTTCTGCTCTTCGACGGTCATGTGCACATCCCTGACCAGCGGTTGCTCGATCTGGCTTTGGCGCTCGCCCATGCCTACGGAGCGTTGTGCCTGGGCCGGCCGCAGCCGCTCGATCCACCGGACGCTTCCGCCTTCCAGCAGGCAGTTGCGCTCGCTCGCCGGTCGCCTCTGGCGCATTCCGGCGAATCCCACATCTACTCGGATTTCGATGGCTGGGTGAGTCCAATCAGCGTCGGTGTGATGTATCACCGGAGTGTCTTCGAGCGCGCAGGCCTGTTCGATGAGTCCTTCGACGCGGCCGAGGACCTTGAATTCAACTACCGCCTGGAAAAGGCCGGGATACGCTGTTACCTCTCACCGGCACTCACCGTGACGTACTATCCGCACGAGTCCCTGCGCGCATTGTTTCGACAACTGTCGCGCTATGGTTACGGGCGGTCGTTGTTCCTAGGAAAACATCCGGAGCGGTTTCGCATCGAAGTGGCCGTGCCGGCGCTGTTTGTGGTGTCGGTTGCGGCGTTTGCCACTGCCGCGTTGTTCTCGTCTGTCGCTGGCGTCATGCTGGCGGCGCTGGCGGTCGTCTACGGGGGGCTGGTGTTGCTGGAAGGTACGCGGCTGGCAGGTCCTGGCGCGCGCGGGAAATCGGTACAGCTCGCCCTCATTATTGCCACCGTACACAGTGGGCTGGGGGTCGGATTTTTGCGGGGTGGGCTACGCATCCATCGCGGCTCGGGAGTCGCCGGTCCATGAGCGCCACTCCCGGCCGGCCGGCGGTCCTGTATCTCGTCGATTGTCTCTATGCCGATGCCGGCGGCGGCAGCGAGAAGCAATTCCTGAAGCTCTACGAATCCCATGCCGAACTCGGCATAGAACCCCACGTTGTGTTCTTGGTCGACGCGCCGGTCTACCGCCGATTGCCGTGGCGGTCGGCACCGCTCGTCCTTGATTTGCCCCGCCTGCGCAGTCCGCGCCTGGCGGTTGCACTGCGGCAGTTACTTGCCCACCTCCGGACACATGACGTGCGCGTCGTACATACGATTTTTGATGGCGCTGCGATACTCGGTGCGCTGCTCAAGCTGCTGCGGCCAGACCTGCGGGTGATCATGACCTTACGCAACATGGGCTATCATCATTCTCTGGCGATGCGCGTCTTCATGGGGCGTATTTACAACCGCGCCGATCGGGTAGTGGTCAACGCACAGGCGATCCGCGAACGGCTGAACTCCCATTACCTTGTCGACCCACGGCGCGTAGAGGTCATCTGCAACATGGTCGATGCGGATGTTCCGGGCGAAAACCGACCGACCTTTCCGGAGACGCTTGATCCTGGCTTTGCCGAGTTGCGGCAGCGCTGCCGGTACGTCGCGGTGGTGGTGGCCAATCTCCGCGACATCAAAGGCATTTCTGATCTCATTGCCGCGGCCGCGGTGCTCAAGGAGCGGGCTGAACTGGGGATCGCAGTGATTGGCGAAGGCGAGCAACGCGCCCAGTACGAGGCGCAGATCGCCGCCGGCAGTTTGGAGCGGACGGTTTTGTTGCTCGGCTACAAACGCGACGTACGCAGCTATCTGGCGCAGGCCGATCTCGCAATCCTGCCGTCGCGATCGGAAGGTCTTTCCAACGCCCTGATTGAATATGCGCTGGCTGGTCTCCCGATCATCGCCACGGACGTCGGTGGCAACCGCGAAGTCCTCGACGGCGGCAACGCCGGGGTCCTGGTGCCGCCACAGCAGCCGGCGGTACTCGCCGGTGCAGTGGATCGGATTCTCAACGACGACCAGTTACGCCGCGCCCTGAGCGCGAAGATCGCGGAATTCTCGCGGCATCGCTATGAGCCGCCGGCAGTGCTTGCGCGGTATCGCCAGGTATATGAATCACTGCTGGCAGCGCCCTCATACACCAGGCCGGATTGGGTCGAACTGATCAAGCAGGTGGCGGTGCTGGGGCTAGGCGTGTTGACGTTGCCGTTCGCGCTGCTTGGAACTTTGTTCTACCGACGGTTTGGTTCGGACGTGTTCTTCAGCGAATTCGGCAAGCTGCTCAGCATCATTCCGGGCCGGTTGGGGGCCTATCTGCGCGCGGCCTATTACCTCCAAACCCTGGAGCACAGCCATTACAGCCTGCGTATCGGCTTCGGGTCGTTTTTTGCCCATCCGACCACACATGTTGGGCGCCAGGTCGTGGTCGGGTCATATTCGATCATCGGCACTGCCACCATCGAAGACCATGTCATGATCGCGAGCCGGGTATCTTTGTTGAGCGGAAAATACCAGCATTTCGTTGGCGCAGCGGAACGCGACAATCGGCCAGTTGATCAGCGCTATCAGCGTGTCCGTATTGGGCATGATAGTTGGCTTGGCGAAGGGGCCATCGTCATGGCAGATGTGGGTGCACGCTGTATCGTGGCTGCTGGTGCCGTGGTGGCGCGTCCTATGCCGGGTGGCACGATGGCCATCGGCAACCCGGCGCGGGTTGTACCGAGAAAGGAGTTCGACGCGCCATCGGCCCGGGATGGATAGCCGCCGCATTCATTGACAATAAACACTAACTAATGTATATAAGCCATTAAATGGCCGCAGGTTATTTTCACAAAAGACACCAAGGCGGATGGCGATGAATAGGAAGAGAAAGATCCTTGCGTGCCTGGGGGGGTTGGCTTGGGGGGCACTGCTGTCAGGCTGCTCCGGAAACGGCGACTCCAGCAATGCGCCCGGTGCGCCTGGCGGGGGCGGGACGCCGGTTCCAGGCGCGGGGAGCCTCGCGCTGACATGGACCGCACCTCGGTTTTGCCTCAACGGGACGCCGGTTGGCTCGGGCGGCTGCGCCGTGACCAGCTACAACGTCTACTTCGGTACCGTCAGCGGGCTTTACACCGCGAATAGCACTACCTGCGGCAATTCGCCCTGTAACACCGGATCCGTCGCCACCAGTTTCAATCTCACCGGCCTGACCAGCAGTACCCTGTACTTCATCGTTATCAGTGCCTTGAACGTGGCTATTGAAGGTCCACAGTCCGCCGAGGTCAGCGGTACGGCGCTGTGACAGGCGCTATAGCCGTGGCCGTGGCGAGCCCCGAATAGTTCGTCGTTGTCAGGAAACCCAGGAGCAATAGTCATGAACAATCGTGGTCAGTGGTGCGGGGCGCTAGTTGCGGTTGTTCTTGTCGTCGCACCGAAGCTCCAGGCAGCGAATTGCCCGGGAGCCACTTGCGGTCCGTCTATTACAGGAGCCTGCGACATTACCAGTCCCGGTACCTATTCGGTTGATGCGATTTTCACGGCGACAGCGGATGACGCGATTTGCGTGTCGGCCGACAACGTCATTATCGTCGGCAATGGCAATACGATCACCTATTGTGATACCGGGCCGGGACTCGGAATCGCCGTCGCGGTCAATACGACCAGCCTCGAGATATCGGGGCTGACGCTGACGCAGGGAGCACATGACCCCGCTGCGTCCGGCGAGGCCAATCAGTGCCATGCGATCCGCCTGAAAAGTGCCTCTTCTGCCAGCCAGTTTTCGGGCTGGAACATCCACGACAACACGATCAATATCAATCAATCGGGATTCGCCTCGGGCGCCGGAACGCATGCCATCTCCATGGCCAACTTCACTAGCAACAGTACTGGTAACACGGTAGGACCGAACAACGTCATCAACCTGGCCGGGACGAGCGGCGTGAAGGGAATCACGATCGAGGGATCAGGTACCGCAACTTGGGAAGGTGTGATTCGTGGCAATACAATCAATGTGGCCAATATCCCTGGGGAAAGCCCCGCCGGTCGCAATTTCATGATCTTGTTGGGTAACGATACGACAACTGGTGAAGTGGATGGAAATACGATCAACATGGCCGCCACCAACGGCGCGATTCAGGGAATCGCGGAGTTGGATTCGAATGGCTGGTACATCCACGACAATACCATCACCATGTCATCAACTCATTCGCGCGGGATCGTGTTGGACGGTTCCGATAACAACAGCATTCAGAACAACACGATAACGATGGATGCAGGAGCGGCAGGAGGGGAAGCGTCGGCGGGAATTCGCATCCGTTTCGGTTCCGATAGCAACATCATCGTCGGAAACGTGATTACCGCGACCGCCGGTGCGCCGGAAAGCATTCCGTTGCGAATTGGAGGCACCGAAAGTGCTCCGGGTCACGATACCCCGCTGGCGGGCAACGTCGTTCGAAATAACAATTATCAAAGTAATTTCCGCGCGGTTTCGATTGAGGAAGGGATCGATTCCTTGAGGTTCTTCGGGAACACGATAGCAAGCGATTTGGCCGACACGGGCATCCCAATTTTTGTTCAGAACGGCGGTGGTGCCGAAGTTGCCGCAGGCATTTCATTCACCGACGACACCATCAATGGCCAATCGACCACGTGTGCGGGTCTGGGCCCATCATGCAAGGTCAGGTTGCTCGGTAACGTGGACAACATTACGTTCTGTGACGTCGTCAATCTGGATGCCACGGGCGAACCGGGCGACGAGATCAGAACCGACGGTGCCGGAACCAAGACCTTCTCGTTCGCCACCGGCTGTACGCCTCCTGCCGCCACGGCGCCGATGCAACCGTTGCCGAACTCGCCTTGAGGAATCTGGGCGACAACCAATACTAAACGCCGCGGTAACGAAGCAGCGAGAGCGTACGCTGCGCCGCGGCTCGAATATCGTGGCGATTGGTTTCTCCGCGCTTCGAAAACTAGCGTGACTGTCCGTGGTCGGTAGCGGCGGTAGCGGTCATCAGTTCGTAGGGTCCGTCGGCGGCGATAACAAGTTTGTCGATCGTATTGCCCGTCCATTCCATATCGAGCGAACGCAGTCCTCGACCGCGCAGGCCCTCTAGGGGCAGAGAGGCGAATTCGACCGTCGTCTCGAAATCCGCTGGCGCGTCGTCCCAAACCAGCCGAAGCCGGCACTCGGACCAAGTGTCGAGGTGGAAGAATCGGTTGGTACGCAACATCCGGTTGACGGGCGGTGCGATGACGAAATCACGATAATCATTGGCATTGCCGCAGTGGCCGGCCTCCGCAGCACGGGCGATGTTGTGGGCCTCGCGTGCAGTGACGTAATGAAGCCGCAGCGCAGAGCGGTCGCAATACCGCTCCAGGTCTGTCAACAACCGGTCAAAATTCTCGCCCACAACGGTATCGTGGCTCTGCATGCCGTGCGTGTGCAGCTTGATGAAGACCCATTCCGGTCGCCCCAGCACATGAACCGCTGCCGCGAGCCATGCCTCGATGCGACCCGATTCATAGGGTGCAAACGACTCGAATGCAGCATGTTCGATATCGCCGCGCTGCCAGTCCAGATAGTGCGGTCCTTGGAAGATCATCAAATCGCCGCTCGGCCGGCCGCCGGTGCGAAGATCGACTCCGGTGTCGTAGGATTTCGGTGCCAGTGTGTCGGTCGCGTAGTAAATGCTATTGACCTTGCGCGGCTGTGAGTTGACGCCGAAGGCCGGGAAGGTGAAATCGGCGTAGCAACCGGCTTCGCGGAGCAGGCGCAATTCCTCGTTGCAGCCACTGTAGGCGGGATCGCCTCGACCGTTGTCGAGCGCCCAGTTGCCGGCGATATAGGCGAAGGCGCGTTGCGGTTCGGCGCCGGCGGCGATCATGGCGCCAGTGCGGTTGAACCATGCCAGACCGGATGCCAATGTATGGGCGAACGACGCATTGTCGTCGTGGGCGTGGTGGAGGTGAAATTCAATCTCGCCGCACCCCCGGAAGACGTAATCGCTCAGGATACGGAGACACTCATCGTTGGGGTAGTCGTAGCGATAGAACCATGTGTGCTGCGGCAGTCGGCCGTTGCAGTCACGATGCCTGGTGGCGATGGTTTCGTAACGCCTGCACCAGTCGGCGACCTTGCGTACACCGACTGCCCCTTCGCGGCGGGAAGGTTCGAAATGATCGGTCACCAGGAAGATGACATCGGTGAGCGGGCGGGTAGCGCCGTAACGCCGGCGCAGCGCAGCGGCGCGGGCGACATAGTCCGGCAGCCACGTATGGCAACGCCAGCGCAGCAGTTTGGCAAGAACGCGCAGGTGATTTAGCATAACCGGGAGTGGACGTCCCGATTCGCATTTTCACACAAACCGCCCTGAATTTATGCTGGCCATGGGTCAGCGCGGTTACCCGAGGCGACGACGCCTTCTGGCGTCGATGCGTGTCCGCACATCGGGATTCACATGCCCCGAACAGTGGCGATTAGCCCGCCCGGCGGCGAAATCTGCCCCGTCTGTGGAGGTGCGAATTTTTGCACCAGCCGGTTTGTCGTCGAGCAGCGATTTGCCCTGTATCACTGCGCCACCTGCGGATTGGGGCTGCTCGATATTTCCGGCACCGACGACGATGGATTCGACGAGTACTGGGACGCTATCAATCAGCGCGTTTACGCCGACCCCGCTGTCATTGGCGAGCTGAGCGCTAAGTATGAACGCTATTTCCGCTTGCTGCGTTCGGCGGTGCCGAACAAGCGATTTCTCGACGTCGGCAGCGGAGCCGGAATCTCGATCGGTACGGCGGCACGGCTCGGATTCGAGGCGATCGGTGTCGAACCGTCCGCGAATGCGGTGGCGCTGTCGCGGCGCCAGTACCAAGTGCCCGTGGTTCACGGACTGCTGCGGGCCGATGACGACCTGCCGCGCGATTTCGGAATGCTGGCGTTGTGGGATGTGATCGAGCATGTGGCCGATCCGGAAACGCTGCTTAGGATATGCCATCAACACATGGCCGATGGCGGCGTGCTGCTGCTCGAAACGCCCGACGAAGGCACGTTGCTGCGCGCCATCATCCGGGTGGTCGGAGCGATGGCGGTCCTTGGTTTCGATCCGCGTCGTAACATTTATTATCGTGCTCACCGTTATTATTTCACCCGCCAGGCCATGACCCGCCTTCTGCAGCGCTGCGGATTCGGCAGCGTGCGGTTCTTCGCTGAACGCACGATGTATGAGAAGGAACAGCTCAAGAAACGCATGTACGGAGATCTGTCGCGCGTAAAAGAGTTCGGTCTGCGCAGCGCTTTCCTTTTGTTCAAGCACCTCCCCTTCCTTGCCAACAAGATGGTCGTCGCGGCAGTGAAAACGCCCGCGGTCTAAAAATGATCGAGCGTCATTGGGTTGGAATCGCGGCTTATTGCGAACCGGAGAACAAGGTCTCGCTCGGATTCGTCGAGGGGCTCAACAACAAGATCCGCGTCATCCAGCGCCGGGCGTACGGACTGCGCGACGAGGAATACCTGCGCCTGAAGATCCTCACCTGCATGCTCCCAGAGCTCTGAAATGCCCCAGAACCACCCACTCGATTCCCTGATGACCCAGAGAGGATTTCTAGCGGCTCTCTGGAGGAATGCCGTTTCCATCCATCATCTGTTTCACGGACGAGGGGCGAATTCCCGCGGTCAAACCAATGGCCGCTATCCCTGCAAGCAGGCGCGGAGCGACTTCGTTCACATCGTGCATCAGCAGGATGTCGCCACCCCGGAGCCCTCTCGCCGCCAACCTGCGGTTAAGCCCGTCGAAGGAATGCCCGGTGTAATCGCGCGTCGAGCAGGACCACAGGACGACCGAATCGCCCGATTTCCAGATGGCGGGCAGAAGATACGGGGGAAGGCTCCCGTGCGGCGGTCGGAAATAGGGGCACCTGACTCCCGCGATGTTCTCGATGACGTCCCTCCCGGTCCGCCACTCCTCTAGGGCCTTGCGTGGAGCGATCCTCGACAAGCGCTGGTGATTCATCGTGTGGTGACCGACCTGATGACCGTCCCGCAACAACCGTCTGACGATCCCAGGATGCTGGCGGGCGTGGACGCCGATCATGAAGAACGTTCCCACTGCGCCGGCTGCCAGCAGCGCATCCGCAACCCGCGGGGTGATGTCCGGATCCGGCCCATCGTCGAAAGTCAGCGCATAACCATCGGCAGCGGTTCCCCGGACGAGCAGGCGCTGCCTGCCCGCCAGAAACTGGATCCCTCCGTAAAGGCCCAGAAACAACGTGCTCCTGACCCGGTTTTTCAGATCGTCATTCACCGACGATGCGCCGTCCATTCCACCAACCCCTTCATCTGACCCGCGGCAAGACCGAAATGCGTGGTAACGATGGCCGCCGCCACCAACGGAGCAAGGGTCCCCTTGCCGCGCCGGCAGGCCTCCCAGACACCGACGCCAATCACCATGCAGAGATAACCAGACCAAGGAAGCGTAAAAAGCCGGGAGCCGGTCAGCAAGGAAGACATCATCGACAACACGACGATGCCGACCACAATCAGGGGGATGAAATTGGTCCACGGGATCCTTCCGCTCCGCTTGCGGGAAAACCTGACCCTACCCACTCCATAATTCATCATTTGCCGGAACAGACCGCCGAGTGTCAATCGGGGATGGTACTGACAGGCCAGTGCCTGTGAAAAATAGTGCCGGAAACCACGGTCATCGAAACGCTGATTGAAATCGACATCCTCGGCGACATAGTACCTTTCATCGAAGCCCCCGAGAACATCGAATACCTCACGACGATAAACCGTCGCGCTGCTGGTAGCGCTGATATACCCCTCATATTTTCCGTACAGGGGCGAATCGAGGTCATGACAAAGCACGGACTCCCTGGCGATGCCGATGGCCTGCTGCATGGCCGGATCGGTTTCGATCACCAGCGATATGGGGCGGCCAAGAGCGTCCGCTCCGGTTCGCTCCAGAATATGCAGGGCCTGCCGCACATAGTTCGGCGGCAGTACGCAATGACCCTCCACGAAAGCAATCGTGCCTCCGCGTGCGGCCTTCAGTCCAAGATTCCGGGCATGGGCAGGCAACCTTCCGGGATTGTCGTGCAGGAAGAAGTTGTCGAATCGCGCCGTCCATTCAAGCATGATTTCACGGGTTCGATCCGACGAACCGCCGTCATAGACCAGCACTTCGTAGTGCGAAGGATCCATATCCTGCCGCTCGATGGAAAGCAGCGTCCCAGCCAGGTAACGCTCCTCGTTCAGCACGGGAACGATGATCGAAAATACCGGCACTCCCCCCCTGGCCAGGGAAGATGTCTCTCCGCCGCTGGTTCCCATCACTCAGACATACCACATGACGAACAGCTTGAGCACCATGAAAAAACCAATTGCCAGACCACCGATGGCCATCATATCGAGGTTGCTGACCGTCACTACCGGCGCAATCCGTCTTACTGATGCCGCACACATCCCGGTCAATAGATATATGGTCTCATATTCCAGAGTAACAAACATGGCACTGGCGAGGTATCCAAGCAGGCTGATGCCCAGTGCGGCGAGTATAGGTCTTGTACCTGTCATCCTTGGTGCGCCCGTAGGCAACATACACACATTTCAACCCAGATTGTCTGAGCTTCCTCGAATCACTGCTCGAACACGTCACCAGCGGCAGGTACTCGAAAGACGCGTTCGTGCGACGCGAGATTCCAACATTACTGCCGCATGCTGCTGTGCTTCCGATCGTGCCGATTCGCGATCGCTACTTCGACACCTTTCCCGATTCCCTGGGGTGTGTCTCGGCGGGTCGTCAGGTGCGGCTGGCGGAATAAACCAGCGAATCGACTATCAGTGTTTCGAGGTCCAAGGCGCGATCCAGAGGTACCGGCAGGTTGTAATCGTCCTTGTAAACGAAACTGGGTTTCTCATGGTAACGGTAATGATGCCAGACCGGCGAGAATTCGGTAACGAGATACTGCCTATTGTCCTGGATCAAGTCGAGGTTGATCCAGGTTGCGTTCAGGGCCTTTCCCACTCGCTCCGATAGCGCAATGGGTTCGTCCGGGACGAAGCTCCATTCGCCAATGCCGCCTCCGTCTATGTTCATCTTCCAGGCTCGCTCGTCCGCCTTGCGCCGCCAGTGCGCTTCAACGACCTTGCCGTTGCTCACCACCGTCTTGAGATCGACGTCATGGGGGATGAACTTCTGCGCCAACAACGGCGGAGATATGAAGGGGTAGGCCATACGCCGCTCCTTTAGCAAATGGTAATAGAACATCCGGCTCGTCAGCAGCCGCAGGTAGTGTCCCACCGTATCGACGTTGGCAAGATCGAGCACGGATAACCGGAAGTATTTTTCCAACTGGCGACGATTGTTGACGATGAACACGAAGTCACCGCCTGCTCCGAAGCGGTTCTTGAGCACCATCGGATAGCCCAGGTTCCGTTCGGCCCGGTCCAGACTGCGCGTGTCGGTCAGCGCCAGCGTCTCGGGATGCGGAATGGCGTTGTGGCGCAAAAACAGCATCTGCCGGTACTTGTCGGCGTAGTAGCGGATGAGCCTGGGGTCTGGAAACATCCGAATCATCGGGTACTGGGCGTGGATAAAGGCGAGGTTGTCATGCACCTCGTACAGCGCCTGCGGATGATTCGAAGAGAACTTGAACGCCGGAAAATAGATCAGGATATCGGTATGACTGTAGTCGTAGGTGATCCAGTCGTCATTGTCGAAATCAAGGACGGTGGTCACGACACCGCGTTCGGCCAAGCGGTCGCGGAAGGCCTCGAATCGGCGCGCGGAAACGAACAGTACGGCATTCAGACTATGGGCGGACATGCGATTAGGGTAATTGCAATTGTGCCGGTTGGGAGGGCGGTTGCTCGGAAGGGCGCAGTTGCGATACCACGTAGCGATACTTGCCCGACGGGTCGCGCGGCAACTGATTCGTCAACTCGGTGCGGACGTGGACGCGCGGGCCGAGGATGCCGGCAATCCGCAGCCGTGCTGTCTCGATGTCACCCGCTTCCGCGCCGTTGGGGATGACCTTCATGAGCACCGAGTCACGCGCCGTTTGTATGATTTGGAACTGGGCAGTGAGACCTAGCGCGTTGACGGTCTCGACAAACAGGTAGCCGGGCTTCGGGTTGCCGTCACCGTCGTAAAGGATGTCGCGATCCCGACCCACGATTCGGTCAATCAGCGGCAGCGGCGAGCCACAGCCACAGGCGTCCCGAGCCGCGACCACCGCCATATCGCCAATCTCGTAGCGGATCATCGGCATGCCGTAGTTGAAGAGATCGGTTACGACCAGTCGGCCCATTTCGCCGGCCTGCGCCGGCTTGCCGTTGGCTCCGAGGATTTCGACATACGAACCTTCGGTAAAGGTGTGCAGGCCGCGGTGCATACTGCATTCGCAGGCCATGACCCCCGTCTCTTTGGTGCCGTACTTTTCGAATACTTCGCCGCCGAACGTATCGGCGAACAA